>Ga0306920_100004956_pt1 | contig 17119 bp, 11 predicted proteins | sample flu12Cox44000170_FD_204666 | JGI IMG/M metagenome (GOLD analysis project Ga0306920, IMG submission 204666) | Lab enrichment of tropical soil microbial communities from Luquillo Experimental Forest, Puerto Rico - flux4day.12C.oxic.44.000.170 (v2)... | ecosystem: Environmental > Terrestrial >... | reverse complement strand
GGAACAGGATCGACTTGGCCCAGCCCTCGCCGGCGCCGAGCACATCGCCGTAGGAGAAGCCGCCACAGGCGACGAGCCCCTGGAACTCTGCAAGCTCGCGCCGCCCGCTCAGCAGGTCGGTCATGTGCACATCGTGCGCCGTGAACCCGCAGGCATCGAACACCGCGGCGGTCTCGATCTGACTGTTGACGCCCTGCTCGCGCAGGATGGCGACCGCCGGCCGCACACCACGTGCCACGTACGGCGCGGTGATGTCCTCCTCCGGATCGAAGCTGAGGGCGACCTGGAGGCGTGGCTGTGCGGCGGATGTGTGCGCGGCAAACTCCTCGTCGGCACACAGCGGGTCATCGCGCAGCCGCCGCAGCCGCCACGAGGTCTCCGACCACGCGCGGCGCAGGTCCTGCCAGCTCTCATCGAGCCATGTGTCGCCGACGCGGATCTGCACGCGCAGCTCGCTCACAGGAGCGCCGAGGTAAAGCGCGGCCTCTCCCAGGCCGTGGCGCGCGAGAATCGTGAGGAACGCGGGTTCATCGCCCGCCATGATCTGCAGCACGACGCCAGGCTCTTCGGCGAACAGTTGCGCGAGTGCCGGCCCGCGCGCTGCCGGCAAGGCTATGTCCAGCCCGCAATGCCCGGCGAAGGCCATCTCGATCAGCGTCACAAACAGTCCGCCGTCGGAACGATCGTGATAGGCGCGCAGCAGGCCGTGGGAGCGCAGCTCCGCGAGCGCTGCGGCGAGTTGCGTGAGGCGTTGCGGCTCATCGAGATCTGCCGGCTCATCGCCGAGCTCGCCGTACACCTGCGCCAGCGCCGAGCCCCCGAGCCGGCTGCGGCCGCCGGCGAGGTCGACCAACCAGAGCGAGGTGGGCCGCTCATCCAGTTGCAAGACGGGGGTGAGAGTAGCGCGCGCATCGCGCACCGGCGCGAACGCCGACACGATCAGCGAAACGGGCGCGACTACGCTCTTCTGCGTCCCGCCCTCGTCCCAGCCGGTGCGCATCGACAGCGAGTCCTTGCCGACCGGTATGGCGATCCCGAGCTTCGGGCACAGCTCCTTGGCCACCGCATGCACCGTGGCGTAGAGGGCGGCGTCCTCGCCCGGCTCGCCGGCAGCGGCCATCCAGTTGGCCGACAGGCGCACCTGCGACAAGGGACCGATGTCCGCAGCGAGAATGTTGGTGATCGCCTCGCTGACTGCGAGCCGTCCGGAAGCGGGCGCATCGAGCACCGCCACTGGCGTGCGCTCGCCCATCGCCATCGCCTCACCCGCCGCGCCCCGGTAATCGGCCAGCGTCACGCCGCAATCGCTCACCGGCACCTGCCAAGGGCCGACCAGCTGATCGCGGCTGATGAGTCCGCCGACGGTGCGATCGCCGATGGTGATGAGGAAAGTCTTGTCGGCTACTGCCGGCAAGCGCAGCACGCGGTAGGCCGCCTCACGCAGCTCGATACGCGTGATGTCGAGGGCACGCCGCTGCGCTGCCACACTGCGCACGTTCCGTGTCAGGCGCGGGGTCTTGCCGAGCAGCACATCGATCGGCATGTCGACCGGCCGGTCCTCGAACAACGCATCACGCACCGTCAACTCACCGCGCGCATCGATCTCGCCGATCACTGCGAAGGGGCAACGCTCGCGCGCAGCTATGGCGGCGAACTCCGGCAGCGAAGCTGCAGCGATGACCAGTACGTAACGCTCCTGGGCCTCGTTACACCACAGCTCCATGGGCGAGAGTCCGCTGTCGGCGCTCGGGATGGCCCGCAGCTCGATGCGGGCGCCGCGGTGGCTGTGGGCCACCGCTTCGGGTACCGCGTTCGAGAGTCCGCCAGCGCCGACATCGTGGATGAGTGCTATCGGATTGCGCTCCCCGAGCGCCCAGCAGCGGTCGATGACTTCCTGTGCACGTCGCTGCATCTCGGGATTACCGCGCTGCACGGAGGCGAAGTCGAGATCGGCGCTCGAGCTGCCACTGCCGAGCGAGGAGGCCGCTCCACCGCCGAGGCCGATGAGCATCGCGGGTCCCCCGAGCACGATGAGCTTTGCGCCAATCGGCACCTCGGCCTTGTCCACCAGCGTACGGCGTACGTTGCCGAGGCCGCCGGCGATCATGATCGGCTTGTGATAGCCGCGGGTGCGCCCGGGCGGATCTCCGGCCGCGGGCTGCTCGAAGGTGCGGAAGTAGCCGCAGATCGCGGGACGGCCGAACTCGTTGTTGAAGGAAGCGGCACCGATCGGTCCCTCGATCATGATCTCGAGCGGTGAGGCGATGCGCGCGGGCGCTCCGAATTCCCGCTCCCATGGCCGTTCGTAGCCCGGGATGCGCAGGTGCGAAACCGAGAACCCGGTGAGGCCAGCCTTGGGTTTTCCCCCGCGGCCGGTCGCCCCTTCATCGCGGATCTCACCGCCCGAGCCCGTCGCTGCGCCCGGGAAGGGCGAGATTGCGGTCGGATGATTGTGCGTCTCGACCTTAATGAGAATGTCGATCGGCTCGGCGCTCGCGCGGTAGATACCACTGGCGGGGTCGGGGAAATAGAGCGCACCGCGATTACCGGCGATGACCGCCGCATTGTCGCGATAAGCGGAAAGAACGCCCGCCGGACTTACTGCATGCGTGTAACGGATCATGTCGAACAGGGATTCATCGCGCGGCTCGCCATCGATGACCCAGCGCGCGTTGAAGATCTTGTGGCGGCAATGCTCGGAGTTCGTCTGCGCGAACATCATGAGCTCGACGTCACTCGGGTCGCGCCGCAGCCGCGCGAAGCTCTCCAGCAGGTAGTCCATCTCATCGGCCGAGAGCGCGAGCCCGAACCGCCGGTCGGCGTCTTGCAGCGCTGCACGCCCGTGCCGCAGCGGCACGCGCGTCGCGGGCCGCGGCTGGGCGTGCTCGAACAGGCGCGCAGCCTGCAGCGGATCGAGCAGCAGTTCTTCGGTCATGCGGTCGAACAGCACCATCGCTGCGCGCCCGAGCCGCTGCGCACCGAGCGCCGGCGTGGCGTGCAGCCGATAGGCGATGCCACGCTCGATGCGGCGCACGGCGGCAAGTCCACACACCTGTGCAATGTCGGTCGCCTTGCTCGACCAGGGCGAGATCGTGCCTGCGCGCGGTACCACCAGCACCCGCTCGCCATGTTCGTCAGGTGCCAGCGGCAGTGTCGGTCCGTAGCTGAGGAGCTGCCGGAGGATTTCCTGCTGCTGTGGGGAGAGCGGCTCGGCGAGGTCGACGAAGTGCACGAAGCGGGCAGCGACCTCCGCGACCGTGGGCTCGAGCGCCCGCAGCCGCTCGAGGAGCTTGGCGAGGCGGAAGGCAGAAAGCGCTGCCGGCCCAGCTAGCTGCAGCATGGATTACCGGCGCTCATTTCTTCTCACCGGGGGGAGTCGAGTACATCGGCATCGGGAACTGCGCGACGTTGGCGGCAGCGCCGCTTTCCAACACGGTGATTTTCGCGGTACCGTGTTTCTTCACCTCATCGATGCGCAGGATGGAGTGCATCGGCAGGAAAGTGCGTTTTACCCCGGAAAACTCACTCTTGATGCGCTCCTCGGACGGGTCCAGCACCACGGACGATCGCTCCCCAAAGAGCAGCTCCTCCACCTCGATGAACCCGAACAGCTCGCCATGGCTGACCCGGCGGGCGTACACCTCGTAAACCTTGCCCTGATTCACGAACACGATGCGGAAAATGTGACTGGTTGCCATGGTTCACACGGGGGTCGCTGCTAGGTTTGACGCTGGCATTATATGTCCGGGGGGCACTGCCCGGGACCTTGCTGCGCCCCCAGGAAACGCACTACAGGCTGTCGTAAAGGGATCGCATTTGAGGCGGGGAACCATGCTCAGGCTGCGGGTGGTCAGTGAACAGCGGCGTTCACTGGCAGAGCGCAGCATTGCGATGTTCTCGGTGGAGGGCGGCACCATCGGCCGCTCGGCCGATAACGACTGGGTGCTGCCCGATCCGCAGCGCTACGTGTCGGCGCATCACGCCCGCGTGCAATTCCGCGAAGGTCACTTCTATGTGCAGGACGTAAGCACCAACGGGGTGTACGTCAACGACGACATGGAGCCACTCGCGAAGCGCGGCTCGGCCGGCTACCGGCTCGCCAACGGCGACGTTCTGCGCATGGGCGATTATCACATCCTCGCCGCACTCGAGCCGCACGGCGAGGCCGGGCATCAGCCCGCTGCGGTGCCGACCAGCATCCATGCGCTGCGCGCGCTCGGGCGAGCGGCCGATCGCGACATCGGTGCGAAGCTCAACGTCGAGGAGCTGCTGGTGCCGGTCATCGACATGGACCCGGTGCTGCCGGTCGGCGCCTACGGTCAGGCGGTGGACTCCGGCCGGGTGCAGGCGCTCGCGCGCTCGGAGCACCCGGTTCCTGCAGCGGCTCCGTCGGGCGAATTGGCCCTGCCGGCGGACGGCGAAGCGTCACCGCTCGGTGCCTCTCTCGCGCGGCTGGCCGAAGCGGTGAGCCGTGAGCCGAAAGCGAGCGGCTCGGTGCTCGCGCTCGAGGACGTGCACACCGGGCTCGATGCCTTCTGCCGCGGGGCGGGTATCCAACAGGAACGTCTGCCTGCGGAAGCGCAGGGGCGGCTGCTACACCTGGCGGGACGGCTGTTTCGCGAAGCACTGGTGGGATTCAAGGAGCTGGAGCGCACGCGCGCCGAAACCCGCAACCGCTACCGCATCGAGTCGCCCCCTCCCGAGCAGGATGATCCGCGCCCCTCGCTAGGGGATTCCATGGTGGAGGATCTCGCGGTCGAGCTCATCCTGCGACACGAGGGACGCCGGCTCGACTCAGTGCAATGGCTGCGCGATACGGTCGCCGCGGCCAGACTTCATGAAAGTGCGATCTCGCAGGCGCTGCGCGCCGCGTTCGTCGAGTTTCTTGACCGGCTCGATCCCGCCGAGCTCGAGGCGCGATTCGAGCGCGCCGCCCGGCGCGGCAAGGCGCGTTCCGCCGACAAGGCGCAGTACTGGGACCTGTTCACCGCCTTCTACCGCAACCTGATCGAGATGCCTGCGGACCATCTGCCGCACACTTTCGTGGAAGCCTTCGCAGCGGCTTACCGCGATGCATTGAAAAAACCAACGCAGTGAGCGGCAGTGCCACGCAGCGCATGGCCGCCCCTCGGGGCCATCGGCCACGCCGTTCCGGATGTCGACATTTTGCGTCAGACGACAAACGCTGGCTGTAGCGGTAGCCTCGGGGTAATGAAGCGATTGGCGGAGAGGGTGGGATTCGAACCCACGTGCCGGTTTTACCCGACCATCCGATTTCGAGTCGGCGCCGTTATGACCGCTTCGGTACCTCTCCGGCGATCCCCCGGGGATCAGGGGGCCGGTATTCTAGCGGAAAGGCCCCGCGGCGAGGGGAGGTTCGCGCGCACGTTCGCTCTCGCTGCACTGCTCGCGGCCGTGTGTGCCATCGGTGGCTGCGGCAAACCCGCGGCCACGGCGTTGGATTCGATCCGCGCGCGCGGTGAGCTCCGCGTCGCGACGCTGAACCAGCCCACCTGCTACTACCTCGGCGCTCAGGGCACGGAAGGCCTGGAATTCGAGCTCGCGAGCGCCTATGCGGCGCGCCTCGGGGTGAGGCTCATCATGTACCCGCTTGCGAACGAGAGCGCGCTGCAGGCCGAGCTCGCCGCCGGCCGGGCCGACATTGCCGCGGCCGCGCTCAGCAACACGGCCGCGTGGAGCCGGGTCGGCGATGCTGCCGAGGTCTATGCGCGCGTGCCGCAGCTCGTTGTGTACCAGCGCACTGGCGTGCGGCCGCGCGACACATTGCAGCTCGAGTCCGCGCGCCTCGCCGTACGAGCCGGCAGTCCACAGGAGAGCATCCTGCAACGCCTCAGGAGTACGGTGGCGCCGAGCCTCAAATGGGAGGAGACCGCACCGAGCGCTGCCGATCCGGTCGAGGACGTCGATTCGGGTCAGGCGCAATATGCAATCGTCGACGCGCGCGAGTTCTCCTTCGCCCGCCACCTGTACCCGAATGTACAGGTGGGCTTCGCATTGCCGGAGGAGCGCGCGGTGCAGTGGCTGGTGCGTCGCCATGCGCCGGGGCTGCTCGCGAGCGTCAATGCGTTCTTCCGCGACCTGCAGTCCTCGGGCCGCCTCGCGCCGCTGCTGCGGCAAGGCTCGGGCGACACGCGGCCTTTCGAATACGAAGAGTCGCGTGAATTCCAGGGACACGTCGCCGACCGCCTGCCGCAATATCGCGCCTGGTTCGAGAAGGCGGCGAGCGAGACCGGTCTCGACTGGCGGCTGCTCGCTGCCATCGGCTACCAGGAATCGAAATGGGATCCGCGCGCGCAGTCGGACGAAGGTGCGCGCGGTGTCATGATGCTGACCGCCGACACGGCACAGTCGCTCGGCCTCAAGGATCGCAGCGATCCTGAGCAGAGCATTTACGCCGGCGCGCGTTACCTTGCACAGGTGCGCGAGAAGATCCCGGAACGCATCCCCGAGCCCGACCGCACCTGGCTCACAATCGCCGCCTACAACGTCGGTTTCGGCCACCTCGAGGATGCACGCGTCATCACGCAGGCACTCGGCAAGGATCCCGACTCGTGGGCCGAAGTGCGCCTGCGGTTGCCGCTTCTGGCGCAGGAACGCTGGTATTCGCACGCACGTCGCGGATACGCGCGTGGCTGGGAGCCGGTGCAGTTCGTCGACCGGATACAGCGGTACCTGCGGCTGCTCGAGTGGCAGCCGGGAGAGAGCGCCCAGGCGACAGCTTCCGCGCCGGCCGCACCCGCGGGCGCGTATCCCACCGGCAGCTGATCACCACCCACGAAATTGCGCTCGACGACGTCGCCGAGCGAGCACCGTTTGAAAAGACGCGCAATTTCGCGGGGACCCCGGTTGGGAATCCCATGAAACTCGCGAGTGTCAGCCGCGGCGCTGCGCGAAAAACTGGTGTAGCAGCGCGGCGCACTCCTCCATCAGCACTCCGCCGAAGACATCGACCTGGTGATTGAGACCTGGAAGCGCGAAAACGTTGACGATGCTGCCGGCGCCGCCCGCGCGCGGATCCCAGGCGCCGAAGACCAGCCGCCGCACCCGGGCGTGCACCATGGCCGAAGCGCACATCACACACGGCTCGAGCGTCACGTAAAGCGTGCTGCCGCTCAGGCGGTAGTCGCCGAGCGCCTGCCCGGCAGCGCGCAGCACTGCCATCTCCGCGTGCGCCGTGGGGTCGTGACTCGAGATCGGCGCGTTGTGTCCGCTAGCGATGATCTGCTCGTCGCGGACCAGCACCGCCCCGACCGGCACCTCCCCGGCCGCCGCGGCAGCGCGCGCCTGCTCGAGCGCGACCTGCATGCAGGCCACGTCACGGCCCGCCTCAGCCCGCTCCGTCATGCGCCTCCGCCGGCGCTGCCGTGGCCGGTGTCAGGAAGAGCGCCGGATCGACGAAGGTCGCATTCAGCGCGACTCCGAAATGAAGATGCGGCCCGGTGACCCGCCCGGTCGACCCCACCTTGCCGATCACCTCTCCCGCCTCTACCTGCTCGCCGCGCTTCACTCCGATCTCGCTCAGGTGGCAATACATGGTGATCAGGCCACTGCCGTGATCGAGAATCACGGTGTTGCCGTTGAAGAAGAAGTTGCCGGTGTCGACCACGCGTCCGCCCGCGGCGGCGTGTATCGGTGTGCCGACCTCGGCGGCGATATCCATGCCGCTGTGCGGATTGCGCGACTCGTTGTTGAACACACGGCGCATGCCATAGGAGCTCGAACGCGTGCCGGCAACCGGCTGCTGCAGCCGCAGCGTCGCGGGCGCGCGCGCTGAAAAAGTGCCGTAGTCCTCGTGCAGGCGCGGCTGCTCGCGGTTGACGCGCGCAAGGGCGGCAGCCGACAGATCCACCTTGCCCGGTGCAACGGTCAGGTGCTGCACGCTGTATTGTTTGTCGGCGATCTCGAAGTCGATCGCCCTCCCCTGCGGCGTGCCATCCTCGACGCGCACCGACGCGTGCCCGACCGCCTGCGCCAGCGGAATGCCGACGACGGCCAACCAGTGATCATCGACCCGCGTGACGAGCACGCGTCGCCCATCGAAACTCACGTGCGGAGCACGATCGGCGGGAGCCTCGACCGTGAGCAGCGCGATCCCGCCTGGGACGCGCTCCTCCTCGGGTAACAGGGGAGGCGCTGGCTGCGCGCTCGAAGTGCCCATGGACGCCGCGTGCGCGAGGACCGCACATGCCAATCCGAGGAGCCGCCTCATTGGCTGCTGGTCACGCGAGCTTTGAGGATTCCGCGCGCGAGCCTCGCCTCGATCTCCTCGCCCACGGCGACCGTTGCCGCGTCGGTAATCACCGTCCCGTCGGCGCGCTTTACGATCGCAAAACCGCGCTTCACCGTGGCGAGCGGGCTCACCGCATCGAGTGCACGCTGCGCGAGTGCCAGCCGTTGGGCGGAGCGTGCAAGCCGTTCCTGCGCGGCCCGCTCGAGAGCTGTGCGCAACTGCTCACTGCGAGTTGTGGCGCGCGCCTGGTACTCACGCAGCGAGCGGGCGAGCCGCAGCTGCAGGGCCTGGGTGCGCGCACCCACCTCCCCGAGCGCATGCCTTGGAGAGTGCTGCTCGAGTCGCGCGCGTAGCTCCGCGAGGCGCTGACCCTCGCGGTGCAGGGTGCCACGTGTGCGGCCGGTGAGGCGCTGCGCCAGCCCATCGAGCCGCTGCACCTGCTGTCGCAGGCGCACGCCCGGATGCGCGAGGTCGAGGCGGCGGCCAACTGCCTCGAGCCGCGCGCGACCCACACGCAGCTCGCGGCGCATCCCTGCCTCCATGCGCTGCGCGGTGCGCCCGAGTGCCTCGAGCCAGGCGTGACGATCCGGCACCACCATCTCGGCGGCCGCAGAAGGTGTTGGCGCACGCGCATCCGCGACGAAGTCGGCGATGGTGAAGTCGATCTCGTGGCCCACCCCGCAGACCACCGGCCGCGCGCACGCCTGAATGGCACGCGCCACACGCTCGTCATTGAACGCCCACAGGTCTTCCAGCGAGCCGCCGCCGCGCGCCAGGATCAGCACGTCGCACTCGGCGCGCGCGGAAGCCGTGGCGAGCGCGTTGACCAGCGCCGGCACAGCCGCCGCGCCCTGCACCGCGGTCGGGTAGAGAAGCACGGCGGCCGGTGGAAAGCGCCGCGCGAGGATCCTGAGGATATCGTGCAGGGCAGCGCCCGAGGGCGAGGTGATCACTCCGATGCGCTGCGGGAAACGCGGCAGCGCGCGCTTGCGTTCCGGCGCGAACAGCCCCTCGGCCGCGAGACGGCTCTTCAGCCGCTCGAATTCGCGCCGCAGCGCCCCGACGCCCGCCTCCTCCAGATGCTCGACGATCAGCTGGTAGTCGCCCTTCGGCTCGTAGAGGCTGATGCGGCCGCGCACCAGCACCTGCATGCCCGCGCGCGGAGTGAAACCCACCAGAGAATTCTTCAGGCGATACATGGCGCAGCGCAGCTGCGCATCGCGATCCTTGAGCGAGAAATACCAGTGGCCGGAAGGCGGCTGGGAGAAGTTCGACAGCTCTCCCTCGACCCAGAGTACTCCGAGGCCACGCTCGAGCAGCACCCGCACTTCGCGGTTCAGACGCGAGACGCTGTAGACCTCCCGGGTGGGAGCAGCTGACGCGCCGATTTCGTAGCCTGCGGACATAAGAGAACCTTAGCACGAGGTTTACCGACGTGATGTGAGCGCTTACAATTGCGCATGCGCATCCTCGAAGAAGCTCTCACCTTCGACGACGTTCTGCTGGTTCCGGCTTACTCGGACATCCTGCCCCGCGAGGTCGATCTCTCCACCCACGTCACCCGTCGCATCCGGCTGAATATGCCGGTGCTCTCGGCCGCCATGGACACGGTCACCGAGGCGCGCCTCGCCATCACCATCGCGCAGGAAGGCGGCATCGGCATCATCCACAAGAGCATGAGCATCGAGGCGCAGGCGCTCGAGGTCGACCGGGTAAAGAAGTTCGAGAGCGGGGTGATCCGCGACCCGATCACGGTCTCACCGAACATGAGCATCCGCGAGGTGCTCGACCTGACGCGCGCGCGCGGCATCTCCGGCGTGCCGGTGGTCGTCGGCCGCAAGGCGGTCGGCATCGTGACGCACCGCGACCTGCGTTTCGAGGACAAGCTCGATGCGCCGGTGTCCTCCGTCATGACGCCGCAGGAGCGGCTGGTGACGGTGCGCGAGGATGCCTCCAAGGAGCAGGTGCTGGCGCTGCTGCACAAGCACCGCATCGAGAAGCTGCTGGTGGTCAACGGCACGCACGATCTGGTCGGCATGATCACCGTGAAGGATTTCCAGAAAGCCAATGAATTCCCGCGTGCCTGCAAGGACGAGGGTGGGCGCTTGCGCGTAGGTGCGGCAGTCGGGACGACCCCCGACACGCTCGAGCGCGTCGCAGCGCTGCGCGAGGCGGGCGTGGACCTGCTGGTGGTGGACACTGCGCACGGCCATTCGCGCGGGGTTCTCGAGACGGTGAAACGCATCAAGTCCAAATGGGCGGACAGCCAGGTGATCGCCGGCAACATCGCCACCGCGGAAGCGGCGCGCGCGCTGGCGGAAGCCGGAGCCGATGCGGTGAAAGTCGGTATCGGACCGGGCTCGATCTGCACCACTCGCGTCGTGGCGGGTGTTGGCGTGCCGCAGATCTCGGCCGTGGCGAATGTCGCTGCCGCTCTCAAGGATGCCGGGCTGCCGGTGATCTCCGATGGCGGCATTCGCTTCTCCGGTGACATCGCCAAGGCAATCGCCGCGGGTGCGCACGCGGTGATGATCGGCAGCCTGTTCGCGGGCACCGAGGAGTCGCCAGGCGAGGTCGAGCTCTACCAGGGAGCCTCCTACAAGTCCTATCGCGGCATGGGCTCGCTCGGCGCGATGGCGGAGCGGCACGGCTCCGCCGACCGCTACTTCCAGGACGCTGCCACCGAGCTCGAGAAGCTCGTTCCCGAGGGAGTTGAGGGTCGCGTGCCCTACAAGGGAAGCGTGGTCACGATCCTGCACCAGCTCTCCGGCGGGCTGCGGGCGGCCATGGGTTACACCGGCAGCCGCAACATCACCGACATGCGCACCCGGCCGGTCTTCGTGCGCATCACCAGCGCAGGGGTGCGCGAGAGCCACGTGCACGATGTGAGCATCACCAAGGAGGCACCCAACTACCGGGTGTCCTGAGCGGTCCATGGCGGGCGTTCCCCAACCTGCAGGCGCCACCCCAGCCGTCGCGGCTGCGCACCCTGACATCCACGCGCATCGCATTCTGATCCTGGACTTTGGCGCACAGTACACGCAGCTCATTGCGCGGCGCGTGCGCGAGCTCGGTGTGTACTGCGAGATCCACCCTTGGGACATGGGTGACGCGCAGGTGCGCGCCTTCCGGCCGCGCGGTGTGATTCTCTCTGGCGGACCGGAGTCGGTGACCGCGGCGGATCCACCGCGCGCACCCGCAGCGGTGTTCGAGCTCGGCGTTCCGGTGCTCGGCATCTGCTACGGCATGCAGACCATGGCACAGCAGCTCGGGGGCCGCGTCGCCGCTTCCAGCGAACGCGAATTCGGCTACGCCGAGGTCACTGTCACGGGCGGCTCCCGCCTGCTCGATCACCTCGAGGACCGTCGCAACGCCGCCGGCCGCTGTGTGCTCGATGTCTGGATGAGTCACGGCGACCGTGTCGATGCGCTGCCGCCCGGCTTCGCCGCTGCCGCGAGCACCGGCACCATTCCGTTCGCCGCGATGAGCGATGAGCGGCGCCGCTTCTATGGGGTGCAGTTCCATCCGGAGGTGACCCACACGCCGCAGGGAACGCGGCTGCTCGAGCGCTTCGTGCGCGAGATCTGCGGCGCGGATGCGCTCTGGAGTACGGGCAACATTCTCGCCGATGCCATCGAGCGCGTGCGTGCGCAGGTGGGCAGCGGCAAGGTCCTGCTCGGTCTTTCCGGCGGTGTCGACTCCTCGGTGGTCGCCGCACTCCTGCACCGCGCCATCGGCGATCAGCTCACGTGCGTGTTCGTCGATCACGGCCTGTTGCGCCTAGGCGAGAGCGAGCAGGTGATGAGCACCTTCGCACAGCACCTGGGCGTGCGGGTGGTCCGCGTCGACGCCGGGGCGCGCTTCCTCGCGGCCCTCGCGGGTGTGACGGATCCCGAAGACAAGCGCAAGATCATCGGCCGCACCTTCATCGATGTGTTCGACGAGCAGGCGCAGCAGCTGCGCGGCGTGCGCTTCCTGGCGCAGGGCACGATCTACCCGGATGTGATCGAGTCCGCCGGGACACGCACCGGCAAGGCCCAGGTCATCAAGTCGCATCACAACGTCGGCGGGCTTCCCGAGCGCATGCACCTCGAGCTCATCGAGCCGCTGCGGGAGCTCTTCAAGGACGAGGTCCGGCGTCTCGGGGTCGAGCTCGGCCTGCCGCGCGAGATGGTCTACCGCCACCCCTTCCCCGGTCCGGGTCTCGGGGTGCGCATTCTCGGCGAGGTGCGCAAGTCGTACGCTGACTTGTTGCGCCGTGCGGACGCCATCTTCATCGAGGAGCTTCGTCGGCACGATCTTTACGACCGCGTGAGCCAGGCGTTCGCAGTTTTCCTGCCGGTGCGCTCGGTCGGAGTGATGGGCGATGGCCGCCGTTACGACTACGTGATCGCGCTGCGCGCGGTGGAGACCGTCGATTTCATGACCGCTCACTGGGCGCGGCTGCCGTACGAGTTCCTCGATCACGTCTCACGGCGCATCGTCAACGAGGTCGCCGGCATCTCGCGCGTGGTCTACGACATCTCCGGCAAGCCGCCGGCGACGATCGAGTGGGAGTGACCGCTGTCGCGGCCGGCCATTGAATGCCCGGGAACGCCTGGCCTCGAGCCTCTGCTATTCCGACTCGTTCGTCACAGTCCCGCCCGTTGCCACGGTGAGTGCGTGGGGGCAGCCGGTCTTTAGTCTTTGAGCACGGTGGTCAGGTCGCTGACCTTGGGATCGGCATCGCGCGCACCGAGTGGTCGCAGGTGGAAGCGCCGCTCGATGAGCTTGAGTATCGAGACGGTCTCGTACTCGTGATCATCAATCGCGCCCTTGCGGACCAAGGGCGAGATGACAATGGCGGGAACACGGACGCCCACACCCCAGCCATCGGAACGCACTGGCGGTGCAACGTGGTCCCAACGGCCGCCGTTCTCATCATAAGTAACGATGATGATGGCGTCTCTCCAGATCGGGCTCCGGCGCACTGCCGTGACCAAGTCGGCTACGTGCTGTTGGCCCGCGACCTCACGGGCGTAACCGGGATGCTCGTTGTTAGCGCCGATCGGCTTGACGAAGGACACCGGCGGCAGTGTGCCGTTAGCGACATCCTGAAGGAACTGTGTTTCGTCCTGCAGATGTGCATTGGGACCGGTGGTTTTCGGGTTGAGTTGGGGCGGATTGTTTACGTCCGGCGCGTTCGTGAACGGAGCGTACTTCGTGTAATAAGCGAACGGCTGGTGATGGAACTGAAACAGGTCCTTATTGGCCTGAATGTTGTCGGCCAGCGCTTCATTCCATCCGCCGGAATACCAGCGCCAGTTGATGCCGGCATCGTCGAGACGGTTACCGATGTTCAGCATATAGCCGGGCTTGCTGGGATCGGTATTGTTGATGAGCAGCCGTTTCGCGGGTGGCGTCCCCGGAGAGAACGGCGCCATGAGCGGCTGTATTGTATTGACAGCCCACTTGCCGTCGGTCGTGAGTTGGTTATCCATCAGCACCTTGGCCACAGGGTCGTAGGAGGACGGCCACCCGGTCGGAATAGCAGCCGTCCAGGGGGGCGTCTGTGCCGCAATCAACCACTGGTGATTCAGGAACGAGCCACCGTATGCGGAGTGGAAGAATTTGTCGCAGAGGGTGAACTGCTGCGCGAGCATCCCTTCGGGAAGTGGCGTTGAATCGATGTAGCTGAGGACCAATCCGGGGTTGTCGCTCCAGGTGACGAACTTGTCCAGGTCACCAACCTTCGTTTCCAGGGCGCCGTTATCAATCTGCAGCTGCTCGTGATAAAAGCGGTGCACGATGTCGCCGGTGAGTGAATTTACGTCGATATAGTCCGTGAAGTCGTAGGGAATCAGCGGCAGTGGAAGCGTGTGGTCGACCTGCGAGCCCAGCTTGCCGTTCATCGTCGCGGGAAACTGTGGATCGACCACGCCCCCCGAAAGCGGCGATGGCGTCTGATAGATCAGCGCAGAGTACGCCGGACTTGCGGTGCGATCGAGCTGCGGTATCTGGCCGAAACTGTTCGCCAGACCATCGGCTCCGGGAAACAGGCCGTAGAGCGAGTCAAAACTCCAGTTCTCCTGATAGATGACGATGATGTGTCCGATGCGGGAGACGTCGGCGTCGTCGTTCCCGTGCGCCGAGACGGAGGTGACCGCACTGAGCAGCGCGCCCGCGATGCTCACCGCTACGACGCGGCTCAGCGGCCTTGCTGCGAATGTCGTGCGAAGTTCCATGTTTGGTGCTCCCATGATTTTCGAGAAGCCGGCGGACCCCGGGTATCAAGATTGTGGCGCTGCATATGACAGCGAGATGAAGGTTGCGTGATGCCGATCTTGGCGATCTTTTTCGGGCCGCTCGCTAGGGGAGCGCTTCAGGGCAGCGCCAGCGCTGTAGCTGCTGCCGCGCGAGCAGCAACCCCGACCGGCGTCGGCCGGGCCTAGCTCTTCGGCGGCGCGTGCTCGCTCAGATACTGACTGAAGCTCCTGGCGAGGGTGACGAAGTCCGACGGAATCATCAGCACCGTGGTGCTGTTATTCTCCGCGCCGACTTCGGTCACCATCTGCATGCGCCTCAGCTCCACGGCCACCGGGTTGTTAGCCATCTGCTCGGCGGCATCCCCGAGTTTGCGCGAAGCCTCGAGCTCCGCTTCCGCCTTGATGATGCGTGCGCGCTTTTCGCGGATCGCCTCCGCCTGCATGGCCATGACCTGCTGCATGGCCTCGGGCAGCTCGACGTCTTTCATCTCGAACCGCTCAAGCTCGATGCCCCAGCGGGTGCTGGCGGCCGCAATGCTGTCGCGCAACAGGCCGTTGATCTTGTTGCGCTCCTGCAGCACCTCGTCGAGGTCGTGCTGGCCGATGATGTTGCGCAGACTGGTGAGCGCGAGCTGGTAGACCGCGGCGGCCGCATCGCTCACCGCGATGACCGATTTCCCCGCATCGACGATGTGGTACCAGATGACCGCATTCACCTTCACGGTAACGCTGTCGCGCGTGATGGTCTCCTGCCGTTCGGCCGACACGGTGCGTGTGCGGATGTCGATCGTCACCGCCCGCTCGATGCCGAGCGGAATGATCCAGTAGAGGCCCGGCCCGCGCAGACCGCGGTAGCGGCCCAGGCGGAACACGACACCGCGCTGATACTCCTGCGCAATGCGAAGTCCGCTGAGCACCACGACGAGCACGAGCGCGACGATGATCCGAGTAGTGAGCATGGCAGAGCTTCCTGTTCTCAAACCCGGCAATACGCTAGCCCCTGCCCGGTTAACGCGCCGTTAGTTTCGGACTTCACTTAAGCAGCTGCGCGCTGCGGGCCGGCGCCCGATTACATTTCGTTAACGCGGGTCAGCCGCTGCCAAACTGTGACGTTTTGCGCGTCATCGGGGCAGTGCGTATGCGTACGCTGCCTCACCAGCAACTCAGGGTCGTGTTATGTCGAAAACATTGCGCAAGCCTCAGGTCTCCTTCCAGGTACCGCTCGCCGGACTGCTGCTGGTTTCGGCAGCGGCCACGCAGCTGAGCGGGTGCGTGGTGCGCGAACGGGTGGTAGTCCCGGCGCCTCCGCCGCCGCCGGCTTATGTGGCGCCGGCCGCCGAGGCCGATGCGCAGGCGAGTGAGCCGCCGCCGCCGCTGCCGGTCTACGAGCAGCCGCCCTGCCCGCTGGAAGGTTATATCTGGACTCCGGGCTACTGGGCGTGGGGAATCGGCGGTTATTACTGGGTGCCGGGCACCTGGGTGGCTCCGCCACGCGTGGGGCTGCTGTGGACTCCCGGCTACTGGGGCTTCGTCGGTGGCGTGTATGTGTTTCACGCCGGCTATTGGGGTCCGCACGTCGGCTTCTACGGCGGTGTCAATTACGGATTCGGCTACGGCGGCGTGGGGTTCGCCGGTGGGCGCTGGGTCGGCAGCTCATTTGCCTACAATCAGTCGGTCACCAACGTGAACGTCACCGTGGTGCGTAACACCTACAACGAGACCGTGGTCAACAATGTCACGGTCAATCGTGTGAGCTACAACGGCGGAGCGGGCGGCGTTGCTGCCACACCGACCGCCCAGGAGCGGATGGCGGCGCAGGACCAGCACGTTCCGGCGACTCCGGCCCAGCATCAGCACCTGCAGCAGGCGGCTGGCAACCCGACACTGCTCGCGAAGAACAACGGCGGCCATCCCTCGATCGCGGCCACGCCGCGGCCGGCAGCCTTCAACGCCCCCGGTGTGGTCGGTGCGCACGGTGCGGCATCTCCCCCGCCTCATGCGCAGCCGGCGTCAGCCGCCAACCACCCCAACGGTGCCCCAGGCAATCATGGTGCAGCTGGCCACGCTCCCAAGCCGAATGCCAAGCCCCATCCGAAGATGCCGCCCGAGAAGGGCAGGCACGAGGAGACGGCGCAGCGCTAGGCGCCGAGCCAACTCGGCCACGGCTGGCCCGACGCGGTTTACGCGGGGCGCCTGCCCCGCCCGCGCCGCTCTCGCGTGCTGCCGGCACCCGGGCTCGGCTGCGAGACCGGCGGCAGGGTTTCCGGCAGCGGTTGATCACTGTTGAGGCCGGCCTTGATCATGCGGATCAGCTCAGCCTCGATGAGCGGGTCGGTCTGTGGTGAAGCGTAGGCGGCGAGCCGCCGCTCGACCTCCGCCTTGACGCGCTGATCCAGGCTCCGCCCGCCTTCCTGCAGCCAGGTCTCACGATTGACCCGGTCGAACACCGCTCCCGGCAGATACAGTTCCCGCGGCCAGTAGCTGAGCGTGTGGGGGGCGGTGAGCAGGTGCTTGTCGTGCAGCAGTTGCCGGACCAGCTCGACGGTCGGCAGATCCTCCATCACGGTGAAATCGTGGCAGAAGTGCAGCGCCTGTCCGCAGAGCTCGTCGTCGAACACCAGCT
>Ga0306920_100004955_pt1 | contig 17119 bp, 12 predicted proteins | sample flu12Cox44000170_FD_204666 | JGI IMG/M metagenome (GOLD analysis project Ga0306920, IMG submission 204666) | Lab enrichment of tropical soil microbial communities from Luquillo Experimental Forest, Puerto Rico - flux4day.12C.oxic.44.000.170 (v2)... | ecosystem: Environmental > Terrestrial >... | reverse complement strand
GCGCGGCTCAGTCGAAGGTCACCGCCGTGCCCACGTCCTCGCCGCGCACGATGCGGGTGAGGTCGCCGGGATTGTTGAGATTGAAGACGCGCAAAGGCAAGCGGTTGTCGCGGCACATCACGATGGCCGTCGCATCCATGACATTCAGCCGGTCCGCGAGCACCTTGTCGAAAGTCAGGTGCGCGTAGCGCACCGCCTGCGGGTTGCGCAACGGATCGTCGGAAAAAACGCCATTCACCTTGGTGGCCTTCAGCAGCACATCGGCATTGATCTCGATGGCGCGCAGTGCGGCTGCCGTGTCGGTGGTGAAGAAGGGGTTGCCGGTGCCGGCGGCGAAGATCGTCACGCGGCCCTTTTCCAGGTGCCGCACGGCGCGACGGCGGATGTAATCCTCGCACACCTCGTTGATGCGGATCGCGGACATGACGCGGGCGTGCATCCCGAGGCTCTCCAGTGCATCCTGCATGGCGAGCGCATTCATCACGGTGGCGAGCATGCCCATGTGGTCGGCAGCCACCCGGTCCATACCCGCGCGCGCCAACCCCGCCCCGCGGAAGATGTTGCCGCCGCCGATCACCACCGCGAGCTGTACGCCCATCTGCACGATCTCGTGCAACTCGCCGGCGATGCGCTTGATGACCGCCGGGTCGATGCCGTAGTCGCCCTCGCCCATCAGCGCTTCGCCCGAGAGCTTCACCAGGATCCTCGAGTACGCCGCCTTGGCTTGGCTCATCTGCATTCCCCTGAAGACCGATGGAAAAAACCCCGCGCGCGGCGGGGTTTGAGTCGTTTACTCGCTCAGCGTCATCAATGCTTGGTCGCGGGGCCCGCGCCCTTCACCTGGGCCATGACCTCGGCGACGAAATCGTCCTGCTTCTTCTCGATGCCGGCGCCGACCTCGAAGCGCTCGAACGCGACGACCCGCGCGCCGGCGCCCTTCAGCAGCTTCTCGACTGTCACATCGGGGTCCTTGACGAAAACCTGGCCCGCGAGCGTGATCTCGCCGAGCACCTTGCGCAGCCGGCCCTCGACCATTTTGGCCACGATCTCGGGCGGCTTGCCCTCGCCCTGCGCCTGGCTGGTGAGAATCTCACGCTCCTTCGCCACCACTTCCGCCGGCACCTGTGCGGCGGAGAGATAGCGCGGGTTGCTCGCCGCCACGTGCATGGCCAGATCGTGGGCGAGGCTCGCCGTACCACCCTCGAGCGCAACCAACGCGCCGATGCGCGTTCCGTGCACGTATGCCCCGAGGTGACCTGAGGAAGTGAGCACCGCGAAACGCCGTACGCTGATGTTCTCGCCGATCTTCGCGATCAGGTTGCGCCGCCGCTCCTCGACGCTCTCTCCGGACGCGAGCCGCGCCTCTCCGAGGGAAGCGAGGTCGGCCGGCCGCAGCGCCAGCGCGCCCTCGGCCACCGCCTGCGCGAAGGCACGGAAGTCCTGCTCGCGCGCGACGAAGTCGGTCTCGCAGTTGACCTCGACGAGGGCGGCGGCGCGGGCGTCGCCCGAGCGCGCCATGGCCACCACACCCTCAGCGGCGACGCGCGCCGCCTTCTTGTCGGCCTTGGCGAGACCTTGCTTGCGCATCAGCTCGGCGGCCGCATCGAGGTCGCCCTTGGTCTCGACCAGAGCTTTCTTGCACTCCATCATTCCCGCGCCGGTGCGCTCGCGCAGCTGCTTGACCGCCTCTGCCGTGATATTCATGCGTCGGCTCCCGTGGAGCCGGCGCCGCCACGCTTGCGGCGGCCCGGGCCGCTGGCGGGCCGGCGCGTCTCCGCTCCCTCGGGGAGGCTGCCGGCAACGACGGTCTCCGGCGCCTCCTCGGCCTCGAGGTCCTCATCCTCCGTGCCGAGCTCCTCGGCCCCGGTGGGCGCCTTGACCGGCGGCAGCTTGCGCCGCGCGGGCGCCTTGCGCCGTACCGCAGGCTGCGGCCGCTGACGGCCCCGAGCGGCCTTCTTGCGCGGAACACCCGCCTCATCGAGCTCGACGAACTCGTCCTCACCGACCGCCACCTGCGGCACGGACTCCTTGCCTTCGAGGACCGCATCGGCGATGCCGGCGGCATACAGCTGGATGGCGCGCATGGCGTCGTCGTTGCCGGGGATCACGAAGTCGATGCCGTCGGGCGAACAATTGGTGTCGACCACCGCAACCACGGGGATACCGAGCTTCTTCGCCTCGTGGACGGCAATGTTCTCGTGGCCGACATCGACCACGAACAGCGCATCGGGCAGTGACTCCATGTTCTTGATTCCGCCGAGGCTCCTCTCGAGCTTGTCCATCTCGCGCCGCAGCTGTGTCGCTTCCTTCTTGCCGCGCTTGTCGAGCGCACCGGAGGCGGCGAGCTCGGTGATTTCCCCGAGCCGCTTGATCGACTGGCGGATGGTCTTGAAGTTCGTGAGCATGCCGCCCAGCCAGCGCTGGTTCACGTAGGGCTGATGGGCTCGCTCGGCCTCCTTCTGCATGGACTCGCGTGCCGAGCGCTTGGTGCCGACGAACAGCACCTTGCCGCCGTCGGCGATGACGCCCTTGATGAAGTTCGCAGCTTCCGAATACATCGGCTGCGTCTTCTCGAGATTGATGATGTGGATCTTGTTGCGCTCGCCGAAGATGAATGGGGCCATCTTCGGGTTCCAGAAGCGGGTCTGATGTCCGAAATGGACTCCCGCCTCCAGCATCTGTCGCATGGACACGCCGGACATGAAACACTCCTTCTGGGTTAAGCCTCCGCACATCCCCGTGACCATCCCGGAAAGGCTCACGAGGAGCGCTATTCCCGGGACACCCAGTCGCCGGTGTTAACGATGCGCGTGTGGGTTGCGTTGCCAAAAAAGGCCGCGCTTTATACCATGAAGACCTCGTCGGAACAATGTCTTACGCTACCTGTGCCCGCCCTTGGCTTAGGTAGCGGCCGACCCCATTTCGGAGCTTATGCACGTCACCATCAAGACCCCGGAAGAGCAGCAAAAAATGCGTGTCGCGGGTCGGCTTGCCGCCGAGGTACTCGACATGATCGGCGAGTACGTGGTGCCGGGGGTCACCACCGAAGAGCTCGACCGCATCTGCCACGACTACATCGTGAACGTGCAACGCTCGGTGCCGGCCAACCTCAACTATCGCGGCTTTCCGAAGACCATCTGCACCTCGGTGAATCACGTGGTCTGTCACGGCATCCCGAACGACAAGCGCCTGAAGGCCGGCGACATCGTCAATATCGACGTCACGGTGATCCGCGATGGTTTCCATGGCGACACCAGCCGCATGTACTTCGTCGGCAGGGCGCCGCCGCACGCTCAGCGCCTCGCCGAGACGTGCTTCGCCGCCATGTGGCGCGGCATCGACGCCGTGCGGCCCGGCGCGCACCTCGGTGACATCGGTCATGCGATCCAGACCTTCGTCGAGGAGAATGACTACTCGGTGGTGCGCGAGTACTGCGGCCACGGCATCGGCCGCGTGTATCACGAGGATCCGCAGGTGCTGCATTACGGCGAACCCGGCACGGGGTTGGAACTGAAGACCGGCATGACTTTCACCGTCGAGCCGATGGTGAATGCCGGCAAGCGCCACGTGCGGCTGCTTCCCGATGGCTGGACGGTGATCACCAAGGATCACTCGCTGTCGGCACAATGGGAGCACACGGTGCTGGTCACCGAGACCGGCGTCGATGTGCTGACGCTCGGCGCGAATGGCGAGCGGCCCCCGAACGGCTCGCAGCATTAAGGCCGCGGGACGCCCCGATGGGAGCCGCCGATACAGAGCTGCTCGATCGAACGCTCCCGCCGCCCGCCGCTTCTCCTCCGTGGCCGCTGCTCAGCGGGCTCGCGGGGCAACTCGCCGCGGACGCAAGTCCGCGCGCCTGGCGGGAGCTCCTGCGCCGCGCCCACGAGGAGCTGAAACAGCGCTTCCTTGCCGAGGAGCCCGTCGAGACTCTCGTGTACGCGCGCGCTGCGCTCATCGATGCGGTGCTGGACGCAGCTTGGCGGCTGCACTGTGCGCCGCACCTGGACTGGGCACTCGCCGCAGTCGGCGGCTACGGCCGCGGTGAGCTGCACCCGGCGTCCGATATCGACATTCTGCTGCTCGTGCCGCAATCGCCGGACGCCGCGGGCAGCGCCGCTGTGGAGCAGCTGGTCACCTTCCTGTGGGATATCGGGCTCGAGGTCGGCCACAGCGTGCGTACGATCGGGGAGTGCCGCGAGGAGTGCATCGGCGATGTGAGCGTCATGACGACGCTGCTGGAAGCGCGGCTGCTTGCAGGCAACGCAGCGCTGTTGGCGGCCATGCGCGCCGCACTCGCTCCCGAGCACATCTGGCCGGTGAAGCAGTTCTTCGAGGCCAAGGTCCGTGAGCAGACCGAGCGGCACCTCAAAGCCAACGACACCGCCTACAACCTCGAGCCCAACGTCAAGACCGGTCCCGGTGGACTGCGCGACATCCAGACCATCGCCTGGGTCGCGAAGCGCCATTTTGGCGCCGACACCCTCGATGGGCTCGCGACCCACGGGTTCCTCACGCCCGAGGAGCTGCGGCGGCTGAAGCAGGCGCAGGCGTTCCTGTGGAAAGTGCGCTTCGGCCTGCACATCCTGACCGGTCGTCACGAGGACCGGCTGCTGTTCGATCACCAGATCCGCCTCGCGCAGATCTTCGGCTACGAGGACGCCTCCTACACCCTCGCGGTCGAGCAGTTCATGCAGCGTTACTACCGCACCGTGATGGACGTGAGTCTGCTGAATGAGCTGTTGCTGCAGCTGTTCCGCGAGGCAATCCTGAGCGAGAGCGAGCCACCGCGCCCCCTCAATGCGCGCTTCCAGGTGCGCAACGGCTCGCTCGAGGCGGCGAGCGAGGACGCATTCGCGCGCTCGCCGAGCGCGCTGCTCGAGCTGTTCGTACTGCTGCAGCAACACCCCGACATCCGCGGCGTACGCGCCTCGACCATGCGCGCGGTCGCGAGGAACCTGTGGCTGATCGATGAGGAGTTCCGCCAGAACCCGCGCCACCATCGGCTATTCCTCGAGATCCTGCGCTCCCCGGTAGGCGTTACCCACGAGCTGCGCCGCATGAACACCTACGGCGTGCTGGGACGCTACATTCCGGCGTTCGGGCGCATCGTCGGGCGCATGCAGTACGACCTGTTCCACGCCTACACGGTGGATGCGCACACGCTGTTCGTGGTGAGCAACCTGCGGCGTTTCGCGATCCCGCGCTACGACCATGAGCTGCCCGCCGCCTCGCGCGTCATGCAGTCGCTGCCGCGCAGTGAAGTCGCCTATCTCGCGGCGCTGTTCCACGACATCGCCAAGGGCCGCGGCGGCGATCATTCCGAGCTCGGCGCGGTGGATGCGGAGGCGTTCTGCCTCGAGCAGGGCCTCTCGCCCTACGACGCGCGGCTGACTGCCTGGCTGGTGCGCCACCATCTGCTTCTCTCCATCACCTCGCAGAAGCAGGACATCGGCGACCCGCAGGTGATCAATGCCTTCGCGCGCAAGGTCGGCGATGAGACTCATCTCGACTATCTCTACGTGCTCACCTGCGCCGACGTGCGCGCGACCAACCCGAAGTTGTGGAACTCGTGGAAGGCGACGCTGTTCCACGACTTCTACCAGCGCGTGAAGCAGGCGTTGCGCCGCGGACTCGAGAGCCCGATCGACGCGGAGCACCTGGTGCGCGAGACACAGGACGCGGCGCGACGGCTGCTGTTCGAGCGTGGCATCGCGGAAGCGGACATCGCCGCGGTGTGGACGCGCTTCACGATGGGCTATTTCCTGCAGCACTCGCCCGAGGAAGTCGCCTGGCACACCCGGCTCCTGTCGGAGCGCGACGCGGCATCCGACGAGCCGCTGATTGCGCTCGACCCGCGCAGCGTCCGCGGCACCACCGCGGCGCTGATCTATGCGCGGCCGCGCCGCCACGGGTTTGCCCGCACCACGGCGGCGCTCGACCAGCTCGGACTCAACATTGTCGACGCGCGCATCACCCCTACCGGCGATGGCTTCAGTCTCGATCTCTATCATCTGCTGGAGGATGACGGCGCACCGATCGCCGACAGCGACCGTCTGGCGGAGATCGAGCACGCCCTGTGGCGCTCGCTGCAGAGCGCGCCGGATGCGCCGTTCGCCGTCTCGCGCCGCGCGCCGCGCCAGGTGCGCATGTTCCAGACCGCGACTCACATCGCGCTCAGCGTCGATGAGCGCAACGGCCGCTCGGTACTCGAGCTCACCGCCGGCGACCGCCCGGGGCTTCTGTGCGAAGTCGGCCGGGTGCTGATGCAGGAGCGCATCGAGCTTCACGCCGCCAAGATCATGACCGTCGGCGAGCGCGCCGAGGATGTGTTCTACCTCACCGATTTCGACAACCGGCCGCTCGCGGCGGCGGCGGCGGAGCTGCTGAAGGAGCGCCTGATACAGGCGCTCGATCAGCGCCAGGCGGCGCTGCGAGCCCCGACAGGCGGGCCGTGAGGCACGAACCCACATGAGCGAGCTCGACGACCTGCGGAACATCATCGATGACGCTTGGGAACGGCGTGCGCAGATCACCCCTGGCAACATGTCCGATGATCTCGATGAGGCCATCGCCGAGTCGCTGGCGCTGCTCGATCGCGGCAGCCTGCGGGTCGCTGAACCGCGTGCCGGTGGCTGGTTCCTCAACGAGTGGCTCAAGAAAGCGGTCCTGCTCTCCTTCCGTACCCGCGAGAACGAGCTGATCCGCGGCGCATATACCAACTTCTACGATAAGGTTCCGCTCAAGTATGCCCACACGAGTGAAGCACAACTGCGCGCGGGCGGTGCGCGCATCGTGCCCCACGCCATTGTGCGCCACGGCGCCTACATCGCCCCTAACGTCGTGCTCATGCCCAGCTACGTGAACATCGGCGCTTATGTTGCCGAGGGGACGATGGTCGACACCTGGGCGACCGTCGGCTCGTGCGCCCAGATCGGGCGCAATGTGCACCTCTCCGGTGGAGTCGGCATCGGGGGAGTGCTCGAGCCGCTGCAGGCGACGCCCACCATCATCGAGGACGACTGCTTCATCGGCGCGCGCTCGGAAGTCGTCGAGGGAGTGTTGGTGGGAGCGGGCTCGGTGATCTCGATGGGCGTCTTCATCGGGCAGAGCACACGCATCTACGACCGCACCACGGGCACCGTTCTCCACGGCCGGGTGCCGCCGGGGTCGGTGGTGGTCCCCGGCACCCTGCCATCGAGCGATGGCCGCTACAGCCTTTACTGCGCGGTAATCGTCAAGCGGGTCGATGCGCAGACCCGCGCCAAGACCTCCATCAACGAGCTGCTGCGCAGCGCCGAGATCACCTGAGAGCCCGGGCTCACCAGGGCTCGACAGCTGCGTCGCGGTCAGCGGTGAAACAGACCCCTGAAAGGCACGGTCTGCGGCGCGCCGCCGCGCCCTGCTACCGGCCTGTGACCGCCGCGCGACTGACCGTATAACCGTCGGCCCCTGAGAATCGTCGCCGTTCGCAACGACGACACAAGAAACAACGGATCAGGGGTCAGAGGGGTACATGCTCAACAACACTCTTCATCGCAGCTGGATACTGTTTGCATTCACAGCCTTGACCGTGTCGGTCCAGGCACTCGGCCAGCAGAAAACCGGACCGGGTGTCCCCGCGGACGACAGCATCACATGGAAGGGCATTACGCTCTACGGCGTCGTCGACATCGGTCTGCAGTACGACACGCACATGGCGCCGTTCACCCCCTACCGGCCGGCCGCCAGCGGCAACATCGTGCGCCAGAACAGCCGCCAGTCGGTGCTCGGTCTCACTCCGAGCAACATGGGTCAGTCGCGAGTCGGCCTGCAGGGGATCGAGGCCCTGACCGATGAGTGGTCGGCCGTGTTCCAGATCGAGAGCTTTTTCAATCCGCAGTCGGGCGAGATCGCCAATTCTCTGAAGTCGTTGACTGCGAACAACGGTCTGCCGCTGTCCAGGCAGAGCGTCGGCGTCGATGGCAGCTCGGCGGGTCAGGCCTTCCAGACCTCATGGGTCGGGCTGCGATCGCCGCGCTTCGGCACGCTCACCTTCGGTCGTCAGGTGACGCTGCTGCTCGAAGGCGTCATCAAATACGACCCGAATCAGAACGCTTCGGCGTTCGGCCTGCTCGGCGCGTCAAACACCTACTCCGGCGGCGGCTCGCAGGAAAATAACCGGCTCGACTCCACGGCGAAGTACCTCGTGAGCTTCAACGACCTGGTGCACGTCGGCGCTCTCTACAAATTCAACGGATCGCGCGGCTCGGCCAACACCGCCGTTCAGGCGAATATCGGACTCGAGGCGGGGCGCGCATCGCTCGATGGCTATTATTCCAAGGTCAACAGTGCCATCACGGCGACCTCCCTCAGCACCGCTCAGGCTGAGAAACTGCCGACATTGGGTTATTCGATATCGGACTCTCTCGCCGCGACCATCTCGGACAACACCGCCTATGCCTTCATGGCGCTCTACGACTTCGAGCGCGTCAAATTATTTGCCGGTTACGAGTACATCAAGTACGAGAATCCCAAGACGTCGTTGAGCACCGGATTCATCAACATCGGCGGCTACGTTCTGGCGTTCGTCAACAACGCCGCTTATGACACCGAGAAACAGACGCAGGTCTACTGGACCGGCGTGCGTTACCGCGTGGTTCGCGGGCTCGAGCTGACTGCGGCCTATTACGGCGTCCATCAGAACGCCTACGGCAGCGGCAAGGAGGCCGGCTGCTCGACGAGTGCGTTCAGTGTCTGCAGCGGCAGCCTCGAGGCCTTCTCCTTCGCCGCCGACTACCGCTTCAACGTGCACTTCGACGCCTACCTGGGCGCCATGTACAGCGGAGTGCACGACGGCCTGGCCTTCGGCTACCCCTTCTCCACGACCAACATCAACCCGACCATCGGCGTGCGCTACAAGTTCTGAGGCCGCGCGCCGCGTGCCAGGCGGCGTGCTGGCAGCTCCCTCACCGGTCCGACAGCCGCACGATCGGCGCCACCTTGCGCGTCATGCCGCGACTGCGGGCCTGGCGCAGAAGCGGGCGAAAATGCCGCGCCGCCCGCGCCTGGATTTCGGCGTCGAACTCCCGGTAAATGCGGATCAGCTCTCGCCCGAACGCGGTGAGCGTTGCCCCCCCGCCGCGACGCCCGCCCTTGGCCGTCACGGCGACGCGCTCGCGGAAGCAGTGGTTCAGGCTGTCGAGCAGCTGCCAGGCGCGGCGATAGCTCATGCCGAGCTCGCGCGCTGCCTGCGATAGGGAGCCGCTGCGCTCGATCTGCTCGAGCAGCGCGATCTTGCCAGGGCCTATCGCCTCCTCGCGCCCGAGATCCACCCGGAAACGGACTGCCGGCATCGCCATGCTGACACCTCCTGCGAGCTCATCTTAGCCCACGCGGTCGCGCCAGCCACGGCGTCACTTCAGCGGATCGCTCGGGCTGAGGACTCTCTGAAACATCGCGACCACGGCGGGCAGGGGACGGTGGATGGGCGGCAGAGCCTGATAGTTCTGCCAACCGCCACCGAGACTGCGATAGAGCTCGATGAACTGCTCGGCGGCGGCCACTTGTGCGCCGGCATACTGCTCCTCGATGTCATACTCCTGACGCTCGGCGTCCACCACGTTGAGGAAATCCGTGAGCCCGCGTTCGTAACGCTCATCGGCGAGCGTCACGGCGCGCTGGCTGGCGACCAGCGCCGTCTCCAGCTTGCCGAGACTCAGCTGTTCGGCGGCGTACAGACCCATGTTGGAGTCGACCTCCCGCACCGCTTCCTGGATGGTCTTCTTGTAATTGACCAGGAGCGCACGGGTCTGCAGGTCAGCGATCTCCACCTGTGCGTCCAGCTGCCCGAAGTCGAGCAGCGGCCAGGCCGCTCCGACACCGTACGAATAGATGTGCTGGCCGATGGTCGGCAATCCGGGAGCCTGCTGGCGCTGGAAGCCGATCGCGCCGGAGATCGCGATCGATGGGAACAGATTCGCGGTCGCAACGCCAATCCGCGCCGTCGCTGCGGCGAGCTCGCGCTCCGCCTGCTGGATGTCCGGGCGCCGCCGCAGCAGCTCGACCGGCATTCCGGTGGCCACCGCCCCCGGCACTGCCGGCACCATTTCCTTGGGAGCGAGCTCCTCGACGATGTCCTCGGGATAGACTCCGAGCAGGGTCGCGATGGTGTATTCGGCGGCCTCGACCTGCGCAGCGACAGGCGCGGCCTGCGCTTCGAGTGTCGCCAGCTCACGTGTCGCGAGCGTCACGTCGAGCTCGTTGGTGATGCCGCGCTCGTAGCGGATCTTGACGATGCGCAGCGACTCGCGCAGCACGTCGATGGCCGCGGCCAGCACTGCGGCACGCACCTGCAGCCCACGCAGATCGACGTAGGCGCGCGCCGTGTCGGCGATCACCGAGACCAGCACGCCGTTGCGTGCGGCGCGGGTAGCCGCGGTTTCGTAGCGCGCCGCTTCAATTTCCCGCCGGTACTTGCCGAAGACGTCCAGCTCCCAGATCGCGTCGAAGCCGCCGACCACGTTGATCTGCTTGAGGCCCGCGGAGTTGTCGCCGGCTCGAAGCAAAGACGACGCGCGGCCGCGGGTGGCATCGCTCCCGGTCCCGCGGCCGGCACCGATGGAACCCTCTGCCTCCGGCAGCAGCGTGCCGATGATGCCCGCTTCGTAGGTGCGCGCGGCCTGCAGCCGATCGAGCGCAATCAGCACGTCGGGATTGCCCCTGACGGCGCGCGCGATGAGCGAGTCGAGCTCGGGATCCTTCAACGCCTGCCACCAGGCGGCGAGGTCCACCGGCGCCGACGCAGTCCCGGAGGCGTTGCCGGCACCTTCGGCCATCGCCGTGCTGCCCGCCGCGGCGTAGCTTTGCGGGGTCTGGGTCTTGGGAGCGCGGTAGTTGGGGCCCACCGCACAGCCGGCGACAGCGCTGATGAGCACCCCGACGGCAAGGACGCGCGGGACTTTCAACCTGCCTCCTTCAGTGCCCGGCACTCGCCACCGGCGTCGCCGTGGCCGACGCCACCGGCTGTACGCGGACGAGCTCGCCGTCGGCGATCTGGCTGCTGACGTTGAGAGCCACCCGGTCGCCGGGCGCAACACCCGAGCTCAGCTCGACAACGCTGCCGTCGTCGCGTCCGATGGTGACGCTGCGGAAGCTGATGTGCCCCGCGGGGTCCACCACCGCAACCTGCGGACCGCTGGCACGAAAGATCATCGCCGCGGCCGGCACGTGCACCAGGCCGCGCGGCGGCAGCTCGAAGCCGACCTTGACGTACATCCCCGGCACGAACTCGCCCCTGGAATTGGGGACGTCCACCTCGACGCGCAGCGTGCGCGCCTGCGGATTGAGCGCCTGGGAGGTGCGGGTCACCCGGCCGTCGAACTCGCGCGTAACCCCTGCGCTCGTCTGTACCTGCACCGGGGCCCTGGTGTTGAGCAGGTCGTCGGCTGCGCTCTGCGGGGCATCGACAAAGATGCGGATCGGGTCGTTCTGCGTCATCACGTAGAGAGGCGTCGTCGAGGCGCTGCTGCCGGCGGTGACGAGATTGCCGATATCGATGTCGCGGACCGTGATCGCCCCGTCGTACGGCGCCGTCACCTTCTTGAACTGCGTGAGTGCCTGGTACTTGTCCACCTGCGCCTGGGCGAGTGCCGCGTCCGCTGCCGCCGACCTCTGTCGCGCCACCGCGCTGTCGTAGGCGGCCTTCTTCTCTTCGCGCTCCTGATCGGAGACCACGCCCTGAGGCGAATCGCGCCAGCGCACGTAGGTCGTCCGGGCGAACTCCGTCTCCGCCTTGCGAACCAACACCGTGGCCTCGGCAGCCTTCAGCTGCGCGCGCGCCGCGGCCAGCTCGGCGTCGAGATCCGGCGTCTCGATCTGCGCCAGCACCTGTCCCTCGTGGACGCGATCGCCGATGTCGACGAACCACTTGCCGACGTAACCATCGACGCGCGCAAAGATGGTGCTCTGGTGCCAGGCGGCGGTGTACCCGGGCAGCACCAGGCGCTGCACCGTACCGACCGCCTGTGCGGTGACGACATCGACCAGTGCCGGTGCGGCGCTGGCTTGCTGGGTTGCGCGCGCTACGCTGCGCGCCTTGACGAAGCGATCGATGCTCACCAGAACGAAGGCGATGCCGAGCACGACGGCGGCGATGATCGCGGCGCGCTTCAGGCGCTCGCCGGTGTCCGGGTCGAAGCGTGCGGAGACGGCATGGGATTCGACGTCCTGCGTATCGGTGCCGTAGTCGGTTTCGCGGACTTCCTGAGCCACGCGCTTCGCTCCCGATTCGTGGTTTTGTTGCATCTGCAACACGCCTCAGGCTGTGGCCGCGGCAGAAGCGGCGTGTGCCGGGGTACGCCGCAGCAGCCGATACATCGTCGGCACGAACACCAGCGTCGCGAATGTCGCGAACAGCAGTCCGCCGACGACCGCCCGCGCCAGCGGCGCATTCTGCTCCCCGCCCTCACCCACGCCGATCGCCATCGGCACCATGCCGAGGATCATCGCGCCCGCGGTCATCAGCACCGGGCGCAACCGGGTGAAGCCGGCGGTCACGGCCGCGACCAGCGGCTCATCGCCCTCCTCCATGCGCTGATTGGCGAAGGTCACCACCAGGATGCTGTTGGCTGTGGTGAGCCCGATGGCCATGAGCGTGCCCATGAGCGCCGGAACGCTGAGGTGTGTCTGCGTCAGAAACAGCATCCACATGACCCCGCTCAGCGTGAACGGCACCGCCATCAGCACGATGAGCGGATCGATCCAGCTCTGGAAGTTGATCACCAGGAACAGGTAGACGAGAACGACCGCCAGCGCGATGCCGGTGAAAAGACCGGTGTAGCTCTCGCGCATCGTCTCCACCTGGCCGCTCAGGGTCACGTTGATCGCCTTCGCTGCCGATGGACGGTTGGCGGCGATCACCCGGTCGATGTCGCGCGAGGTCGAGTAGAGATCGCGCTCCTGGACGTTCGCGTGCACATCGAACACCGGCCGGATGTTCAGCTGTGAAGTCACCAGCGGCACGGTGCGGCGGCCGATGGAGGAGGTATTCATCAGCAGCTGCGACTGGGTGCCGGCGCCCTCACTGCTGACCGGCATGATCTTCAGATCCCCCGAAGTCGCGATGTCGTAGCTTGGCTGCTGGACGACGAGCGGGTAGCTGACGCCGTTGCTCGGGTCAACCCAGAAATTCGGCGCGGTCTGTGCGCTGGAGTTGGTGGTGACGAGCACGTTGCTGGCCGCCTCTCGCTGTGTCAGTCCCACCTGGGTGGCGAGTGCACGGTCGACGTCCACCGTGAGCGCCGGTGCGTCGGGGACCTGGAACACATGGGCGTCGACCACGCCCGGGACGCGCGCGATCAGCTGCATCAGCCGCGTCGCGAGCTTGTAGGCGCTGTCGGTATCGGCGGCCGAGACGCGGATGTCGATCGGAGCGGGCTGGCCGAAATTGAGCACCTGGTCGACGATGTCCGCCGGCTGGAAGAAAAACTGCAATGCCGGAAACTTGCCCGGCAGCTCGCGGCGCAGCATGGCGGTCAGCTCGGCGGTCGGCGTGTGCTTCTTCTGCAGTGAGATGAGGATCTCGCCATCCATCGGCCCGACGGTCGCGGAGTCGGAAAGCGCGATGTTGATGCCACTGTAGGGCAGGCCGATGTTGTCGAGTATCACGCTGATCTGGTTGTTGCCCACCAGCCGGCGGAGGGTCGCTTCGACCTGCGAGAAGTATTGCTGGGTCGTCTCGAGGCGTGTCCCGGGCGGTGCCCGTACGTGCAGGCGCATCTGCCCGGCATCGACATCGGGGAAGAAGTCGCGCCCGAGGAAGGGGAACAGCGGCAGTGACACCAGCATGATGCCGATGAACACCAGCACGATGAGCTTCGGCTGCGACAGCGCCCACGCCAGCGCATTGCGGTAGGCATCGCGAGAGCGCCGAAATGCCCCCTCGAATGCCAGGTGCACGCGCAGCAGCGGATGCACGCGCGTCAGGGGGGCGGCCGTGGCGCCGCCGTGCGCCGTGCCTGCGGTGTGTGCCGGGCCCGCGTGCGCGCGCATCAGATAAAGGAACAGCACCGGCACCATGGTGAAAGACAGCACCAGGCTGGCGAGCAGCGACACGATCACCGATACGGACAACGGCGAGAACAGGTACCTGGCCGTGCCCTGCAGCAGGAACACTGGCACGAATACGATGCAGATGCACAGCGTGGACAGGAACGTCGGCGTGCCGACCTCGCCGCAACCATGAATGATGGCGTCCGTCAGGTGCGCGCGCAGTCCGATGTTGCGCTCGATGTTCTCGATCACGACGGTGCCGTTGTCCACCAATATCCCGACGGCGAGCGCGAAGCCCCCGAGCGTCATGGTGTTGAGCGTCTCGCCGGCGGCTCCCATCACCAGCACCGCGCTGATGATCGACAGCGGGATCGCCGCCAGGATCATCACGGTCAGGCGCCAGTTGCCGAGAAACAGCATGATCATGAGCGCGGTCAGCCCGGCGGCCATGGCGCCGCCCATCAGCACGCTGTCGAGCGCCGCCTTGACGAACAGCGACTGATCGAAGATCGGACTGATGCGTACATCGTGCGGCAGCATGTGACGGATCTCGGGCAGCACGTTGCGGATGCCGTCGATGACCGCCAGCGTCGAGACGCCGCCGGTGTTGCGGATGGTCATCAGCGCGCCCGGCACGCCATCGACCGAGACGGAGTTGGTCTGTATCTGAAAGCCATCGTGCACGTGCGCGACGTCGCGCATGAACACCGTGCGTCCATCGACCCACTTGATCGGGAACGCGTTGATGGCCTGGATGACGTCCGGACTGTTGTTCATGGCGACCAGATAGTCGAAGTCGCCGATCTTCACATCGCCCGCCGGCAGGATGACGTTCTGGGTCTGCAGGGCGTTACTCACATCGGCCGGTGTCAGCCCGCGCGCCTGCAACGCCTGTTGATCGAGATCGGCCATGATGACGCGCGGCTTGCCGCCGTAGGGATAGGGCACCTGTGCACCGTGTACCACGGCGAGTGCCGGGCGGATGATGTTCTGCCCGAGGTCGTTGAGCGCGGTGTCCGGAAGCGAGCTGCTCGCGAGCGCCAGCTGGATGATCGGCACGTCGGTTGCGCCGTAGCGGATCACGAGCGGCGGAGTGATGTTGGGCGGCATGTACTTGAGCACCACCAGCGCGCTGCTCGCGAGCTGCGCGATCGCGCGCGTGACGTCCGCGCCCTCGTGCAGGTAGACCTTCTCGACGCCCACGCCCTGGTAGCTGGTCGCCTCGATGCGCGAGATGTCATCGACCAGCGAGGCCATCTGCCGCTCGTGCAGTGTCAGGATGCGGTTCTGAATGTCCTGGGCATCCATGCCGGCGTAGGTCCACACGACGCTGCACACCGGAATATCCATCTCCGGAAAGATGTCCACCGGCATGCGCAGCGACTCGCCGATCCCCAGCAGTCCGACGAGGATCAGCAGCGCCGCGACGGTGTAGGGGTGTCTCAGGACGTAGCGGACGAGTGCCATGCGGAGTCCTAGGCGCGCGCCGGCGCATCGCCTGCCAGCGGCTGGCGCAGGCGGAAGGTGCTGCCCCTGCCGGGCGCGCTGGTCACTTCGATGTCGGCGCCGTGGGCGCTGCAGATGGATTTGACGATGGCGAGACCGAGACCGGCGCCGCCCTGCTCCCGCGAGCGCGAGCTATCGACACGGAAGAAGCGCTTGAAGACGTGCGGCAACGCCTCTTCGGGAATGCCGATACCGTCATCGCTCACTTCGAGGAGCGCACAATCCTGCTCGCGGCGTACCGCCAGCCGCACGCGGCCGCCGCCCGGTGTGTACTTGATGGCGTTATCGAGCAGGTTGACGATCACCTGCTTGAGACGCGCCGGGTCGCCCTCGACCATGACACCGGCGGCAGAGTCGCAGGCGATGTTCACGTTCTTGTCGGTGGCGAGCAGGCTCATCTGCTCGGCGGTAGTGGCCGCGAGCTCCGCCAGATCGAAACGCCGCCACTCCGCGCTCGCCTCACCGGCATCGAGCCGCGAGAGCGCGAACAGGCTCTCGACGATCTCCGCGAGTCGCGCGACCTCCTCGAGTACGCTGCCGAGTGTCTCGCGGGTTTCGCGGCCGAGTCGCGGGTCCTGCGCCAGAGCCTCGAGCTCCCCGCGCATCACGGTGAGCGGCGTGCGCAGCTCATGGCTCGCGTCGGCGACGAACTGCTTCGAGCCGTCAATCGCTTCCTGCAGGCGACTGATCATGTGATTGAGAGACACCGACAGCCGCTCGAGCTCATCGCCGCTCCGCACCACCGGCAGTCTCTCGCTGAGGTTGTGTTGGCTGATCTCCGCGGCCTTGGCCGCGATGCGCTCGACGGGATCGAGCGCACGCCTCACCAGCACGAAGCCGCCGGCGACGGCCACCGCCACCGTGAGCGGCAGGCCGACGGCCAGCATGCCGAGCAGCCGCCGCAACGTCGCCTCGAGAGGCGCAGCGGAGCTGCCGACCTCCACGACATAACGGCTGCCATCGGCCGCCACGGCCGGCAGCGCCGCGATGAGCAGCGAGTCCTGACCGGCGACGACCTTGCGCGTCCTCGGCCGCTCGGATGGCGTGGCGCGCAGCAGCGGCACCCGCGATGGCTCGAAGCCCTCCCCACGCGGCGGACCGGAGGCGTACACCACCGTGCCGTCTGCGCGCGTAATGCGGATGAAGCGGTCGTTGCTCTCGGGCGAGTAGAGATTCTCGACCTGAGCGCCGATGTCTCCCTCGCTGTCGTGGCTGGCGCGCGCCACGAGCGTAGCGGCGATCTGCCGCGCGCGCCGCGCCTGGTTGTCGAGCACGTTGGCTTCGAGATAGTGACGGAGCGAGACGTAGGTGAGCGCGCCGAGCAGTACGAACACGACGGTGAGCACGCCGGCGTACCAGGTGACGAGGCGAACGCTGAGCGAGCGGCTGTTCACCGTTCCGCGCTCTCGGTGAGGCCGTAGCCGACGCCGCGTACCGTACGGATCAGCTTCACCGGAAAGGGATCATCGACCTTGCTGCGCAGGTGGCGCACGTACACGTCCACGATGTTGGTGAGGCCCTCGAAGCTCTGGTCCCAGACGTGCTCGATGATCATGGTGCGCGAGAACACGCGTCCGGGATTGGC
>Ga0306920_100004953_pt1 | contig 17123 bp, 13 predicted proteins | sample flu12Cox44000170_FD_204666 | JGI IMG/M metagenome (GOLD analysis project Ga0306920, IMG submission 204666) | Lab enrichment of tropical soil microbial communities from Luquillo Experimental Forest, Puerto Rico - flux4day.12C.oxic.44.000.170 (v2)... | ecosystem: Environmental > Terrestrial >... | reverse complement strand
CTTAGCATCAACACCAGCAGCGCCCCAGCCACCATTAGTGCCGCGCCGACCGCGATGGCGGACAATTTGACTTGTCCCAAATTCTCCGCCGCGGCGCCATTCTTGTACGTGACCGTCCCCAACGTAAGTTCGAGCGCCGACTTGGCCAACTATGGAATTGTTCAGGTCACCGCGCAAGGATCGGCGGTGACCTTTAACGCTCAACCTTATCTAGTGGGGTCTCAGGCACAAGCACGATCGGTCGTGACCGGCGGTTGCTCGCAAACCATCTTCGGTGCACTTACAGCCTATCCTTTGAACTCGTTCGGCAGTACTTCCAACCTGGAATTGATCAGCATCGGAAGTTCCGGTTTACTGGTGAGCAGCTACAATAAGACTTCTCCTTCGGCAGGCGCCCTCGGCGGGGGCAAGGGAGTCATCGGAGTCGCCGCCCCTGGGTCGCCGCTGGACGTCAGTTCCGTGGTCGCGGCTCAATACAATGGCTTCATCTTCTCGCCACAAAACGCCGCCAAACAACAATCTTACGATATCACCGTGCTGGCTTCTTCTTTCGGAGACTATGGCGCAACCTCGCAAGCCTGTTCCACGCTGCAAGCTTCCCTAGCCGCCAACAACGGCCAGGGATTGAACGGGGTTCCAGTGCTCCCTTCCGCAAACAGCATTTATGGCGGGGAATTTCTCACGATGTCCGGCTCTGGCGAACTCAATGACCCAACGGGAGCCAGCGGCTCCGAAAACTGTGACGTAGTGATTGATCTTGGCACGCAGGATTCGTCTAATAACGGATTGTTCCCCAATGCTACTGTCTTCATCGGGTCGAATTTCCCTCCGTTCAGTGTTTCTAATCCCTGGACCTGTGGCGGCGCAGTTTGTGCGGCATCATTCCCCGCTGCCGCGGCTGTAGGCCAAGTGCAGGGAAAATATGTCATCTTGCTTTCAGGCAGCCCCTCTTCCAATCCACCTGCGCAGCTTCCCGGTTCCGCCCAGCCAATTGGCATTTATCTTTTCCAGAAATGACGGAGCCGCGATCGCTTGTTTCGAAGGGTGATGCGCTCTTTAACGCTCGCGAAAACTCTGTCAATACGTTCACGCATTAGAGCGCGAACTGGATGTTCTGGCTAGCATCTCAGGGAGATTTCCTCGTTTTTTTTCAGACACAACTGTTGTCAAATTTTAACCAACTCTTCTTCTCCTTGAAAACTCCGACTCCAAACACTTGATCAGTCGGGAAGATTGTGCAAACTCCCTTCCTTTTTCTACGCTCTCATCGGGCTTCTGGAACGATTGGACCGCGAATGTTATCGATAATTGATTTCTTGTTGACGCTCCTTAAAACAGGTTCCAGTTAGAAGAGCAGACACGAGGCGCAGCGTGGCCGTGGCGGAGAGCTCAGCAAAGCAGCACGCTGGGCTCCAGGATGTGCCCGCTCCCTCTGCTCTGACGCTTCGTTCACGGAAGGGTTTCCCTCGGCCCGCTCTTCTGCGGTGTGATCATTTCAATTAGTAGAAAGAGGAGAGGATATGAAACTTCTGAAGTACCTACTCGCACTCGTGGTCGTGTTCTTCGCAATCACGAGCAACTCCAATGCTCAGGGTACCGCCAGACTTGTGGGTGGTGGCTCGTCTGCGTTATTCAATGAACTAGGTTCAGCGTCTCAAGCGATTCCCGGCATCAGTTGCATCTGGACTTCTGGGAAGACCGCGAACATTGTTGCGAGGGACCCTCGCAACGGGTCGGGGTTTGATGAGCAGGGCAACTTCTGGGTCGCCTGGGGACCCGGCACCGGCAGTTGCGCCACGCCCGCTGGCACCTTCGACGTCTACTCTTACGAGCAGTTGGACTCCGTTGTAGGGGACCGCTGCTTCTTTCTGGTGGATTCGGGTGGCGTTTCGGGCTGCACTCAGATCTTCACTGTCACAGCGGGTACCGCTGGGGCGAACAAGGTTCCGGGGCTGACTGATACAGCGATCCCCTCCTCCGTCATTACCGCGATCCAGAACCTGCGCTATAACTGGGCAGGCACAGACGTTCGCCCGGAGGACGCGAAGTTCGCTACCGTGCGAGCGTTCGCCCCGTGCAACGCGCTTATACCGCGCCAGTTCTTCAACCAGGATTCTTACTTCACGTTCGGCCTGGGTTATGCCAGCCTTACGCCGCACGTGGGTGTTGACATCGTAGAGGATCCTAGCATCGGCACCAGCGTTTTTCACGTTTTGGACTTCAACATCTTTGGGAACGACCCCCAGACCAATCAACCAGTACCCGCGTATTCCACTTACTCGATTGGCGCCCAGCCCATCATCGTCGGTGTTGCGCCCGCCAGCGACACGGCAGGAATCGCCGGGGCTACAGACATTAACGGCTTTACCCTAACCCTGTTTTTCCAGGGCGTCCTGGGGCGTACAACCGACATGTTCGGCCCGACGACGACGAGAGCGGTGGACGTCTATGTACGTGAACCACTCTCGGGAACCTATAACACATTCGAATACAGTGTTCCCAACGGCACGCAATATCACGCGTCTCAGGATTTCTCTAACTGCAATGGGTCCGGAACTGTCAACCAGAACCCGATGGGAACCGGCGCATCGAGCGGCTTTAATATCGGTGTTCCGGCGATTAGCGGGGTGACGCCAGGCCGTCACCGCGCCATTGGCACGGGCGACATGACCACCGCTATAAACGCGGGGACCGCGACCAACAACCGGTTGGGCTACTTCTTCTGGAGCGCCGGCAATGCCGCGAGTCGGCCCAACATCAAGTACCTCAAGGTCAATGGGATTGACCCCCTGCAGGACACGTACACGGCAAATGGGATACTTCCCGGTAGCGGCGGCGTAGGAGACCCTGGAGTCGGCGCCAATATTACCTTCAGCGGCCTCAAGGCGGGGAACTATCCCATTTGGTCGGTGTTGCGTCTGGTCGGTTCTCCGAACAACGCGTTCATCGGCAACATGCTGACTGCGCTAAATACGATTACGGGGTCTCAGCATGACTTCGTTCCACTGTCTAGCTTGAAGGTGTGGCATTCACACTTCTTCATCAACAGCATCGGCATGACAACCGCACAGGCAGCCACGGGTAACACGATTGCGACGGCCAACGACCTGTGCACCGGCACCACCGCAGAAGGCGGGGGTGATGCGGGCGGGAGCGTGGTCACTGTGGCAGCCAACAAGGACTTCTGCTCCGACTTCAACGTCCCCCAAGGCCTGCTCAACAAGACCCAGTAACCTCTTGGACCGTATTGTCGGTTTCATTTCGAGGAGGGGGCAAACCGGATCTCTGGTTTGGCCCCGCCTCGTGTTTTGGCATGCTTGTAAAGTCTTTGCGCCTAGAAGTAATGCAGAGCATTGATGCAACTGGTGGGCTGAGGAGTAATTCGTTCAGTAAGAGAAAAGAGGAGACCCATGCGTCGTTGTCGGGCTAGTTTACTGTTGTTAACCATTGGAATCTCAAGCCCTGCCTCAGCTCAACAGGTTTCGACGCCAAGCGGTAAGAAAGCGGATTCACAGGCCGCGAATATCAGCCTTCCGGCACGGTCCGCCGAGAATTGGCAAGGCCTCACGGATCTCAAGAGCGGCCTTGACCCCCGCCCGCCCGTCACCGTCCAGGGCGACGAGCAACCTGAGTTCGTGCGGGAAATGATTCGGCTTCAGTGGCGAAACAACGACCCGATTGAGGTGTGGGTGATTCGCCCGAAAGTTGCCGGCAAGGTTCCCGAGAGGGTCCCTGTCATCTTGTACCTTTACGGCTATCCCGATACTTCCGACCGTTTTCGTGACAACGGCTGGTGCAGGCGCGCCACCGCCGATGGTTTCGCAGCCGTCGGCTTCGTAGCCGCATTGACGGATTACCGCTTCCACGACCGCCCGCTGAAACAGTGGTTTGTTAGCGAGCTGCCTGAGGCCCTCGGAAGCACGACGCACGATATACAGTTGGTTCTCAACTATTTGGCGCAGAGAGGAGATTTGGATACGCAGCGCACGGGGGTGTTCGGCATGGGTTCGGGAGGCGCGATCGCGATTTTGGCCGCTCAGGCCGATTCTCGAATCGCCACTCTCGATGTCCTCGATCCCTGGGGTGACTGGCCGGAATGGTTGAAGAGCTCTCCGGTTGTGCCGTCGGACGAGCGCCCGAAATACTTGACCAACGAGTTCCTGCATTCCGTCTCCAGCCTCGATCCCGTATCCTACCTGCCAGTTCTACACACTCCAAATATTCGGTTACAACAAACCGTGAGTGAACCTGCAACTCCACCCGCTGCGAAAGAAATGATTGGCGCCGCAGCTCCTCACCGCACTACGATCGTAAGGTATCAAAATGCCGTGGATCTCTTGAAGGCTTGGAAAGTTGCTGGTTTGTCCGGCTGGATTAAGCAGCAAATGCGCGCGCAAACACCAAAAAGCCAGGACGACCACCACGATATCGCGAAAGAATGACCGTGGTGCTTGCTCGTTAAAATCGCACACAAGGACGGGCCGCATCTCCGTGGCCAGGCGTCGCTGGCACCGTGTCAGTCGCTCAACGCGTCCTTGCGGATAAAGAAATGAAAATCTGCGAATGAGGTCTCGTCTGGCTGTAAGGGGTCTGCGGGAAAGGGATTCGCAATGAAGCCAGCGGCGCGCCATTTCGGCGCCTTCTTGTCGATCCAAGCGGTGAAATTTCGGTGGCGCACGTGGTGGGCCTCAGTCCAGGCATCGTAGTTGCTAGCGTAAATCACGACATAACGCAGGGAAAAGCTGAACAGCCGGCTCATGTATTCTTCAAAAACCCTGTCCTCCACCAAATGGTAGATCACGTCCAACGAGAGAACCAAATCGAACGTTCCCAAATCCGCTGGCAGAGCGCCAATAAGAAAAAAACGCTTGCTACGGTCACTCGCAAACAGCAACGAGCAGCGCCGCACTGCTACCGGCGACACATCGACTCCCACATACTCCGGATATTTCGCCAAACTTAGTTGAGCCCCATCACCGCAGCCGAATTCGACAACGGTACGTACGTTCCTGGTTCGCACAAAATCGTTCAAAACTTCGGCCTTGAATTGTGCTAGACGGCCATAAGAACCGGGGCCGGACGTACCGCCATGGCGGTAAACGCTCTCCCAAAAAGACGCCGATCCCGGAAAGGCCAAGCGTCGCACCCGGGCAACGAACGGAAGGTGAGCAAATTTCCGAGCGGTCGGCCCAATCAGGGGAATACTCTTAATAAAAGTCTTGAGACTCGAAGTGGGGGCGGTTTCGCCATTCATCGTCAATCCAAGCTTCTTGGGCTGGCTTCGCCTATTCGGAAATACCAAAGCATATCCAACATACATTTCCAGAGATTCACAGATCGAGAATGGAATGTTAAAAATTCGTTTTCGCAAGGCGGGTGGACTGTGGATTTCTCTTTGTAAACGTCTCGTTACCTGAAATTCTTCACCAGTTCATGGAAGCTCTCTACGATTCGCAAGTTCAGCTCCACTCAAAGAGTGCCGTGGCAAACGCTAATCGTTGTCCGAACGAGGACCGCGGTTAGTTGCCTTGTTAACTGGTTCGCCCGCGGCAACGGGAAATCTGTCAGCGAAAGGGCAAAGGTGGTCATGAATTGTCTATATCGGAGCGACCGCAAGGTGTATTCACGCACCGATTCCCTCGCGGAAACTCTTCAATCTGACTTACAAACAAATGCGCGACGCCCTTGGAGCACTCGCGCTCGCCTTCGCCCGTTGCTTGCCCTTGCGGTCAGCGTCGCCGCCTTTGGGGGAGTGTCTGGGTGTTCGACCCGCTCGCCTAATTTATCTAGCCAGACACCAAGTATTCTGGTAAGCATGTCGGCTCTCCCACCTGCCTACATGACTGTTGGCACGAGTACCCAGGTCGCAGCCGTCGTGACGAACGACGTCGCGAACGCGGGCGTCGATTGGGTGGCCACCTGCGGTAACGCTAACTGTGGCACATTCATACCTAGCCACACTGGCCCCGGCGAGAACACAAGCTACACCGCTCCCCCAGGGGTACCATCGGACGGCAAGGTCTCCATTACCGCACTTTCCACGACCGATCACAGCAAAACGGCAGCCTCCAGCGTCGTCATCATATCCACCGTCACCGGCATCGTCATCACTAGCCAGCCGCCGGCGTCTATACCCGCGGGTGCGCTCGTCAACTTAGGGGCGACCGTGTTCGGTGATCCCGCGAATCTGGGTGTGGACTGGACGGCCACATGCCCTACCGCCAATGGACCGGTTACCTGTGGCCCCCACCTCCACTCTGCCGCGGGAGACACTGTTACCTTCGTTGTACCTCAGACGATTACCTTGCCGGGTACTAGCCAACCTCAATCGCTTGTCGGAACCCCGATCACCTTAACCGCCAATGCGACTGCGGATCACAATTACTACGCCACCTTGATATTCACGATTACCGCTCCAATGTCCATCAGCATCACTCAAGCGCCTCCCGCAACCATGCTTACAAACGCCACGGCTTCCGTAATAGCAGTAGTTACCAACGACACTTTAAACGACGGCGTAACTTGGTCCGTCAGTTGTATTAGTGCACCTTGCGGAACCGTCACACCAACTCAGACTGGCAGCGGGACGTTCGGCACGTTTACAGCTCCTCCGGTCGTCCCTTCTCCGAACCCTCCCCCAGGACTTCAGGTGACGATCACCGCCTACGCCACTGCGGCGGGTACCAGTGTTCTGAGTTCGGTCACGGTCAACATCGTTGCTCCCATTTCCGTGAAAATCACTCAAGGAATTACAAACAACGTCATAGTTACGAGTGGCAGCGGGTCCTTAGCCGCCACAGTGAGCAACGACTCGGCGAACGCAGGTGTGGATTGGGCCGTGACCTGCGGAAGTCCCGGAGCCTGTGGCTCCTTCTCCCCCGTACACACTGCTAGCGGAGCCTCAACGACATTTACCGCGCCCAGCGCCGTACCGGTGGGCGGCCTAGTGACGATCACTGCGACCTCCACCGCCGACCCAACCAAGAGCGACTACCAGAGCGTCACTGTCACGAACGCGGCTCCTCCCAATAGCCTATTGCAAGGGCGATTCGTACTCTCACTCTCCGCCAGAAACTCACAAAACGGTCCGTACGTTTTAGGAGGGGTGATTACGGGAGATGGCAACGGCAACATAACCGGAGGCGTCGTGGACTTGGCTGACGGCTCCGGAAATGCTGCGTCGGCCGGCCTGGTAACAATAGTCTCGCCCAGCTCCTATTCCATCGGCTTAGATGGGCGCGGGCAGATTCAATTGACCATCAACACCGTTGCTCTGAACACCAGCTTTGGCGTGCGCGGTTCTACGAGTGGCACCGGTACGCTTACTTTGAGCGTTGTATTTGTGACCAAGCAACATGCACTTCTCACCGAAATCGATAGTTTTGGAAACGGCACAGGAACACTCGACCTGCAAAATGCAACTGACGTGGCCTCTTTTCAGAGCGGTTCCATCGGGCTCAATGGGGCCTACTCGTTGCAGCTCTCAGGAACAGAGGCCGCTAGCCCTTACCCAGGCTTCTTCTTGGCATCGGCAGTGACAATTCAGGCGTCAGGAACTCAATACACGCTGACCGAGTACACCACTGACCAGTCGACTGCCGGCGCGATCACGAGCGTGCCCTTTACCTCAATCTCCCAGGTATTCCCTAATGGCTCGAAGCCGGATCAGAACGGCGAGATCTCAACGAGCCTTGGCGGCATCAACTTGGGGCTGCCCGCAAAATTCAGCCTGGACTTCTGGATTATTGACGCGACTCATTTTCTGGTCACCGATTACCGGGATCCAGCTTTAGGTAATCCCAGCGTCCTTATTATCGGTGATCTTACTGCGCGGTCCGCGGCCCCTTCCCTCTCGGGCACTTATGCATTCACTGCAGCCGGAGCGACCGCTGCAGCTCAGCCACAGGTTGCTGGAGGCATTCTCACCTGCGGCTCGACCGGTTCCTTGGATGTTGTTCCTCTTGCCGGAACGGGGCTCAGCAACCAATCCATTACAGCCTCCTGTTCGGCACCCGCCAACGGGCGCGGCCTGATCACTATCTCGGGTGCGGGCTCTTCTGGGATCAGCCAGTTTGCTGCCTATCCGACTCTGGACCGGGGCATCTATCTCATCGAACTTGACGGAGGTGCAACGGGAGCATCGGGTCCTTCTGGTGCCGGCGCGGCATTCCAGCAAACATTGTCCAATCCCATTGCCAGTTCGGCAGTGAACGGTATCTATGCTTCCGCGTTCTCGTCCATGAGTGCGCTCGGCTCCGAAAACTTCGTTGCCCGAGTAATCTCCGATGGCGTTTCCAACCTGTCGGGCACCGCCGACGTGAACTCTTTCAATACTACGACCGCGCCGCCTTCCGCTACGCCGTCTCTGGGCGCATCGCTGCCCGGATCGTTCACCGCTGCAAGCAACGGGCGATTCCCCTTAACGCTGACAATCACGTCCGCAAGCGGTCAGCCCAATCCGCAGATCACGGTTTTACACCCAGCTTGTTATCTCGTTGATGCAAGCACTTGCTTGCTGCTCAATCTAGACGCTACCGCACCTGGCACAGGCTCTTTGCAACTGCAGAGTTCTGGGCTTTGAGTAATCTCAAGTGCTCGTCCGCCCTGGCATCGTCGCTAGACGGCACTCACTGCCTCAAATGAGGGGGTACTATGGCCGCATTTCGTTCTCCATTTCGCTTGGCTTTTCCAGTTGCCTTCCTCTGCATTCTCCAGTTCCCGGCTATTGTCTCGGCTCAGCAGCTCGATCCGAATGGCATCCCCTATGAAACTGAGGAACAGACCTCGGGCTGTGCGCGGCTCGCGGCTTTACCGCCCCTGCCTTCGGCCAAAGTGGTGTCGTGCCAAAACAGCAATTCCCTTGAAATTTCCATGCCTTTGAAACCCGACGCCAACGGCTATGCTCAGGAAAAGAGAGTTCGTGGAGCGTATGAATTCCGCGAGTATCGGACGAAGAAGGAGCAGGAATCCACGTTCGATAACCTGCTCGACGCTTTGCCGATGGCCAGCTTTACAGTTCAGTACTCGAACAGGCCCGCCACCATCACCGCGCGCAATGGTGACACATGGATTCTCATCAATGTATCCGACGATTTCTATAATGTCAGCGTCGTTCACGAAGCGAAAGTTAGCTGCAGGCCACTCAAGGACGCCGACCAGATATCCCGAGAGATGCAAGAACACAATCGCATTGCCATTTATGGACTGCAATTCTCTCCCGAACACCACATCATTCTAGAGAACAGCTCCGAAACCCTCACGGCCCTTCTGAAATATCTCAAGCAGAATCCGGATCTGCCCGTTTTCATCGAGAGTCACAAATTCACTACCGGTGGCACCGAAGACAAAGATTTTGAAATTACGAGAGAGCGCGCCAATGCCGTCGTGGACTGGCTCGTCGCAAATGGCATCCAGGCCACGCGTCTTCAAGCCCAGCCCTTCGGCAGAATGAAGCCCCTCTCGGGAAACAACACCGCGCGAGACATCCAATGTAACGAGAGGATTGAAATATCGAAAGCGGCGAAGTGAAGTTGGGCAGCTGCCGCCAGGCGCTTTGCGGAGATATTTTGAAATTTCCTACTTTGTTCATCCTGTCTCGACGAAGCGTACATTAGTCATGGGTCAGGTGGTGCATGCGTTTTGCAGATGATGTTTCCAATCTCTCAGGAACCGCGGACGTAAGTTCATTTACTGTCACGGCGGCGCTGCCGGCGGCCAATTCACCTTCCAGTCCATCCTTGGCCGGATCATTCAGTGCGGCAAGCAGCGGGCGATTCCCGTTGACACGTACAGTCGCGCCGGCAAGCGGCCGGCCGGCACCAGAATTCACCACGTCGAACCCAGCTTGCTGTATCGTGGATACAAACACACCTATTTCTTGGTCTGGACGCCACCACACCCCGCAGAGGTGTCATGCAACTGCAGAAGAAAGGCCTTTAAGAAATGACACGCTCGTGCGTTCTGCCATAGCGCTCAGTGGCACGGCCCTCACCGCCTGCGCCCTGCTTCGGCATCCTTCCGGAGAATCGGGCGGTAGGGACGCTGCTTCATCACGACCGACGGGGCAAAGTCGGCTATTCACAATTATTTTCGGCGGCTGATGGTATGTTCCGATGAGCGGCGGAACTCATCTCTGGACTATTCACCTTGTCGCAACGATGGGGCAAGTCAGAGACTTTTATCGAAGCCTATCCCCGGAAGAACAGCAACGAGCCGCTGCATTTCGTTTCGAGAGGGACAAGACATTTTTTGTCATTGGTCGGGGTTTGTTGCGCTCTTTGCTTGGATGGTACGTTAGCTGCGCGCCAGAGCACATTCGATTTAAATACGGGACAAAAGGGAAGCCTGCTCTGGCGTATAGTAAATCGAAGGTCCATTTTAACTTGGCCTACTCCGCTGGTCGCGTGCTCTACGCCGTAAGCGAAGATTGTGAATTGGGCGTGGATCTCGAGCTCGTTCGGCCACTATCCGACATTGCATCAATTGCCAAGCACTTCTTCAGCCCGACTGAATACCAAGATCTATTTAGCGTCCCCGGAGATAAACGGACAGAAGCTTTCTTTAACTGTTGGACCCGCAAGGAAGCATACGTAAAGGCAACGGGGTACGGCTTGTCCGTTCCTTTGAACCGATCTGAAGTGTCTCTAAGCCCGCGAGAACCTACGGGCTTTCTCAAGATCGAAGGAGAGACCGTTTCAAAGTGGGGCCTTTTTCATCTCGAACCTGCAGCAGGGTATGTTGGAGCTCTAGCCAAGCGCTCTGTGCGCGGCGCACTGTCTATGCAAGGTTTTGATACCGCTGAAGAGCTCCTGGCCTACCTAAAAATGAATCCGGCGGCCCATTCTACTTAGATAGAGAAGGAGAGGAATTTCTAGTTGAGCCCCAGCCCACCCGGCATTGCAACTTGTCCCACCATGAGTACTTGCCCTAGCGGGAGTTTACTTGCGGAGCCCCTTCGTCTGTCCCCTGTAATTGGATAACCCTCCCCCAATCAACCACTTCTGTGCTCGAAACAGCGGAGAGTTTGTATTACCTACGGTAGGGGACCCATGTATCACTGGACCGACCAAAAGATTCGCGTCCATGCCTTCTACTGCATGTTGGGGATCTCGCTGCTGCAGTACATTTACAAGAAAGCCCAAGCCGCCTGGGCGGGGCTGTCGATGGAGCAGTTGCTGGAAGAACTTGGTCAGATTCAACAGTTCGCGCTGCTCTATCCTCCGCAAAGTGAAAAGGGGATCAACCGCGTGGCTCTGGTTCTGTCGAAGCAAACCCTGGCTCAGCAAAGCCTGGCCAAGGAGCTGGGCTTGGACACGCTGCGAGAGGCGAAAGAGGGCAATACACGCGCTACTGCCTGAACTTCTTGCGCGTCAGCTACTTACCCCTCTCTATTTTCAAAATTTCGAGTAAACTCCCGCTAGCGCTAGAGTCTATGCCAGAGAGCTTTCCGTTCATTTGCGCGTCAGCTCGGCATGGGCTGCAACCAATAAAGTCACATGAGCATGCACGACCTGGCAAGATCCAAAAAGCCCGCAATCACAACGCGAGAAGAGGCTTGTTCCTACAGCGCTCCATCACCGTCAAACAGAGACGGAGCCCATGTGCGCGGATCTCGCAAAGTCGCCGCCAAGCTGGGATTATTGGTCCGGTAAATGAATCTCCAGGCATCCAGTTTGTGCCGGTGAGGGGCGAGCGCCTCGATGAACTCTCCCTTTTCCAGCCAGCGCCCAACGATTTCCAGTATGTGTATGCCCTCGTTCCGGCACTTTCTCAAAGCCCAGCAGAGCAAGGGTTCCAGCAAAGAAGTGCTTCCGTCGAGCGACTGAAAGTCCGCTAGACGTATCCGCGTCAAACCAAACGCACGACTGTCCTGCCGCTCAAAGATCGCATACGCCGCCAGGCGAGTGCTATCCACCACAGTAGCGATCCACAGTCGGTTGTCGAGCAGGGCATATTTGAAGTGCCACTCCAGCACTTCACGGGTGCGGACGGCCAGGAGCACGTGCGGATTAATTCTCTTCAATTCCGCCCAGAAATCATCAAAACGATCATCGAAACCCGCGAAGGATTGCACTTCCACATCACCGACACGCAAACCCCTGGTGGTAAGTCGATCCTTGAGAAAGGCCGCAGCGGAAAGCGGATAGCTCAAAGGCTTGGCCAGTCGGTGGGTCTTTCTGGCCAGAAGGCGCTCCACAAAACCCCGGTAGTTGGTGATCCAGAAAGTGGACTCGTCCCACAAACCGACCGGGACTCGTGAGCAATCAAAAACGCTTACGGCATCCGCCGAGTTCGAATTTACAGTATTATTCAAATACAGATCGACATTGGGTTGGTTGATCACACGATCTAGCAGCGCCAGCGCCTTACTTCGGTAGGGAGCTTCCGCGACCCAGGAGCGGCCAGAAACTGTCAGGATTCTTCTGCCTGCAAGTTCGTACGATAAGGGAATATTCCCGATGGAGGCGACAATTTGGCGGTTTTCGTTCTCAATCACCCAGCCGATGGTCCAGCACCGCCGAACATCCCGGTATTCTGGATTGTTTAGCCAGATGTGGTGCCATCGCTCGAAGCTTCCAATGCTAAGCCCATAACGGGATTCGAGCGCCGCGATCTGCTCATAATCTCGGCTGGAGGCCTCGCGCAGTTTGGTGCCTCGCCCAGGACCTTTAGAATAGAACTGACTGGGTTCCACAGCACATCTCTCTGCGGGAGCTTCAGGCCACGATGGCCCGAAACTCTTGTATGCCGGGTATTCCTGCCCTTAGAAGCCGATGTTCGACGCCGCTTTTTGATTTTCGGATACTGCCGTCTTTGCGCTTAACAGTCACTGCTAAGACTCGCTTGCATGTTGGGCAATCTTGTTCTCATGCGGGTCGAACGTCACCGGCAGGGCTTCCAAGCCTCTAAAACCCATATTGGTTCGCCACACCAGGGCCCCGGGAACCAAGGCCAGATTGCGTAGCCTCCGCAACATTGTCGAGAGGGCAATCTGTCCTTCGAGCCGCGCTAGCGGCGCGCCGAAGCAGAAGTGCGCCGCCCAGCCGAAAGCCAGGTGCCGGTTGTCCTGGCGCGTGATGTCCAGGCGGTCGGGATCAGGGAAGCGCTCCGGGTCGTGGTTTGCGGCACCCACCACGGCGATCACCGCTTGGCGCTTGCTAATTGATTTCCCACCCAGGTCCACGTCAGCCGGCGCAAGGCGCGAGGTGTACTGGATGGGACTGTCGTATCGCAGCAGCTCTTCGATAGCCGAAGGATACAATGAGGAATTTGCTCGAAGCAGCTGAAGCTCCCGCGGATTTCTCAGCAGCGACAACAGGCCATTCCCGATCAGGTTGGTAGTAGTTTCCAGCCCGCCGACCAATGTGATGATGGAGTTTGCAATGATCTCCTCCTCGGTCAGCCTGTCCCCATCCACCTCGGCGGTCATCAGCGTGTGGACAACGCCTTCTTGCGATGGGCAGACCTTTGCGCGCATTCTACGTCGGAAATAGTCGGTCATTTGTTCCACAGTCTTAAGCATCACCGCAGTCCGACCCGGGTTGTGTTGGAAATTCCCGAGCATTTCGGAGAAATCCTTGGACCACGCTTTCAACTGGCTGCGGTCTTCCACCGGCACACCCATCAACTCAGCGGTCAAGGTTGCCGGCAGGAGATCGGCCAAGTCCGTAATGACATCCATCCGGCCCTCAGCAACCACGGCGTCGATTAGGTAGTCGGTGGTCTCCTGAATATGGTGGCGGAGAGCTTCTACCTTACTAGGGGAAAAAGCAGCTGCTGCCAAGCCTCGCAGTCTGGTATGCGCGGGCGGGTCACGAAAAAGCAATTGGCGCACCATCACCTTTGCAACGGGCTCTAACTCGGAAAGGCCGAGACCCCTGAGCTGGTCCGGGGTGGGAGTGCGGGCTGCTGAAAAGTTCTGTAAAACGGTCACAACATCCTCGTAGCGGGTCACAACCCAGGAATGCAAATAAGAATCCCAGTGCACTGGGTCCTCTGTCCGAAGGCGGTGGTAGAGCGGATAGGGGTTCGCGAGGACGTCAGGTTCCAACAGATGATAGAGGCTCAGACCGGGATCTGAGTTCACCAAAGAAGAGATCTGCGAGCGAGAACTCATAGGGGCACGCCCGTGTCAGGTGTCTGGTCACTGCCCCCCTCTTCAGGCGTCCTCCCCTTTACAGCGAGACGCTCAATTTCCTCGGCCAAAGCCGCCACTGTGGGTGCATCGAAGATAGTTCGCAGCGCTAGTTCTACTCGAAAGGTCTCCCGCAACCTAGCGATGAGCTGCGCACCCAGCAGCGAGTGACCGCCGAGCAGAAAGAAATCGTCTTTTAGCCCGATCTTTTCGCGGCCCAGCAGCGCCATGAGAATCGCTAAGACTTGCTGCTGAGTCGGTGTAGGTGGATCCGCCGACAACTCGTCGTGGAGGGTGTTCGCCGGATCGGGTGCTGGAAGCGCCGCGCGATCTATCTTGCCGTTGGGCGTCAGCGGGAACGCTTCCAGACGGACGAAAGCGCTGGGTAGCATGTATTCGGGTAAGCGGCGGCGAAGATAATCCCTCAGACTCTTGGGTGTGACGCCGGATTCAGACTTCAGCACTAGGTAGGCCAGCAACGCTTTGTCACCAAAAGAATCTTCGCGGGCTAATACCAAACTCCTATGGACGACGGGGTGCTGATTCAGAGCGCAGACAATTTCGTTCGGCTCGATCCGAAAGCCGCGAATTTTGATCTGCTCGTCGACGCGGCCGAGGAAAGCGATCTGGCCATCGGGGAGGAGGCGGGCGAGATCGCCCGTCTTGTACAGCCGGCTGCCGGGCTCGGCGTTGAAGGGGTCGGAAATAAACTTCTTTGCAGTCAGATCGGGCCGGTTGCGATAGCCACGCGCGAGGCCTGCCCCGGCAATGTAAATCTCGCCGACCGTGCCCGGTCGCACCGGCACCAGTTGTTCATCAAGGAGGTGGATTCGGTTGTTGTCGATGGGGCGACCAATTGGTGGCAACATGCCGTCGTCTCTGTTCGGCGGCAGCGCTCCGGACGTGGCCACGACCGTACATTCAGTGGGTCCGTAGTTGTTGACCAGAACAAAGGGTAAGGTCGCCGGCGGATAACGGTGGAGCGTGTCACCTCCAGTTAGCAATATACGCATTACGGTGTTCCGCGGCCACCTCAGCCGGAGCAGTTCCTCGGCCAGTGGGGTAGGAACAAAGCTGATGGTGATCCTATGGGCTACGAGCCAATCCTGCAGAAGTTCGGCCGAGTTGCGGGTGAACTCATCAACCAAATGAACACTCGCTCCAACGGCCAGGTAAGGCCAAAGTTCCCAGACAGCCGCATCGAAGCTCAGGCCAGCGAGATGGCTGGCCCGGTCGGCGGAGGTCACCGAGAATGCCTGCCGATGCCAGGATACGAGATTGACTAGGCCGCGGTGAGGGATTTCGACTCCCCTCGGTTGGCCCGTGGAGCCAGAAGTGTAAATCACGTAGGCCAAGTCATCTGGTCTGATTTCGACGAGTGGCAGGCCCTCGGGCTCTACCGTAGTTTCTTTTGCGCTTAGGTCCACAATCACCTGTCTGCCGCGAGGTATCTGCGTGGCAAGACTCGCATTGGTGATTAGAACGCGCAATTGCGCGTCTTCAAGGACAAACGCGCGGCGGTCGGGAGGCCAAGCCGGATCGATGGGCACGTACGCGCCACCGGCCTTCAAGATGCCTAGTGCCCCCACCACCATATCCAGGCAACGCGGCAGGCAGAGGCCCACCACGACGTCCGCCCTCACTCCGAGTGAGCGCAAGTACAAGGCTAAACGCTCGGCTCGCTTGTCGAGTTCCCCGTAAGACAAAATCTGATCCCCCGCAGTTACGGCCACTGCTTCCGGGGTCTCGGCGGAGCGTGTCGCCACCAATTCTGGGAGACACATACTCTTAAGATCAACGGCCTGAGTAGTCTCGCCAACTTTCCACGAAGAGGTGCTCACGATTCGCTCCAGATCAGATCGTTACAACCGCGCCGACCTCGGCCAGTCGAGCAGCGTACTCGTCAGAGCGCGCTCCCGGCTACGCGGCGTCTCAAGAGATCAGCGTCACAGGCCAAACGAAAAATTGCTTCTCTACCGCCCTACCATCTGGCCTGTACACGAACGCATGTGCGATATGGGTCCCGTCTGCTGACGGCCACGCCAAATCATCTCTTTCTCTGTGTCGCGGTGCCCCTCGGTCGTGATGTTCGGGGCGGCCAGCGCGGCAAGGACGGGCAGCGTGGTGGTCATGAAAACCACGATCAATAGCGCACATCCCTGTTGGCCGGGCCTTCGCGACTCTGGCCCGTGCCTGGCGGTAGTCACGATTTGCCTCTCGGCTGCTCTTCGGCCAGAGGTGCCGTGCCTGTGCGTCCGGAGGAAATTTCTTCAAATTCGAGATTGCCGTTGCTAATTCTCAGGATGCGGTAGCGATTCAATAAAACCTCGCCTTCGCCCAAGACGTACACTTCTTCGCCGTCAGTGAAGAAGGCGCGACGGGGGGTACCGTTGGGGACGGTGCCAAAGCCAAAGAATTTCAGATCGTTCGGCAAAGCCAGCGGAGGCGGAGGAGGGGTTGGAGGTGGCAGCTGCGGACCAGGAATCTCGGGCTTCGGCTGGAGAACCTGCGGCGGAGGAGATTGTACCGGGCTGAACGGATTGCGACCTGAGCTTTGGTACTGGGTCTTGCGAGCGCGCTCGATCGCCTCCAGGCGAACGTAAGGACTGTCAAGGCCAAGCACGGGATCGTCTTGGACACTCGGGAGGGCATCGGCGGTGACCACCGGTTTGCCGCGGAAGTTCCAGAGCCACACCGCCGCGATGAGCACCAATACCAGGAGAGCGCCAATTTGTCGTTTCAGCTTCACGCCGCCGTCCGCAATACGTCTTGAGATGCAACCCGATTTTTATAACCTTAGCAGGCCCTTTGTTCGCATTTTCGGTGGCCAGCGTCAAAGACTCTACTTCATAAATGTTGGCCGAACGTTGCAGCCCGTTTAACAACAGAATTATGTTCGGTTACTTGATCCTCCATCGCGACACCATGCCAAAAACGGTTGTGGCTGTCGTTAGCAAGCTTTCTCCTAGAACTTTTGACAAATGTTTTA
>Ga0306920_100004951_pt1 | contig 17124 bp, 17 predicted proteins | sample flu12Cox44000170_FD_204666 | JGI IMG/M metagenome (GOLD analysis project Ga0306920, IMG submission 204666) | Lab enrichment of tropical soil microbial communities from Luquillo Experimental Forest, Puerto Rico - flux4day.12C.oxic.44.000.170 (v2)... | ecosystem: Environmental > Terrestrial >... | reverse complement strand
ACTCGTATTGGGCGACCTACGAGATCCCCGCCATCATCGTCCGCCCCTTCAACAACTTCGGCCCCCTCCAGCACCTGGAGAAGGCGATTCCCCGCTTCGTCACGAGCTGCCTCCTCGGCGAGCCGCTCCGCATCCACGGCGACGGCGGCGCCCGGCGCGACTGGCTCCACGTGCAGGACACCTGCGAGGCCCTCGACCGGCTCCTCCACTGCGAAGTGGGGCAGGTGGCGGGCGAGGTGTTCAACATCGGCACGGGCGAGAGCACGGACATCAAGACCCTCGCGCAGAAGCTCGTGCGCCGCACGGGCCGCTCCGAGTCGCTGCTGCACTACGTGACGGACCGGCCCGGCCAGGTCTTCCGCCACACCGCGGACGTCTCGAAGGCCAAGCGCGTGCTCGGGTGGGAGCCGAGGATCCGCCTCGACGAGGGCCTCGACATGACCATCGAGTGGTACGCGAAGAACCGGGGCTGGTGGGAGAAGCAGCTCTGGATGCGCGAGGTGCCCATCATCGTCAAGGGAGGCAAGACCGTTGTCCACTGACGTCGACCGCCTCGCCATCGAGGGCGGCGCGCCGGTGCGGCCGAGCTTCCTTCCCTTCCATCGGCCGAGCATGGGCCCAGAAGAGGAAGCCGAGGTCGTCGACACCCTCCGCTCGGGCTGGCTCACCACCGGGCCCAAGACCCAGCGCTTCGAGCAGGAGTTCGCGCGCTTCCTGGGAGCCCGCCGCGCCCTCGGCGTCACCTCCTGCACCGCGGCCATGCACCTGGGCCTGGTCGCCCTCGGCATCGGGCCGGGCGACGAGGTCATCACCTCGCCCATCACCTTCCCCGCCACCGCCAACGTGATCGTCCACGTGGGCGCCACCCCCGTGTTCACGGACGTGGAGCCCCTCACGCTGAACCTGGACGTGAAGCAGCTCGAGGCTCGCCTCACCCCGCGCACGCGCGCCATCATGCCCGTGCACTTCGCCGGGCATCCGTGCCGGATGGACGCGCTGATGGAGATCGCGCGCCACTATCGCCTCGCCGTGGTGGAGGACTGCGCGCACGCCATCGATTCGACCCTCCACGGCCGTCACATGGGCACGTGGGGCGACGTGGGTGCCTTCAGCTTCTATCCGACCAAGAACATGACCACCGCCGAGGGCGGCATGCTCGTCACCGCGAATGCGGACCTCGCGGGGCGGATCGAGGTGCTCCGCCTACACGGGATCAGCCGCGATGCCTGGAAGCGCTACGGGCACGAGGGCTACCGCCACTGGGAGACGCTCAGCGCGGGCTTCAAGTACAACATGTACGACCTGCAGGCCGCACTCGGGCTCGCCCAGCTCCCCAAGCTTGAGCGCTTCTGGGCGCGCCGGCACGCCATCGTGGAGGCCTACGACGCCGCCTTCGAGTCCATGCCGGAGATCGGCCGGCTCGCCATCCAAGAGTCGGTGCGGCCCGCCTACCATCTCTACGTGATCGTCCTCCGCACGGAGGAGCTGTCGCGCTCTCGCGACGAGATTCTCGACGCGCTCCAGAAGGAGAACATCGGCGTTGGTGTCCACTTCCGCGCCCTGCACCTCCAGCCGTTCTATCGCGACACCTACGGCTTCACCCCCGGCCACCTCCCCGTGGCCGAGGACGTCACCGACCGCATCCTGTCGCTCCCGCTCTATCCCGCTATGACCGACGACGACGTGGCGGACACCATCGCCGCGGTGACCCGGGTCATCGCGCGCTCGCGGCGATCGACTCCATTCGCCGCCCGCTAGAGCGTGAGCCGCTCGGGATGAGCACGGCTCTCGGCGGCATGGCCTGGGCGCTTTTCCACGACGTGGCCCAGCGGGTGATCAGCCTCAACAAGCTCGAGCAACGCCGTCACCTTCGGGAGCGCCTGCGCGCCCTCGCGCTGCCCGAGGGCGCCCTTGCCCTCGACTTCGGCTGCGGCACGGGGCTCTTTGCGCCCACTTTCCAGGCGGCGGGCCTGTGCTACGTGGGCTACGATATCGACCCGCGGCTCGTGGGCTACGCTCGGCGGCTCTATGGCGGCGCGCGTTTCGTCTCCATGGAGGAGGAGCTGCGCGTCGCTGCGCCCTTCGACCTCATCGTGGCCAACTGCTGCTTCCATCACATCGCCGACGACGTCCTCTCCAGCGAGCTCGGCCGCATGCGGAGCCTCCTCGCCGACGGGGGCGCCTTCGTGATGATCGATATCCTCCTGCGTGATCCTGATCCGTCCTTCCTGCACCGTCAGTTCATGAAGCTCGAGCGCGGCGCCTACGTGCGCCGCCCCGAGCAGTACCGCGCCCTCGTGGAGCAGCACTTCCAGGTGCGCCGAGTGGATCAGGACCGGAGCCACGTTTTCTCGCTCCCCCAGAACTCGCTCTACAACGACTTCGTGATCCTCGAGTGCGGCCGGTAGCGTCCGCGCGGAGGCGGGCGCGTCGACGCTCCACGCCCGCGACATGGTCGCCGCGTACTTCCGCCGCGTGGCGAGGAACACGTCAGCGCCTTCAAGGTCTCGCGGCCGCTCCTCGCTCTCGTGCCGCGCCTGGCCCGCGCGGGGGGGACGGCGCTCGCTCCCCTCACGCGCTGGCTCGCCACGCGGATCTTCGCGGTCGTGGAGAAGCCGGCGTAGGCATCCTCGCACCCCGCTGCTATTCTCTAGAGCGATGAGCGAGCCTGCCTACCGTCTCGAGGACCTGGGTGATCGCCGCGTGCTCTCGGTGAACGGGCGCGACTATTCGACGACCTACAGCGCCCGCGTGGTCCAGATGCTCGTGGAGCGCAAGGGAGCGGCGCGCGCGCCCCAGTACTTCGCCTACAAAGAGACTCGCGGCCATCACTTCCTCGACCCGCTCTTCGCCTATCTCCGCGGCCGCGACGCCCGCGAGCTCCACGTCCTCGAGGTCGGCTGCTCCTTCGGCCACATCACGGAGTACCTCGCCGAGCGCCCCGAGGTGCGCGAGATCGTCACCTTCGACACGGATCCTGCCTTCGCGGCCATGGTCCGGCTCAAGGTCGAGGAGATGGCCCTCGAGCGGGTGCGCGACGTGCGGCTCTTCTCCAACGAGGAGACGCGGCGACTGCCCTATCCCGACGAGCACTTCGACGTGGTCCTCGCCCTCGGCGTCATCGAGCATCTTCCCGTGCGCGGCCGCCGCCAGATCGTCGACGAGTACTATCGCGTGCTTGCCCCGGGCGGCCACATCGCCATCCTCGACACGCCGAACAAGCTATTCCCGCTGGAGACGCACTCTGTGGGCCTCCCCCTGGTTCAGTGGCTGCCCGCGCCGCTCGCCTTTGCCTACGGCAAGCTCGCGCGGGCGCGACGCATGCGCGGCGTGAACTACGCGGGTTTCACAATGGACGGCACGGGCTGGCGTAACGCGACGCTGGGAGAGTGCCTCCCTTCCTCGGGCTGGCGCGGCCTCTCCGACGTGACAGAGGAGGCGGGCTTCGGCTGGAGCTTCTTCCGCTCCACCGCGCGCTCGCGCACGCGGCGCCGCCTCCTGCCTGTCTTCGCCCTCGCGTGTGGCGCCCTTGGCCGGCTGGGGCTGCCGCCCTCGCTCGCCCTGCCGTACCTGAACATCCTCCTGAGGAAGGACGAAGCCGCGGCGCGGAGGAGCGACGCGGCGCCTCGGTGACTACGCCGGCCGTCTCGGTGCTCATGGGCGTCTGGAACGGAGCGCCCCGGGTGCGGGAGGCGATCGAGAGCGTGCTCGGCCAGACCCTGGGCGACCTCGAGCTGGTCGTGGTCGACGACGGCTCCACCGACGCCACCGCGAGCATCCTCGGCAGTTTCGGCGACCCGAGGGTGCGGGTGACGCGGCAGCGGCGGGGCGGCCTTACCTCCGCGCTCCGGTCCGCCCTCGGTCTCGCCCGGGCGCCGCTGGTGGCGCGTCTCGACGCCGACGACGTCGCGCTGCCCGAGCGTCTGGAGCGCCAGCGTGACTTTCTCGAGCGCCATCCCGAGGTCGGCCTGCTCGGCACCGCCGCGCGCGAGGTCGACGGGATCGGGCGCGAGGTCGGCGTGGTGAGGCCGCCCACCGAGGACGCCGCCCTCCGCGGTGCCCTCATCCGGCACAATCCCTTCGTGCACTCCTCGGTGATGATGCGGCGGTCCGCCCTCGAGCAGGCGGGAGGCTACGACCCGAGCTTCCCCGTTGCCCAGGACTATGATCTCTGGATGCGCATGAGCCGCGTTACCCGCATGGCCAACCTCCCCGAAGCCCTGGTGGTCCGGCGCCTGCTTCCCGGGCGCATCTCCGCCACCCGCGAAGCCGAGCGCCTGCGCGCCGAGGCACGCGTGCGCTGGCGCGCGGTGCGCGCCGGCGCCTATCCCGCCTGGTGCGCCCTCTTCGCCCTCCGCCCCTATCTCGCGCAGGCGCTGCCCGCGAGCGGGCGCCGGGTCCTTCGGCGCTTCAGGACGAGGTGAGTGGCGCCTCCGCTGCGGGTTCTCGAGCTGATCGTCTCGACCGATCTGGGTGGTGGGCCGGCCCAGGTGCACGAACTGGTGACACGCCTCCCGCCCGAGGGATTCGTCTTCACGGTGGCCGGGCCGCCGGGGGGCGCCTACGACGGCATCTTCGCGGAGAGCGGCGCCCGCTTCGTGGGCATCGCCACGAACCGCCTCGGCCGGCAGCCCTTCCTCGACGTACTCCGTCTCATCCGGCGGGGCAGCATCAACCTCGTGCACTCGCACGGCAAGGGTGCGGGCGTGTACGGCCGCCTCGCCGCGCGGGTGGCCCGCGTGCCCGCCGTGCATACCTTCCACGGCATCCACTACGCGGACTACCCCGTGGGAATCGGCCGCGCCTATCTCATGCTCGAGCGCCGTCTCGCCCGCCTCACGAAGGCCATCGTGCACGTCTCGGATAGCCAGGCCCGCGAGGCGGCGACGCTCGGCCTCGCCCCGCCATCGTCGAGCCACGTCATCATCAATGGGACCGATGCCGGCCGCATCGCCGCCTCCTCGCGCCCGCGCGGGGAGGCCCGCCGCGCCCTCGGCCTCGACTCGGAGGCCCTCGTCCTGGGCACGGTGGCACGCTTCGATCCCGTGAAAGCGCTCGATGCCCTGTTGCGTGCCTTCGCCCTCGCCGCTGCCGCGGAGCCGACGGCCCATCTCGTGATCATCGGCGACGGCTCCGAGCGCTCGCGGCTCCACGCGCTCGCCGGGTCGCTGGGTATCGAGGATCGCGTGCGCTTCCCCGGCGTCATCGCGGAGGCTTCGCGGCTGCTCTCCGCCGTGGACCTCTATGTGTCGGCCTCCCGCAAGGAGGGGCTACCCCTGGCCATCCTAGAAGCCATGGCCTCGGGGCTCCCCGTGGCCGCCACGCGGGCGCCCGGACACGTTGACGTGGTGGAAGAGGGCGTGACCGGCCTCCTCGTCACGCCCGATGATCACCGGGCGCTTGGGCAGGCCATGAGTGATCTGCTCGCCGAGCCGGGCGTTCGGGCGGCGATGGGGCAGGCGGGACGCCGGCGCGTGGAAGAACGCTTCTCGGCCTCGCGCATGGCCGCGGAGACGGCCGACCTCTACCGAGTCACGGTGGGGCGTTTTGCTGCCGGGGGCGCTCTCAGGCGTAGCGTATAATCGCCGCAACCGCGCGAAAGCGCGAATCTTCTTGGGGGAGCTCGGCCGGCATGCGAATCCTGATCACCGGCATCACCGGCTTCGTGGGGAGCCACATGGCCGAGTACGCCTTGTCCAAGGGCGCGCAGGTCTTCGGCTCGAACCGGTGGCGCAGCAAGACGGAGAACGTCGATCACCTCCGGTCGAAGGTGACCTTCCTCGAGTCCGACCTGCGGGATCTTTCTTCCGTGCGCTCGCTCCTCGAGATCTCCAACCCGGACTTCGTGGTGCACCTGGCCGCCCAGAGCTTCGTGGGGGTGTCGTGGCACGCCCCTGCGGAGACGCTCACCACCAACATCATCTCGCAGGTGAACCTGCTCGAGGCTCTGCGCGGTCTCAAGATGTCGCCGCGCGTCCTCGCGGTGGGATCGAGCGAGGAGTACGGCCTCGTCTACGAGGACGAGCTGCCCATCACCGAGTCCAATCCCCTCCGCCCGCTCTCGCCCTACGCGGTGAGCAAGGTGACTCAGGACATGATGGCCTTCCAGTACTTCAAGAGCTACGGGCTGCCCATCATCCGTGCCCGCGCCTTCAACCACGAGGGGCCGCGGCGCGGCGACGTCTTCGTCACCTCGAACTTTGCGCGCCAGATCGCCGAGATCGAGGCGGGGCTCCGCGATCCTGTGGTGTACGTGGGCGATCTCAGGCCACGCCGGGACTATTCCGACGTGCGCGACATCGTGCGCGGCTACTGGCTCCTCCTGGAGCGCGGCGAGCCGGGCGAGGTCTACAACCTGTGCTCCGGTACCTCATGGGCGATCCAGCAGGTGCTGGACTTCCTCCTCGGTCTCGCCAAGGTCAAGAACATCGAGGTCAAGACGGATCCCACCCGGCTCCGCCCCTCCGACGTGATGATCCTCGAAGGCGATCCGTCGAAGGTGAGCAAGGCCACGGGATGGAAGGTGGAGATTCCCTTCGAGCGCACCCTCACGGAGCTCCTGGACTACTGGCGGCAGCGAACCCGCGCGTTCTCGCGCTGAGCGCCGTCCCGGGCGCCGTCATGGCCACCGGTCCCATGCCCGACGATCGCGCCCCGCTGGGAGGACCGATCGGCGACCGCATTCCGCGGGTCGCCCTCGTGCACGACTGGCTCACGGGCATGCGCGGAGGCGAGCGCTGTCTCGAGGTCTTCTGCGAGCTTTTCCCCGCTGCCGATCTCTTCACCCTGCTTTGTGTGCCGGGCTCCGTGTCGCCGGTCATCGAGCGGCGCCGCATCGTCACGTCCTTCCTCGGGCGCCTGCCCGGAGCGCGCGACGGCTACCGCCGCCTCCTGCCCCTCTTCCCCTCGGCCGTCCGCGGCCTCGACCTGGGCGGGCATGATCTCGTTCTCTCCTCGAGCCACGCGGTGGCCAAGAGCGTACGCGTTCCTCCGGGCGCCCTTCACATCTGCTACTGCTTCACCCCCATGCGCTACGTGTGGGATCTCTACGACGACTACTTCGGGCCACGGGCCGGGTTGCTCACGCGCCTCCTCATGCCGCCGGTGGCCGCCGCTCTGCGCCGCTGGGACCGTCTTACCGCGGTGGGAGTGGATCACTTCGTGGCCATCTCACATTTCGTGGCCGACCGTATCCGCCGCGCCTACGGCCGGGACGCCGACGTGATCCATCCGCCGGTGGACGTGACGCGCTTCCGCGTGGACGAGTCGCCTGGCGAGTTCTACCTCGTCGTCTCCGCCCTCACCCCGTACAAGCGCGTGGATCTCGCGGTGGAGGCGGCCAACCGGCTCGGCCGTCGTCTCGTGGTGGTGGGCAGCGGCCCCGAGGAGGCGCGGCTCCGTGCCCTCGCTGGCCCCACCGTGGAGCTCTACGGCTGGCGTGACGACGCGGAGACGGCGGAGCTCTACGCGCGCTGCCGCGCCCTGATCTTCCCGACCCTCGAGGACTTCGGCATCACGCCGCTCGAGGCCATGGCGGCGGGGCGTCCGGTGATCGCGCTGGGAGCCGGAGGGGCGCTGGAGACGGTGGTGCCGCCGGGAGGCGCTGAGCCCGCCACCGGGCTCTTCTTCGAGCGACAGACCGTAGAGGATCTCGTGGCGGCCATCCAGCGCCTCGAATCCGGAGCCGTCCGCTTCGAGACGAAAGTGCTGCGCCGCCGCGCGGAGAGCTTCGATCGGCCGCTCTTCAAGGAGCGCGTGGAGCGCTACATCCTCTCGCGCTGGCAGGAGCGCACGCGATGCTGAGGGCGCACTCGCGTCTCCTCGAGCAGGTGATGCTGGCGGGAGATCTTCTCCTCGTGGCGGGCTGCTGGCTTCTCGCGTACTACATCCGCTTCTACGTGGCGGGCCCGCCCTCGCGCCACGGCATCCCGTACCTGCAGCCCTACCTCCTCATGCTCGTGCCCATCCTCGTGGTGTGGGGATTCTCCTTCCGCGCCTTCGACCTCTACCGGCCACGCCGCATCGGCTCGCGACTCTCCGAGATCGCCGACATCGCCAAGGCCTCGTCGGTGGGCGCCCTCGTCCTCGTCAGCGTGATGACCTTCCTCTTCCGCGAGTACGACTACTCCCGCGTGGTCATCGTCTACTTCTGGATCTTCTCCATCGTCGCCGTGTCCTTCTCCCGCTATGCCTTCCGCGAAGTGCTCCGTATCGCCCGCCGCCGCGGCTACAACCAACGCTACGCCCTCGTGGTGGGCGGGGGTGACCTGGCGGCAGGGGTGATCCAGCGCCTGCGCGCGCGCACCGACACGGGCATCCGCATCCTGGGCCTGGTGGGCGACGAGAAGCAGAGTGCGGGCGGTGCGCAGCCCCTGGGCGGCTTCGCCGATCTCCGCACCGTGCTGGACGCGCACCCCGTGGACCACGTGATCGTGGCCCTGCCCCACGAGGACTACGGGCGGCTGGGCGGGCTCCTCGAGGCCATCGGCGACGAGCCGGTGACCATTCACGTGGTGCCGGATCTCGGGCGCTTCACCTCGCTGCGCGGCGGAGTGGAGGAGTTCGAGGGACTGCCCTTCGTTCACCTGCGTGAGTCGCCGCTCTACGGCTGGAATCGGGTGACCAAGCGCATCTTCGACGTGGTGTTCTCCGCCGCGCTGCTCCTCTTCCTCTCGCCGCTCCTCCTCCTGCTCGCCGCCGCGGTGAAACTCACCTCGCCCGGCCCCGTGCTGTACCGGCAGGAGCGCATGGGGCTCGACGGGCAGCGCTTTCGCATGCTCAAGCTCCGCACCATGCGGATGGACGCGGAGCGGGAGACGGGGCCGGTGTGGGCGCCCCCGGGGGATGCCCGTCGCACCTCCATCGGGGCCTTCTTCCGCCGCTTCAGCCTCGACGAGCTGCCGCAGTTCGTGAACGTGCTGCGCGGGGAGATGAGCGTGGTGGGCCCGCGGCCCGAGCGTCCCGTGTTCGTGGAGCGGTTCCGCCAGACCGTGCCCGGCTACATGCTCCGCCACAAGGTCAAGTCCGGCGTCACGGGGTGGGCGCAGGTGCACGGGCTCCGGGGCAACACCTCCCTGGAGACGCGCATCGAGTACGACATCCAGTACATCGAGCGGTGGTCGTTCTGGCTCGACCTCAAGATCATCGCCATGACGGTCAGCCGCGTCCTCTTCGACCGCAACGCGTATTGAGGGGCGGCTCGAGAAGGGCCTGGGCTCCTCACCTTTCTCTGCCTCGCCTACGCCAAGCAGCTCCTGGGCCGTCCCGGCCCCAAGGACGCTGTCACGCGTATCGTGGGCTTCTTTTTGTCCGCCACGGCATGGGGCTGCTCTCCTACCTGGTGGTCGAGGCGCTGCGGGACTACAGGCTCTCGGCTGCGGCCGGCTGAGAGGCCGGACCCGCGCGAACTAGCTGTCGGAGAGTTCGGTGGAGGAGCGGACCTTGATGAAGTAGTCCTTGAAGCGGCGGAGATCGGCGTCCGAGACGAGGTCGGACACCATCACGCACACGAGGCCGGACTGCTTCCACACGATGAGGGCGACCCCGTCCTCCGTACGCACGGCGGGACGCCAGCGCGCGATCTGTACGCGTTCCCGATCCGGGATGGCCACGTTGGGCTCGCGCGCGATGATGTAACTCACCGCGTGGCCGTCACGGTCCTGGTACGTGAGGGCGAGGGCGCGGCGGCCTTCGAGATACGCGGGCTGCGCGTTGACCAGCTTGAGGTCGGCGTCGCCCGTGAAGACCCAGTTGAGGAGCACGCCGCTGTCCCGCATCACGCGAGGGAGGGAGCCGGAAACCTGGTCGGGGTTGACCTCCTCCGCGAACACCGCCCGCGCGTACTCGGACATGACGGCTCGCGATAGGCGCTGCATGGGATCCGGGGCGGAGCGCGGTAGGGTGGGGGCGAGCCACAGGAGCATCACCATGGCGGTGGCGAGAGCGGAGAGGGCGGGGGACAACCACCGCCACGGTCCCATGCGGGGCTCGAGCCTGCCGAAGGTCCCCGCGATCGAGGTGCGCAGATGGGCGGGCGCCTGGTGCCGGGGGAGCCGATCACGCAGGAGCCGTGTGATCTCGTCTGGTTCGTTGCCGCCGATGTCGGTCGCCATGTCCTCTGGTCCTAGCCGCCGTAGTCTCTGAGGAGCGCCCGCAGCCGCTCTTTGGCCCGGAAGATCCTCGACTTCACCGTGCCCACCGGGCAGTCCATGATCCGGGCCACTTCCTCCAAGGACAGCCCTTCGACCTCGGCCAGCAGGAGCGGGGTCCGGAACTCCTCCGGAATCCGACCGAGCGCCCGCTCGAGGTCCATGTGGGCGCCGGCGGTCTCGCCGTCTTCGGCCGGGGCGTGGTGGAACATCGGGGCCTCGCCGTCCGGCACGCCCGCCTCGCTCAGCGCGGGCTCGCGCTCGCGGAGGCGGTAGAAGGTCAAGAAGGTATTCCTCAGGATCTGAAACATCCAGGCGCGCATGTAGGTTCCCGGTTCGAAGCGGTGCGAGAAGCGGAGCGCGCGCGCGTACGTCTCCTGGACGAGATCCTCGGCCTCCGAGCCGTTGCGGGTCAGATAGACGGCGAGATTGTAGAGGGCGTCGACGTGCTTGAGAGCCTGCTGACGGAATTCGTCGTCGGCCACGACAAACTCGACGGGCCTACTCGAACCAGCGAGCCGGGAGGTCGGAGAGGCGAACCTCATGCTCGTCGGCGAGGCTGTCGAGTAGCTCGCGGATGCTCTGATAGAGCACGGGATGCTCGAGCTCGGGAGCGAGGTCGGCGAGGGGGCGGAGGACGAAGGCTCGCTCGTGCATCAAGAGGTGGGGGATGTGCAGGTGATCGTGTCCGCTGATCACGCGGTCGTCGTAGAGGAGGATGTCGATGTCCAGGGGACGCGGCTCGTAACGCTGGTCCTCCGGTCGGCCTCCGCTGCGGGCACGTCCCAGCGCCCGCTCCACGTCCTGCATTCGCTCGAGGAGGTGCGTGGGATCGAGGGTGGTCTCGATGGCTACCACGCAGTTGAAGAACCACGTCTCCCGACTCTGTGAGCTCTCGCCGGGCCGCCGCTCCCACGGCTCCGTCCAGTACACCGGAGAGGCGTCCACGAACTCGACCTCAGGGAGGCTGCGCAGGCGCGCCACCGCCTGGCGCAGGAGCGCCGCGCGGTCACCCAGATTCGATCCGACGGAGAGAAACACCTTCGCCATGCGGGATTCTCGTGGCCTCCCCTAGCGCGAATTATTCACGAACACGCGGAGCGTGAGGCGGGTCGGGGCCCGTCGTCGGGGGCGGGGGAGCGCTCCAGCTGCGTCACCCACTCGCCTGAATCGCCACCCTCCGGGCGGAGCACAGGCTTTGGGGATCCGACTCCGCCAGAGCGCTCCCCCGCCCCCCGCCCCGATCGCACGTGAGACATTCATGAATAGTCCGGCCTAGCGGCGGCGGGTGATCTCGACGCCGGGAATGCCCTGCAAGCCCTCCATGGGCGGGGTGAGCTTGCGTACGCGCACCCGCACCTCGGTGCAGGGGAACTCGCCGAGGAGCATAGCGGCGAGCCGGCCCGCGAGGCGCTCGAGGAGGTTGACGCGCTCCTTGGTCGCCACCTCGACGATACGCGTGGCGACGAGCCCGTAGTCCACCGTGCTCCGCAGATCGTCGGAGGCCGCCGCCGGCTCCAGGTCCACCGCGAGCGCCGCGTCGACGGAGAACCATGCCCCTACCGTCTGCTGGGCTCGCGTCACGCCGTGATGGCCGTAGAAGCGCACGTCCTCGAGAAAGATCGTGTCTCCGCTCAGAGCTTGAGCCCCTTGAGCCGTTCCATGGCCTCGGCGAGGCGCTTGGCATCGATGGTGAGGGCGACCCGGTAGAAGCCCTCCCCGGAAGGACCGAACCCCACCCCGGGGGTGATCACACAGCCGACCTCTTCGAGGAGACGGGAGGCGAAGGTGCGCGAGTCGAGACCCTTGGGCACGGGTGCCCACACGAAAAAGGCGGCCTTGGGTACGTCGACGTCCCAGCCGAGGCTCTTGAGCCCGCTTACCACGATGTCGCGGCGCTCCTGATAGATGCGCCGGTACTGCTCGGGGATGTCTTGGGGGCCGTTGAGGGCGGCGATGCCCGCCTCCTGTACGGCCTGGAACACGCCCGAGTCCACATTGGTTTTGATCTTGCCGAGCCCGGCGAGATAGCGCGCGTTGCCGACACAGAATCCGAGCCGCCAGCCCGTCATCGAATAGGTCTTGGACAGAGAGTGGAACTCCACGCCGACGTCGATGGCTCCCGGCGTCTCGAGAAAGGAGGGCGGCGTGTAACCGTCGAAGCGCAATTCCGAGTACATGGCGTCGTGGCAGACGATGATGCCGTGCCTGCGTGCGAAGGCGACCACGCGGGCGAAGAAGTCGCCGCCCACGACCGCGGCGGTGGGGTTGTTCGGATAGTTGAGGTACATGAGCTTGGCCCGCCGCGCGACGTCGGCCGGGATCGCGTCGAGGTCGGGGAGGAAGCCGTTCTTCCGGAGGAGCGGCATGAAGTGCACATCGCCGCCCGCGAACCACGTCCCCGCCGCGTAGACGGGATAGCCGGGATCGGGCACGAGGACGACGTCCCCCGGATTGACCCAGGCCAGCGGCATGTGCGCGGTGCCTTCCTTGGAGCCGATCAAAGTGAGGGCTTCCGTCTCCGGATTCAGGGTGACGCGGAAGCGGCGCTTGTACCAGTCGGTCACGGCGCTGCGGAAAGAGAGCAGCCCTTCGTAATCGGGATAGCGATGGTTGGCCGCGTTCTCCGCCGAGCGCTTCATGGCCTCGATGATGTGGGGCGGGGTGGGCAGGTCGGGATCGCCGATGCCCATGTCGATCAGGTCCGCTCCGCGCGCGCGCGCCTCGCGCTTCTTCTTGTCGATCTCGGCGAAGAGATAGGGCGGCAGCTTGCGCAGCCGCTCGGCCAGCTCGAGGGTCTTGGGGGAATCCGCCACGCTAGGCCTCCTGGAGCTTGATCACGGGGTTCTTGAGGCTGCCGATGCCGTCGATGCGCACCTCGACGCGATCGCCGGGCTGGAGCGGTCCCACGCCGGCCGGAGTCCCCGTGGCGATGACATCGCCGGCGAGGAGCGTCATCACCGCGGAGACGCGGGCGACCATGTCCTCCACGGGAAAAACGAAGCTCTTGGTGTTGCCGGCCTGGCGTCGCTCTCCATTGACCCAGGTCTCCACCTCGGCGGCGTTGGGATCGACGTCGGTGGAGATGCAGGGGCCGATCGGGCAGAAGGTGTCGAACGCCTTGGCCCGCGTCTGTTGATGATCACGCTGCTCGATGTCACGGGCGGTGAGATCGTTGAGGCAGGTGTAGCCCAGCACGTAGTCGCGTGCGCGCTCGGCAGGCACGTGGCGGCAGCGCTTGCGGATCACGATGGCGAGCTCGCCCTCGTAGTCCACCCGGCGCGCCTGGGTCGGATAGATGATGGGGTCGTCCGGCCCGCACAGCGCGGAGAGTGGCTTGAGGAAGAGGAGCGGCTCGTCCGGCACGCGGAGATGCATCTCCTCCGCGTGCTCGCGGTAGTTCAGGGCGAGGGCGACGATCTTGGTCGGGACGACCGGGGCGAGCAGCACCGCCTGCCTCACCGGCCAGCGCCTCCGCCCCTTCTTGAAGAAGCCGTAGGGCGTGCCTGCGTACTCCACGATGTGGGTGCCGTCGAGCACGCCGTAGCGTGTCTTGCCCGCCGCCTTGAAGCGCACGATTTTCACGGGGCTAATCCCAGGACGTCCTGCATCGAGTAGAGGCCCGGCTTGGCCTGGGCGATGAACTTGGCCGCGCGGAGAGCCCCCCGGACGTAGGTGTCGCGGTTCAGGGCGCGATGGGTGAGCTCGAGGCGCTCGCCGAGGCTGCCAAAGCTCACGGTGTGTTCGCCCACTGCGTCGCCTGAACGGATCGAGTGGACGCCGATCTCCTTCCGCGTCCGCTCGCCGGGCAGACCGTGTCGGCCATACACGCCGACCTTGGTCAACTCGCGCCCAAGGGTCTTGGCCACGATCTCGGCCATGTGGGCGGCGGTGCCGCTCGGTGCGTCCTTCTTGAAGCGGTGGTGGACCTCGGTGATCTCCACGTCGTAGTCGTCACCGAGCAGCTTCGCCATGTCTGCCAGCACGCGGAAGGCGACGTTCACGGCCACGCTCATGTTCGGGGAGAGGAGGATGGGGATCTCCCGGGCGAGGCGGTCGATCTCCTCGCGCTGGGCCGAGGCGAAGCCCGTGGTGCCGATCACCGCGCGCCCGCCCTGGCGCGCGGCCATGCGGAGATGCCCGAGGCTCGCGTCGGGCACCGAGAACTCGATCAGGATCCGGTCGCGGGCGAGCGCCCCCTCGGGATCGGCGATGAGGGAGACGCCGAGCTTGCCAACCCCTGCCACCTCACCCGCATCCTTGAGGAGCGCAGGATGCCCGGGCGCTTCCAGAGCCGCGGCCAGGCGCAGATCGGGCTCTTCCTGGATGAGGGCAACGAGACGACAGCCCATCCGGCCGGCGGCGCCGGCGATCACTACATCGGCCATCTCGGGGCTCAGCCCTTGAGGAGGCCGTGCTGAGTGAGGATGGTCTTGAGCCGCTCGCGATTGGCCGCGCCCATGGGACACATGGGCAGACGGAACTCGGGGGCGAGCATCCCCATCATGCCCATCGCTTCCTTCACGGGGATGGGGTTGGTCTCGAGGAACATGGCACGCGACAGCGGGAAGAGCTTGAGGTGCAGATCGCGCGCGAGCTTCCAGTCACCGGCAAGCGCGGCGTGTGTCATCTCAGCCGTCTCGCGCGGGACGATGTTGGCCACCACGGAGATCACGCCACGGCCGCCCACCGACATGAGGGGCAGGGTGAGATTGTCGTCGCCCGAAAGCACACTGAAGTCCGGCCCGCACGCGAGCACGACCTGGGTCATCTGATCGAGTGACCCCGAGGCCTCCTTGACCCCCACGATGTTCGGGCAGTCCTTGACGAGGCGGGCCAGGGTGTCCGTCTCCACGTTGACCGCGGTGCGGCCCGCGATGTTGTACACGACGATGGGAAGGTCCACCGCTTCCGCTACCGCGCGGAAGTGGCGATAGAGACCTTCCTGGGTCGGCTTGTTGTAGTAGGGATTGACCACGAGGGCGCCCGTGGCCCCCGCCTTCCTGGCGTGGCGGGTGAGGTCGATCGCTTCCGAGGTGGCGTTGGACCCTGTCCCCGCGATGATGTGGAGCCGGCCGCGCGCCGCCTCGATGACGATCTCGACCACGCGCCGGTGCTCGTCGTGGCTCAAGGTCGGCGACTCTCCCGTGGTGCCGCACGGTACGATGCCGTCCGTGCCCTGGGCCACGTGCATCTCGACAAGCTGCTTGAGCTTGGCCTCGTCCACCTTACCGTCGGTGAAGGGAGTGACGAGCGCGACGATGGAACCCTGGAACATGGGGCGCATAGTGAAACCCTCCATGGCTCGAGGCCGTCCGCGAGAGGAAGTCGTTTCACTCTAGCACTCAAGCCGGAAATACTTCAAGAGTCCTCGACGCCCGTCGCGCCGCGGCGGGAGCAAGCTCGGCTGCACGGTCACGGATGGATGCGGTACTATTCGCCTCGGCCAGCCGCGGCCGCGAGTCACGATGCGGCACACCCACGAGGAGGAGATTCGATGAGCGGCCCACGCGCGCCCGGCTGGCCCGGAGGCCTCACCGCCGAGGTCGCCGCCCAGGTGCGGGAGCGCTTTGGCACCCCCTGCTACGTTTACGATCGGTTCGCGCTCGAGGCGGCGGCCCGCGAGGCCTTGGCCTTTCCCGCCCCCCACGGCCTTACCCTCCGCTATGCCATGAAGGCCAATCCGAGCCACGGCATCCTCACCCTCTTTCGTGATCTCGGCCTGGACGTGGACGCGTCCAGCGACTTCGAGGTGGAGCGCGCCCTGCGCGCCGGCTTCTCGCCGAAAAGAGTTCAGCTCACCTCCCAGATGCCCTCGCGACGGCTCGCCGAGCACGTGCGGCGCGGCGTCCTCTTCAATGCCTGCTCACTGCACCAGCTCGAGACGTTCGGCCGCGTGGCCCCCGGCGCAGAGGTGTCCGTGCGCGTCAACCCAGGGCTGGGCAGCGGTTCGACCAAACGCACCAACACCGGGGGGCCCGCCTCGAGCTTCGGGATCTGGCACGAGTACCTCGACGACGTCATGGCCAGCGCCCAGCGGCATCGCCTGCGCATCACGCGGCTTCACACCCACATCGGCTCCGGGACGGACTCTGAGGTGTGGAAGCGAGTGGCGCGCATGACCCTCGACACCGTGGGTCGCTTCCCCGACGTCTCCGTGGTGAATCTCGGCGGCGGCTTCAAGGTGGGACGCATGCCGGAGGAGCCGAGCGTGGACATGGCCGACGTGGGCGCCCACGTGCGCGCGGAGCTGGAGGCCTTCCGCGAGCGCGACGGCCGCGCCCTGCGCCTCGAGCTGGAGCCCGGCACCTTCCTCGTGGCCAACGCGGGCACTATCGTGGCGTCCTGCATGGACGTGGTAGACACGGGGCGCGAAGGCTATCTCTTCGCCAAGCTCGACGCGGGCATGCCCGAAGTGACGCGGCCGTCTCTCTACGGCGCCCAGCATCCCATCGACGTGCTTGCTCAGGGCCGCAAGCAGGCCTCGGTGGTCTTCGTGGGGCCGTGCTGCGAGTCGGGAGATATCCTCACTCCCGCGCCGGGAGATCCCGAGGCGCTGGCCCCGCGGTGGGTGCCGAGCCCCGCCATCGACGACCTCGTCCTGATCGGCGGCGCCGGCGCGTACTGCGCCGCCATGGCGACCATCAACTACAACTCCTATCCGCAGGCTCCCGAGGTCATGCTCGAGGCCGACGGCTCGTTACGGCTCCTCCGCCGTCGTCAGGCGCCCGAGGACGTCTGGGCCAACGAGGTATAGGACACTCGGAGGGGGGCCGCAGTTCGAGCCGAGCGGCGCGCTGTGACTGCCGCGAGGCGAGGGCTGAGTCGATCCCCCTTCCTAACCTCCCCCGAGATTCGGTTGCGCGGGCGAAGCCCGCGCTCGGAGCGGAACATTTGAGTGGGAAGCGTTTGGTCAAGGGCGTCAGGCGCGCTTTCTCCAACAGGCTCCTAGTCTGGATATTCGCGAGGGCCTCGG
>Ga0306920_100004950_pt1 | contig 17127 bp, 12 predicted proteins | sample flu12Cox44000170_FD_204666 | JGI IMG/M metagenome (GOLD analysis project Ga0306920, IMG submission 204666) | Lab enrichment of tropical soil microbial communities from Luquillo Experimental Forest, Puerto Rico - flux4day.12C.oxic.44.000.170 (v2)... | ecosystem: Environmental > Terrestrial >... | reverse complement strand
GCGCATCACCTGCCCGAACCCGATCAACTCCTCGATGGTCTCGCCCTTCATGCGAAGGGCGGTGAGGAAGGCGGCGATCTGCACGTCGGTGGCGGCGCCGGACATGATCGCTTCCATGGCGCCGGCCGCCTCGATGCGCGAGAGATCCCGACGCTCGGTGAGCGCGCGCACCGCCTCCGTGATGACGGGGCTGGTCACGGCCGCGTCCGCTCCCCCGCCTCACGCGGACGAATGGCCGAAGCCGCCTCCAGCACGTCGCCGATGTTGATGGGCTTGGCAAGCACGGAGTGCACCCCGCTCGCTTCCAGCTCCTCCTGGGAGACCTCCACCGCGAAGCCGCTCACGAGGATCACGGGCAGGCCCGGGGCCACCGTGCGCACGGAGCGCGCGAGCTCCCACCCCGTCATGCCCGGCATGGAGAGATCAGTGAACACGAGATCGAGCAGATCGCTCTGCACGTGGGCGAGCCCCTCGGAGGCGTTGCGCGCGACGGTCACCGTGTGTCCGGCGGAGCGGAGGACGTCGGCGAGCATGTCTCCCACATTCTCCTCGTCGTCGACGACGAGACAGCGGAGCGGCACCGCTTCCGGCACCTCCTCGGCCTCGGGGACGGGCGCCTCGGGCACCACGCTCACCGGGAAGAGCATGATGAAGGTCGTGCCCTGCCCTTCCTGGCTCTGCACGGCGATGGTGGCTCCGTGGCGCGAGAGAATGCCGTAGGTCATGGACAGGCCGAGCCCCGTCCCCTTCGGTCCCTTGGTGGTGAAGAAGGGATCGAAGATTTTGGTGCGGACGGCGTCGGGAATCCCCACGCCCGTATCGGTGACACGGAGCTCGATCGATTCGCCGCGCGTCGCCGTGGCGAGGGTGAGCGTGCCTCCGTGGGGCATGGCATCCACCGCGTTGAGGATCAGGTTCGTCATCACCTCGCGGAGCTCCGCGGGATCTCCCATGGTCTTGGGCAGGTCGGGGGCGAGTTCGGTCGCCGCCTGGATGTTCACGCCGCGGCGGGGTGGCTCGATGCGCCAGGAGGATTCGGTCAGCTCGAGGGCTTCCCGCACCACGCGGTTGAGATCGAGGGCGACGGAGGGCTGATCGCGACGGATGCGCGTGAACTCCTGGAGGCGCCGCACCGTCTTGGCGCCGTCCTCCGCGGAGCGCTCGATGATCTGCAGCCACTGGCGCGACTTGGGATCCGTGACCCGATGGAGGAGGAGCTGGGCGCGCCCCAAGATGGCGGCGAGGAGGTTGTTGAAATCGTGCGCCACGCCGGAGGCCATCTCGCCGAGGGCCCGCAGTTTCTCGCTGCGCACGAGCTGATCTTGGGCCTGAGCGAGATCTTCGTAGGCGCGCGTGCGGTCCTGGAAGAGCCGCGCGCTGCGGAGGGCGAGGGCGGCCAGGCCGGCGATGTTCGTGAGCACACGCTCGTCCGCTACGGAGAAGGGATGGTCCGCGCTCCGGAGGACGAGGACGCCGACCACCTGCGAACCCGCGAGCATGGGCACGCCGATCCAGTGCGGCAGCGGCTCCGTCCTCCCCACGGGCTCCATGCCGAGTCGCCGGCACTCGCCGACGTAGTCGTCGGTGCGGATGGGCCGACCCGTCGAGGCAACCTTCGCCGCGAGGCCCACGTGGCCCGGGATGGTCCGCCGCACCGGGTTGGTGTCGCGCTCGCCGTCCATCATGCGAAGGAGGGGTACCAACTCGCCCGCTCCTTCGTCGATGACGGCCAGCATCATGTTGCGCACGTCGAGGAGGCGGGCGACCTGGCGGTGGATGGCCTCGACCACGTCCTCCTGACGGAGCTGGCCCGTCACCGTGCGCGAGAGGTCGTGGAGCACGGAGAGCTCGGAGAGGAGCGCCTCCGATTCCTCGAGGCGGAGGCGGGTTTGTCGGGTGAGGTCCGCATTGTCGATGAAGAGGCCGACCTGGGCCGCGATGCCCTCGATGAGCCGGACCTCCTGGGCGGTGAACTGGCGACCGGGCTGCCACCATACGAGGAAGAGACCACCCACGCCCAGTCCGCTCGCGAGAGCGGGCGCCATGAGCAGCGAGTAGGTCTCCATGCCGTCGGAGATGCTGGGATCGAAGCGCGGGTCGTTCTTCACGTCACTCGACCAGCCGGCGCGGCCATCGCGCCACATGTGCTGCAACTCCGGCATCCGGTCGAGGACGAAGGGGCGATCCATGAAGGCCTGGAGCCGATCCTTTGGCACGTGCCAGCCCGCCGCGGGAACGAGCACCGTCTTGTCGGCGGAGGTCGTGTAGATCCCGACCATGTCCGCGCGGAAGGCGAGGCCCACCTCGCGGGCGACCCGCCGCAGCGCCTCGCCTCCCGCGTCGGGCTGGGAGAGCGCCTGGCTCACCGCGAGGAGGGTGGTCGCCTCCCGCAGCCGCTCCTGCACGAGGCCGTACAGGCGCTGGTTCTCGAGGGCCAGGGCGACGTGGTTGCCGATGGCCATGCCGAGGTCCTGCTGCCAGGGCTCGAAGGGGGTGACGCGGTCCGTATAGTCGAGCGTCATGACCCCAATGACCTCGTCCTGCCGAATGAGGGGCACCACCATGTAGGACTTGATGTGGAACGCCTCAATCCAAGCGAGGGGTATCAGGTCCGTCTCGGAGACGTCGGTCACGATCACGGGACGGCGCGTCTCGATGGCCTGGGCGTGGATAGGCACGGAGCGCGGCACGTCGTCCACCATGGCCTGGTAGGCCGCCCACGCTTGCGGCTCGCGGTGACCGTCGGCGAACTGGGACATGAGTGGGATGACCCGATCGCTCTCCCATCGTTCCAGGCTGCAGCGATCAACGTGGCAAACCTGGGCGATCCGCTGCGCGACCTCTTTCAGCATGCGCCGCGGCTCGAGGGTGGAGTTCAGCACCTCGGCCACGTCGAGGAGCGCCCGCGTCTGCTCCAGGCTCTGCGCGGTCTGGGCATAGATACCGGCATTGCGGATGGCCACCGCGGCCTGGGCCACGAAGCTCTCCAGGAGTTCCTTCTCGTCGGCGCCGAAGTCGAAGGGAGCCCGTCCGCACATGGAGAGCACTCCGAGGAGCTGATCCTGGAGGATGATGGGCACCCCGAGGAAGCTTCGGAGCCCGTGGTCCAGCCACCACGACTCCGAGAGGACCCGCGGGTCGGACAGCATGTCGGGCACGGAGAGCGGCTGCCGCTCACGAGCGATCCAACCCATGGTCCCTTGCCCGAAGGTGATGCTGCGCAGTGGGTAGGCCGCCCCCATGGCCTCGTCGGAGAAGGCGCGCACGCGAAGCGTCTCGGAATCGGGTTCAGCCACCCACAGCGACACCACGGGCACCCCCATGAGGGCGGCCGCCGCGCGCGCGATGCCGGCCAACACTTCGTCCGTGTCGAGGGACGATGACACGAGCTGGTTGAGGCGGGCTAGGGAGCGCAGGCGGCCGGCGCGCACCTCGGCGGCCTCGAAGAGCCGAGCATTGTCGAGGGCGACCACGAGCTGGCTCGCCACCGTGGAGAGGTACTCGATTTCCGCCTGGGTGAAGCGATGGCCCGTCTCCTGGAAGACCGACAGCGTGCCGAAGGGCTCCTCGCGCATCAACGGCAGCGAGAGGGCAGCACGCTGCCCATGTCGCACGATCCGGTCGCGGCTGTCCGGGCGCAGCCGGATCTGCGGATCGTCGATGATGTCTGCCGACCACACCGGCCGACGCTCCCGGAAGGCAAGACCGGAAACGCCCTCTCCCGGCTCGACGAGCGGCGGCCCTTCGAAATCTTCAGGCGCCCCCGAGTGCCGCGCAAAGCGCAGCATGCCGAGATCGGCGTCGTAGAAGTGCACTGCGGCCACAGCCACGCCGAGCGCCTCCCGCGTCTGCATGGTCACGATGCTGAGGATCTGCTCGGCGTCGAAGGTGGAGACGAGAGTGCGCCCCATCTCGGCCAGCGCGCGCATGCGGTCCGCCTGCTGGGTCGCCTCGCGGTACAGGCGGGCGTGCTCGATGGCCACGGCGGCCTGACCCGCGAAGGCCTCCGCCACCTCCTGATCGCGCCGGTCGAAGGCGCGGCGCGCCCGGAAGGTGAGGGCGCCGATGATGCGCTCGCCCAGCCGGAGAGGGAGGCCCATGTAGTGCGTGTAGCCCAGCCGCTTGTCGGCGGCGAGATGCTCGGGGGCCATGCCGGCCAGGTCCTCGAGATGGCCGATGATGGGTCGTCCCTCCGACACCACCTTGCCGGCCAGGCTCTCGCCCACCTTGATGCGCGCCTTGAGCATGGTCTCGGGCGCGGAGCCGGCCAAGCCCGCCACCACCAATTCGTCGCCCTCGAGGAGACGGAATCCGGCATTGTCGAGGTCGAGGAGCCGCATCGCTTCCTCCGCCACGCCCATGAGCAAGGTGTTGGCAGAGACGATCAAGCCGATCTTCTTGTTGATCTCGAGCAGCGCAGTGAGGGAGGCGCGTCCACTCCGCTCGTCGGCGAAGAGGCGGGCATTGTCGATGGCCACCGCGGCCTGGCCGCCGAGGGCCGTCATCACCTCGATCTCCTCGCGGCTCACGGGATGCGGCTGCCACCAGTAGACGCTGAGGCCGCCGTAGAGCTCGCCCTTGATGAAGATGGGAATGGACAGCACCCCGCGATAGCCCTCGCGCTCCACGAGCGCGCGCGTGCCCTCGGACAGGGCCATCGCGGGATCGCAGAGGATGTCTGCTGTCCACACCGGCCGCCGCTCCCGCACGGCCTGTCCCGCCGTTCCCTCTCCGATGCGCACGCTGAGGCCACGGAGGAACTCGCTGGAGACCCCGGAGGCGCGCAGGTAGGTCACCACGCCGGCGTCCAGATCGGCGCGGAAGATGCCCGCCGCCTGGGCACCCGTGAGCGTCTGGCAGCGCTCCACGATCACGTCCAGAATCTGGTCGAGCTCGAGAGATGAGGTGAGCGCGCCGGCCACCTCGAAGAGGGCACGATAGCGGGCGGCGTTGTGCTGGGCCTCGTCGAAGAGCTGCGCGTTGTCGATGGCGATGGCGGCGTGGCTCGCGAAGGAGAGGAGCAGGTCCATGTCCGCGGCGGCGAACGTGTGGTGCGTCCGCGTGAGGACGTTGAGCACGCCGACCAGGCGCTCGCGAAGGAGGAGGGGAATGGTGACCGCGGACACGAAGCCCTCGGACTGCAGCCATTCGAGACCGACCACACCGGCCTCCCGCTCGATGTGCTCGACCACCACTGGCTGCCGGGTGGCGGCGGCTCGACCGGTGAGGCCCTCACCCATGGAGAGGCTGGTGATAGGCTCTGCGTGCGACGTGCCCAGAATCCCCGCCTCCGCGCAGAAACGGAGCTGATTTCCCTCTGCGATGGCGAGCCGGGCCCCCGCGTTGGGGACGAGGCTCCGCGCCGCCCCCACCACCGTGGTCAGCACGTCCTCCAGCGAGCGGGTGGCGGTCAGCGAGTGCCCGATACGGGCCAGCGTCTCCAAGCGCCGGCTCTGCTCCTGCATCTCCGCGAGGAGGAGCGAGCGTTCGACCACCTGGCCGATCTGATGCGCCACCGACTCCAGCACCTTGACCTCGTCGGGGAGGAAGTCGCGCCGCTCTTGCGAGATGAGCGACATCACGCCCCACGTCTGGCCCTTCACAGGAATCGGCAGGGCGAGCTGAGTGCGATGCGCGCGCACGGCCTGCAGGCGCGTGAGGGCAGGATCGGTAATGGACGAGGGATCGATGTGGGTCACCATGAGGCGCCCGGTGCGCGCAGCCTCGCCGACGTAGGAGCCCGCCACCGGCCGCACCCGGATCTGCGCGGCGAACTCCGGGGGGAGGCCGCGCTGGGCGATCAGGGTCACGGTGCCGCTGGCATGGTCGAGCTGATGCACGCCGCCCACGTCCATCTGGGCGAGAGCGCGCACCACGTCGAGCATCTCTCCGGCCGTGCCGACCACGTCGGCGGAGCGGCCCATGCTGAGGGCGACCGCGTTGAGCGCCACCAGCTCGCGGTTACGCTGGGTCAGCTCGGCGTCCTCGTCGGATCGGCGGGGTGTGGGCTCCGCGGGCTCGGCGCCGCGGGTGAGTATGATCGCCGCCGCCGCGCTCGCTGCCGCGCAGACGGCGAAAACGACGGTCCACGCGATGAGTATCCACCGTCGTCCTGCGCTGCCATCGGGGACCACGACCCAGAGCCGGCCGGGGCCCGCCACCGTCACCTGGCTCACCGGCCGCACGACGTAGTCGTGCCCGCCCTGGAGCCGAAGCAGGCCCCCCGCGCCCGCCGTCTGCCACACGGATGCCGGCGCGTCGACGCTGGCCACGAGTGGCCGCCCTTGATCGAGGAAGGCAAGACCAACGCGGTCACCGGTGCCAGATGCCGCGGGAGCAACGCTCGCGAGGCGGCGCGCGACGACGACGAAGCCGGTGCGCCCACCCTCGCTCGTCTGCCCCTGGGCCGGCGAGCCCACGGCGACCGCAGCGGCCACGTAGGGCTCTCCGTTGAGCATGGTCAGCCGGGCGGAGGAGACGCTGATCGCAGCAGGATCGGAGACGATGCCGGGAGGAGCGGCGGGGACCTGGAGGATGGCTGTCCCGCCCGCGTCGAGGACGGCCACGAGATCGGCCACGCGCTCGAGGGTGAGCCCGGCCAGCCGCGGCGACGCTCCCTGGGCGACGGTTGCCCAGTCGCCCCTGGCGACGCCTTCGACGAGAGCCGGATCGCGCGCAAGGAGCCGCGCCTCTCGCCGGAGCACCTCCTGCGTCTCCAAAAGGAGGGCAGCCAGGGAATCTTGCGCGCGCGTCGCGGAGGCTTCCCGTGCGAAGCCGAGCTGCCGAAGAGCGACCGCGGCTCCGCCAATGCCGAGGGCGGAGAGCACGAGCGCTCCGAGAGCGACTCCGAAAAGCAGAGTCCGTGTCGAGGGACGCATGAAGGGACCAGGCCCGTCAGACCCGGTCTCAACCAGCATATGCAGAACGCCCGTCAAGGGCAATATTCGTCGATTGTCCCGCGTCCATTTTGGCTTCAATTTTGGGGGAATGGGTGGCAGACCGTCCTGGCGGTCTCACAGACCTAGGTAGGCCTGCTTGATGTGTGGGCTCGCGAGGAGGATCTCGCGGTCCCCGGCGAGACTGATCCGGCCATTCTCCAGGACGTAGCCCCGACGGCAGAGCTGGAGGGAGCGGAGCACGTTCTGCTCTACCAGGAGTACGGTGAGCCCGCCCTGGTTGATGCGCTGAAGGTCCTCGAAGATCGTCCGGACGACCACCGGGGCCAGGCCCAGGCTGGGCTCGTCCAGCATGAGCAGCCGCGGCCTGGCCATCAGGCCTCGTCCGATCGCGCACATCTGCTGCTCGCCTCCCGACAGCGTGCCCGCGAGCTGCCCCTGGCGCTCCCGCAGCCGGGGGAACAGGTCGAACACCCAGACGAGCGTCTCGGCTCGCCGCCGGCGCGCCTCGGCCGATCGGGCCCCGAGCTCGAGGTTTTCCCGGACGGACATGGTGGGAAAAAGCTGCCGGCCTTCCGGCACATGCGCGATGCCACGCGTGGCCACCTGCGAGGAGCCGAGGCCGTCGAGGCGCTCTCCCGCGAACTCGATAGATCCGGCCCGGAGGGGAAGGAGGCCCGAGATCGCGCGCAGAGTGGTGGTCTTTCCCGCTCCATTCCCGCCGATGAGCGCCACCACTTCGCCCTCGTGCACTTCGAGCGTGGCCTCGTGCACGGCCGTCATGTCGCCGTAGCCGACCTGGAGACGGTCAAGCCTGAGCAGGATGGACATACTCTTCCCCGAGGTAGGCCTCGATCACCCGTCGATCGGCGGCGACCTCGCGCGGAGTTCCGGAGGCGATCTTCTCCCCGAAGGACAGCACGACGATGCGATGGGAGAGCGACATGACCGCGCGCATGTTGTGCTCGATGAGGAGCACGGAGACGCCGTCAGCGTTGATGGCGCCGACCAGGTGGACCATGGCATCGATCTCCGTGGCGTTGAGCCCCGCCATCACTTCATCAAGCAGAAGCAGAGCGGGTTCGGTGCCGAGGGCGCGGGCAAGCTCGAGGCGCTTGCGATCGGCCAGGGTGAGCCCGCCCGCGAGCTCGCGAGCGCGGGTGCCCAACCCCACCCGCTCCACCACTGCGCGGGCCGCCTCGAGAGCGATGGGCATGGCGGGGTGCCGGGCGAGGGTGGCGATCTTCACATTGTCGAGGACGGAGAGCTGAGGGAAGGGCCGCACGATCTGGAAGGTGCGCGCCAGCCCGAGACGACAGATCTCGTGCGGCTTGAGCCCCGCGAGGAGCCGACCCGCGAACCGGATCTCGCCATCATCGGGGACGAGGAAACCCGAGAGCAGGTTGAACACCGTCGTCTTCCCCGCCCCGTTCGGTCCGATCAGGCCAAGCATCTCCCCCTCGGCCATGGAGAGATCGAGGCCGCCCACGGCGAGGAGCCCGCCGAACCGCTTCCGCAACCCCGAGACTTCGAGCAGGCTCATGCGCGCCGTCGCGCCAGGCGCCGCAAGGCGGGGTACGCCCCCTGGGGCAGGAAGAGGACCACGGCGATCAGGAGGAGACCGTACACGATCAGGTGCACGCCCGTCCATCCACTTTGGGCGAGATAGGTGCGGGAGAGCTCGGCGAGGGGGCTCAGGATGAAGGAGCCCAGGAGCGGGCCCATCACCGTCCCCGCGCCACCCACGATGGGCCGGATCACGATCTCCACGGAGAGCGGGATGCCGAAGACTGCGTTGGGCTGGAGCGAGAAGAGATAATACGCGTAGAAGGTGCCGCCCAGGCCCGTGAGGAAGGACGAGAGGATCATGGCGAGCATCTTGACGCGGAGAGTGTCCACCCCGAGCGCCTCGCAGGCACTCTCGTCCTGGCGGATGGCCGTGAGGTAGGCGCCGAAGCGCCGTCGCTCGATCTCGCGCACGACGGCGGTGGCCGCGAGCATGAGGACGAGGGCGACGTAGTAGTAGGCGCGGTTGTCCTGGAACTGGAACTGCCGTGGGTTGCCCGTGAAGGTGATATAGAGCCCGAGGGCCCCGCCCACCGCATCCACATTGAGAGCGATCACGCGGCAGATCTCCGCGAAGGCCACCGTGAGCAGCACGAAATAGAAGCCGCGCAGCCCGAAGCGGAAGCCGAGATAGCCGATGACGGCCCCGAGCGCCGCGGCGAGCACGCCGCCGATCCACATACCGATCCAGGGGCTCAGGCCGAGGCGCATGGAGAGCAGTGCAGACGCATAGCCGCCGATGCCCACGAAGGCCGCGTGCCCGGCGGAGAGCTGACCCGCATAGCCTCCCACGATGTTCCAGGCCTGACCCAGATAGGCATAGAAGAAGATGAAGATCATGACGGTGACGAGGTAGGAGCCGACGACCCAAGGCAGCGCGGCGAGCATGGCCACGGCCAGGAGCACGAGCAGCTTCACGAGGCTCACGAAGCCGTGCGGCCGAAAAGACCGGCAGGCCGGAAGAGCAGGATGGCGATGAGGAGGCCGAAACTCACGAGCTCCTTCATCGAGGGCGAGAGGAACACCGCCCCCATGGACTCGGCGACGGAGACGAGGATGCCACCCACGAAGGCGCCGGGCAGGCTGCCCATGCCCCCGATGATCACGATATTGAACGAGGTGACGGAGAGCCCGAGTCCGCTCGCGGGCTGAAAGGGCAGGATGGGGGACACCAGCGCGCCCGCCGCGCCCACGCAGGCCGCCCCCACGCCGAAGGCTGCCGCGTACACGCGGCGCACGTCGGCGCCGATGACACGGGCTCCGTACGGATTGTCGGCCGCCGCGCGCATGCTGCGCCCGAGCTCCGTGCGGGTGAGGAAGAGCCACAGGGCGGCGGTGAGGACCATGGCGAGCCCGAAGGTGAGGAGCCGCGCCACGTCCACGAAGAGTGGGCCGATCCATACCGTGCCCTGGGACAAAGGCGAGCGCACGCGCGCGGGATCGGGACCGAAGGCGACCAAGGCCGCGTTCTCGAGCACGAGGGCCACGCCCAGCATGAGGAGGATCTGCATCTCGTGGGGTGCGTCCACGATGCGCTCCACGAATCCACGCTGGATCACCAGGCCGAGGAGGAAGAGCGCGCCCGCGCACACCACGAAGCCCAGGTAGGGATCGATGCCCGCGCGGACGGAAAGGAGCCAGGCGAGGTACATCCCCCACACCATCATGTCGCCGTGGGCGAAGTTGACCACGCGCATCACCCCGAAGATCAGGGTGAGGCCCACCGCCATCAGGCTGTAGACGCCCCCGAAGAGGAAACCGCTGAGGAGCCCCTGCCCGACGAGGGTAGGGTCCACCTACTGCCCGAGCGGCCAGGCTGCGCCGTCCGTCACCGCTTGGGTCGGGGGAAGACGAACTTCTGGAGGGCGGCCTCCTTGGGCCAGACGGCAACCGGCTTCTGTCCGAGGATCTCGATCATGGTGGGGACGGCGTTGGGATTGTCGCCGATCTCGTCGAACACGATGGGCCCCGCGTACTGCATGAGGCCGTTCGGATCGTTGGTCTTCTTGATGCTTTCTACGATGGCGTCGGCATTGGTGGACTTGGCGCGCTCGAGGATGTCCGCGATGAGCATCATGCCGTCATAGGAGTAGCCGGAGTTGGTATCGAAGGTCTTGCCGCCCGAGCGCTTGAGGTAGTCCTCGGCCACCTTCAGGGTACGGGGATTCTTGAAGTTGACCCACGGCGTGCTGACCATGACGTACTCGAGGTCTTCCTTGAGCACCGCGATCTGGCCCGCCTCGTAGAGGCCGGGGCTTCCCGGTCCCACGATGCCCATGATGTCGAGGCGCTGCTTGCGGATCTCGGGCAAAAGGAGCTGCGCGCTGGCCGGACGCGTGATGGGCGAGATGACGTCGGGCTTGGCCGCCTTGGCGCGCGAGACCTCTGTGGAGAGATCCTGGGGCGGCTCCGGCCACGGGATCACGTCCACGACCTCCCACGAGGGCTTGGCCGCGGCGTGCGCGGCCTGAAAACCCTTGGCGTTGTTCTGGCCGAAGAGGTCGTTGCAGTACATGAGGACCACGCGCTTGGGCGAGACGCCAGCCTCCTTGAAGACCTCGGAGAAGTACTGCACGGCCTTTCTCCCGAAGGTCGAGCCGGTGGGGAAGTTGCGGTAGACGTATTGCACCTTTTGCTGCCCTTCACGCACCGACTTGGCCACGTTGGCCGTGATGGCATCGGCCGCCGAGATGTCCACCAAGAAGGGCACGCGGCGCTGCTGCGCCACCGGCACCATGGCCGCCGTGCTGCCGGAGTCGAAGGAACCCATGAGCATCTGCGCGCCCTGGGTGATGACGCGCTCCGCCTCCGTTCGTCCCACGTCGGGCTTGGTCTGCGTGTCTCCCAGGAGCAGCCCGAGCCGAGCACCATTGAGGGATTTGATGCCGCCCGCCGCATTGATGGTGTCGGCCGCCATCTGCGCGCCGAGGCGGCAGGCCTGGCCGGGCTCCGCGAGCGGGCCCGTCACGGGATGCACCACGCCGATCTTGAAGGTGGGCGCCTGGGCACGCAGGACGGCGGGAAAGCCCGCCAGCGTGGCCGCGCCCGCCGCCGCCCCCGCGGTCTTGAGGAAGCTTCGGCGGTTCGTCATTCGGGGCTCCATTTAACCTCACCATGCTTTTCGCATGTTGACCGTGGGCCTGTCTGGTTAGGGCAGCACTCTTTGCGCTGTCTCATAGTGCGCGTGGCTATTTCGCGGAGTAGTCGTAGAAGCCGCGGCCGCTCTTACGGCCGAGGCGGCCCGCCATGACCATCCGCTTGAGGAGGGGCGGCGGGGCGTAGCGCGCCTCGCGGAACTCCTCGAACATCACCTCGGCCACGAACATGGCGGTGTCGAGACCGACCAGGTCCAGCAGGGTGAAGGGCCCCATGGGATAGCCGCAGCCGAGCTTCATGGCCTGATCGATGTCCTCCAGCGTGGCGAGGCCGCCTTCGTAGACGCGGATGGCATCGAGGAGATACGGCACGAGCAGCCGGTTGACGATGAAGGCGGTGGAGTCCTTGGCGAGGACGGGTACCTTCCCCACGGCCTGCACCCACTCGTAGGCACTCTTCACGGTGGCGTCGTCGGTGAGGATGGTGCGCACTACCTCGACCAGCTTCATCAGCGGAACGGGATTGAAGAAGTGCAGGCCCAGCACTTGTCCCGGCCGCTTGGTGGCGGCGGCCATGGCGGTGACGTTGCACGAGGAGGTGTTGGACGCGAGAAGCGCATGGGGCCGGCAGATCGCGTCGAGCTTGGCGAAGGTCTCGTTCTTGAGCGGCTGGCTCTCGGTGATCACCTCGATGACGAGATCGCAGTCCTTGAGGTCTTCCAGATGCGTCGAGCCCCGGAGCCGGCTCACCGTCTCGTCCTTGGCCCGCGCTTCGATCCTGGCCTTGGCGACCAGGCCTTCCAGCGTTTTCTGGATGCCGCCCAGGCCCTTGTCGAGGAGCGCCTGATTCGCCTCGATCACCATGGTGGAGAAGCCGGCCTGCGCCGATACCTGCGCGATGCCGGAGCCCATGAGCCCGCAGCCGATCACACCAACTTGCTTGATGGCCATGCCCGAGCGGCCTCCTGGACGATCGACCGATGGTGGCGCGACGTGACGGCAGAACTACTCGTACCGGATCAGTGACTCGACGCGGTAGCCCTGGAGCCGCTCCCGCCCTTTTAGAAAGGCCAGCTCGATCAGGAAGTCGCAGGCGACCACCGTCCCCCCGAGCCGCTCGATCAGCTTGAGCGTCGCCACCATGGTTCCCCCGGTCGCCAGCAGGTCGTCCACGGCGAGGACGCGCTGGCCGCTGCTAATAGCGTCCTGGTGGATGGCGAGCACGTCGCGGCCGTACTCGAGCTCGTACTCTTCCTCGATGACCGGGCCCGGGAGCTTGCCCTTCTTGCGCACGGGCACGAAGCCCGCGCCGAGCTGCTGGGCGAGTGCGCCCCCGAAGATGAAACCGCGCGACTCCACCCCGACGACCACCTCGACCTTCGCCGAGCGATAGCGCTCGGTCAGATGATCGATCACCGAGCTCCACGCCACCCCGTCCTTGAGCAGCGTGGTGATGTCCTTGAAGAGAATGCCTTCGGTAGGGAAGTCCTTGATATCGCGGATCTTTGCCGTGAGGGAGGCGACGTCCATAGCGGGTTTGGATCTTACCTGCTGGCCTCTATCGGCGCAACACCAAAAGCCCTTGCCCCGCTCAGCCGAGGAGCCGCTCCGCCAGGTGGCGCAGATCCGTGACCACCAGATCCGCGTGAGGGGCGGCCGGCCGGCCGCCCGCCGCCAGGTGCACGCCGCGCATCCCCGCCCCTTGCGCGCCGGTGACGTCGGCGTCCGGATTGTCGCCCACGTGCGCGGCGTGTCGCGCTTGGGCGCCGAGGGCGGCGAGGGTGCGCCGGAAGATCTCCGGGTCGGGCTTGCGATAGCCGATCTCGTCCGAGTACGAGATCACCGAGAAGTGCCGGAGGAGATCGTGACGCTCGAGGATCTGGCGAAGGACGATGCCTGGAGTGCGGCCGGTGTTGGAGACGATGCCGAGGGCGATGCCGCGGCCCGCGAGCTCGGTGACCGCTTCCGCGGCGCCCGGATGCAGCTCGGGCGGGAAGTGGAGCACGGGATCGACGTAGCCAATGATGGCCTCTTCCAGCAGCGCGGCTTCGAGCGCGCTGCCGAAACCCGGCGCCGCGAGATCGAGAACGAGGCGGACCTGGTCGGCGATGAGCGGGTCGCGGTCGAGCGACCAGAAGCGCTCGTGGAGCACGCGCTCCGACTCCGCGTAGACCGCCTCGACCTCGGCGGCGCTGAGCCGGTGGCCCGCGCGATGCAGGCTGCGGCCGATGGCCTCGATGCGCCTCGCCTGCTGCCGAGCGAGGTTGACGGGCGAGTCCTCGACGAGCGTCTGCCAGAAGTCGAAGGTTACCGCCTTGATCATGATCGCGGAGGGAAGACCGCCTTGCGCTTCTGGAGAAAGGCCAGGGCCGCTTCGCGCGCCTCGGTGGACGCATAGTTCTGGGCGAAGGCGTTGATGCTGAGGCGGATGGCCGAGCCGAGATCCGTGGCGCGCCAGCGGATCATCAGCTCCTTCTGGATCCGGATCGCGATAGGGGAGCAGGCGAGGATCTTCTCCACGAGCTCGACGGCGGCGGCCTCGAGGCCGGAGGCGGACGTCACCCGATTGACGAGGCCCCACTCGAGAGCCTGCTCCGCGCTCACGCTCTCGCCCGTGAGGAGCATCTCGGCGGCGCGCCCGGGGCCGACGAGGGCAGGCAGGAGCGCGGCCTGGATCACGGAGGGCGCGCCCACCTTGACCTCGGGCAATCCCATGGGCGCTCCCGCGGCGGCCACGCGTAGATCACAGGCCATGGCCAGCTCGAAGCCGGCGCCGAGGCACGCGCCGTTGACCATGGCGATGGTGGGGAAGGGCGCGTCGTGCACGGCGTGAATCGCTTCCTGGAGCGAGGTGATGAGAGGCTTGGCGCTCACGGCAGTGAGATCGCGGAGCACCTGCACCTGCATCCCGGCCGTGAAGGCGCGCCCCGCTCCCGTGATGACCGCGGCCCGCACCGTCTCGTCGCGGGCGAGCTGCTCCACAGCCTCGCGGAGCTCAGCGATGAGCTCGGGAACGATGAGGTTGAGCGGCGCACGATCGAGGGTGATCCAGGCCGCGCCGTGCCGCTCCTCGATGCGGACGAAAGCTCCCACGCCGGCTAGGACACTCGGAGGGGGGAGGCGCCCGCCTTCCGAACCTGCCCCGAGGATTCCGTTGCGCGGGTGAAGCCCGCGCTCGGAGCGGAACATCTGCGCGGTAAACGGTTGGTCAAGGGCCTCATGTGCGTCTTCTCCGACAGCCTCCTCAGTACCGGCGCATCGACGAGTCGACGGTGCGCGCCCAGGCGTCGAGCCCGCCCGCGAGGTTGCGGACGTTCTCGAAGCCGAGACCGCGCAAATACTCGGCCACGGCGGCGCTGCGCACGCCTTGATGGCAGTAGACGACGGTCTCCGCCGTGGGGTCGAGCTCGCCGGAGCGCAGCTCGATCTCCTCGATGGGGATGTGGAGGGCGTGCTCCAGACGGCAGAGACGGGTCTCCCAGTCCTGGCGGACATCGAGGAGCACCAGCGGATCGGGCTGCCCCAGGCGTGTCTTCAACTCGGTCGGCGAGAGCTCGGTGCTCATGGTCGGGTGTCCTCCGCCCGCACCATATCACGCCGCGCCGCGATCGTCGGGAAGCAGGATGGATGTCTCCGGCGAGACCTCCACCTTGACGTGGTCGCCCAGCTTGAAGCTGCGTCCGACGAGGGCGGAGGTGATCATCTCGATCTTGATGATCCCCCCAGGAATGCTCACGTCATAGAGCTGGCGCGAGCCCTCGAAGACGTGCGCGGTCACCGTGCCGGGAATGCCGCCCGGGGCGAGCGCGGCCTCCTCCACCCGAAGCGCCTCGGGCCGGAGGCAGAGGAGGGCGGCGTCGCCCATCGACCAGGTGTGCGTCCCCGATCCCACGGGAAGCCGCGCCCCGCCTTCGGTCTCCACCACCACGCCCATCTCTCGGAGCTCGACCACCCGCGCCGGGACGAGGTTGGCCGCTCCCACGAACTCCGCCACGAAGGCGTTGCGCGGCTTCCAGTAGATCTCCTCGGGACGGCCCTCCTGCACGAGGACGCCGTTCGAGAGCACAGCGACGCGGGTGGACAGCGACAGCGCCTCCGCCTGGTCGTGGGTGACGTAGAGCGTGGTGATACCCACGTCGCGGTGCAGGCGCGCCAGCTCCAGACGCATCTGCGAGCGGGGCTGCGCATCGAGCGGGGAGAGCGGCTCGTCGAGGAGGAGGAGACGCGGCTCCACGATGATGGTGCGGGCGAGGGCGACACGCTGCTGCTGGCCGCCGGAGAGCTGGGAGGGCCGCCGTCGCTCGAAGCCCTCGAGCCCGACCTGGGCGAGGGCCGACTTCACCTTCGTCTCGAGCGACGCGCCGGACACACGCCGCTCCCGCAACCCGAAGGCCACATTCTCGAACACGCTCAAGTGCGGCCAGAGCGCGTACTGCTGGAAGACCATGCCGAGGTTGCGCTTCCACGGCGGCACGGAATCGATGAGCTCGTCGTCCACGAAAATGCGGCCCTCGTCCGGGGTCTCGAAGCCCGCAAGCATACGAAGCAGCGTGGTCTTGCCAGAGCCGGAAGGGCCGAGGAGCGTGTAGAACTCACCGGGGCGGACAGAGAACGACACGTCCTTCACCGCCCACCGGTCGCCGTAGCGCTTGCCCACCTTCTCCATGCGCACTTCGGACAGGCGGACGACCGTCTCGTTCGGCTTCACGCGCGTCGTTCGTTGGCCGCCCCGCCCCTGGTCAGCCCCGCGAGGAGCGGCACCACGGTGAGGCCGAGGACGGCGAGCACGAGGTAGACCGCGCCGGGAGGCATCCAGGCGAGCAGGGTGGTGGCGAGGACTGGGCCCAGGAAGGCCGCGGCGATCCTCGAAGAGTTGACGATGCCGATGGCCGTGCCGGAGGCCCGCTGAGCGATGGCGGCCACCGAGAGGGGGAAGACCGGCGAGATGCAGAGCACCTGGAGGAATCGGATCGCCCCGAAGCTCCACGCGCCGGGGGCCAGCGCGAGGCCGGCGAGGCCCACCGACGAAGCGACGAGGAACCAGACGATGGTGCGCCGATCGCCCACGATCTCGCCCAGTCGTGGCGCGATGAAGGAGCCCAGAGCCGCGGCGGCGCCGGTGGCGAAGAGGAGCAGGCCGCCGACCTCGAGGGTCATGGGCGGGCTGACCCCGAGACGCGGCAGAACCTGGGGGAGCATGGCGGTGAGGAAGAAAATCTGCATAGAGCCCGAGAGCACGAGGAGGCACACGGTGGCCACCTCGCGTACGGAGGCGGTGGGCGGGCGCTCGTGTTCGGCGCGCGCCATCGGATGGTACGGGGTGCCCCACGCGACCATCGCCGCGCAGGCCCAGAGCATGAACCCCGCCACCACGAACGAGCCGCGGAACCCGATGCGCGCGGCGGCGAAGGCGCCCACGGCGGGCCCCAGCACCTGCCCCAGCGTCATGCCCGACTGAATGGAAGCGACGCCGCGCCGCACGTCCCGGCCGGAGCGCCCCGCCATGATGAAGGCAAAGGTGGAGACGGCGCCCATGAATCCTAGCAGCATGCGGGAAAAAAAGAGCTCGG
>Ga0306920_100004949_pt1 | contig 17128 bp, 16 predicted proteins | sample flu12Cox44000170_FD_204666 | JGI IMG/M metagenome (GOLD analysis project Ga0306920, IMG submission 204666) | Lab enrichment of tropical soil microbial communities from Luquillo Experimental Forest, Puerto Rico - flux4day.12C.oxic.44.000.170 (v2)... | ecosystem: Environmental > Terrestrial >... | reverse complement strand
TGGAGTAAGCATGCCAGATGAAGTCCTGCTTGAACGCCGTCCGGCGCGAATTGGCTACCTGAAGGTAGGGACGGTTCTCAGCGCGGGCGCTTCCGCAAGAGCAACCGGAGTGGTTAAATTCGGTTCTTGGATAGTCCTCCCTCTTTTCGCGCAGGCGGATCGAGGAAACTCCGATATACTTGCGAACCTTTCTCAGCTTAGAAGGTTCGATAATTCAACCCGATGGAGAACGTTTCCATCAGGCGCTGCGCTGTTTGCCACAGACGGATTGGCATGGAAATCATTCAGATACGTCATATAGAAGGGACCTGCCCAGCGTCATTCCAAGTGATGCGTTTGAGCGACGGGAAGAGCACGAACCCGTCCCCGGTTTCCTCTCCAGTAGACTTCCGAGTGGAAGGTCGCCCGAAGAGCGACTTATTGAAGGAGCTTCGGTGGTACCTGGAGGATTTTCTAGAATATCCGTTTTCTCCTGAGACGGAGCATGCGGAGCGTGTTCTGGAATCCCTGAGAAAGTGGGGCGAGACGGCTTTTCTGTCATTGTTTGGGAGCACAAGCGGTCGAGACTGGTACAAGGCAGCGACTTTGGAAGGTCTTTCCCAACTTGATGTTCAGATTTCCAGTGATGATCCAAAAATACTGGCGTGGCCCTGGGAGGCGCTGCGGGACCCAGAGATAGGGTTCCTCGGTCTAGGATGTCAGATTGAGCGAAAGCTGAATCGCGTAGCCGACCCACTGCCTCTTTCGGAAGAGCTACCGAAGGAGCGGGTGAATATACTTTTGGTAACAGCTCGCCCTTACGAGGAGGATGTTGGATACCGGTCGATTTCTCGGTCAATGGTAGAGCTGATCGAGAACCTGAAGCTGCCAGCGCGGGTGAGCGTACTCCGGCCACCAACGTTTGACCAACTGAGAGAGCATCTTCGAGAACATCCGAATTACTACCACATCTTTCATTTTGATGGACACGGAGGTTCTGGGGCTCCGTTGGGGAGTGGAGGAGGGCCGTACACCCTGCATGGACCTCAGGGCCGGTTAATTTTTGAGGCGGCAGATGGAAGGCCAGAGCCTGTAGAAGCGGAGAAGCTGGGTGAACTGTTGCGAGAGTACCGGATTCCGTTGGCGGTGCTGAATGCATGTCAGTCTGGGAAGGTGGATGAGCGGGCTGAGGATGCATTCGCGTCGGTAGCAGCTTCGATGGTGAAAGCGGGAATTCGTAGTGTTACTGCGATGGGTTATTCGTTATACGTGAGCGGAGCGCGGGAGTTTTTACCCGCGTTCTACCGAAGATTGTTTGAAGAGGGGGATGTGGCAAAATCGATGCGAGCCGGCCGTCAGCAGATGTATGCAAAGAGGGACAGGATCTGCGCCCGCGGAGGTTATTACTTGGAGGACTGGCTTGTACCCGTGGTCTACCAACAAGCTCCAACGGACTTCTTGTGTGTATCGCAACCGCACAAGACGGAAGAATCAATACGAGAACTACCAAAAGAAGCGAGAGACGAAGATAATCCGTACGGATTCATCGGTAGAGACGCGGCAATTCTGCAGTTGGAACGAGCAATGCGTCGAGCACCGTCGGCAATCGTTATCAATGGTCTTGGCGGCGTTGGCAAGACGACGTTGGCCCGAGGATTTGTGAGGTGGCTATCGCGGACGGAGGGCTTACGGGAGGGACACTGCTTCTGGTTGACGTTCACTGACATCCGGTCGGCTGAGTATGTGTTCAACCGGATGGGAGAAGCGGTGTTTGGCTCTACCTTCATTTCAAAATCGATTAAGCAGAAGGTAGACGCCCTTGCCAAGCGCATGAAGGAAGATTGTTATGTTGTTGTTTGGGATAACTTTGAGACGGTTCAAGGAATCGAAGGGAGTATCGAGGCAGCAATGCCGGTAGAGGACCAAGAGCATCTGACAACGTTTCTGAAAGAGCTTCGAGGGGGAAGGACGAAAATACTGATTACAAGCCGGCGTGAAGAGAACTGGCTGGGCGCACCGTATCGTTTCAACTTAAGATTGGGAGGGTTGGAGCACGAGGAAAGGTGGGAGTTCTGTGAAGTGATCATTCGTGATCTGGGCTTAAAGCTAGACCGCGAAAATCCTGAGATCTTGAAACTCATGCAAGCGCTGGACGGTCATCCGCTTATGATGCGTGTGATCTTGCCAAAGCTGGAAGAGCAGAGTGCGGAGGCGATCACTGAGGCACTAAAGAACAACATTGAAGAATTAGGGCTAGGAGCAGAATCGACCGAGGCGAAGCTCATGGCCACTTTGAAATTTGTGGAACAGTCTCTCCCCAAAAGACTGCAGGAACTGTTGATCCCCCTCTCCTTTTATGAACGGTTCGTTGTAAGAGGCCAATTGCAGGAAATTGCGAAGCACGTGGATGACTCCTGGACAGGCGCAAGAATAGGCGATTTCTTTCGAGTGCTGGTAGATGCAGGTCTGTTGCGAGATAGGGGGAATGGCGTTTACGAGATTCACCCAGGATTGCATGGCTATTTACACCTGTCGCTTCATCGATTGGGCAACGCCGATAGGCGCAACGATTGGGCTTATGCTTTCGTTCTTGTTTCACGTGAGGCCGCTTGCGAAGCTTTGTTGAGGGTGGCTAAATCACCTCATGAGGCACCTGGTCTTTTCCACACCTATGACGCGAACTTAAGAAAAGCCTCAGTAGAGGCTAGGCGGCTGGGAATGGAGAATCACTTTGCGGACATTATCCAGTGTCTTGCTCATCTCGCCTTGGACATGCGTCATTTCCAGAACGCCACGGATTTCTATCAGCAGCATTTAGAATATTGTGAGCGAAACGCAGATGCTAGGGGCGAAGCGGCTGCCTACCATCAGCTAGGTATGGTAGCGCGAGCTAAGGGCGATTATCTTGCCGCAGACGAGTGGTCCCAGAAGTCGCTCCAGATTAAGCAGCAGCTTCGTGACGAGCGGGGAGTCGCAATCTCACAATATCAGCGTGCTCAGATCGCCATTGACTGCGGTAACCTGACGACCGCGGAGGAGTTGTTTCGTATCGCTGCAACTGAGTTTAAACGACTGGGAGAGCAGGAGCATGAGGCGTCCGCAAACCACTATCGAGGGGTTGTGGCAATGAAGTTAGGTCACCTTGCAGAGGCGGAGGCCTTTTTTTATGAGGCGTTAAATGTCAAGCTGAGTCTGCAAGACCCGAGGGGTGTTGGTCAGGAGTTGTATTACCTTGGTGAAATTGCTGTCGAGCGAGGCGATTTAACAGCCGCAAGGCAGAAATTCGAGGATTCCCTTGCGAGTTCCATTGCTCGCAAAGACGAGAAAGGGAAAGCGAGCAACTGGTCGGCGCTCGCCCGTATAGCTGAGCGAACAGGTCGGCACGACGAGGCCAAGCAATACTATTTGAAAGCCCTTGCCGTCGAGGAAAAGATCGGTCGCGAAACCGAGATGGCAAATCTATATCACGAAATTGGTAACATTACGGAAAAGGAAGACGACATCCTTGATGCGCAGCAATGGTTCAAGAAGGCTCTCGCCATCGATATGAGACGTGGCAACGAACTGGGTTTCTGGACAACCTACGCGCAACTGGCGAAGTTGGAATTCCGTATTGGTAATCATATTAAAGCTGCTGACCTTCTCGTCGCGAGCATTCGGGGTTTAGAGAGGGCCGGCGATCTGGAGGGTCAGGAGCGGAATCGGCGCAACCTGATGTCGATATACGGCTCGGCGACTGAGCGTGAAAGGGAGATCATTATGAAGAAATGGGAGGAAGCAAGCCTTGGGCCCTTCCCAGAAAAGAGTCTACCACCTGCGTCATAACCGCTCGCGTGTCCAACTGGCCGCGACGTCAGCGAGCATGCTGAGTGCCGGGGCCAGCTAAGTACCGCTGCGCCGAGGCAATGTTACCCATGGTTGGGTTGGAGCAGTATTTGGCCCGTATGTACCGCAGCCTGGGTAAGATTGCCACGCGCAGAATGACTTTGCGGGTGCAGAACACCGCTACCGCCCAGGCGCTCGACGCCAAGGGCGCTATCACGGCTGGCTATCGAAGCTCAGCTTTACAAAGCACAAAGTGATCAACGGCGCCCTGGATCTGACCGAGGTTTGGAATTAGGATGTCGAATCTTAGGGAGTTTGTTGATTTGCTGCGTCTTGAGAAGGGGCTTTGCGGCCCATCCTAAAGGTCGGACAAACAATTTGTGATGAATTATGACTGCCGCTTCATTCCGGTTACATTGTCTTAAAACTTGCAGAAATGAAATCTTTCATCAGTCAACTTGACGATAGAACGGCGCTACATGTTCTTCGCACCGTCGTTCAACACGAAATTGCTCTGGATTCTCCCCCGCAGGATCTCGGTTCAACAGTGATCGACATGCTTGGGACTCAAGTCGGAGCTGCACCGACATCCGAGCCAGTCAAGGATGGTGACATTGCGAGAAGCATCTTACAGCTTCTCGCTAGCGAAGATCCGGGAATCCAACATCGCATCGAGATTCTTTCGGGCGCTCGAAGCGAGAAATTCGTCGATCCGGTCACGGGTGGTCTTTTGCTGACAACGGCTGTCGCGCTTGTGTTGCAAACGAAAATTAACCTCCACTACGACCAGAAGGGCTGGAAATTCGATGTGTCCAAGCCGACTGTTTCCCTCAAGGATTTCAAAGACCTGATGGGCAAACTAATGTCTTGGTGGCCGCACCAATAGAAGCACGCGCGAAAGGGGCCGCCGGCGAAAGAATTTAAATACTTGGTCTGCAGTGTGGCCGGCTTGATCATTCACAGATTTCGTGTGGCGAGTTGCCCAAGACAGGCAATGCCTTATGGCGCTTGTTGTTCAACAAAATGAAGAAACTCTGCGATGAGCTCTTCGTCTACTTGTTGACCGGATTTGCCGGTGTTTGGATCCCTAGAACCCCATACGACATCTTTGCTAAGGGTGAACAGCGGGCCAAGTATGGTTTACTTTATCGTGTTCGGTGCATCTGCGAAAGTCGAGCGGTGATAAAGCGTGGTAATCGAGCGTGGCATTTGTGTGAACCTCCCCCGATTTGGCCGACACGGGAACTCAAAGTAAAAATGAGCGCAAACGTGAAGGGATGGGATCGATAGGATCGACCGACTCAGAATTTCGGAAACGGTTTCAGAGCGCGTCACGATTTGGAGCTGTAGCCGAGGAACGGTCGCACCCGGAAAACGCGTAGGAGGCCCGGGGAGCCGCTAAAGCGAGGGCTTAAAGCGCGTCGAGCCTTAAAATAGCCATACCTGACTAGGGACTAAGAATATACTGGATCCCCGAGCATCAATGATGATCAGGTGGCGGACAACGAGGAGGGCGCCGACCTGACTTTGTCGATAAGCTGTGGCTGCTTTCAGTTACTACTTCTGATCATGGTTTCTGGTGAAAACCTGATTGAGCGCGCCAGAACTCGAGAAGAAGAGAAAGCCAAAATCAGCGGAAGGAAAACCACTGGAATTCTGGTCACCGAATTCCTGGGTCGCCTCTACCAGTCAGCTATCTCTGACGAGGTCAAAACCGGTGGGCTGACCCAACGACCGGACTGGCGTCGGGGTCACATCAAATCTCAGCCGCATGGCCCTCGCCATTCATTGAGGGAAATCATCCAGGGAAGCAAAGCGCAACCAGCAACTTCTTTTTCGTTAAACCGATGAAGGCACTCCCAGTCTCGGATATTCCAGCCCGGCGATCGGACCTATGAGACTACCGGGCACTTGCCATTAAGCCCGGTAACGAAGTGCGACTGATTTCTTGCGACCAAATCGAATTCGGCAACGACCACTCTCAACTCATCAATGCCTGAAATCGCCGACACGCCAGCGCCTTGGAGCGGCGGTCTCCACTAATTCCACCAACCGTCCCCGGCTTTGGGGTCAAACGCATTGGTAACGTCACGACAAGCGCTGGTGTCGGAATTCCGGGGGCAAGAACTGTGACCGACATTTCCAACCGTGTAACGACCCAGGAGTACTTCCTTGCGATGGTCTTCTTGTCGCTGGCCGCAGATAACGCATCGCGGTTCACTCGCCCGAGACTTTAGGGGCAAGCCCAGAGCCGCTAGAGTCAGTACTAGGAACGCTCGTCTATTCATGCCGCGTCGGGCAAGTTTATCTGCCATCCAATCTGATCTCATAGAGGCGACACATAGATTGTTGAATCTAAATATTGTTGGCGAGCCCGGGTGGCGCTGGGTCGGATCCTGGGATGGAAGGCAAATCCAGGAAATAGCGCTTTGCCCATAAATCTTTCCAATGCTCAACGGTATATCTGGAAGATATCTTAGAAAACCCACTCCTGACTCGACGTTTGCCAGCTCGCTTCGCCTGGACTCTGTATTCAAAACAATATGGTTCGGGACGGGTGCCCCTAAAAGTTGCCCGGGAACAAACACCTTCACTTCGCCGATCTTCTGCGCCCAACCGTTTCCAATGAAGTATGGAAACTGATGACTGTGCCCGGAAATGAAATACTCCGGCCGGTAGAGCTGGAGAAGGTCTGCGGCTTCCGCCACTTCGCCCAAAGCGTCAGGATAGGTTTTTGGCGGCACATGGTGGAGGACGAGCCATTTAATCCCTCGTTGCCTGCGAAGCGACAATCCGCGATCAAGCCACACCATCTTCTGCCCTTTTGAACAATGGTACGGAACGGTCGTCACGATCAAGTCGTTCACCGTGTCCGTCGCCCCGTCCGTAATAATGTTTGGCTCCCTTCCAAGCGCGCGAAACCATCCGTACACGGGCGCCCGGTCGGCGGAAACTTGGCGTCCCGCATTGTCGTGGTTCCCGGAGCAGATCGCTACGCGAGTTACCTTTGCGAGCTCGCGGATCCAGCGGCTCACCTGCCATGCCTGCTCCATCCGCGGAACAGACAGAAACATATCCAGCAGGTCCCCCGCGATACAGATGAAATCATAGTCCGGGGCTTGCTCGATTAACCAGCGAAACCAATGTTCCCGGTAGTGGAGGTCCGCCGTGATGAGTGCCTTCATGGGCGAACGAATCAAACTCAAAAAGGGGAATCTAGCTTCCGATTCACTCTTGGAGTTGTCCCCTGTTGTCGTGCTAGGGAACCGGAGTGACGTTGAGAATCTTCATTCCGGTTAGCATACTGTGTGCAATTTGTTTGGCTGCACTCGACGACGGAGCCTCTACGGTGATATACAGCCAAGTCGAATCGCCAGGACGGACGTAAGTAATTTTGAACTTTCTCATATCGCGTTTCCTACATCGTAAAAACGTCGCCAATCGGGTGTTCCGTAAATAGATTTTCCTTTGAATACTCATTTCGCGGCGTGCAAACATCCTGGAAGGTCTCATCTACCACGTCGCCACTTGCGGTCCCTGAGTGCAACAGCTTTCAAACTAAGACGCCAAGAGCCAGGCCAAGATCACTCCCGCCCGATAATTGTCGCCCGCAGGAATGGTGAACTCGATCAGCGATCCGCGCTTCTGTTCGGGACACCCCAACCACCTCAATACGAAACGAATGTTGCGAGTGCTGATGTTCGTGCCAGCCTTGGTTCGCAGTTCACGGGTATTAGTCCTGTCGCCTGGTTTCATCTTCCAGAGAATTTCAATAATCTTCTTCATCCTCCTTTATCATTTCGTGAGGCGCGCGCCGATCGCCTCAGGAGGCGGTCATCTGCCTGGGGCTGCTTTCTCAGTCGCTTCCTTGCCGTCCCAGGACATCCGATGGGTCCCCCGCGATACAGACCAGATCATAGCTCGCGCCTTGTTGAATTAACCAGCGAAACCAATGTTCCCGATAGTGCAGGTCCGCTGTGATGAAAATTTTCATGCGCGATGTCCAAAACAGAGTGCATACATTACATACAGTTCGCCAGAGCCCAAACCCGTGCTGAAAGCGCGACCCTAGCGGCCCTTCAAGAGCGTTTTGGAGTTCTGTGGATAATGGCGAGTAGTTGGCGCGCGCGACTAGCTCCCATGAAGTAATTCATCTGTTCTTGCGGAGTGGCGAGCTTGTTGAATTTTTCCACGTCAATCATGATAACAGCAAGCGAGTCCAATCCCTTGGCTTTGTTCACCGAAATAAGCGCAAGGCTATCCGGGGTCTGGTCCTCGATTCCAACGATCGGCCAATCGCCGATCGTCGAATAGTTCGCCAGAGAAGTTTTAGCCTTTGTGCTGTGCGGTGACAAAATCAATATTTCGTCCGGACGACAGGATCCACCGCTGAGCCACCGAGTTACGACCTCTTCGAGCTTCGCCGCGATTTGCGTTGGCTCGACGTCATGGAGCTCAACGTCCGGTCCTTCCGGCAGAGCCGCCCGGTATCGAAGGTTTTCGACCAGGCTCGTGGTGGCTTCCGATTTCAACGTCTTGAGAAAACGGAGAATCGGTAACGAATAGCGAAGGGTAAACAACAAGTTCGCCTGGGCTGGCTGGGAGAGACGTTTCAGGACACGCGTGGCTTCGAATCGCTCCTTTTGGCGAAAAAGCGGCCTTTGGGCTTGATCGTAGAAGATTGCCATTGGCGCATCCGTGTTTTGCCGAAGAAGTTTCCAGTAAATCTCCCACCAGCCGGCGTCGGTTTTCGCGGATTGCGATCCGGGCCAACAGGTATCGTGATCTTGAGCTTCATCGACCACCAGGGCGTCGAACCGAGGATCGATAAGCTGATCGCACAGGATATCGCGCATCAGACCCGAAACGACGTCGCCGAAGTAAAGTTCGCGCTCCTCAGAACTCACCGGATCGTCCCATCCGATGCCAGCGGCATCCAACAGTTAGCGAGCCAGGCTTTCCCAGCTCTGCACGGTCACTTCGGCTTTTCGCAACTTTCGCCTCCGGACCAGGGCTGAAAGCTCATCGGCGAAGCGACGTTATAGCAGAGCAACAAGACTTGCAGGCCGTCATTGGCGAACCGGAACGCCTGTTCGAGCGCTAACCAGGTCTTGCCAGAACCCGGGCCACCCTCAATCGCGAGTTGCCGATTGTCCCGGAGCATGTCCAGCAGGTGATACTCGGCGATCGTGTGTCGCAGGATGATCCTGTCGGTTTCTGAAATGAAGTGTCGGATCGCCTTTGGCGAGATTTCCTTGGCAAACGAATCGAGGAAGGTCTTCCGCTCCTTCTTCGAGACCTTTTGATGGCGATTGGCAAACAGCCGGCGCCAGGTCACTTCGAAAGAGGCCGGATCGTCGCTATCGACGATCAGGTTGCGGTCAATCTCCTTGTAGGACGGTATTTTCGGATCGATATCTAGGTCGGGAAGGCAAAGCGCCTTCGCCACAAACGGCACGTCACTGTCATCTACTGATTCGCGACGCGCTTCGATCACGGCGCGCCACTCCGCCGAGAGTTGCGCTACCGGATGATCTCGGGTTGAACCCTCCCAACGCCCAGTTGTGGAGAGTTTACGAAGGTCGCCACCTTTAACCTCGAGTACAAGCACTCCGCCGGTCGGTCCGAGAACGATGAAGTCTCCTTCCCGGTCTTTTTGGTAATAAAAACCCCAGCGGATCACCCATTCGTCACCCAGCCGAGCCAGCCGTTTAGCAACGACGAGTTCCGTCGAGTCACAACAATCGACCGGTCTGTGATAGATCCACCTGGCCATATTCTCTTCACCCCACTGCACAATTTTCAAGAAACTCGCGAAATGATAGGGTAATACTTTTTATATCATCAGGAGCTGTCCGCCAATTGGCGGACGCGGCAACCGAGCTATGGAGGCGCCACGGTGCCCTCTCCGGGACGAAAAGTTCAGGAGGATGTGATCTCCGCAAGTGCGGAGGTAAACAACGAAAATCTCCACGGTGAACTAATAGCCGACGCGATTACACGAGATTTCTGACTTTTTGGCCGAGTACCAAAAGCCAAGGTCGATAAGGAAGCTCAAAACCCCCACATCTAAGGAGGTTCCCTTGTGAAGCCTTCCAAGCAAAGTCCGGAACTTGATAGCCAGCTTTTACTCGCCGCCAGGAAAGGCAGCTTAAGTCGCGTCTCCTTACTGATTAAGGCCGGAGCGGACCTTGAGGCTCGGAATAGGGACGGTTGGACACCTCTCGGTACGCCGCGGACATACCGAGATCGCTTCGCTTCTTCTAAAAGCTGGGGCTAACGTTAACGCTAAAACCGGCTCCGGGTGGACCGCCCTGCACCTGGCTGCCAAAAACGGTCTAGAAGACCTCACAAGACAACTATTAAGATTGAATTTGGTGGTTGCAGCCATCGCCCTGTGGAAAACGGTGTGGTTAATCGTCATCTTCCGCCCCTTGCTCTTTTTGTTGATCCCGGTTCGTTTGGTCTTTGGCGTCTTGCTTGTCCCTCCGGTCATCACCGAAGTCGGAATGCAGAACCCGAAAAGACGGTTTTGAGACGTGTAATTCTTCAAAATCTGGGACTCTCAGCCCTTTCGCGTCTGCCTCTACGACATTAGCAGCGCTAAAGGCAGTCTCCCACAGCCAGCGGCGATACTCTTCGCCCAACGTTGGATGCACGTGGATGGCCTCTTTAATTTCCTCAAACTTTGCGCCCCCGCTGGGCGCGCCGTTAAATGGATTCGTTCGCAGCGTGACAAGTAGCTCTCCCAGTGATCTATTCAATTCGTCTAGTTCGGCTTTCACGGCGTAGGCGTGCACCTGAGAATAAGCTTTCAAAGTAAGGGTTTTCGCCCGCTCAGTATCTATGATTGCTCTAGGCACCAAGCTGGGGTGTCTCGGTGTGATCTTCGCCTGCTGTGCGGCGTATTCAGCTGAGATCTTCGCTCTGCTTATCGCTTCGACGAGCCCCCCACCGTAGGAAAGAAAAGAGAGCTGGAAGAGAATCGCCGCGAGAAGAACTACTTGCCGAGTAATGCTTTTCATAATGTCTCCTTTTTGGTGGCTGATCTACTCTCTGGAATTCGGACAAAAAATTGCGATTGGCCGCACTATTTGCGCAACGATAGCAGGAGACGTCTCCATATCATATACTCCCATTGGGTTAGAAAGCACTTAAACCTGCGCCGCATAGTAATAAATCTTAGCCGCAGAACTTGGACTGGCCAGGAGCGGAATTGCATTTTGCAATCCACAGGCTGTCGGCCCTGAAATTGATTACGGCGCACCGGGCAAGGTGGTAGAATTCGGGTGTATGGGAGCAACGGACCCGTTGTTCGCAAATTCGTGGCATCAGATAGCGACTGGTTCGCACAGCTTCGGACGAAGAACCGGTTGGCCACTTTTGCTCATGTAGCCGTTCCGCCATTCTTCGGGTCTGTGAACCTTTGTCCTGATACGTTTAATAATTCCTCGAGTTTCGAATGCGCGTCTTGATCATTCGGGTTCATCCGTAGAGCCTCACGGTACAGCGCTTCCGCGTCACGGTAGTGCGCTTCCGCCTGTTCAAATTGCTTTTGCTGCTGGAGAAGTAAGCCAAAATTGTAGTGTGCCTCTGCGAAACCTGAATTCGCGCTGAGAGCTTTGCTGTATGCTTCCTTAGCCTCGTCAAAGCGTTGTTGAACATCGAACAGAATCCCTAAGTTATTTTGAGATATAGCGTCATTTGGATCCGCAAGAACCGCTCTGGAATACGCTTGTTCAGCTTTTTTGTATAGCCCCTGTTCGAAGTACAGAAGGCCTAGTTCGTTAAGAGCGGCCACATGTCTTTCGTCTATGTGAACCGCTTCGATAAACTCCTTCTCAGCTTTACTCCGATTTTCTGCTTTCAGCAGTGTTGCTAAATAATAGTGATATGATGCGCACTCAGGGTTAATGCGGATAGCGCTTCGATAGGCGCGCTTAGCAGCTGCAATTCGCCCTTGAGTATCCAGGAGAACGCCGAGGCTGAAATAAGCATCCGCATTTTTAGGATCACCGCGAATTGCCGCTCGGTAGAACTTTTCTGCTCCTTGAATATCGCGTAGACTCTCTAGTATTCGGCCAAGACTATACTGGGCAGAGGAACACCGGGGATTTGCACGAATTGCAAGACGATACTCATTTTCGGCATCTTTGAGCTTCCCTACCTTATCCAGCAGGTTTCCCAGACTGTTGTGCGCCTCAGCGTAACCAGGTTTGATTAGAATTGCGTTTCGAAACGCGCGCTCGGCTTCGTCATCTCTTCCTTCATCGGCAAGCAAAAGGCCCAGACTGTAATGAGCTATGGCATAGTTCGGATCCGCAAGAATGGCATCGCGGTAAGCCTTTTCTGCTCCATCTCTACGGTGCTGCCGCCGCAACAAGCCTCCCAGATTGTAAAACGCCTCTGGACGGTCAAATCCAAGGCAAATTGCTTTCTGATATGCGATTTCAGATTCTTGAAATTGACCCAAATGATGTAGCAGAAGGGCCAAGCTGTAAGCGCTAAGCCCGCTTCCGCTTTGCAAGCCAAGAGTCCACGCGTTCACAGCGACTTTCGGACGTTTTCGAGTGAAGGCCGCGAGTCCGATAGCTAGATACTCGGCCGCCGATCCGGCTCGCGAAAGCGCAAGTGCCCACACCTCCTCCAGCATGGCATGTCCTTTTTCCTCGAGAAACTCGCTTACGTACTCCCCAACGAGAAAGCCCTCTTCGCCTGTCGCCAAATCCTGTCGATTCAAGAGCGCACTGTAACGAGCAACCGGCTTCCGTGCCTCGGCGAGACCCTCCTCGAAAACGTTCTGATCCGCATCCTCTGCAGGCTCTAAGTCCTCGAAATGTCCCTTAAATAATCTGAAAAGATCGTCCAGTGGGATGGGAGCAGTCAATCCTGCTCTTCTCCAGTCATCGGCCGCTCGCACGATCGCAACCAAGGAGCTAGATCCATGATCATACTTCTGGATTAGCTCACGTCCGGCGATAAACGATTCGCCAAGGCCCTGGCTCAGTTTAAGAGTTGGATAAATTGAGCGAGCTCGCGCTTCTTCTTGTGCCGTCATGCGGTCTTCGAGCTTGATCACTTCGGCCCGTTCCAAGATCTCCTGGGCGTCTCTGCCAAGCTCGTCGTCCATTTCTTTCCAGCGCGCAAACTCGCGGCTTCTCATAGTCGCTACGATTTGCAACTCGAGTTCTACCACGACTTCTCGCAAAACGCGCACGTTGAGGGTTCTCTGGCTGAGAAACCTTTCAAGGTCATTGAGCCAGAGCACGCCCGACCGGAGCCCTAAGGCCTTGGCCTCTTCTACGAGTCTTACCAAATCTTCCGCGCGGTTTGGGATTACGATCTCCTTTGAAGGGTCGATTTTCCGTAACGTCTCGTACGCGCTGCGACTCTTTCCAGCTTTGGATGGGCCAACAAGCAGCACAAAAGCCTTGTGTCGTTGCGCTTCCCCGAGCTCTTCATCAATGTCGCGGGGCACATAAGGCGGGTCTTCGCTCTGGGCCCGGTATCGATCGACAAACTCCGACTTTGTTACTCCGAGAAGATCATAGCAGTCAACGTCAGAGATTTTAGGTAACGGGTATTGCAGCACTAGTTGGGCGAGTTGGGACGACGCCTCACCCAATACCGTCGGGAGTGCAGCGCTGGTCGGCACGCTGCAGCCGCCGTCAATTAACACTTCACGGAATTTCTGATCCTCGAAAAGCTGCGAAACAGCCTGTCCCCAAAGCAAGCCATTCGCAGCAGTAGGTGTTCGAATAACGACTCCAATCAAGAAGTCACCCGCGAAAATCGCCGTGCCAGAATATCCTGCCCAACCGCTTGGATCACGAGGCAACGGTTGACCAGGCTTGATTTTTAGTGCGAGTTCCGGAGGACCTTTGCCGGAGTCGGGGTCGACAATGGCCTCGATGTTAAGCTTTCGTGTATCGGTTGTTGAACTATCGACAAACGACGGAAATCCAATAGCTCGGCATTCGACCTTTTCACGGAGCGGCACTCTTCCCCATTGAACCGGCAACAAAGCTTTCAAGGAGGAATCTGTCTGAGGAAAATGCAGCAATGCCATGTCACGCTGTTCGTCTTCCCATGCGACGTCAGCCGAGATCTTGTTCCACGGCTTTCCGTGCGGACGAACCCAATGAAGAAGTTGGATTTCGCACCGATCCCTCTTCTTCAGGTTGTGGCGAGCAGTGAGAACCAGCCGTGAAGAAACTAAATAACCTGTCCCGTATGACTCTGCGTTCTCGACTGGAACATCGGCGGGACAAACTTCGACTAGGCCATTGAGATCTACCGTTTTCGTAAGAATTTTCTATGCATTACGGACCTCAAACTTTCAGACGACACCTCAACCTCCACGCTTACGACTGATTTCCAAGTCTCCGCCGCCCTTAGGCGCCAGCGGTTCCAGCGTTAGCTTGATCGTATGAGTCGAGGCTCGCGTCATTTTTCCTTCCGCACTTGCGGACACCACAAACCATTTTATCCCTGTGCTCACGTCCCCCTCTCGCTCGATCTCGAGCTGCAACTCGAGTGCGATCGGACCGGGTTTGAAGCGCAGCGATTCACCCTCCCCTTCAGCAATCGCACGCGTTAACTCCTGACGGAGTTCCCGTATCGCATCGGCTAGGCCTATCCCGGTCATTGTTGTCTCCTACCGTCTGTTTGTCCAGCCCGAAAACTAAGATCAAAATCGCAATAGAGTGTCGCCTGGGTAACAAAACCAGACATGATAATAACCTAGGGCTGTTGCAGAAAGCAATCTCCTCGTTGGTCCGTTGTTTGGCACGATTCGTCATGGTCAGGGTACTACGCAGAGCCGTGTATCTTATACGCTGAGAGCGACCTTAGTGAAAGAGGCTTCCCCTGTCGCATGGCAACACGTCAATCAATTCCGTAAAGGGGCTACGGGAGGGAAGCTGCGATAAGACGCAACAGGCGACTCTTACCATAAATGGCGAACCTCCCTCGACCTCAGCCTTCGCATCTGCTGTTGATTCTGGCCTTGTCCCTTTCCTGATAGATTTGGCCCCCCTGGCGCCGTCTTCACCCGACTCGTCGCGGCATGAAATTCCTGCGGCGGAATCAAGACGAGAGGCTGAGATCACCCTATGAGCGGAGCCTATCCCCACTTCAAACCCAGCTATACGCACGAGGAGATGGTTGAGCATTTCCTACTGACCCCCCATCGCTCCCACCAGCGCTTCAGCTACCTGGCGCTCACCCCGGAGGAAACCCGGCCATCAACGCCGCCTACCAAAAGGAGATCCACAAAGAGCAATCCGACCTGATCCCGCTCGACGCGGAGGCCTTCATCGCCACGGCCTCCGACCTGCTTAACTCCGAGCGTTTTATCACCCGCGGCATGGCGCTCATGGCTCTCATGGCTCTCACCGGACGCCGGCCGGCAGAGATCTTCTTTAGCGCCTCCTTCACTCTGCCTGAGAAAAAGCTCCCCTTCCCTGCCCACATCTTCGAGGGTCAGCTCAAAACACGCTACGCCGCAGGCACCAGCTTCGCCCCTTACCCGATCCCCGTCCTGGCTGCCCCAAAGCGCGTCCTGACCGCTTTTGAGCGCCTTCGCTCCATCCGTACCTATCCCGATGCCCAACGCACTCACATCTCCACCAAGGACGTCCCTTTCTAAATGCCGCCCTTAAAAACAGCCCCAGCTCCTGCCGGTCCCGAGTGTCCAGCACCAGAGCGGGCGGTTCTGCTTGTCTCTTTTTCGTAAACCATAAAGCCTGTGCCCTTCTGGTGGCAGGACCTAGGCCCAGTATTTACCGACTCAGTCACCAAGGCTCCACCTGACTCACGGGTCCAGACGGGCTGGCCGGCGTCGTGAACTTGCTCGGGCCGCCTCCGGTCCAGAAGGGCAGGCTCGGGCTGATGCCAACCCGTTCTGTTGCCGATGGCAGCATATGAGGTTCCCTGCCAGTGGGGTTTGATGGAGTCAGCGAAAAAGGTGGTCACCCAAAGGGGTGGTAGTAAGGGTCGCTCTGAGATTTTTCACCTGGGAGGGAAGGAGAGGCAAAAGGATTAGCTATCGGGGCCAGAGCGAGTGCGCTTCACAGAGTAAAGGGTGCCCATAGGCGTGGCACGCGCATGTACGTATGTAGAAATGACGCTGCAGACGTCCTACCGGTCATGATGTTGTCCTCGATGACCCGGTAGGGTATCGCCAACCTCCGGCTGGTCTGGCAGCTGCCCAGGTGTCGCCATAATGCCCCTGTACCACGGGCCGTCAGAAAGGTTGGAGGCCGTGACCCACCACAGCAAGCCAGCTACCAGCCACCAGCCACCGACAGGTGCGAGGACTAGGTCTGGGCGGCGCGTAGGCTCTCGCCAGCACTTCGCGGGCAATCTGTAGTTCTGCCGTTGTCTAAGTTCAACATTACTAAGGTTTTACACCACATGCTCAACGTTCTGTCATCGACAAATTGCCGGTCATTTGATTTAGATCATCAGCTAATCAAAACACCGGCAAATTGCCGGTCCGCCAACGTTCGAAGGGCGGGCTCTAATCGTCCTGCGCACTGCTTTGTCGCTTCCGCCCAGAAACTTCTTGGTTCTCAGTCATCCCGACATTCCAGCACAAAGGCCCGCCAACGAATAGGTGCGGATGGTCAGACGCTTACACTATTAACGCTGGGCGCCAACGTTCATGGCAAAGACCTTGTGAACAACGAGTCGGCCTTACACTACGCAGTCGCAGTCTACTACGGTGAAGCCGCCATCGTTAAGTTGCTCCTGGATGCCGGCGCTGACACCAACGCTAGGGGCTATTCGGAAAGTACCCCTCTGAGCCTGGCTATGAACCAAGGCAGCAAGGAAGTCCAAGCCGTCGCGCTTCAGCCAACGAGGCTTCCGATTTTGCGGTGGACGACATCGGCCTGGTTCGGCGCGCGCGCCTTCACCGAGGTGTATTGCGTGCCGGATCCGACTCGTGATGGCGCCTACGCCGAATACATTGCGGTCCGAGAATCAGAAATCGGGCTCAAACCGAAGTCGCTTTATCACATCCGCGCAGCAGCGGTGCCAGAACCGCAGGAACGCTCCTGGTCGGTCCTAAAACCGGGAGGCGTTCTCGTTTCGTTAGTCCAGCTGCCGTCGCAGGACAAAGCCAAAGAACTCGGCGTCCGGGCTGCACAACTTGCTGCGCAGCCGAATGGCGCGCAGTTGGCGGAGATCGCAAGGATTATCGATGCCGGGCAGCTCGCACCTGTGATCGATCGCATCGTGCCGCTTTCGGAAGTGCGCCGCGCGCACGAGCTCAGTCAATCTGGTCACACCGCCGGCAAAATTGTCCTGCGGGTCGGCA
>Ga0306920_100004948_pt1 | contig 17129 bp, 15 predicted proteins | sample flu12Cox44000170_FD_204666 | JGI IMG/M metagenome (GOLD analysis project Ga0306920, IMG submission 204666) | Lab enrichment of tropical soil microbial communities from Luquillo Experimental Forest, Puerto Rico - flux4day.12C.oxic.44.000.170 (v2)... | ecosystem: Environmental > Terrestrial >... | reverse complement strand
CCCTGGCGGCCGCGGCCTCGTGGCCTGGGCCGGGGCGACCATGGCCGCCGGACGCGCGCTCCCCCTCCCCGCGCGCCGCGACGCCGCCGCCGAGGCCGCCGCTGCCGCCGTGCGGCTCGGCACCGCCGCGATCGGGGACGTCGGCAACACGCTCGCCGCCGCCCCAGGGATCGGCCGCGCCGGCCTGCGCGGCGTCCTGTTCCACGAGCTGCTCGGCTCGCGCGACGCGGCCACCGGCGACGCCCTGGCCGACGCCGCCCGCGAGAAGGCCAGCGCCGACGAGGGCGGCGGGTGGCCGGCCGACCTGCGCTGGACGCGCGCGCCCCACGCCCCCTACTCCGCCAGCCCGGACCTGCTCCGCCGGATCTTCACGGCCACCGCCGCCGAGGGCCACCCGACGTCTGTCCATGTGGCCGAGGACGCCGACGAGCTGGCGCTCCTCCGCGACGGCACCGGGCGCTGGCCCGCGGTCCTCGAGGCCATGGGGGTCGATCCGGCAACGCGCGTGTCGGGCAAGTCGCCGGTCGCCACGCTCGCCGACCTCGGGGCCTTCGACGCCCCCGCCCCGCCGCTGCTCGTGCACATGGTCCACGCAGATGACGCCGACCGCCGGCTGGCCCGCCGCGCGGGGGCGACGGTCGTCCTCTGCCCGCGCTCGAACCTCCACATCGGCGGCCGGCTCCCCGACGTCCCCGCGCTCCTCGTCGACGGCGTCCCCCTCGCCCTCGGCACGGACAGCCTCGCCTCCACCCCCGATCTCTCGCTCTGGGGCGAGCTCGCCACCCTCGCAGCCCACGTCCCGGGCGTCCCCGCCGCCCGCTGGCTCGACGCCGCGACCCGCGGCGGCGCCCACGCCCTCGCCCTCCCCGCCTGCGGCACGCTCGCCCCCGGCCAGCGCCCTGGCATCCTCGACGTCCTCGTCGACGACGCGGCCGCGCCGCTCGAGTCGCTGGTCCGCGATCCGACCCCTTCGCTGCGCTGGGTGGCGCGCGCCTGAAACGGAGACCTCATGACCGAACAAACCGTCAGCCTCCCCGACTCGACCGCCAACCCGGTCGTCCGCTTCGGCCGGATGGTGAAGTTCGAGCACACGCTGTTCGCGCTCCCGTTCGCGCTCGCCGCCGCCGCGCTCGCCGCCCGCGGCCACGGCCTGCCGGTCGCGCGCCTCTTCGGCATCGTCGTGGCCATGGCCGGCGCCCGCACCGCGGCGATGGGCTTCAACCGGATCGTCGACCGCCACTTCGACGCCAAGAACCCGCGCACCGCCCGCCGCGAGATCCCGACGGGCGCGATCTCGCTGCGCGCCGCCTTGGCGCTGACGCTCGCGGCCGCCGCGGTGTTCGTCCTCGCCGCCGCCGCCCTCGGCCCGCTCTGCCTCGCCCTCTCCCCCATCGCGCTCCTCCTCCTCTTCGGCTACTCGTACACCAAGCGCTTCACCGCCCTCTGCCACCTGTTCCTCGGCCTGGCCATCGCCTCAGGCCCCGCCGGCGCCTGGATCGCCGTCCGCGGAGACTTCGGCTGGGCCCCCGGCCTGTTGATGCTCGCCGTCGGCTGCTGGATCGCCGGCTTCGACGTCCTCTACGCCCTCTCCGATCGCGACTTCGACCGCGCCACCGGCCTGCACTCCATCCCCGCCCGCCTCGGCATCCCCGGCGCCCTCGCCGTCTCCGCCCTCCTCCACGTCGTCACCGTCGTCGCCCTCTTCGCCCTCGCCTCCACCGCCCACCTCGGCGTCCCCTACCTCCTCGGCGTCGGCCTCGTCACCGGCCTCCTGGTCTACGAGCACGCCATCGTCCGCCCGAACGATCTGTCGCGCCTCGACGTCGCCTTCTTCAACCTGAACGGCTACGTCTCCGTCGCCTTCTTCGTCGCCACGCTCGTCGACGTGCTCGCGCGCTAGCGCCCCGGGCCACGGCGCCACCGGAACCCGGGGCCACCCCGGAGGCCGAAATCGTTCCGGAAAACCGTTTAAAAAACCTTCTTTCCCATTCGCCGTCGGTTGGGTAAGACTCCTACCGATGTCCCGGCAATCGGCTGTCCTCGGGGTTGCCTGCGGTCTCGGTGTCGCGCTCGTGACGCTCGCCGCACCGGCCACTGCGCTCGCCTGGGGCGTGTACTATCAGCCGCCGCCGAAGCCCGCGCACTCGATGGCGCCAGACCAGTCGTGGCTGCAAGACGTTCCCGAGCGACGCGGGCGCGGCAAGATCGCCGTCTTCGCGTTCCCGGGTGACGACGTCTACCAGCCGGTTCGCGAAACGGTGGTGAAGCTGCTGCGCCGCCGGGGGCTGAACGTCACCGCGTCGCTGCGGCCCGTCGACAGCGCGTCGCAGTACCGCGAGCTATCCCAGTCGCTGAATCTGGCCGTCTACGTCGACGGCGAGGTCACGGGCGAGGGGGCCCACCAGACGGCGGTGATCCGGCTGCGTAGCGGCATGAGCGGCCAGCGCATCGCCTCGGCTCGGTTCACGGGTCCGACGAAGAAGATCGTCTCCGATCTCCGCGGCAAGCTCTGGACGCGGGTCGGCCCGACGGTGACGCGCGCGTGCACGAGCGTCGCCAAGCCCCGCCAGCAGGAGCGGGCGCCGTTGCGCATCGAAGCCGGCACGTCGGTCGACGACGACACCGAAGACGCCGACGACTCCTAGCAGGAACGACAGCTAGCAGGCCGTTCAGCTCCGCCAGTCGTGATGGACGGTCACCGTGGAGGCGTCCGTGGGCGACTTCCTCTTCACGCGCACGAGCCGCCGTTGCACGAGCCAAGCGAGCGCCGTCTGCACGCTCCGCTTCGAGAGGCCCGTGCCGTCCGCGAGCATCCGGTAGCTGACGACCCTCGGTCGCGTTCCACCCCGCGTCTGCCGCCAGAGGTGGACGTAGAGCAGGAACGCCGACCCGCGGCGATCGTGCCCCACGAGATCGGGCATCAACGAATCGAACACGTAGGCGTCGACCGCCACCTTCTCGTGAGCGCTAACTGTGGTAGCGACGACTATAGCAGCCCTTGCCACCCTGAAGCCCGTCGCGGCGTCCGCCGGCGACCCGTTCGGAGTAGCATGACCGGCCAAGACGGAGCGAGGTCAACCATGATCAAAGGGATCAAGTTCGTGAACATTCCGGTCGTCGACCAGGCGCGCGCGCTCGCCTTCTACACGGAGAAGCTCGGCTTCACCGTCGCGACCAACCAACCGATGGCCCCCGGCGGCCAGCGCTGGATCGAGCTCAAGATCCCGGGCGCCGACACGCGGGTGACCCTCTTCACGCCGCCCGGCCACGAAAACCGCGTCGGCACCTTCGTCCCGCTATCTCTCTGGTCCGACGACGTCGAAGGGACCTACGAGACGCTGAAAGCACGCGGCGTCGAGTTCCTCGAACCGCCGAAGAAGGAGCCCTGGGGGACGTCCGTGATTTTCAAGGACTCCGAGGGGAACGATCTCCACCTCGGCTCGAAGTGAGCGCTGCGGTTCACGGGTCCGTGGGTCTATAGACCGAGGTCGTACTCGACGATCCCGTGGAACGGCACGAGGACCCCGTCCCCCTCGTGCGGAACAATCCGTAGGGACGCAACTCGTGCGGTTCCGGCGTCCAATCGCGCGGCCTCGCGCGCCGCCTGACCGACTGCTTCAGCCGGAGGCGGGGGGACGGCAGAGACCTGGCACTCGCCGGGATCGAGGCCGCTTATCGTGTACCGACCGGCGTCGTCCGTCGTCGTGAACTGGGGCTCGCTGAACGGCTCGGTGCTGTGAGCCACGACCATGGCGCCGGCGACCGGTCCTCCGCCCTCTTTCCACCTGACCCGTCCGGAAATCGTCCCGCCCTGCGCGACGATCGCCGGTGTTGGTGTCGCCTTCGACCTGCAGCCCCATCCGGCGAGCCCGAGCAGACCGATCGCGCTCACCAGGCCAACGATCGCTTTGGCGGGCACGCCAACAACAATACCGCCGCGCGACCGACAGCGTCGACTGGGCGGCTCGATCTGCGTGCCGCGCGTCAGAGCAGCCCGACGAGGCCCAGGCCGACCATGTGCGGCGCGGCCATCGGGACCACCGTCACCTTGAGGCCGCTCTCCTCGCGGTCGATGAGGCGCGGGCCGTAGCGGTAGTGGAGGAGCCACGGCACGCCGTAGCCGCTGGCGAAGCCGATGGCGGCGCCCATGAGGGCGTCGGTCGTGTAGTGGCGATCGGCCATGATGCGGGTGATGGCGGTGGCGATGGTGCCGACGGTCATCAGGGCGCAGACGCCGCCGTCGGTGAGCGCGTTGCCGTAGAGCGGGATGTAGCGGTGGTTGACGCACATGAGGCCGGTCGCGGTCGCCACGCTGAGGGTGTGGCCGCTCGGGAAGCTGGCGTTGTCGCCGGTTTCGCCGCACAGCGGGTCGTAGCTCGGGTCCTCCTGGCAGTCCTTGTAGTTGGGGCGGCCGCGGCCGGCGACGTAGAACAGGCCGTTGTTGATGAAGCCGGCGACCGCGTTGGCCTCGAGATCCATCATCAGGAGCTGCCAGGTGACGTCCGGGCTCTTGTGGACGAAGAGCGCGATGGGGAGGTCGACGACGAAGGGGACCGCGGTGCCGCCGATCCAGAGCACGTCGCTGACGCGCCCGGCGCGCTGGCGCTGCTCGGGCGTGTCGAGCACCAGCCAGTTTCGGATCGTGTCGTCAAAGGCGTTGTCACCCTGCCACTTCGCGTGCTCTGGCAGGGGGGCGAAGTAGTGGAGGTAGATCGACGCCCCGCCGAGGACGGCGGTGGCGATGTACTCGGAGAGGCGGAAGCGCGGCCAATCCGGCGACCATTCGATCTTCGGGGACGCGGCGGTGTCGTGCGTGGGCGCGGGCGCGCCGAGCGGCGGCGCGGGCTCGGCGGGCGGCGGCGCGGGCTCCTCGGGCGGCGGCGCGGGCTCGTCGGGCGGTGGCGCGGGCTCCTCGGGCGGCGGCTCGTCCGCGCGCGCGATCGGCGCGCGGACGGAGAGCGCGAGCGCGCAGGCCGCGACGACCGCGGCGATCAGGCGAGCCCGACCGGCTGGCAACCTCTCCCGAGACCCCGTCACCTCTCCCGCCCCGAAGGATGAAGGTAATGACCGGTGGGGCCCGGCGTGAGGGGCAGACACCCCCGGCCGCGCCGTCCTCGGGGTCCACCGGATTTATCGTACGACGGGCACCGACGCCGGCGCCGGGCCCGGCGCCGACCTTATCTTCATCTTGGTTGGGCTAGGGAGGGAGCGTGGGCGGAAAGGGGTTCGGCGTCGTCGGAGTCATAGCGCTGGCTGCCACGTTTGGCCTTTCGGCCGGGGGGCCGGCGCGCGCCGGGACGGAGGCCGGCACCACCGCGGGGCCCGCGCGCTGGTTCCCCGATCGCCCCGTCGCCTGGTACGAGCACGACGACGGTGACGTCCGCGAGGCGCCGCCCGCGGATCACATCTCCGACCTGCAGGCGACGCTGGCCATCCGCGACGGGCTGGCCAACGAGATCGATCGGTTCCTCTCGCTCGAGGGGCCGCGGCCGGCGCTCGACGTCAACGCCATGGACGAGGTGACCTGCTCGACCTGGTTCTGCGCCCGCAACCACCTCGATCCGCTGACCCTCGACGAGATCGCCGCCGGCGCGACCGATCCGCCGCCGCGCCTGCCGCTGACCATCACCAAGGGGAAGGACCTCGGCGACTCCATCGGCTTCCAGGTGCTCGACGCCGGCGGGCGGAAGTTCCTGCTCAAGTTCGATCCCGAGGGGCACCTCGGGATGAACTCCGCCGGTGAAATCGTCGGCGGGCGGGTGCTGCACGCCGCCGGCTACAACGTCCCCGGGTCGTACCTCGTCGACCTCGGCGCCGCGGACCTGCTGGTGAGCCCCCGGGCGACCTACATGCTCTACCTCGTGCAGAAGCGGCGGCTGACCGCGGACATCGCGCGCCGCCGTCTCGCGCACGCGGCCCGACTGCCCGACGGGCGCCTCCGGGCCGTTGCGGTCGACTGGATCGGCGGCAAGGTGATCGGCGCGTTCGACATGAAGGGGACGCGCGCCGGCGACGTCAACGATCACATCCCCCACGAGCGGCGGCGGTCGCTGCGGGCGAGCCGCCTCCTCTTCGATTGGCTGTCGCTGTTCGACGCGGGCCCGGCCAACACCATCGACAGCTACGTCCAGGAGGACGGGCGGCACTACGTCCGCCACTACTTCGTCGACTTCGACAACGCCTTCGGGTCGTCGGCCAACGGCCCGCAGGGGCTGACCCACGACGGCGAGTACGCGCCCGAGGTGGGGCGGACCTTCGCGTCGTTGCTGTCGTTCGGCCTCTATCAACGGCCGTTCCAGCGCCGGCGCGACGAGTACGAGCTCATGCAGCGCGACTATCCCGCCGTCGGCTACTTCCCGGCGGACAGCTACAACCCCGACGACTTTCGGACCAACCGCAAGAACCCCGCGTTCGTGCGGATGACCGATCGCGACGCGTACTGGGGCGCGAAGGTCGTGACCTCGTTCTCGAACGAGCAGATCGCGGCCCTGGTGGCCGCCGCCGGCTTGTTCGAGCCCGACGCCAGCTTCGCGACCCGCGCCCTCCGCGTCCGGCGTGACATCCTCGGGCGCCGGTACCTGCGCCCGATGGCCGGCGTCGAGGCGCCGACGATGGCGGACGACGGCGCCGCGGTCTGCTTCACGGACCTCGCGATCGCCCGCGGCTACGTGGCTCCGGCCGAGGCCCGCTACGCCGTCGCCACGGGTGACGGGACCGGCCGCGTGCTCTCCCGCTTCGAACGCGCGCCGGCCGGCGCGCGGACCTGCCTGCCGCTCGGCCCCGACGACGGCACCGGCTACCGGATCGTCGAGGTCCGGACGCGGCTCGCGGGGGGCGCGTCGGGCCCGCCCGAGGCGCACGGCAAGGCGGCGCGCATCCACCTCCGCTGGCGCCCCGCCGAGCGGCGCTTCGTGGTCGTCGGGCTCGACCGGGAGGAGTGACGCGTGATCCGCGCACGACCGGCCCCGATCTTTGCCGTCTCCCTCGCCGGCTCCTTCGCCGCCGCCCTGGCCGTGAGCGTGCCCGCCGGGCCCGCGCGCGCGGCCGCGAAAGGGGGCGAGCCGGCCGTCGCGGAGACGCTCCTGCCCGAGCCTCCGACGCCCACCACGTTGACGCCCGGGCGCCTGCTACCCGCCGTCCCAGCTCCGCTTCCCACGCCCCTGGCACCGGAGCCCGAGCCCGCGCCCGTGCCACCACCGCCGGGCTCGAACGGGTCGTCGCCCGACGCCCTGTCGCGCGCGACCCCGCCGGCGGCGACCGAGGCACCGCCCGCACTCCCCGCTCCCTCGCTCGCGTCGCCCGAAGCGAAGGCGCCGCCCGCCTGCGCCGAGGCCACGCGGGACCGCCCGCCCGATCCGCGCTGCCGCGAGACGCTTGACGGCCGGCCCGATCCGCCGCCGGCGCCGGACCTCGGCGTCGCCCGCGCCGCGCTCTGGCTGCCGCGCGAGGCGTCGAACGCCCTGTTCTGGCCGGTCGTCCAGGCCAGCGACGTGATCGAGTATCACCACGTCCCCGGCTGGATGCAGGCCATCTTCACGACCGACGACGGCCTGATCGGAATCGTCCCGCAGCTCACCTACTCCACCAGCTTCATCCCGACGGTCGGCGCGCGCGCCTTCTTCCGGCGCTTCCCGGCCCCGGGCTCGGAGGTCGCCGCGCGCTTCCTCACCGGCGGACCGTCGGTCATCCTGGCGCAGCTTCAGCTCCGCGCGCCGAGCTGGATAGGCCTGGCGCTCGACGCCTCGTTCGATCGACGGCAGGACCGGCTGTTCGCCGGGATCGGCCCGCAGACCGAGGAGACCCTCGAGGCCCGCGAGGAGACCCAGGCTCGCTACGGCTCCGACATCCTCGACGCGCACCTGCGCTGGTCGCGTCGCATCGACCGCCGCCTGCTCGCCATCGTGCACGGCGACGTCCAGCGACGGGCCTACGAGGCGAACGACATCCGGGGCGGCCCGTCGGTCGCCGACGTCTTCAACCTCCCGCCCGCCGGCTGCGCGGCGATCGGCGTCACCGCCCCCTGCGTCGACCCCGCCCAGATGCCCGGCTTCTACCAGGGGCTCAAGCTGGCGCGCGCCGGCGCGACGTTCATCGTCGACACCCGCGGTCGCCTCCACGACGAGGGGCCGCCGCGCACGACGGTCGGCCTCGGCAGCTTCCCCATCGCCGACCTCGCCAGCCACGTCCGCGACGGCAGCGGCGTCACCGCCACGCTGGACGGCTCGTTCGCGCACGGTGTGGCCGGCGATCCCACCGAGGAGGGCCGCCTGCTCGGCGTCGTCATCGGCGCGCTCGGCGGCATCGACAGGCAGCTGCTCCTGCGCCTCCAGGCGGCCATGGTCCAGCCGCTCAACGACGCGCCCATCCCGTTCGACGAGCTGATCTCGCCGACGGGGAACCTGGGCCTGCGCGGCTACCCCGACGGCCGGTTGCGCGGCGAGAGCGGCGCCGTCGCCTCGCTCGAGTACCGCTACTACATCGCCCAGGTCGTCGACGCCTCCGTCTTCACCGACGTCGGCACCGTCGCCGGCCCGGCCTTCAACGGCCTGTTCCAGAACCACTGGTTCCCCGACGTCGGCCTCGGCCTCCGCTTCTACTCCGCCGAGGTCCCCCACTGGGAGGCCGTCACGCGCGGCGGCGTTCAGGTGACCTGGGCCCCCGACGCCGGCTTCCGCCTGCTGCTGGCGCTCGCGCCTTTTTGATCTAGTTCGGGACCCTGAAAGGGTCCCGCGCCCCCCGCGATGGGCTGCGGCGGCAGAGCCGCCTTCGCCCTACGCGATCGATCGCCCTACCGGTTCGGCGTCCAGGACGCCGGCTTGGCGTGCCCCTGCGACGGCGCGGCCGCCGTCTCCGCGGGGCGGTCGGCGACGTTGGGCGGCGGCATGGAGCGGGGGTGGTGCACGTCGAACGACGGCTTGGAGTTGGGATCGCAGTTGGGGCCGAAGCCCTCGGCGTTGAAGCGGTAGTTGAGGCGGCCGCTCGAGCCGGCGCCCTTGGCCTCGATCTCCACCTCGTGCTCGCCCGCGCGCGACGGCGAGCAGTACGACAAGAGGTAGTAGCGGCGCGAGGCGGCCTCGATGCGGGCGGCGATCTCGTCGAAGCCCTTCTGGACGTCGGCGGGGTTCTGCGAGGCGAAGGTCCCCTGGCGGCCGATGCGGGACAGCTGCGACCGGTCGACCTCCTGGCCGGCGCCGATGACGTAGCTCTCGATGCCGGCGCCGTCGAGGGCGCGCGAGACGTCGTCGGCGCTGGCGCGGTGGGCGCGGTCGGTGCCGTCGGTGAACACGACCAGCGTGCCGAAGCGGAGCGGCACAGGCCCGTGCTCCATCTCGTGCGACAGCAGGCGCAGCCCCTCGATGACGGCGCCGTTGAGGTTGGTGGACGGATCGCGCGGGCGGCGGGTGGCGAGGGAGGCGATGCCGCTGCGTACGTTGCCGCCGAAGCCGACCACCGGCGTCAGGTGGGGGCTGCCGTCGAAGCTGTAGACCGCGACCTTCTGGTACGTGCCCACCCGGTCGCCGAACGAAGACGCCGCCTGGATGAGCTTGGGCATGTCGCCGGAGTCGACGACGCTGCCGCTCATGTCGACCAGGAGCAGCGTGTAGTGGATGGCGGCCACCTCCGGCTGCAGGATGGTCTGCTTGCTTTCCAGGGCGGACACCGGCTGCCGGTCCTCGTAGATCACGAAGTCCTGCGGCGTCAGGTTCGCGACGGGCTCGTTGTTGTGGGTCTCGACGGTGAAGTAGACCGCGACGTTGGACGGCTTCTTGACCGAGTGATCGACAAGCTGAAGCTTGAGCCCGCAGCCCGAGACCGACAGCAGCGCACACAAACCCAGCGCCAATCGCGTGTTCAGATTTCCGTGCATCGTGCCGGCATACCATGAAACGGGGAAAGGAATTAAGCTTCCAGTGTCGGCTGCCGACGACATGGAGAGCCGTCGCACACTGGCCACACACGTTCCGTTAAAGGAAATCCGATGATACGCCCGCAGCTCCGACCGTGGTCGGCGAGCTTTCTGGCCCTGGTCGTGCTCGCCGCGCTGGCGCGCCGCGCCGAGGCCGACAGCATCGCGGCCGACAAGCTCTCCGAGACGCCACTCGTCGCCGGGAGCGGCCCCGAGGGCGCGTACCTGCGCGAGCTACACGCCCACATCCACCGGCGCTGGGCCGACAACTTCCTGCGCCTGGCGGCGGACAAGCTCCCCGCCACGAACCCGCTCAACGACGCGACCAAGGTGGCGGAGGTCGACGTCATCATCGCCGCCGACGGCCAGCTGATCTCCGCGAAGATCACGCGGCCGTCGGGCTTCGCCGGGTTCGATGACGCGATCGTCGAGGTGCTCCACGACGGCGTCCCCTACCCCTCGCCGCCGCCGGCCGTCCGCTCGGACGACGACAAGCTGCACGCCCACTGGCTGTTCGCGCGCGACCAGCGCCGCTGCTCTGGGCTGTCGCTCACGCAGGCCTACGATCCGGTCGAGGTCGCGCTCCCCAAGCTCTTGCGCACAGGACGGCGCGCGGAGGCGCTGGCCCGCGTGGCCATGGCCCGCGGCGCCGGGCTGCACGCCGACCCGATGTTCACGCTGCTGGCGCAGGACTGGAACAAGGCCGCCATCCACGAGCCGTGGGCCACCGTGCGCCTCGCCAAGTGGCTGGCCGCGCACGGCGACGAGGAGGGGGTGCGGTGGCTGCGCAACGCCGTCCGGCGACCCGATCTCGCCGGCGACGCCGGGGCCGCGCTGGTCGCGGTCAAGAGCCCGCTCTGCCCGCTGGTCAAAGGGTGGTTCGACACCGACAACTGGAGCGATCACAAGACGGCGGCGATCGCCCTCGCCACGTCGACCGATCCGGCCTGCGCGCCGGGCCTGATCAAGCTGCTCGGCAACGCCAAGGCGCATCCCGACGCGCGCGCCGCGGCCGCGACCGCGCTCGGGTCGATCGACGACCCGGCGGCCAAGAAGGCGCTCGCCGAGGCGGCCAAGGATGCGCCCCCCGCCGTGCGCGGCGCGGCGATGCTGGCCCAGATCCGCCCCGGCGCCGGGCGCGCCAAGGTGATCGCGATGGAGACCCTGCTGCGCGACCCGTCGCCCGACCTGCGGGCCGCGGCCGCCGCCGGGGTGGTGCGCGCGGGGGGCGACACCAACCTCGACGACCTCTACGTGCTGTTCAAGGACAACGACCCGCGCCCTGCCCTGGCCGCGCTCCACGAGCTCGAGCGCCTGCCGTCCGACGAGGCGACGAAGCTGATCGCGCGCCTCGCGCGCCGGCCGCAACCGGCCGTCCAGCACGCGGCGGCCGAGCTCCTCATCCGCCGCGCCGCGCGGGACTACTTCTCCTCGCTGCGCCCGTACCTCGAAGCCAAGAACGATCCCGAGCTCCGGGTCATGGCCCTGGTCGCCGCCGACGAGGCGATGCTCGCCGCCGCCGGCGCCGATCCGGCGATGGGCCTCGGCGCCTACCGGGCGCGACTCGCGCGCGGCGAGCGCGACCAGGCCGCCGACTGGTTCATCGCCCACGGCAAGGCGCTGACCCCCGCCGACCAGTCGAACGCCATGATCGAGTGGATCATGAGCGCCGAAGTTCCGCCCGCGCCGTCGGCGTCGGCGAGCAAGACCACCGCCGTCAAGACACCCGCCGCGAAGACACCGCGCTAATCGGTGCCCGTCGCGTCGGCGCCGGTCGCGTCGACGCCGGTCGCGTCGGCGCCGGTCGCGTCGGCGCCGCCGTCGGGCTCGGGGCACGGGAACGGGCCGGCGTAGCAGCCGCCGCAGGCGACGGCGTGGCAGCTGAGGTCGGGGAACCGTCCCGCCCGCTCGAAGTAGCCGCCCAGCGACGGATCCGACGGGCACAGGAAGAGCGTGAGGTCGGAGGCCGACTCGCGGCCGACGAGCGTGCCGGTCGCGTCGTAGACGCTGGGCAGGTCCGCGCTGGCCCCCACGCTGTTGACCAAGGTGGTCAGGCCGCAAGCGGGGTAGTCGGTGCGCGCGTAGGTGCCGCAGTTGGCGGGGACGCCGAGCGGTACGCCGCATTCGGCGAACGATTGCGCGCAGTAGCAGGACCACGAGAGCGTGAGCGTCCCCGTGCCGTCCACCTGGCACCCACATGCGGCCGGATCGGCCGGGACGTCCGCCGGCGCGTCGGTGGCCGCGTCGCCGCCGTCGGTTCCACCACCGGCGGCGTCGGGCGGTGCGGCCGATCCGCCGCAGCCCGCGGCGAGCAGCAACGACAACACAGCGGCCGGCCTCATGCCGACGCCCAGTCTAGCCGGCCCAGGGGCGGTTACGGCGTGACCTGCGCCGCGGGGATCAGCGTCTTGCCGACCAGGCTCTTGCCGTTCGTGGCGATCACCTTCTTGTACCAATCGAACGAGTCCTTCGGGATGCGCTTCTGCGTCGGGTAGTCGACGTAGACCAGGCCGAAGCGTTGCTTGTAGCCGTCGGCCCACTCGAAGTTGTCGAGCAGCGACCAGGCGTAGTAGCCGGTGACCGGCACGCCGTCCTTGATGGCGCGCGCGAGCTCGAGCAGGTAGCGGTGCATGAAGTCGACGCGCTGCGGGTCGTGGACCTTGCCGTCGAGGAACACCTGCTCGCGCGTGGCGAGGCCGTTCTCGGTGATGCTGATCGGCAGCTTGTAGCGGTCGTAGAAGAAGCGCGGCCCCCAGTACATGCAGGCCGGCGTGATCCACTGCCAGTCGGCGCCCGAGCGCGGGTAGCCCGGCGCCACCGGCACCTGCTCCGGCTTGCCGTCGGCCCCCTTCCGGTAGCTGTCCGCCTTGTAGATGTTGAGGCCGAGGAAATCCAGCGGCTGCTTCATCTCGTCGAGGTCGGTGGGCTTGAACTTCGGCATGTCCTTGCCGGCGACGGCGAGACCGTCCTCCGGGTACTTGCCGAGCAGCACGGGGTCTGCCCACCAGGCGTTGTTCCACTCGTGCCGCCCGTTGACCCAGAAGATCGCCGCCCGGGCCGCCTCGACGTCCTCCGGCTTCTCCGTCGCCGGCTGCGTGATCTGCGCGGCGAGGACGTAGCCGATCTTCGTCCCCTTCGGATCCTTGGCGTGGGCGCGCAGCGCCTGCACCGACTTGCCGTGCGCGCGCAGGGCGTTGTGCGCGGCGAGCAGGTAGGCCGAGAAGCGGAGCTTGTCGCCCGGCGCGTGCACGCCGTCGAGGTGGCCGAGGCCGATGAAGCACTGGGGCTCGTTCATCGTCGCCCAGACTTTGATCCGATCGGACAGCCGGTCGGCGAGCACGGTCGTGTACTCGGCGAACCAGTCTGCGGAGTCGGCGTTGAGCCAGCCGCCTTTCTTGTAGAGCGCCTCCGGGTAGTCCCAGTGGAAGATGGTGCAGAACGGCTGGATCCCCGCGTGGTCCAGCTCGTCGAGCAGGCGCTTGTAGAAGTCGAGCCCCTTGTCGTTGACGGCGCCGACGCCGCCCGGCAGCACGCGCGGCCACGAGACGCTGAAGCGGTACGACTTCACGCCCAGCGTCTTCATCAGCGCGACGTCTTCCTTGAAGCGGTGGTAGTGGTCGCAGGCCACGTCGCCCGTGTTGCCGTCGAACACCGCCCCCTTCTTCTTGGCGAAGGTGTCCCAGACCGACGGCCCCTTGCCGTCCTCGGCGGCCGCCCCCTCGACCTGGTAGGAGGCCGTCGCCGCCCCCCAGATGAAGTCCTTCGGGAACGGGCCGCCGCCCTTGTCCGCCTTGGTGCCGGCGGCAAACGCGGCGCGCGCGGCGCTGGCGAGGGCCAGGCCGCCGGCCGAGACACCGAGGAACTTGCGGCGGCTGACGTCGCCGGGCGAACGGGGGGGGAGGTCGCGGGGGCTCGTGTCGCGGGGGCTCATGACGGGTTTTTATCATGGCCTGCGGGCCGCTTGCAGGTTCCCGCGCCGGCTTGACAGTGCGCGCCCGGCGACGGAGAACGGGCATCACGCATGACAATGAAAGATCGCCTGCCGCTGGTGACCGACCTGCTCATGGAAGCCGCCTACGCCGACGACAAGCTCGAGGGCGAGGAGAAGGACGCCGTCAAGCGCCTCTTGCGCGAGATCCTGGACGTCCAGACGCTGCCCATGGACCTCGGCTTCCGGATCGACGAGTTCGACCCGAAGCGGTTCGACCGCGCCGCCGCGGTCGCCGCGTTCGCGGGCGATCCGCCGGACTTGAAGCGCAGGCTGCTCGAGCTCATCGCCGTGGTCCACGTCGCCGACGGCGAGATCGACTTCGCCGAGGACGCCCACCTGCGCGCCGTCGGCCAGGCGCTGGGCCTTCCGCCGGAATCGTTCAAGGAGCTCGTCGTCGACGTCGTCGAGGAGATCGACCTCGGCGAGGATCTCGACCACCTCCGCTACGGCTGACCCGCGGCGGGGCCGAGCGGCCGCTCCGGCTCCGCCGGCCGCGCGCGGGCGCTCATCCACGTCAGGCCGGCCAGCGCGGCCAGCACCGCCGCCGTCACGAGCCCCGCGGTGAAGGATCGCCGCGCGGCGGGGCGCGCGGCACGGACGGGGGCCTCGGGCCGCTCGAGCGCCGCCAGGAACGCCACCGCCGACGGGTACCGGTCACGCGCCGCGCGCGCGATCGCTTTGCCGACCACCGCGTCGAGCGCCGGATCCAGGTCGGGCACGTGAAACGTGAGCGGCCGCGGCTCCTCGGACACCTTGAGCCGGAGGAGGGTATGCGGGGCCACGTCGGGGTACGGCAGCGCGCCGGTCAACATCTCGTAGATGACGACGCCGGCGGCGTAGAGGTCGGAGCGCTCGTCACCGCGCCGGCCGGTGATCTGCTCGGGCGCCATGTAGTCGGGCGTCCCGATCGTCCCCGAGAGCTTGCTCCAGGTCAGGCGGCGCGCGGAGCGATCGAGGGCGATGCCGAAATCGAGCAGCTTGATCCGCCCGTCGGGCCGGACGAGCAGGTTCTCGGGCTTGACGTCGCGATGAACGATCCCCTGGCCGTGCAGGTAAACGAGCGCCTCGACGAGCTGTCGCGCGATGAACAGCGCCTGCTCCCGCGGAAGCGCTCCAGCCTCCAGCAGCGAGCGCAGGGAGCGCCCGTCGACGTACTCCATGACCATGTACATCCGGCTCTTGTCGGGCGCCGGCAGAGCCCGGACGATGCTCTCGTGGTCGAGGCGTTCGGTGATCCGCTCCTCACGCTTGAAGCGTTCGTGGAAAACGAGGTCGCTCTCGCGCTCGAGCAGCGGAACCTTCAGACAGACGGGCGCCCCGGCGCGGGTATCGTGCCCCTTGAACACCGTCGCCATCGCCGTGCGCGCGAGGACGTCGGTGAGCAAGTAGCGATCGAGATGATCGCCGGCCGCCAGGTCGCGCATGGGCCGACGTCATGCAGACGGGATGCCGAGCCACGGGTGTGGCGGGTCCGGCAGGGCGACCTGAAATGGTTGCATCTTGCGGGGCCGGCGGCGCTGCCCAGGGTGCGAAATCCAGGCCGGGCCAAGCCGGCCGCCCGCTAAGTCCGCGCCGGACGCCTGCAAGACGCGGTCGCGCCCTGGCCCAGGTCGTGCTTTCCGCGGGGCGAGGGCAGCTCCATGCGCGGATCCGGTGACATCATTCCGCTCTGGTCCCGCACCCGCCCGCCGCCCGCCGCGGCGCTCCCGGTGCCGGGCGCCGTCGGTCGAGAGTCGCCCCGGGCCCGGCGCGCGCGGCGCTACGCCCTCACGTTGCTGGGCAGCGCGTCGATCTTCATCGCAGCCTACGCCGCCGGGACGTGGAACCAGGCCGCCGGCCTGCGCGACGTCCCGGCCTCCATCCGCACCGCGGAGTACGCCCGGGCGCTCGCCGACGTCGAGGCGACGTGCGGGAGGCCCGAGGCCGCCGACGGCGTCCTCCGCCGGCACTGCGTCGACCAGGCGCAGTTCCTGATCCTGTTCCCGGAGTGCGACGCCCGCTGCCGCGGCGTCGCCGAAGCAATCCTGCCGCGCACGCGGCGTTGAGGAAGGAAGCCAGCCTAGACATGTCAGCCGAAAGTCCGATCCCGAACCCGACGCCGGTGGCCCCCGCCGCCGAATCCACCACCGCCAACAAGATCACCAGCGAGCAGCCGCCGCTCGTCGAGCCGGTCGCGGCCGAGTCGTCGGTCGCCCTGCGCATCAAGCGCGCGGTGTTCGGCAAGCCGCGCGACATTCACGACTCCAGCGTCTTCCACCACATCTCGCTGATCCCGTTCCTCGCCTGGGTCGGCCTCGGCGCCGACGGCCTCTCGTCGTCGGCCTACGGGCCGGAGGAGGCGTTCAAGAACCTGAACGGGCACAACTACCTGGCCGTCGGCCTCGCCGCGATGACGGCGATAACCGTGCTCGTCATCTCGGCCGCCTACCGCGGCATCATCCAGCAGTTCCCGCACGGCGGCGGCGGCTACGTCGTCGCCACCAAGCTGCTGGGGCGCTCGGCCGGCGTGACCTCGGGGTCGGCGCTGCTCGTCGACTACATCCTCACCATCACCGTCTCGGTCGCCGCCGCCGGGGACGCGATCTTCAGCTTCCTACCCGTCGGCTGGACGGGCCTCAAGCTCCCCGTCGAGGTGTTCTTCATCATCGGGCTCACGACGCTCAACCTCCGAGGCGCGCGCGAGTCGGCGATCGCGCTGGCCCCCGTCTTTCTGGTTTTCGTCTTCACGCACCTCGCCCTGATCGTCGGCGGCGTGATCGCCCACGCCCCCGAGCTCCCGGCGACGGCCGTGGCCGTGGGGACCGGGTTCCGGCAGGGCCTCGGCACGCTCGGCGCCGGCGGCATGCTGCTCCTCTTCATTCACGCCTACTCGCTCGGCGGCGGGACCTACACCGGCATCGAGGCGGTCTCGAACGGCATCCCCATCATGCGCGAGCCGCGCGTCCAAACCGCGGGCCGCACGATGGTCTACATGGCGACCTCGCTCGCGTTCACCGCCGCCGGCCTCCTCGTCTGCTACCTCCTCTGGCACGTGGTCCCGGAGAGCGGCAAGACGATGAACGCCGTGCTCGCCGAGCGGGTCACGGCCCACATTCCGGGAGGGCGCGCCCTGGTGATCATCACCATGGTCTCCGAGGGGGTGCTGCTGGTCGTCGCCGCGCAGGCAGGGTTCGTCGACGGGCCGCGCGTGCTCGCCAACATGGCGGTCGACTCGTGGGTGCCGCACCGCTT
>Ga0306920_100004947_pt1 | contig 17129 bp, 19 predicted proteins | sample flu12Cox44000170_FD_204666 | JGI IMG/M metagenome (GOLD analysis project Ga0306920, IMG submission 204666) | Lab enrichment of tropical soil microbial communities from Luquillo Experimental Forest, Puerto Rico - flux4day.12C.oxic.44.000.170 (v2)... | ecosystem: Environmental > Terrestrial >... | reverse complement strand
CCGATGCCATGCCACCCATGGTCGGCCCTCCAAAAGCCGACCACCGATGAGTCACAGAAAAACTGATTTGGGAATCCCGGTGCCGCTAAAAATCTGCCAAAGTAGTGTTAGGGCGTGGACTCATTAACGCGCAGCCTGCCTGATTGATGCAAGCTGGACGAAGGCGAGATAATTCGCCGCGAGCTTGTCGTAACGAGTGGTGCTCCGGAACGCAGGACCCAAAAGATGCCGTTGAGTACGCGCCGATCATTTACACGCGGAACGCTACGCGGCTTGTTCGGTAGGAACGGCTTGATAGCCACCTATTCGTAATCTGTGAGTTCGTAGCGCATGATTCGAGGGCCCCAGTTTGGGAGCTTGAATCACGGTCCCACTTGCGACCTCAACCCCGGCATTCATGCCGCTGCTTACCAGCCCAGCCTTGACGGTCGCTTTCGGGGCGAAGCAGACATGCTAGGACCCTGGTCCTCGACCGCCCGGTAGCGAATAACCCGAAGCAGTCATTAGGGAGGCCCAAATCCCGCAGCGCAGCACACAAGTCCGGCTCAGACTTCCCGAAGTCTGAAAATTAGTTTTTGAAAAAACTCCAAAAACCGAGCGCTTTGGCGCTCCCTGTTGCGAATCGTCGGCCGTCGACGCGGGCCGGTAAAGGTGATCCGCACTCGCCCAAAAATCATCCAGGAACAAAATTTGGGCACAGCGATTACCTCGGCGGCAGGCTGGAGGGCAGCCCCGGGATGCAAGACCGTCCGCACGAGTCCAAAAGCGAGCTTTACCGCCGTCGGGCGGCGCAATGCCTGGAGCTGGCCAAAACCGTCCAGACGGAAAAAGTGCGCTTGACGCTGATTGAGATGGCCGACACTTGGCTGCGCTTGGCAGAGGAAAGGAAGGACAGTTAGGCGGCGGCTTCTTCCTCCATCGCCAACTCTTTCCAAGCCTCTGCGATTTCGAGCAACACAGCGCGGTACTGCTTCAACTCGGCATACTCAGCCAGCCGCTCACATTGCTCCGCAAACTCGCGGTATTTGATGGCGGTCATTTTCATGCTGGACCAACCGCCCAGCGAATTCCCTTGTTCGGCGGACATATCTGATAGGACACTGGAACCGACCGTCACTTGTATTTTGTTCCGTGCGGATTGTTCAATTTGTATTTCAATCTTTGAAAATTCGGGGTTGCCCGTTTTGAGTTGACCCCAGGTTTGCATTCACGACATGGCTCACACAGCCGTCATGGGGCGTTGATAAGCGGTTCCCTTCCCCCGACCCCCCAACAGGAAGGGGCGATAGGCATGGGCAATCCTGAGGCTATTCTTTTGCTCTTGGGTGGAGTCCTCGTCGTCGGCTTTGGACTGGGGTACGGCGTTCGCGAGTGGATTTCGCGCCGCCGGCACAAACGATACAGCGATACAGTTTTCTAGCCAGGCCGGGGGGGGTTCACCAGGAACGAGCCTCTCGGCCAGAGAGGTTGGTCGCATGGTTCGTGGAGGACGGCGGGCTGATGTCCTATTCCGCGAAGCTTGAGACCTTTTTCACAAGGCCGCGGGGTACGTCGACAAAATCCTCAAAGGCGCCCGGCCCGCCGACCTGCCGGTCGAGCAGCCGACGCTTTACGAGCTGGTCATCAATCTGAGGACTGCCAGGGCGCTCGGCCTCGAAGTGCCGCCGACGCTCATCGCCCGCGCCGACGAGGTGATCGAATAGCGGCTGCGCTTGCTGCACTGCATGAGTCCGGTATTGGCACATCGCGTCATCTCGCGGCATTGCACCAATTCGGTCGCTTTCAGAGTGAAGCGGACATTCAGCAAGCCGCGCTTATCACGCCGGATTTATGAGTACGCGCCCTAGCCACCGCATCTCCCGGCGCCTAGCACCTTCACGACGGCAGTCGTCAAGGCGGCGAGTTCCTCGCCGCTGATCGTGAAGGCCGGGGTTAGATATACGATCGAACCGAACGGCCGCACAAAGACACCCGCGTCGATGAATTGCGCGCGCAAGCTTTCCAAATCGGCAATATGGTCGAGCTCGACGACCCCGATCGCCCCCTTCACCCGCACGTTCCTGACGCCGGGGAGCGCGCGGCAGGGCGCAAGACCGCGCGCAAGCGCCGCCGCGATCTCGGCGACTTGCACCAGGCGCGGCTCACGCTCGAACAGATCGAGCGAGGCGTTAGCAGCGGCACAGGCGAGCGCATTGGCCATGTAGGTCGGTCCGTGCATCAACGCATGCGCCGGATCGTCCGACCAGAAGGCATCGAAGACTTTGCCATGCGCGATGGTGGCGGCGAGCGGCAGCGTTCCGCCGGTCAATGCCTTGGAGAGCGTAATGATGTCGGGGACGACGCCCGCGGCCTGATAAGCGAACAGAGTGCCGGTGCGCCCAAACCCGGTAAAAATTTCATCGAAGATCAGCAGCAGCTGGTAACGATCCGCCGTGGCGCGCAGTCGCCGCAGCACCGCCGGCTCGTGAAAGCGCATCCCGCCCGCGCCCTGCACCAGCGGTTCGACAGCGATAGCGGCCACTTCGTCGCTGTGGCGCTCGAGGAAACGCGCGAACTCCGCAGCGCCTTCCTCGTCGCGCGGCAGATCGAGGACGTGGTGCTCCGGCAAGAAACCGCGCAACGGCGCGTGCATGCCGCCTTCCGCATCGCAGATGGCCATCGCGCCGGTGGTGTCGCCATGGTAGCCGCCTTTGAACGCGATGAATTTCCTGCGCGAGCGAACGCCGCGATTGATCCAGAACTGCAGCGCCATCTTCATGGCGATCTCGACCGCGACCGATCCGGATTCCGAGAAGAAGACGCGCTCAAGCCCCTCCGGCATCAATGTTGCGAGCCGGCGGGCAAGCGTGAGCGCCTGCTCGTGGACGAGGCCGCCGAACATCACGTGGGGCATACGCGCGAGCTGGCGCTCGACGGCGGCGCGGATGTGGGGATGGTTGTAGCCGTGGCAGGCGGTCCACCACGAGGCAATGCCGTCGATCAGCTCGCGTCCGTCGGCGAGCACGATGCGGCAGCCTTGGGTGCGGACCACTGGCAGTGGCGGCTTCGCGGTCTTCATCTGGACATACGGCAGCCAGACGTGCGCCATGCCGTCGGCGTACCAGGCCGGTGCGTTAGCGTCGTTCGGGCCGGACATTCAGCGCTTCCATTCGCGCTTCAATGCCGCCATTCTTTCCGGCGAGCAACCCATGCAAGATCGACATGCGCTCCCTCGATGAATTCGCGACGGCCAAGCTCGGCGAGATCGAGCGCAGCAACCTTCGCCGCACGCTGGTCGAGACCACGCGGGTCACCGGCATTTGGGTGGAGCGTCACGGCCGCCGCCTATTGTCGTTCTGCTGCAACGACTACCTCAACCTGACCCATCACCCCGCGATCAAGGAAGCCGCCATTGCGGCGCTGCGCACCTACGGCATCGGCGCCGGTGCATCGCGCCTGGTGACCGGCAACCATCCGCTCTTTGCCGAACTGGAGGCTCGGCTGGCACGGGTTAAGGAGACCGACGCCGCGTGCGTGTTCGGCTCGGGCTATCTCGCCAACCTCGGCATCATTCCCACGCTCGTCGGTCCCGGCGATCTCGTGCTGATCGATGAGCTCGCCCATGCCTGTTTGTGGGCAGGCGCCCGGCTCTCGCATGCTGCCGTGGTTCCGTTCCGCCACGTCGACGTCGCCCACGCGGAGATGCTGCTGCGCGAACTGCGCGGCCGCCATCGCCGCGCGCTGATCGCAACCGACGGCGTGTTTTCCATGGACGGCGATCTCGCCCCCCTGCCGGCGCTTGCTGCACTGGCGCAACGCCACGACGCCTGGCTCCTCGCGGACGATGCCCACGGACTTGGCGTGGTCGGCGGCGGGCGCGGTTCCAATTTCGCGCACGGGAAGAAAGCCGATGTTCCCCTGCAGATGGGCACGTTGTCCAAGGCATTGGGTGCCTATGGCGGGTATCTGTGCGCCTCGGCCGCGGTGATCGATCTCATGCGCAACCGCGCGCGCACCCTGATCTATTCGACCGGCCTGCCGCCGCCGATCGTTGCCGCGGCGAGCGCTGCGCTCGACTTGATCGAGCGGCAACCGGCTTACGCCGCGCTTCCGCTCACCAAGGCCAAGGCGTTTGCCCGTCGCGCCGGGCTGGCGGAACCGGTGAGCCCGATCGTTCCCATCGTCATCGGTGCGCCCGAGGCGGCGATTGCCGCCTCACGGCTGCTCGAACAGCACGGCTTTCTGGTCGCCGCCATCCGCCCGCCAACCGTGCCTGCGGGCACCGCCCGCCTGCGCCTGACATTCACCGCGCAGCACCCCGATGACGAGATCGAGCGGCTCGCTGCACTCGTGCGGAGGCGCATCCTCGAGCAGGCGCCGGCAACCGCAGTCGCGGCGCAATGAGCGCCATCTTCGTCACAGCGACCGGTACCGGTATCGGCAAGACCTTCATTACCAGCGGCCTGATCCGGCATTTCCGCGCGGCCGCGCGGCCGGTGGATGCCATCAAACCCGTGGTCAGCGGCTTCGATGCTGCCGCCTGGCAGGACAGCGATCCGGCCGCACTGCTGGCAGCGCTGGGGCGACCCATGTGTTTGGAGGAGGTCGAGCGCCTGTCGCCCTGGCGGTTCACGGCGCCGCTGTCGCCCGACGTCGCGGCGCAGCACGAGGGTAAAACGATCGATTTTAGGGAGCTGACCGAGTTCTGCCGCCGCGCCATGGCCGCGCGCAACGGCATTCTCCTGATCGAAGGCATCGGCGGCATCATGGTGCCGCTCGATAGGCACCGCACCGTGCTGGATTTGATGTCGGTGCTGCGCATTCCGGTCATGCTGGTGGCGGGCAGCTATGTCGGGACGATCAGCCACACGCTGACCGCGCTCGAAGTCTTGGCCCGCCGCAACATCGATATCGCGGCCGTCGCGATCAGCGAGAGCGTGGGCAGCGCCGCATCGCTGGATGAGACCGTTGCCGCCATTTCGCGGTTTGCCGATGCCATCGAGGTGATCGGCATCGCGCGCATGCCGGCGGGTACGGGCGATGACCCGGCGTTTGCGCGCCTCGCGGCGTTACTATGAGATCCGCGGTCGCCGTACCTATCAAGGCAGGAGAATGGTGGAGCCCGTGGTCTTGCGGCTTTCCAGATCCCGGTGCGCTTGCGGGGCGTCTTTGAGCGGATATTTCTGGTTGACCGGAATCTTCACCGCGCCGCTCGCCACCACCTCGAACAGCTCGTTGGCGATCTTGAGCAGGTCCTCCCGCTTGGCGGCGTAGGTGTTGAGCGTGGGCCGGGTTGCAAACAGCGAGCCCTTGGTCTGCAGGATGTTGATGTTGAAGGCGTCGATCTGGCCCGACGCGCTGCCGAAGCTCACGAACATGCCGAGCGGCTTGATGCAATCGAGGGAAGCAGGGAACGTCGCCTTGCCCACGCCGTCATAGACCACCTCGCACAGCTTGCCGCCGGTGATCTCCTTGACCTTCGCAACGAAGTCTTCGTCCCGATAATTGATGATATGATGCGCGCCGTTTTTCTTGGCGAGCTCGCCCTTCTCCTTCGAGCCGACGGTGCCGATCACGTTGGCGCCGAGATGGTTCGCCCATTGGCAGGCGATGAGACCGATGCCGCCGGCGGCGGCATGAATGAGCACATTGTCGCCCTTCTGCACGCGATAGGTTCGCCGCAGCAGATATTGCACCGTCATGCCTTTGAGCATCATTCCCGCGGCTTGCTCGTAGCTGATCTTGTCCGGTAGCTTCACCGCCCGTTCGGCGGGCATAATCCGCTCGGCCGCATAGGATCCAAGCGCAGACACGTAGCCGACGCGGTCGCCGACCTTGATTTCGGTCACGCCCTGCCCGACCGCCGTCACTTCGCCGGCGCCCTCGTTGCCGGACACGAATGGCAATCCGACGGGTGAGGGATACATGCCCATGCGGAAGTAGGTGTCGATGAAATTGACGCCGATGGCGTGGTTCTTGAGCTTGATCTGGCCGGGACCCGGCGCCGGCACCGAAACATCTTCATAGGTCAGCACTTCCGGGCCGCCCGTCTTGTGTACGCGCACCGCTGCCGTCATCGCCGTTACTCCCGTTGTTGCACGCGCCGCCAAGCGGCCGGCGAATGTCTCTCAGCAGCCCCGGCGATTCAAGCGGTCACGGCGCCCGGCTGCGGCGGCGGCGGTTGCCGCGGTGAGCGTCACGAGTGCCGCCCAGGCGTTGGGATCCGTGAGCAGCGAAGCCGCGCTCATTCAGCGCTTCTCGCTCAGTCCGACGGCAAGGAAATAGAGTGCAATGAGGACGAGCCCGCCGACAACGAGGCGGCCCGGCTCGAATGCCCGCAGCACGGCGATCAACGCCAACACCGACCACAGAACCAAAAGTGCAATGTTCAGCAGCCGCAGCCGCACCACGCGTACCGGATGGACGAATTTGAACGGCACGAAGGTGAGCACCGCAAGCGCGGCCACCAGCGCCGCCGCGGCCCAGGGCGCCGGCTTGAGCAGAAACAGGTAGAACGCCGCCAGGTTCCAGAGCGCGGGAAAGCCACGGAAGTAATTGTCGCCGGTCTTCATCTGCCGGTCGGCGAAATAGAGCGCGCCCGTGGTAACGATGACGATCCCGCCCGGTAGCGCCAGCGGTTCCAGCAGCAGTCCGCCGGCGGCGATCGCATAAGCCGGAACGAACACGTAGGTGACGAAATCGACGACGAAATCGAGCACATCGCCGGACCAGCGCGGCAGCACCTCGGCCACCTTGAGGTAACGCGCGAAGGTGCCGTCGACGGCATCGACAATGAGTGCGGCGCCGAGGCACAAGAACATGGCGCTCCACTGCGCGCCGGTCGCATAGATGAGCGCGGCGAGCGCGAGCGCTGCCCCGGCGGCAGTGAAGACATGCACGGCAAAGGCGCGTGCCTGGACGAGCGGGGACAATTTGGGCTCCATTGCGCGTGTCACATATAGGCCAGAGAGCGGTGAGGCGCGCGTGACAATTTCGCGTTTCGAAGTGGTGGTTGTGGGCGGCGGGCCGGCCGGCTTGACCGCGGCGATCGCATTGGCCGGCGCCGGAATTGCGACCGGGCTGGTTGCAAAATCGCGAACCGATCCGGATCACCGGACCAGTGCTTTGTTGGCAGGCTCGGTCACGGCGCTCGACACGCTGGGGGTGTGGCAGCGCTGCCAAGCGCACGCCGCGCCATTACGGGTCTTGCGGCTCGTCGACGACACCGGACGCCTGGTACGCGCGCCGGAGGTTTCGTTTGCCGCCAGGGAGATCGGGCTCGATGCCTTCGGTCACAACATCGAGAACCGGCTGCTGATCGCCGCGCTCGAGGCGCGCGCGCGTGAGCTGCCGAACCTTGCGCGCCTCGAAGACGAAGCCGCCACTGTTGCGATCGAGGATGATCGGGTCACGATCGGCTGCAAGAGCGGTGTCGCGCTCTCCGCCCGCCTGGCGATTGGAGCGGACGGGCGGCACTCGATGTGCCGCGCGGCTGCGGGCATCGACGTGCAGCGCCGCGCCTATCCCCAGACGGCGCTCACCCTCAATCTCAGCCATGCCCGTGAACATCATGATGCGTCGACCGAATTTCACGCCGCAACGGGCCCATTCACCCTCGTCCCGCTGCCCGGCCGGCGCTCCAGCCTGGTGTTCGTGGTTGACCCCGCCGAAGCCGCTTGTCTCGCCGCGCTGACCGATGCGGAAATCGCGGCGGAAATCGAACGGCGCTCCCATTCGATCCTGGGCAAGATCGCGGTCGAGCCGGGCCGCGGCGTGTTCCCGCTTGTGGCCGAGACGGCAGATCGCTTCGCCGCGCGGCGCGTGGCGCTGATCGGCGAAGCGGCCCACGTGGTTGCGCCGATCGGCGCGCAGGGACTCAATCTCGGCCTGCGCGACGCCGCCACGATTGCGGAGCTCGTGGTTGCTGCGCATCGCGCAGGGCAGGATGTCGGGGACGTGACCGAGCGCCATGATGCGATGCGTCGCGCCGACATCACCGGGCGCACGCTCGCCGTCGATATTCTCAATCGCAGCCTGCTCTCCGACTTCTTGCCGCTGCAAGGGGCGCGCGGGCTCGGACTATTCCTGATGCGGCACGTTGGGCCGCTACGCCGATCTGTCATGCGCGAGGGCGTGGCCCCGCTAGCCTCGCAGCCGCGGCTCATGCGCGGCGAGGCGTTGTGATGGCGTCAACCCAAGTTACAGTTGCGATCGGTCAAGCGCTCAGATTGCGCTGCGTTCTACCCAGGTTACAGTTGCATTCGACTTCGCCGAGGAAATGCAGCTTTGGGGCAAGGTGATCAAGCAAGCCAACATCCCGCTGCAGTGAGCCGAACGGCGCCGACCAGGATCACGACGTGAAGCTGCCACGCGATTTTTTCAAGCTGCTTGCCATCGGCGCCCCCGCACCGCTGCGCGAGCTGCCGGTCAAGCTCGAGCGAATGATCCATTTCGTGCCGCCGCACATCGAGAAGCTGCGCGCGAAAGTGCCGGAGCTCATCGCGCAGGTCGACGTGGTGCTCGGCAATCTCGAGGACGCGATCCCCGCTGATGCGAAAGCGGCGGCGCGGGCAGGCTTCATCGCGATGGCCGAGGCGAACGATTTCGGCGCAACCGGTCTGTGGACGCGGATCAATGCGCCGAATTCGCCTTGGGTGCTCGACGACGTGGTCGAGATCGTCGGCGCGGTCGGTGCAAAGCTCGACGTGATCATGCTGCCGAAGGTCGAGGGAGCCTGGGACATCCATTATCTCGACCAGCTGCTGGCCCAGCTCGAGGCCAAGCACCGGCTGCGCAAACCAATTCTGATCCACGCCATCCTGGAAACCGCGCAGGGCGTGGACAACGTCGTGGCGATCGCGACGGCGTCACCGCGCATGCACGGAATGAGCCTGGGCCCCGCCGACCTCGCCGCGTCGCGCGGCATGAAAACGACGCGGGTCGGCGGTGGCCATCCCGATTACGTGGTGCTTGCCGATGCCAAGCCCGGTGCGCCGCGCCAGCGGTTTCCCCAGGATCTCTGGCACTACACGCTGGCGAAGATGGTCGACGCGTGTGCCGCTGCCGGCATCAAGCCGTTCTACGGCCCGTTCGGCGATTTTGCCGATGCGGATGGCTGCGAGGCGCAGTTCCGCGATGCGTTCCTGATGGGCTGCGTGGGCGCCTGGACCTTGCATCCGAGCCAGGTGCCGATCGCCAAGCGCGTGTTCTCGCCAGATCCGGCCGAGGTGGCGTTCGCCAGGAAAATTCTCGAGGCGATGCCGGACGGAAGCGGCGCGGTGATGATCGACGGCAAGATGCAGGACGACGCCACCTGGAAGCAGGCCAAGGTGATGGTCGATCTCGCGCGCCTGGTTGCCGCCAAAGACCCGGAACTGGCCGCGCAATACCGCCTGTGACCCTCTAGTGTCCTGATTCCGAAGTTCGCACCATTCTTGCGGCAGACTCGAATGCGAACTTCGGAATCAAAGGGACACTAGCCAACTCTATGATTCTAGTGCCGCTTTGAACCCGAAGTTCGCAAACGCACTCGCGGCATAATGTGTGCGAACTTCGGGTTCGCGGCACTAGCAGGAGACGCCGGCATAGGCTATCTCGGTTTGCCAATGAGCAAGATGCGCAGCGCCAAATTCAAGATCGGCGAGGTCGTCCGGCACCGCTTGTTTCCGTTTCGCGGTGTGATCTTCGACATCGATCCCGAATTCAACAATACCGAGGAGTGGTACCAGTCCATTCCCGCGGAGGTGCGCCCGCGCAAGGATCAGCCGTTCTATCACCTGCTCGCCGAGAACGCGGAAACCGAATACATCGCCTATGTGTCCGAGCAGAATCTGCTGCCCGATACGTCCGGCGAGCCGGTGCGCCACCCTCAGGTCCCGGAAATCTTCGAACGCGACGAGAAGGGCCGCTATCGGCCGCGCAATTCATTGCTGAATTGAACACGTAACAAAAAAGGCGCGCCCGAGGCGCGCCTTTTGTGTCTCATCCTAAGCTTGCGTTATCGCGGCGCTGCTTGCTGCTGCGGTTGCGGCGGTTGAGCCTGTGACTGCTGCTGCTCGAGCTTCTTGCGGGCCTCTTCAGCGCGCTTTTGCAGCTCTTGCTGAAGCTGCTGCTGCTGCGCCTCGAAGACCTTCGGATCGGTCGGCGGGCCGTCATAGGCCTTGGCAAAATCGCCAAGCGGAACGACCAGGCTGATCGGCTGGCCGGCGCCGTTGATGCCCTGGATGACGAGGCCCTGCCCCTTTTTCAATTTGCCGATCAGCTCGCCGCTCGCTTCGTAATCAGCCATGCAGCCGTTGTTGAAGCAGATCACGTACGGGCCGGTCATCGGCTGACCGTTGTCGACGATCACGCGCGTGCCCGGCTGGATCGACATGCCCAGCGGCAAGGTGACGCGCAGGACCTTTTTCGGATCGTTTTCCGGCTCGATCAGCACCGCAGCCACCACGGGCATGCCGGATTCGACGCGGCCGTCCTTGCCGGTGAAGCAGACCTGCTTGGCGTTTGCCTCTTGGCCCTTGAGGCAGAACTTGGTCCAGGGCGAGAAGATCAGCTGCGGCTGCTCGCCTTGCTGCGGCGCTTGCGCTTGCGGCGCGGGCGCCTCTGCCGGCTTCGGCGCAGGGGCAGCCTTCGGCGCCGCCTTCGGTGCCGCTTTGGGAGCTGGCGTCGCCGGCGGCGCCTGGCCGAAAGCGGCGGAGCCGATCAATGCGGTGAGCATGGTCGTTGCCGCGGCAACGGCAAATGCGCGTGCGACCGGTCGAGCCGGTGCTAAAAGCGACCGTTCATCCATCACAGATCCCTCTTGCTGACCGCAATCGCGGCGCCCCCGGCCGAAACGACCGTCCCGCCCTTCGGTGTCGGCACCAAATGCGGCAACAGCGTGACGCCTGGCTCGCTGCGGCGAGCTTTTCGCCGGCGATTGCGCCAAAGGCGGAACCGGCCGGCAGGGCCGCCTGTAAACATGGGTCAAATCGGCGCAAGCCTGCCCCATTCAGCGGCGATATACGAGAGAAAGTGTCAGGCCCCGAATCGCTCAGTGACCGCACGCCCTCTCCTCGAGTTCCCGCACCCCGCCAGTGCGGCGATCCGCGCGCTTACGTGGTGCGCCCTGCCGCTGGGTTTGGCGCTGTTCAGCGTCGCCTCGGGACAGGCGCAAGCCGCCGAGCCCAAGCACGCGATCGCCATGCACGGCGAGCCAGCCTTGCCGGAGGGCTTTACCCGCTTGCCTTACGCAAATCCGGACGCGCCCAAGGGCGGGCGTCTGGTGCAAGGCGTGCTCGGCACGTTCGACAGCCTCAATCCGTTCATCGTCAAAGGCCTGGTCGCCCAAGGCATACGTGCGCCACTGGTCAGCGGAAACAACGTGATCAGCGGCTATGTCGTCGAGAGCCTGATGGCGCGCGCCTATGACGAGCCTTTCACGCTCTATGGGCTGGTTGCGCGCGCCGTCGAAACCGACGCGCAGCGCAGCTACGTCGCCTTCTATCTCGATCCCGCCGCGAAATTCTCCGACGGCCGCCCGGTCACCGCCGAGGACGTCATATTTTCCTGGCAAATTCTGCGCGACAAAGGACGACCCAATCATCGCATCTATTACGCCAAGGTCACCAAGGCCGAGCCGATCGGCGAGCGCGCGGTGCGCTTCGACCTCGCCGGCAGCGACGATCGTGAGCTGCCACTCATTCTTGGGCTGATGCCGGTTCTCGCCAAGCACGCGATCAATCCCGAGACCTTCGAGGAAACCTCGTTTCACGGGCTGATCGGCACCGGGCCTTACGTCGTCGGCGAGGTCGATCCGGGCAAGAGCGTGACGCTCAAGCGCAATCCCAATTATTGGGGACGCGATCTTCCGATCAACCGCGGATTCTGGAATTTCGACGAGATCCGCTTCGATTACTACCGCGATCCCAATTCACATCTGGAAGCGTTCAAGCGCGGCCTCTACGACGTACGCAAAGAGGAAGATCCGACGCGATGGCAAACGGCGTACGATTTTCCCGCCATGCGCGAAGGCCGTGTGATCAAGGAGGCGCTTCCCAGCGGCGCTCCGAAGCCGAGCAACTATTTCGTGTTCAACACGCGCCGCGCCGTGTTCTCCGACGCGCGGGTGCGCGAGGCGATATTGCTCCTGTTCGACTTTGAATGGATCAACCACAGCTACTATTTCGATCTCTACCGGCGCACGGTCGGCTATTTCGACGGATCGGAGCTCTCCTCGCATGGCCGGCCGGCCAGTCAGCGGGAAAAAGAACTGCTGGCGCCGTTCCCCGACGCGGTTCGGCCCGACGTGCTCGATGGCACGTGGTCTCCGCCCGCGACCGATGGCTCCGGACGCGACCGCACCACGCTCAAGCGCGCGCTCGCACTTTTTGCCGCCGCGGGATACGAGCTGCGCGGCACCGACTTGGTTGAACGCAAAACCGGCCGGCCGCTGACATTCGAGATTCTGGTCGGCACGAGGGTCGATGTCTCCGCGCGGGAGGGCGAGCGCCTCGCGCTGCTGTTTGCCCGTAGTCTCAAGCGCGCCGGGATCACCGCACATGTTCGTTCGGTCGAGGCGCTGGAATACGACGGGCGAAGACTTGCCTTCGATTTCGACATGATCGAGAACCGCTGGGATCAATCGCTCTCGCCGGGAAACGAGCAGGCCTTCTATTGGGGAGCGGCGGCGGCCGATCAGTCCGGCACGCGCAACTACATGGGCGTGAAGAGTCCCGCCGTCGACGCCACGATTGCCGCGCTGCTCAAGGCGGAAAGTCAGGACGATTTCGTCGCCGCCGTGCGCGCGCTCGATCGCATGCTCATCTCCGGCTTCTACACCATCCCGCTGTTTCATCTTCCCGCCCAGTGGATCGCCCGCTGGTCGGGCATCGCGCGGCCGGCGACGACCTCGCTGTACGGTTATCTGCCCGAGACCTGGTGGCGTGACCCGAAACAGCCGTGACGCGCGCCTCCCGTTGACGAGCTATTAACAGCAAGCGCTTTTTGGCTTCCCAAGATATGCCGGAGCGGCGGGCATTTCCTGAAATGGTGGCTTCCCGAAGAACGGCTCTGGGAAGCCAATGGGAAGCCAGTCACGCAACGCATCCAGCCCCCGTTTCTGTGGCTTGGCGGCGCCTTCTAGAATGCGTCCTCGCCCTTGGGGCGGCCCCCTACCTGCGCAAGAACCGCCTTCGAGTGACGGCCGTCACAGCGCGTATCCCCAAATTGCGCCAGTGTGATATCCGCGTAGGACGTATTCCTGTGCAGCTATAGTCGGAAGGTTGTTCAATGATCTACATCGTCGGAAGCATGTCCGCGTTGGGCGGCTTTGCCGTTTGCGGGCTCATCGCCGTCATGGTCTGTGACACCGTGACACGCGGACTCATAAATCAGACATGACGATCCGAGACGGGCAGTCCGCAGCGTAGGAGGTGACTGCCTGTGGTCCGCAATGGGCGCGTCACCGAAACCCTCTAAACGCCCACACCAACGCCGATCCGAGCGCCAACACGAAGGCCGGTGGCACTAGTGCCAAGAAGATGGCCGACTGAAGAGCCGCGCGGAGATCGTCATCAACCAGCTGGGCTTTGACCCGCTCAAACCAAGTACATGAAGCTTCTGGCTGCGGCTTGTCAGCCAAGTAAGCCTCAGGATCGAACGGACGTTCACATATTACGGCCCACTCGGGTAACACCGGGAGCGTGCGCCACGTCACGACGCCCACCGCGCCGATCCACAGCACCGACAACACCAGCCACAGCCGAATCACCCCCTCCAAGCTCGCGTGCCCTAGGTGATTGTTAAATTGAACCGAAAGGATCATTCGCGCGACTAACCTTTGAAATGGGGGGCTGGACATGAGCGAGCGTAAGATTGCGCAGCTGGTTGGATTGATCTTGGGCGGCCTATTCGCCTGCACCCTGGTCCTGAACGCCTTCGCTTCCTAACCGCCGCCGCGCCAGCCTAGGCGCATCGCGCCTGGCGAGCAGCGAAGGCCAACCGCGCGATGCGGTGGGACGGCGCGCGCCGGCTAAGCCGCCTCCTCCCGTAGGTGCACCACATCCCGAAGCGATGCGCGGGTCGGTGCCCTTGGCCGGGAATGAAAAAGTCACCCTCGCCGAGACCCGGAGGACACCTTTCTGAAAGCCGACGCCCGCGCGCACCGGCCAGGAAACGCCCCCGGCGAGGTAGGCCCGCATTATACCCCGAAAGCTCGACTAGTCGTCCTCCCGCAGCTTCGCCCAGCCGGGGGCGTAGTAGCGCCCGGCCGACTGCATCCCGCTGCCGTGCATCCACTCATCGCTGAACGGATTGTATTCGGACCGCACAAGATGGTCGCCCCGCCCCTCCCAACTCCGCACCGGCAAGGTGACAAACTCATTAGCGAACGTGCAGGCCAGCGCATCGGCGATGTCCGGTGAGGCTACGCCCCTCCGCTTCATGCTGTCCTTCGGCTCAAGCAATATTTCGTCGCGTGAGTTCAAAGTGTATTCGGGGCCGATCAGTTGCTCCCGCAATTCGGAGTCGTTGGGTAAGCTCAGATATTGAAGCTTCTCTTTCATGATGCCCCAAATCTCGGCGCGCTTGTTCGCGAAGCGCTCGCTGCGCTGATCAGACTTGGAGCCGAACTGCACATCGTGGACGTTCAGCCTGCGACGCCTCAGATGATCCACTAGACCGCCGCCGACACCGGTCCCATCCACGAAAACCATTTCCACGCGATGCACCGCGCAAAGCTCGACGACCTTGTCCTCTAGCCGGTCGAGCGGGATGTTCCTGAATTTCATCGGCAGATGCGTTCGTGCGTCCATGCCCTTGCGCATAAAAATCACCGACAAGTCATCACCAAATCGCGCAACGTCAACGCCCATCACCAGCGGGTCGCTATTCGACTCCACGGGCCGACACATGGCAGCATCCACCACGTCCGGGCTGATAAACCGATTGAAAGCTTGCCGCGGGAATATCCCCCGAACCCGGGCCAGGACGAAATCGCTGTCCTCACCGTAAGCCGCGGTCCAGCGTTCGAATTCGGCTTTGTTGGTAATCGGCACCGTTCTGGAATCGATGTGCCGCGTGATCCAATCGGTTCCCTCTGCAAAGCAGTCGCGGAACGGCCCTTCGGGATGGAGCGGATTGCCGAAGGCACACCAAACGACCTCGGCCTCACGGTCGGTCGTGATGGGTTGGATCGTGTCCCAAATCACCCGATCAATGGCACTAGCCTCGTCCTGAATGCAGAGGATTCGCCGACCGGCATTGTGCAATCCGGCAAACGACTCGGGACGGTTTGCATTCCACGGCAACAGATCGACGCGCCAAGTCTGTTCGTGGCTCACGTCCTTGGCGATCAGCGCGGTCGCGGTCAGCTCGAAGAACGCTGCCGCACGAAACAACCTGAACCACTTGCGCAGTTCCGCGCGTAAGCGCGTGGTCAACATCATTTCGGTGGAGGCGGTAACGACCCCGCGCATGTCGGGCGCGGTGCTCATCGCCCACAAGATTATCCAAGCGCACAGCGCGGTCTTGCCGATACCATGGCCGCTCGCGACCGCGATCTTGATTGGTTGCCCCGGCGCGGCAAGGCCGTCGCGGATTTGCTCTAGCGTCCAGGCTTGCCATTCCATCGGGCCATCGGGGAAGTTCTTGAGTTCGCCTTCGCCCCACGGAAAGGTTTCCATGACGAACCGCACCGGGTCGTGCGCGCAATCGCCAAGCCATTCGGCGAGAGCTTCGAGCGGGCTGACGATCGGTTCGGCGGATGCGGTTGTCACTAGAGGGTCAGGGAGGATTGCATCCACTCGCGCGCTTCTTCTAACAGCGCTTTCGTACGCGCAATCGCGTCTTCGTCCCGCGGCATCGCGAGTCCGTGCTCAAGCCGCTGAAGCGTTAATTCGAGGGAGCGGATCACACGCCGTTGGGCAACGTAATCGATAGAGGTCTCACTCATCTTCGTACACATGACGCGCATCGAACGGGTTCCACTCACTGACCACTCTAGCCCCTTGATGGGTCCCGAACCAGCGCATCACCCTTTCTGGATCGCAGATCGGTCGCACTTGGCCCGGCGGGATCGGTGGCAGGTCGGGGTCATAGCCTAGCGCCCGGCGAAACGCCTTCTCGAAGCTCTCCTCGGGATGATCAGGGTTGAGGCGCATCTTCGTCACCGTTTGTTAGAAATGGTCGCGACTGATCAGAGGAAGCCCCCGGGGCAGTGGCGATTGCCTCCTCAAGATCAATCTGCGCTGGCTTGCGCTCGGCGGCCTTAGCCGCGCGGCCTTCTCGGCTTTCGCTTTGGTCCCGGAGTTCGAGGAGCGCGAACGCAAGGCCGCAGCTAAGGCCGCCGAGCGCGAGGCCAAAGCTAAAGCGAAAGTGGGCCTCGCTGGCTTCATTGCGCTAGGCAGGCACAAGGGTACTCGCCGCATTGTCGGGCAGTAGCCTCTACAGAAGGCCACGGGGGAGACATGGAAGTCTCAACCCCGCGGCCTTAGCGCTCCCAGGGGGTTGGGGGGCCTGTCCGGGGAACGCCGCCTCACATTATAAGTGTCGTGTTCCACTCATAGCAAAGGGGCGCAGCCATTCTGCGCCCCTCTTCCGCCCTCCCCGCCCGGGATCAGCAATAGCGACAAGAAATTGCGGCCGGGCTAAGGCGAGGAGAGCAAAAGGCCACTCGGGAGCTTAGCCGAGTGGCCTTTGAGACGAACTGCCAGGAGGACACCATGATCGACGTCTTTTCAGTTGATGGTCTTATCCTATTGGCGTTGATCCTATGGCGGGTTTGGTGAAGGAGGACGAACCATGACTTGGATGCTCCTCGCGGCTGATATCATGCTTCTCCTTATTCTAGTCGGCATCTACAACATTAGTGACAAACTATACCACATTAATAAGCTTCAGAGCATTGATCACAAACTAGATAGACTAAACGACATTAGAGAGCCACTAAGGAACCTAAACGACATTAATGGGAAACTACAGCAACTAACAGCACTTGATAACAAACTGTACGATATTAATGAGAAACTAAAGGTTATGGCACAACGGCCTACCCGCAAACGAACTACCCAGGTGCCCTAGTCTGAGTAAGTAGGTCGATCAACTCGTAGGGAAGGTAACTATGCGTTCCACGATAAAGAGGGAAATGAGCAACGAGCTAGAGTTTGGGCTGA
>Ga0306920_100004945_pt1 | contig 17131 bp, 15 predicted proteins | sample flu12Cox44000170_FD_204666 | JGI IMG/M metagenome (GOLD analysis project Ga0306920, IMG submission 204666) | Lab enrichment of tropical soil microbial communities from Luquillo Experimental Forest, Puerto Rico - flux4day.12C.oxic.44.000.170 (v2)... | ecosystem: Environmental > Terrestrial >... | reverse complement strand
GGAGGTCGAGCAGAAGGTCGAGTCGTTGAGCCGCCGCGGACAGGGCGTGAAAAACAGTCCTGAAAACCAGGACGTGGCTTCGAACTTCAAAGGTTACTTCAGGCTGAAGAACGCCATCATGACGTTCCCGCTGTTAACGTTCTCCGTTCCGGGTGCACAGGTCAGCTTGCACGGCAGTTACGGGCTGGCGAGTGAGGAGCTCGATTTTCATGGCACCCTGCGCTTGCAAGCTAGGGTCTCGCAGACGACCACAGGAATCAAATCCTTCCTCCTTAAAGCCGTTGATCCGCTCTTTGAGCAGGCCGACGCGGGAACCGTACTGCCCCTCAACATCACCGGCACTCGAAATCATCCCTCGTTCAAGGTCGACATCCGCCGAGCCATCTTCAAGAAATAACTCACTTCGCTCCAGAAATGTTGAGCGAATAGGCTCGCATCTCTACCGTTCACCCAGCCGAGCAGGCGAACCACTGTCATGGACGCAAAGGCAGATGACAAGATGGTGTGGCCGGATGGAATACTCGGCCGGGACTACCGCGTTCGTCGGCCGACGAGTTCTGGGACAAGAGCCTACGGATTTCGATCCCTCATCCCACGACTCTTCCGCTCACCTCCGAATGAACAAATGGAGCAGGCGTCGTAGCGCTGACTTCCGTGTCTGTATTTCTCGCCGATTACTCTTATTTTGGTGATCGCCAACCAGCCCGTGGCTTGGGCTGGGCTGTGGAATGGGCTCATCTTTAGACATGGATGCTCGAACTACAAAGCGGTCGGGTGCGGATCCGATGTACGAAAACGGATAGCAAGTGACAAGCGTCAGAGCGGCCTGCGGAGTGGGGTCGAGGGCCTTCGTTTCCGCAGACGCCACGACGCGGGTCCAATCAACCCGGTAATGGTAGGTCCCCTGGGGAGAAGTGAGATCGATCGTGTCGCCCACTTGGACGTTTCGCAGTGAGCGAAAAAAGGTGTCACGGTGGGCGGCAACAACGACGTTGCCAGTCCGGCCAGGCAGCCCGCTCCCCGGAAGGTGCCCCGCACCAAGGCGGAGCACGTCTTCATCCGTCCCCTCGACGACCATCACGGAGAGCCCGATTCGGGGAATTTCGAGATCGGCCAACACGGAACCCCTGGCGGGCCTGGAGGTCGAAGGGGATGACGAGGACCTTAAATGTTGCGACCGCAGACGCTGAAGCGTCTCACGAGAGCGGAACTGGTACTTCGCTGCCCCGACCACAACCCACGCACAGTAGGCTAGGGCTAATACTCCGAAGCCCCAACAAACAAGCTTGACGCCGTTTAGCAGCCGGGCCGCGCTGAGAGGATAGAAACACCTTAAAAGGCGCGCCCCCCCGGGGAGCGTCATTGGAGCAATTTCCTGATTCACGAAGGCCTAACCTCATGACCGTTGGACAGGCTCTGCAAGGAGGCCCCTAGAAGAAACGGCTCGCATGCCGCCCTGCGCAGCAGGGCGGCATGCGACAAGCCTTAACGCTAACTATAGCGCCGGGAGTAGCGATGAGCGGCGACTCCCATGCCAAGGGAAGTGAGTCCCAGGAGGGCCATAAGAGGTAGATTGCTAGCCGTCTTCGGCATCCTCTTGCCGGTGTCCGACTGACTTGGCTGCTCCGGCTTGGACTGGTCAGAGGATTGTGCCGACCCCTGCTGATCGTCCGGTGTGGCCTGCGCGGGCTGTGCCTGCTGTGCGGCGTCGGACTGCGACTGCGCGGCAGGCTGGCTTCCCGTATCTGGCTGCTGACCCGACGCCGCAGGTTGTTGGGCTGTCAGGAACACCACCAAAGCGAGCGACGCCAAGAACGCCAAGAGCATCGAAAGTTTTGTTCGCTTCATTCGTTCAATTCCTCCTCTTCGTCAGATTTATGTAGAGCGCGACGTTCCCCCGGGCTATATCGCACCGCTGGCTCTTGGTGCACGAGAGCTTCCAAAGCACCGAGAACGGACGTAAGTGCTTGCCATCACGGAATATTTCATATCCGAAAGGGAGGGCAGGGTGCGAAAAATGTCCGGCCCCATGTAGATTTTGCCAGAACGTTGCTCGTGACATCGTTGATGCCTTAGCCGGACGCGCTCTTCGCAACATCTAAGATTGAGAATGTGGCTTAAAGGCATTTCCGAGCGAATGGCGCGAACGCTAGCGGCGCTGTTTTTGGCGACATCCCTCTTACTCGCCGCTGCGCTGGTCGGCACTTGCTGGTACGCCTATCGACTCTTGGAGCTGAATAGTCCACGCCGCTTGGCCTTGGTGACCAATCCACCGGCATCGCCGTTACAAGTACACTACCAACTCGATGTACCGGGCCGGGGAGAAATCTTTCCCGCCCTCGCGGCGGGCAGCCCCTCGGATTCGTGGCCGGTCGCCGTACTGACGATTGCTAACATGTCGGGACGTCCCTTGCTCGAAACTGTCTCTGCCGACATTCCCCAATGGAGCAGCCGATTAACAACAACGTTGGTCGTCGGCCCGCGTGAGACGCGTGCTGTCCGCATTAACCCTGAGCTTCTGCCGCAAGCGTTCCTGAATACTGAAATACGAAGAGCGATTCTGGAAGTCAGTGCGAGCAGCTCTGGAGACTCATCGGGATACAATCAGATCTGCCCTGTCTACCTCCACTCTGTCTCCGACCTCTACTGGGGCGCCAAGTTCGCGAACGCGCAGTTCATCGCACGATGGGTGACCCCTCATGACCCGGCGGTGATTCAACTGGTCGCTTCGGCCAGGAAGTACGTCTGGCGGGGCCGACTGGCGGGATACGACCTGCCTCAGGGGAACTCCCCGACCGGCGTCGCGGCGCAGGTACGTAGTGAGGCACAGGCAGTTTTCCAAGCCATGCGACACCTCAGTATCAGTTATGTGGATAGTATGTACACCTTCGGAAGCTTTACTTCCGAGGCTGAACGCGTGCGACTTCCGCGAGAAACCCTCTTGCTGAGCAGCGCCAATTGTATTGACGTCTCGGTTGCATTTGCTTCCGCAATGGAAAACCTGGGGATTGATCCGGTGATTGTTATTGTGCCGGGCCACGCCTTTGCGGGCGTGCGCCTCGTACCTGAGTCCCGGCAAATCCTGTATCTAGATCTGACAGTCCTGCCGGATGGCACTTTTGAGCAGGCAATTTCACGCGCGGACTCCTGGCTAAAAAAGACGACGCCGGCTCACGTGGTAGCGATCGATGTAGCAGCGGCTCGGGCGCTGGGGATCTACCCCATACCCGAACCCATCGCTCAACGATCCTAAGGTCGACTTTGCTCACCGGGCAGCACTTCCAGGGGCTACCGGAAGGAGGGAAGAAACATGAAGGAGGCGGAAAGAACAAAAAACAACAGTGTCCTCCTAGGCCCGGAAGCTCGCTTGAGCAGGGCCTCCTGTACTGCTCTCGTGAACCCAGACCAAACAAAGTTCTTTTGGTGCAAGCTGAAAGCGGGCTACGGTCTCAAATGACACTCCCCAACGCTCCCTGCTCAATGTTCTGCAGGCAAGTTATGTCCGCGGTGTCACACATCTAGGTGACCCTTGCCGAGAATCTTGAAAAAAGATTGTCAATAGCGGTCACGCGGCTATTCCAAGCTACGCGGAGAGGTTCGCATTCCCTTTTGCAGATTTCTCGTAGCTAGGCCGTGCGCCTCGGACCGAGTCTCCATAAACACTATGGGGCCCCTCGGATAACCCGAGAGAGCTGTGGGCTGCCACGAGTCTCCCATAGGACCATGGTCGGCAATTCTGCAATCGTCACTCTTGCTCGCTTCGGGAAGGCGCCGTCGCGACCGTGAAATGAAATCACGGGGATGGAAGATAGCGTAGGCTGCGACGTTGATCCATCATGCCCGACGGACTCCCCATCGGTATTGGCCACACTACTGCCTGGCCGAACCCCAACTCAAGCCTATTGCAATGGCCGAGAATCCGTCCATAACGTGCGCCCAGTCTAACCACTTAATCTAATCTAGTGGAGGCTATGACCTACGCGCTGCCAAATTCGGAAGCAGCTCGGTTGAGATGAATTCACCCTGCCTGACGGACACTGACGTAGAGTCTCCAAAGGTGACGCGATGGTCGAAGTAGCCCAAATCCATCCGGAGAATGACATTCGCATCACCGAAGACGGCGCGACCAGGCAGCTGTTGAAAACCGGTTTTGTATGACTTCGGCCTGAGCGAAAGGCGCTATGCCCCAGCATTGTTTCGCGGCGCGGCAGTTCCTGCACTCAGTGGTGGTTGAAATTAACCGATATGGCCGAACTGGAGCGCCCGGAGCGCACCAGCGGATTCCAATCAGAGCGAATAAAATTGACCTAAGTCATTTAGAATAAGTTGCTTTCGCACATACGCCTCGGTTCGGCATGCGGCTTGCCACCAGCAGAGTGGGGAATAGCCAGAATGGGGGGCGTTGGAGGTGCGATATGAAACGGCATCTCGTTACTCTTCTTACCGTACTGATAGTGGGCTTACTACCGTCCGTTCGCATGGCCGCGCAGGAGCCGGACCAAGGTCCACCTCCGGGGGACCAGCAGTCGGCCGCGCAGCAGCAAGGAGAGCAGCCGCAGGATCCGCAGACTGGAGTAGGCCGCATCAGCGTTATCAATGGTGACGTGTCCACGCAGCGTGGTGATTCGGGCGACTGGGTCGCCGACACGATCAACACTCCGGTGGTACCGGGCGACACGCTGTCCACGGCGCCTGGCTCCCGAACGGAAGTGCAGCTTGACTACGCCAACGTGTTGCGCCTCGATCACGACACTCAGGCGAGAGTGGCCGATTTGAGCAAGAGCCGAATCCAGGTGCAAGTGGCGAATGGGCTGGCGGATTATGCCATCCTGCGGGACGGTGGACCGAACGCTGAGATTGACACGCCAAATGCGGCGATTCATCCTCTCGGCCGGGGTGTCTACCGCATCCAAGTGAGCTCGCCGACCGAGACCTACCTGACCGTGCGGGAGGGCGAGGCGCAAGTGTCCACGCCCCAAGGCAGCACCAACGTGACGAAGGGCCAAACTATCGCCGTTCAGGGGTCGGACAATCCTCAATATAAGGTTGATGAGGCGCAAGCTCGTGACGAATGGGACCACTGGAACGCGGATCGCGACAGGACCATCTTGAATGCACGGGGCTGGCGGCACACGGACCCCTACTACACGGGCAGCGAGGACCTTGACGCCTATGGCCAGTGGCACAACGTTCCCGGTTACGGCGACGTGTGGCAGCCCACGCAGCCGCCCGGCTGGGCACCTTATTCCGACGGTTCGTGGGTTTGGGAGCCCGATTGGGGTTACACCTGGGTGTCGGCGGAGCCGTGGGGTTGGACACCTTACCACTACGGTCGCTGGTTCTTCTATAACAATGCCTGGGTTTGGTGGCCGGGGCCGATCGGATTCGGCGGCTGGTACCGGCCGATCTGGGCGCCGGCCTACGTCAACTTCTTCGGCTTTGGCGGCTTCGGGTTCGGATTCGGATTTGGCCTCGGATTCGGATTTGGTTCCATAGGCTGGCTTCCTATCGGACCCTGCGACCCGTTCTTCCCCTGGTGGGGACGATGGGGTCGGGGATGGGGCTGGGGTCGAGGATGGGGAGGACGCTGGAATCGGAGCGAATTTAACATCATCAACGTAAGGAACATCACGAACATCAATAATTTTCGCAACATAAACGGTGCCGTTCCACCCCTGGCGGGGGCCAATCGGCCTCAATTTTCGAATCTGCAGGGCGCGTTCAGTAACCCGCGAATCCGGGGCGCCATTTCGACCGTGGCCAGCAACAAGTTTGGCCAAGGCCGGGTTCCGGTCAGTCATAGCGTGACGCCCGAGATGCTGCATAACAGCTCGTTCGTTGCCGGGCGGATGCCCGTCGTGCCAACCAAGGCGAGCCTTTCGGCCTCAAGCCGGAGGCCTGCAGCGAGCTCTATCCTGCGAGCCGGCTCAACACCTACACACTTCGCCGGCACACAAAGTGTGGCAGCGCACAGGGGATCCTTCGCCCAGCAACAGGAGGGGATCCGGCAGATGCTTCGTGGTCAAACGCCGGCAAGCAGTGGGCAGCAAGACCGTTCGAACGTCGAAGGGGCTGAAAGCCGCCGGCAGACTGCGAGCGGAGCAAGTCAGTCCTTTAGCAGCCGGAATAATGCTAACAGCGCTCGTAGTTTTGGCGGGCAGACGGCTCCCGCAAGTGCGCGGCAAGGCCAAGTTGTGGGCGGCGCCGGCCGTTCCTTTGGCAGCGTGGGCACCAACGACGCCGGACGTATGGCTCCGCAGGCGGCGCGTTCAAACCCGGCGAGCCAAGCTGGTGTGCACGGCTGGCAAAGTTTCGCGGGCCAACGTGGCCCTACGGGTGTGCCCAACAGCAGTTTTGCTGCGAACCGTGAGCAGTCGTCGGGATTCGGTAACTCGTCGCAGACTGCTGCGGGCGGGAACAGAGCGCAGTCCGGGTGGCAGCGGTTCGCCGGTGGCGGCAGTACCGCTGCAGCCAGCAGCAGTTCCGCTACGAATCGTCTGGAGTCACGGGGATTCAGCGCACCGTCGCGGACCGCTCCTCAGGTGAGTGGGAACGGTACGCGATCCGGCTGGCGGGGCTTCAGTTCGCAACCCACACCTCGCAGCACCTTTGCGAACCAGGGCCGGTCGGAATCAGGCTTCGGCTCCCGCTCGGCTCCTGGTGGGTATGCGAGCAGCGCGCGGAGCTACGGATCCGGCGGGCAACTGTCCCAGATGAATCGGTCTATGCTCTCGCCTCGGTCTGCGCCAAGCTACGGTGGAAACAGCGGTCGGACTATGGGCAGCAATAGCGCAGCGCGGTCTGCACTCAGCGATGGGAGCGGATACGGCGGGCTCCGCTCAGGCGCCTCGCGCTCATACGGAGGCTACACTGGTCGCTCCACGGGTGGCTATTTCGGCGGTCGTCATTCGGGTGGATCTGGCGGTGGCGGCGGTCATTTCGGTGGGTACGGCGGCGATGGTCACTCTGGTGGTGGCAGACGTGGCGGCGGTGGTGGCCACCACTAAAATTCAGCCAAGCATTTGTGAAATCTTTGTCTCGCGATGAGCTTTCACCGCTGAGGACAAAAGGCCCACCATGGGAGCGGATGCTTGGCTTATGGCGAACGCAGGTGCTTTGGTAAAGGAGCACCGCGGTTAAATCGTATCAGCTTCCCGCGAGGAGATCCAGCGTGTCCCGTCGGGTTTCCTGTTCCCTTTATCTTGCCCGTCCAAGGCTCTATCTGTGGGCTTCTTCAATGTCTACTCAAGTCGCGCGGCCTTCCGACGTTGACCAGCGGCTGCTAGCGTACCGACTCGAACCGCCGTGTACGGACCCGTACGCACAGTGGTGTGGCAGGGGTCGACGGGTGACCCCGCCCCTATGCCGATCATGTCCGCGGCCGCACGATAACTGACCGGCACAAGCCCCTTCCCCGCCGTAAGTTCGCTTCTCGGACGCCGTGATCTCCGTATCGCACACCTCGATGACGGTTACGAACGGCCCTACCACCAACGGTCGGCGCAGCGGTCCAGAAAATGGCGCCACAAGTTAGCTTTTGTTGTCCGCATGTCGCATTAGTGCGCTGTAGTGCGCCTGCTTCGAGCCACAGGCACCTAATTTAGGTAATGCGGAGTAGGAGGGTTCTAAAATCCTGCGAGACAGTTCGTCAGCCTCGATGGGTTATCATCCTCGGTAAGAAAGGCGTGATCTGACCCTGGAACCCCCTGCCAACTGACTGAAAGTAAACACGACTTGCAAGCAGCCGGGTCGAACAACCGGGACTTTTTCACAACAGCAGTCTTCAAGAGGAGGGAACCAAGCGGCAACTAGGGTCGGGAATCAGAGCGGAAAATTCTACTCCCCCGTCGGAAAATCTTACAGTGCCGGGTTGGCGCTGCCGGCAAGCAAGTGTTGCTTCGTGAATGAGACGTTTACTCCAACTCGCTTTGGCCATGACCTTGCTCACCCCGAACCGAGGGGATAACCTGCGACAGGAGAAGTAACATGAGCAAAACACCCCCGGCAGGATTCCTTGCACTGGTTCTTGCGGTAGCCTTCTGCCAATTCACCCCAGGGCTACACGCGCAAAACCAAATTCAGGATCCCAGCTCTCTCCAACAACAGGGTCAACAACAGCCGGACGAGCAGAAGGGTGAGACGTTCGTCGGCCAGGTGGTAAAGGCCAAGAACGGGCAGTACGCTTTGCTCACAGACAAACAGGCCGGAAAAGGCTACTACCTAGACGATCAGGAAAGGGCCAAACAATATGACGGGCAGAACGTGAAGGTCACTGGAACATTGGATGTCGCGACCAGCACCATCCACGTAACCGATATCCAGCCCGCCTAGCGCCGTGGACGGCGATGAAATTGCAGGTCGCATCCGGCATCGGACTCCGGCACAATCGCTTCGTTCCGACTCCTGACTTCCAACCTTTCCTCCCTTTTTTACATAGTGCGAGTAATTTTCTCCAAGCATCACGGCGACGATTATCCGTCACGTCACAAGTGGCCATGCTTGAGAACATTAAGTAGTCTCCGTGAGTGGCACGGTCTTTGCGAACATCTGGGAGTAACCAGTTGGGAAGGAGATCGTTGCCATGAGAACTGTAATAGTCGGACATCCTCTTAGCACCAGTTCGGTTGTGTGGTCAGTGCTTTTGTGGGGAAGTAGCTGGGTGGCGCAGGGCTCTGTTGCTCACAGTCAGAGTACTGCTCAGGGTACCGACAATCAAACCTCGGCAGCTAAGTCCGGTCCGAATGCGAAGCACAAACCTGAGAAGGAGAGGCACTGGAGCGGCAGCTTAGTGGATGCGCACTGTATGGTGAAAGCCATCTCCACTCCGAATGGCGGGGCAGACGAAAACTTGGGCCGCCCGAATACAGGTGCGCCACGAAGGGAGTGGCTTCCTGAAGAGTCCAGCCAGACAGGCTCGCCTTCGCCCCAGATGGGTCCCGGCCAATCTCCCCGGCAGACGGGGGCACTCCCTCCTGGTCAGAACCCAGACCAGAATCCCGATATTAGCCAGGCGCAGGCAGCTCAGATGGCCCGAGCCAACAAACTTGACAATGAAGCCAAGCAGTGCGTTGCGACTGCCGCGACGACGGTGTTCGGCTTGGTGGCTGCCGATGGACAGATGGTGAGATTCGATGATGAGGGCAACACCAAAGCGGGCGAAGCGCTGAGGTCCGCCACGGTCGAGCCCGGGAAGCGGGTGAAAGCCAAAGTTACCGGCATGCTTGCAGACCGTGACACGGTTAACGTGTCCTCTGTCGAGATAAAGGGTAAGGCCGGCAAGCACCCATCCCCGGCTTCTGCTGCACAAGACGGCCGCTGAAGCGTGGAGCTCGGTTCCGGCCAGGCCGGGCGGCGCCCCATCTAATTGAGAATCAATAGTGAGGGCGGGCATGTGCCGCTAGACCCTGCGGCGGCATTGATTCTGAGGCCCGAATAAGGTGTCTTTCTAAATCGAGTCCAGCAATTTACCTATTTGATTGGTTAGTTCGATTGCAGGCAAGAAATAGACGCTATCGCCGCTGAGAAGCCCTAGGAGAAAGGAGAGCTAAGATGAACCATCATCCTGTCGCGATACTCGTCCATAACCAGCCTTACCCTTTGGAGTCACTAAAGCCGGTCCTACGGGATCTATCAGTCGAGACCCTCAGCGTCCGGACCTGCGAAGAAGCTGGACGCCTAATAACGCAAACTGAACCCCAGCTAGTCTTCACCGACACCTCCCTTCCGGATGGATCTTGGGCGGACGTTGTCAGAATAGCGGAGAGGGCCTGTTCGCCTGTCGATGTCATCGTGGTCGGCGCCAAGGAAGACATCAGGCTTTACCTATCAGCTTTAGAGGAAGGCGCCTTTGATTTTGTGTTGCCACCGTTCGAGCACGAAGCCCTGGAGTTTGTCGTTGAGTCGGCTCAACAGGATGTGCGTCGCCGCAAATCAGCCAGAGCGTCGGTAGGTCGTACCGAGGTTCTATAGCATAATCGAATCAGGGAGGGATTCGCCGCAAGCCAACATCCGCGCTGATGGCAGCTGCCTAGGTTACTGGCTCACCTCACTCATATGATTATGCTCTGGTCCCGGTGAGGATTTCTTCCCTTCCATCGCCCCTTTTATCAGACTCGTGGGTTCTGCTGCCGTATTCCTTCGTCTTCCCTCTTGCTCCGTGAGAACACCCATTGGACAACCGGCGAGCAGGCCATTTCCGTGCAAACGCATGCACAAGCCAATACCTTCTTCCAGAAGGTGCGACCGCTCAAGTAGGCACAAACCCAGTGGGAGGAGTTACATCCTCTCTAGAGTCTCAAAAGATCCTAAACCGGAGACCCCCCTCCCCGGCCCTGTGGGCCAAGGGGGGGCGTTCACCAGGCTGGACACGGCCTCGATTTCTCGCACACCGTGGCCGACATTGAGAACGAATCGGGGCGAAGCGCGCTGGTTAGTTCTGAGGAGGCCGGGGTGGTCGCTCTTTCTCCTTCTCGTTCTGCATTTCCTTCCCCTGTTCCTTAGGCGGCTGCTCGGGTTTTCTCGGTGGCTGGCTTGCCGGCTTGTTTGGCGGATTTGCAGGCTCTCGCCGCTCAGGAGGTTTCGACTCTGATGGTGCTACAGGTTTCGCCGTTTCATTCGGATTCGTATTCGGCTTTGCTGTCATTCCACCTGGAGGAGCTGCGCGTTTTGGCGGCACCGGAGCAGGGGGCCGTGGGTTGTACGAAGCCGCCGCCTTGGCTTCTAGCACTCCCTGACCGCTAAACACGCCCGGCTTGCGGGTCGCGGCGATCGGTGGCTTGCCATGGTTGACGGACGCCAATAGCGCATGGTTGCTACCGGCGGCGTGCTCTTGCTGTATTTGTGCGGCCGTTGGCGCAACATGTCGCGCGAGGCCCGCGGCCTTTTCCGCAGGAGTCGGCCGAGCGGTGGTTCCGCCGGCGCCGCCGTTATAGCTAGCGCTGTTTACCGAGACGTCGTTGACCACGGTCTTCTCATAAACATTGGCGATGTTCGTGACGTTGGTTACGTTGTTCACCGAACGGTTGTAGAAAAATGCTCCGTTACTCCAGTACCCGCCCGCATAGCCGATACCAACGTAGCCGAAGCCATAGAAGATGCCACCGTAGAAGCCGACCTGTGGAGCCCAATACCCGGCATTCCAGACAAAAACACCGTCGGCCCAAACCCAATAGCCCGGAGTCCACAGCAAACCAACCGGCGCCAAGATCCATGTGCCGGGCACCCAGTAATAGCCGTCAGGGCCCCAAGCCCAGTAACCGGGCGTCCACAGATAGCCGGGACCAGGACAAATCGGCTGCTCGTACACGGGCAGGGCTGGCGGAGCGATCGTAATAGCCACGCCGAACTGTGCGGGCGCTGGCGGCGGCAGGGCCAGCACGACCAGCGCAAACAACAGCGAACAACAACAAAGCAAGCGCATGTTACGCATCTTCGATCACCTCCAAATCTTGAATTTCAAGATCCGTGCGATTCCAACGTCCACTAATCTCTCAATGGTCTCGATTCGGCGGCTCTTCAGACAGAGATTTCTGGCTTCATCGAATTGTTCAGGTATGTACTTGGACTCAGCCCCCATCGTGCCTTTATTCCTTGAAGCCAGACGGCTGAGCTCCTCGATTGCGCCTTGGCTAGTGAACTCTGACTTCGGCATCCTGTAATTGAAGCTGTCGAGAATGCGATACTCCGTACGCGCATAGTTCACTCCGACCGCCACCAGCTTTCCCTTCACTGGGCATATGTTTCTCAAGGATCGCACAGCCCACGTTTCCCTGGTCGCGCCGATGACCTCGACCTGAGGTCAAGTCTCCCTGGCCCGCCGCCCAGGTCGGTCAGAAGCACAGCCGGCAGCGCGAGCGTCAAAAGAGGGGCTTTCTCATCGATTTCCTCCCTGGCCCGAAAGCGGGTTCGCTCCCCACTTTGACGTCCCGCAAACACTATGCCAAAGCCGTTCGTACGGCCTTGTTATTGGCACCAAGAGACTTACGCGAACACACTTCTCTGGGTCTGACGCGTACCTTAGGGTATTTGCTCGCCACCGGCTCAGAAGATTTTACGTGGCTCGCCTTGTCCCACACAGCCGTGACGTCCGGCCAAGAACCGGCGCTAAGCGGAAGAGATAGCTCCTTCCTGAGAGGTTCGGTCCATTCCGTGCACCAGTCGTTCGACGGAGGGGAGGGGCGACCGTTGTGGTTGCCCTGGGGCGGGCACGAGGCCCGCCCCTACATTCGGCGTTATCGCTCGAAGTTTTCTTCGATCGCAATGCGGGCATCACCGATGTCGCGCAATCGCTGCTGGGGGTCTTTGTTGAGACAACGGCGAACAAGTCTTTGAATGCTAGCGGGTGTCGCCACAGGCAACGCATTCCAGTCGGGGTCCTTCATGATCACCGCAACCAACCCTGCGAGAAACGTCTTCACCAGGCGAAGGCTTGTCCGGGCCCGAGGCCTGGAACGTATCACAAAATGGGGAGGGTTTCACACAAAGGCGAAAAGTTCGCAAAAAGAAACCAAAGCGCTTGTTGTTTCTCGCCTCTGCGCGCTTTGCCGGCTTAGCGAGAGACCCCCGGCCAGCATTGTCGGGTCTCGCCTTTCTTTTCCAACTGGCACCGTCTAGACCTCTAGCCTCCAACGTTCAGTATACCGGAAACCGCCGGAACAGGTTGGCTGCAGACCGCGAGCACCGACGAGTGTTCGAAACCCGTTAGGCGCACTACGGACCCGGGTGCAGAATATCTTACATGCATTAGTGTAAATGCTTCAGCCTCGAACAGGGCTTGGCAGCTCAGGAGCGAATTTCTCTCCCGGCGGCTAAGGATCCTTCTGGCCTGCAAATACTTACGGGCATTGCATCCGAGCGTCTACCTCTGCGTCTGGCATGCTGTTTGCTGCTGGTTTTGAGATAGAGGTTTGTTCAGCTTTGTTTGCCTGGCTGAGAGCATCGCGTAGCGTGGAGGGACATCGCAAGGCGAATGTCTCGTCAGAGGATTGTGGCCGCGGTATTCGAACCCACAAGGGGAATTCTGGGCGGATCACATGCGGGTGAGTGTTCGTCTTATCCTCTCGCTGATCGCGGGGGTCACACTGATCACTTTTCTCTTCGCTCGCAGCGAGGTGCGAACTGAAAAGAGAGGTCTTCGGAGTGATCTGGAAAGGCGCGCCGAAATCCTGGCGGAGGGCCTGGGGCAGGTCATCGGGCCGCTGGAGGGCAATGATTCCCATAGGCGCCTGCAACAAAGGCGTTTGCAGCAGATAGTCGAGCGCTTTGGCAATCGGGAGCGCCTAGCCGGCGTGGCCGTTTACGACGAGCAGGGAAAGACTTTAGCCATATCCTCGAAGCTTACTCAATACTTCGCAAAAGACCCTACTTCGGCCAAACTGGTAGTTAGGCAGGACGGGCCGGCGGGAGTTTTTTTGCGTGTGGGCGCAACCATTATGCATGTTTTCATGATACCCCTTCGTGAGGAGAGTGGGGTGTCGGGAGCGTTGGCCATCTTTCATGATGCGAGCTACATCGACGCTGAAAGCCTGGAAATTTGGCGGCACGCCGTCTGGCACGTGCTGGTGCAGGTCCTTCTCATCACCCTCGTCACACTGCTAATCGTACGCTTGAGCATTGTCGGACCTATCGCCAGGACCGCGGAGTGGCTCAAGGACCTGCGAGCGGGTAGGAAATCTTTGCGCCCAACGGCGAGGGGAGGGGATCTGTTCGAGCCCCTGTCTCATCAGGTGGTGAACATCGCCGAGAGTCTAGTCGCCGCGAGGGCAAGCGCTGAAGAGCAGGCCCGGCTGCGCGAGGCGGGCGAATCGCTCTGGACCACCGACCGGCTGCGCATCCACGTACAGAGCAACCTGCAGAACGGGAGATTGTTCGTCGTTTCGAATCGCCAACCCTATGAACATGTCTCGGGCGAGAAGGCGATAGGCGAGAAGTCGATAGAAGTTGTTGCCTCCGCGAGCGGGCTGGTGACAGCCATCGAACCGGTCCTGGTGGCCTGCGACGGCACATGGATCGCCCATGGCGCTGGCAACGCCGACACCCAGACGGTTGACGAGCACGACCGGCTTCGTGTGCCGCCGGACTACCCCCAGTACACCTTGCGCCGGGTGTGGCTTAGTCATGAGGAAGAGGACGGCTACTATTACGGCTTCTCCAACGAAGGCCTCTGGCCGCTCTGCCACATCGCTCATACCCGACCCGTTTTTCGCGAAGCGGACTGGGCGTGCTATCTGGCCGTGAACCGCAAGTTTGCCAGCGCTGTCCTGGAGGAAATGGCAGGCACAGAAGAGCCGTTTCTTCTGATTCAGGACTACCACTTTGCACTGTTGCCGCGCCTGGTGAAAGAAGGGCGCCCGGACGCTCGCGTGGCGATTTTCTGGCATATCCCCTGGCCGAACCCGCAGGCTTTCGGCATTTGCCCCTGGGAGCGGGAGCTGCTCGACGGGTTGCTGGGCGCTGACATGATCGGATTCCCCACCCAGTCACATTGCAACTATTTCCTCGAGACCATCAACGACGACCATGAGTCCTGCATCGACTGGGAGCACTTTGCCGTCAACCGCGGCGGCCACAGTACTCTAGTCAAGCCGTTTCCGATCAGTGGCGCGTTTTCGGAGTCGGGAGGGAGACACAACGGGAATGGGTCGTCGTCACTTGACCGCGCGGCCCTGTGCAAGCGCCTCGGTGTTGAAGCCGCCTACCTGGGTGTCGGCGTGGATCGCGTCGACTGCACGCAGGGTATTCTTGAACGCTTTCGTGGCATCGAGCGTTTCTTCGAGAAGTCCCCAGCTTACCGCGAGAAGTTCACGTTTGTTCAGATCGGGGCGCCGAGCCGGACTGGCATCAAGAGCTACGGGGACCTGATGGCCGAACCGGAAAAGGAAGCGGAGCGCATCAACGGGCGGTTCCAGGCCGGTGAATGGAAACCCATTGTGTTTCTCAAGGGTCATCACACCCAACAGGAAATCGAAGCTTACTATCGAGCGGCGCATGTCCGCTTGGCGACTTCGCTGCACGACGGCATGAACCTGGTAGCCAAGGAGTTCGTGGCCTCGCGCGACGACGAGCAGGGAGTGCTTATCCTGAGCGCTTTTACCGGGGCGAGCCGCGAACTACGCGATGCCCTCATCGTCAATCCCTGCGACGGGGAGGCTCTGGCGGACGCTATTCGCAGCGCGCTCGAAATGGACCCCGCTGAGCGGACGGCCCGGATGCAGCGCATGCGCCGAGTGGTCAACGAACACAATATTTACCGCTGGGCGGCGAGTCTCGTTACTGAGCTGGCCGAGATTCGCATCGAGCAGCGGGAGAGTCCGCGTAGAACGGGTACGCGAGCTGTTACGGAAAAGTCGCTTCGTGCTCGATCGACACTTCGGGAGCGGTGGTCCGAACCCTTGGTCGACTCAAGCCCAGAAATGATTGACCATAGCTTTGGCTCGAAGAATGATGGCGAGAAGCGTCCTACTGCCGGGCCGGGTACTTAACACCTGTTCGACCGCGGGGCGCAGCGGTCGGAGCGCGTACGGTTTCAGCAAAGCATTTGTCGTTGTTCTTGGACCTTTCTATCACGCCGATGACACGACGGGTGAATATGCATTAGGCACCCGGCGGCATGGGATCATGGTTTGTATCGGCGTGCGGCGGTTTACTAGAGTCCTCTCGTTTTGCGCCCCTCCGCAGGAAGTTCGGCGATTTCTGGAGAAGGCGGAGAACTTGGCCAGGGCACAACAACGGGTAAAAACATCCCCGAGAACACAGGCATCTTCTACCGCGGGCAGGAAGCAATTGTTCACACTCTCCAAGCGTAAGGGCTGGGAGGACGATATGCAGAAACGGGTCATTGAGCGGGAGCCGGCATCACGAGTTTCGGAAGCCGATTGGCTCGATCTGGAGTCTCAGGCGACGGTCGAGATTACCTCCGAGGAATCGAATCGCCCCATTGAGCTCGCCTTTCGGGGTGGTGAAGAAGTGGGTTGGCGCGCGGGTGCTCCCGGTGTGCAAGTCATTCGGCTCCTTTTCCACCAGCCACGGCGAATTTCTCGAATTCGGCTTCGGTTTACCGAAAAGAGCGCGGAACGAACGCAGGAGTTTGTGTTGCGCTGGGCGCCCGACCAAAGCCAGCCCTTCCAGGAGATTGTTCGTCAACACTGGAACTTCAGCCCACAGGGTTCGAACATCGAGTTAGAGGACCATCATGTGAATCTGAACGCGGTCCGGGCTCTCGAATTAACGGTTAACCCTGATGTAGCTGGGCGGAGGGCATTCGCTTCGCTAGACGAACTTCGCATCGGCTAAATGTCTTGAGCGATTGACCAATTATGATAGGTGATTAGGTCATTGAGTTCATTGGGGACATTGGAATTGGTTCCCTGCGGTCCAAGCAGCATCATTCAATGACTCAATTACCCGATCGCTGAACCAGTCAGTTTCTGCTGCTTCCTGCTAGCAAGGCTACGGGAAAGCTGCGAAACACGTCTCCCAGTAGCAGCGTCTTCCCTCTCGGAGCCCGCAAAGTTCCGAGACACTCCCCGGTCAATACGTTGCGCCATTCGCCCGGCGCCGCCGTGGGGAGACTAATGACGTTTCTTCCCCACACGCTCTGCCCGACAGGATATTCGTCGCGCGCAATCAGGCCAGCCACCATCCGCGGCACTATTACCATCACCCACTCACCGTCGTGCAAACGAGCGAAGGCGCAGACATGCTCTTTAAGGGTTCCTGATGCCTCCAGAGGCAGGTAGCCACCCTCAAGAAATACCGCTCCGTGATTGCGCCGGAAACGCAGCGCTTTGGCAGTGACGTAGAGCTTGACACTTCCGTTCTGCCACGTTCGCAGAAGTTCCGGCACAAGAGCGCCGAGCTCTTCGGACTCCCTGGCCTTGAGTCGACGAAGAAGCTCGCTGCGCTTCTGGAAGTCCACCGCGCTGCGGTTGTCCGGGTCAACAAGCCTCAAGTCCCAAAGTTCTGAACCCTGGTAAAAGTCGGGAACGCCGGGCGCGCAGATTTTGAGTAACGTCTGAGAAAGCGAGTTGATGGCGCCCAGGTGAGCAATCCGCTTCTCGAAGCGCAAGAAGTCGCGCAGAAACCGGTTTCGGCTGGACGGAACCAGGATCGCATCGATGAATTGATTCATGCG
>Ga0306920_100004943_pt1 | contig 17135 bp, 12 predicted proteins | sample flu12Cox44000170_FD_204666 | JGI IMG/M metagenome (GOLD analysis project Ga0306920, IMG submission 204666) | Lab enrichment of tropical soil microbial communities from Luquillo Experimental Forest, Puerto Rico - flux4day.12C.oxic.44.000.170 (v2)... | ecosystem: Environmental > Terrestrial >... | reverse complement strand
GCGACAGGCGACCTCGAGCCGTACTCCTCGGAGTACGAGGGCTACATGGGCAACTACGGCAATACGCTCGATCGCTGGTACCACCGGGCAGCGGTGATCGTGTGGCCAGGTGACCGGGCCTTCGCGAACCGCGCCGAAACCTCCCCCGCGTGGGCTCTCGATGAGCTTGCCGCGATGGCGTCAGCAGGCGACGTAGCAGGTGCGCAGGCCGCGGCCGCGTCGCTCGCGTCGTTCTGGGACGGGGCCGTGCGCGCCCAGACCGGATACGAGCGGGGCGGAGCCGCGGGGCTCTTCGGCAAGGCGCTCCGAGCGGCGGACGACGTTGCGGACGCGGATACCGCGGCGATGCTGCTGCACCCGTTCTGCGTTGAGCACCTGACCGCTGCCCATATCAGCTCCCTCGGAAAGATCGCCGGCCAATACGGCCAGCAGTGCACCGCGAGACTGCTGCAGACCTGGTTTGGCGGCGTTCAGCCCGTATGGGCTTACGCCGCTGGACCGGACCGGCCCCAATGGGTGGCGGGCCAGTTGCCCGGCCTATGCGCGGGACTGCACGCCACCGGCAGCGCTGGCGCGGTCGCCGCGCAGCGGCTGCTCGACCTGGCGTGGGAGTGGACGCGCAACCATATCGGGACAGTGCTCGCCTCGCCGTCGCCCAGTTACCGCGGCCAGCAACTCACCGACCTGGGTAAGCCGCTCGCCGCCGTGCTGACGGCCGCCGCTGTGATCGAGGCGGCCGGCACAAGAGATGCTGCTTGCGGATACGTCCGGAAACAGGAGGACGCCGTAGCCGCGCTGGAGATATCCGCCCTGCGCGCCGCGAAGCTGCCTCGGGACAGCGCGAAACGGCCCCGGGACGGCATGCGCGGCGGCACTGGCTTCGGCGACCTGGCCGTCGACTGCGCGGCCCGGCTGCGCGTCCGGCTCGCACACCCGCAGCGCGCGCCCGGCGACTGGTCGATCGAACTGCCTGCGGGCGGGTGCACATGTGAGCTGTGCGATACCCTCCGGGCATTCTTGTCAGACAAGAGCCGACGTACCTTCGAGTGGCCGCTCGCCCAGCAGCGCAGGCAGCACGTCCACTCCCGGATCGACACCGCCGAACTGCCCGTCAGCCACCTGACCAGGCGGCAAGGCCGCCCCTACACCCTCGTCCTGAGCAAGACCGACGCGCTCTTCGCCTGGGAGCGGGAGGCGCGGATCAGGGATGAATCAGATGTGGAGTGGCTCGAGGCAAAGTGGGCCCCCGGTGGGCCGGCCACTAGATGATCACTGATACGAGATCATCACCGGCTTCGGGGTCCTGGCCATGGTCTGGCGCGGGCTCAGCATCGGGTGGTCTTTGATGTAGAAGTTCTTCCATCCAAAGAAGACATGCCGCGGGGCCGCCCCGGTGACCGACTGCCAGGTCTGCTGCTTGTCGGTGGGCGTGCCCTGGCCGTCCATGTGGATGACGATCGCCAGATCATCGTGACGGGTGTCGATCGCTCCTTCATTGCCGATCATCGACAACCGGAACTGGTGCAGGACAAGAAGTTTCTGGGGCAGGTGCTGCCGGGCGGTGAGGCGGGCCAGCCAGCCGCTGACACTGTTGATCTCGCTTGCGCTCACGCTGCCGATCTGCCGGAGCGGCCGCTGCCCTGGCTGCAGCTTCCACTCCGGATCCAGTGCCAGCCCGACGTTGGGCCGTTCGAGAAGCGCCTTATAGGCCTTGGCCTGGGCGAGCAGGCTGGCCTTGCCGGCTTGCAGATCCAGCACGACGTACATCCCGGCCGCGGACGCGCGCTTCACCCACGGCCGCAGCAAGGCCAGCGGGGTCTGGTAGGAGTAGCTGCCGTCGCTGCCGGGGTGTCCCTCGGCGACGCTGGCGATGATCTCGAACGCCGGGATGACCGGGACGTTGCTCAGGCGCCGGTACAAGGCGGCGGTCTTCTTGGCTCGTGCGATGCTTGCGGGCAGATCCTGCTCGCCAAGGGCTCCGAGTGAGGGGGTGCCGGGATGGCCGTAGAGAGCAACGAGGCGGCGCATGGGAAACAGAACCTGACCGCCGCCCGGCAACTGCACCCCCGTCTCGGCCGTGGCAACCCGGGCCCGCAGCCGTCCGATCGGCTTGAAGCCCGCCCCTAGGGCGATCACCTGCCTTGGCCGGGCGGCGGACAATGCGGTGATCGCGGCTGGGTCGGCCCTCGGGTCGAAGCCGTGGACGGCGATCACCTGCGCGCCCGCCACCTGCGCGGTAGTGACCGCCGCCGTTGCCCCGACCGCGGCCACCTGCGCGCCAGCAACCGGCGCAGCAGAGACCGGCGCGGCCGCGTTTCCCCCGTGCACCAGGACCACCACGTGGCCGAGCGGAGGCAGTGCGCTCGTCGTCGGCAGCGCGGTCGGCCTGGTGACCACTCGGGTCCCGCGTATCTGCGCGGCGAGCGCCGCGCGGCCCAGGCCCACCGCCAGAACCGCACGGGGGTGTAGCGCACCGATCTCCGCTCGCGTCGCGGCGCCGACGGCGGTTCCCGTGGTAAGCAGCAGCGGCGCGTCTGCCCACTCGGCCTGGGCGGCAGCGGCTGACACGTCGGCGGGACGGCCCGCGTCGGCGATCACGACGACCGGTGCGGAAGAGAACAAGGCATGCGCCATGCCCGCGGCCAGCACATCAGGGGGACCGGCCAGCACCGACACCCCCGATGCCGACGGCTTAGCTCTGGCAATCAAGGGAGGATCAGCCCGCCGCGGCGGGCGGGGATCACGCACGCACGATGCAGCGCCTAAGGTGACGGCCGACAGCACCAAGACTGCGCCCGCCAGGCGCAACATCCCAGTGCCGCGCCCGCCTACCACGATGGCAACCCATGCGCCATTAGCAGCCTCGGCATCCTGAACCCGGCCCTCTTAGCGCCGAACGCTACGCCGTCGGCCGAGAGCATAGAGGGCGCCGCGCCGAGAGCGCCGGAGAATCCACCACATGCGTTGAAACCCACCCGTAGGGCGCAAGTGGGCGCCCCCGAACGCAGCGGCAGGTCCTGGCACGTTACTGGGCGGACGTCAGACCCGAGTCCGCCGGTTAAGGCCAACCCGGCGCCCCATTAGGCTGTCTGCAGCATGTTAGGAGGCCCATGAACGAACTTCGCAGCGTGCACGTGCCACCATCCGAGGTGCACGAGCGGCTCGCCGAGCATCTGCTGGTCGACGGGTACCGGCTGGTTCTCGATGCGGAGCGCAGTCACGGCAGCTGGCTGGTCGATGCCCGCGATGGCCGGGAGTACCTGGACCTGTACACCCAATTCGCGTCAGCGCCGGTCGGCGCCAACCACCCAGGCATCGTTAATGACCCCGAGTTCATGGCACTGCTCGCCGGGGTGGCGGCCGGCAAGCCGGCCAACCCGGACATGTACACGACCCACCTCGCGGAGTTCGTCGAGACCTTCGCCCGGGTGCTTGGCGATCCGGCGCTGCCGCACCTGTTCTTCGTGGAGGGTGGCGCCCTCGCGGTCGAGAACGCGCTCAAGACGGCCTTCGACTGGAAGAGCCGCCGCAACGAGGCTGCGGGCCGGTCCCGAGACCTCGGCACCCAGGTCATGCACCTGAGGCGCGCGTTCCATGGCCGGTCGGGTTACACGATGTCGCTGACCAACACCGACCCGACCAAGACCGACAGGTTCCCCGCCTTCGACTGGCCGCGCATCGACGTTCCCGCCATCACCTTCCCGCTCGAGACGCACCGTGCCGACGTCGAGGCCGCCGAGGCCCGCGCCCTGGCCCAGGCACGCGAGGCGTTCGAAGAGAACCCGCACGACATCGCGTGCTTCATCGCCGAGCCGGTCCAGGCAGAGGGCGGCGACAACCATATGCGCCCCGAGTTCCTGCAGGCGATGCAGGCGCTTTGCCACGACCACGATGCGCTGTTCGTGCTCGACGAGGTGCAGACCGGTGTCGGGACCACCGGCACGCCATGGGCTTATCAGCAGCTTGGCCTCGAGCCTGACGTCGTGGCGTTCGGCAAGAAGGTGCAGCTCGGCGGGATCATGGCGGGCCGCCGCGTCGACGAGGTCGCCGACAACGTGTTCCACATATCCAGCCGGATCAACTCCACCTGGGGCGGCGGCCTGACCGACATGGTGCGCTCGCAACGGATCCTGGAGATCATCGAGGCCGAGGGCCTGTTCGACCACTCGGCGAAGACCGGCGGCTACCTCCTCAACGAGCTGCAGGGCATCGGTGACCGGCACTCCGGGCTGGTCAGCAACGCCCGGGGGCGCGGCCTGATGTGCGCGATCGACCTTCCGGATGGCAACCTGCGCGATCGCGCCATCGCGATGCTGCGGGAGGCGCAGGTGCTGGTGCTGCCGTGCGGCGAGCGCACCATGCGGTTCCGCCCCGCGCTGAACGTCACGACGGACGAGCTGAAGGTTGGCGTGCGCGCCCTCGACGACGTGCTCGGCCGGCTGGCCACCGCCACAGGTCACGCCGCCACCACCGGTCACGCCGCCGCCACCGGCCACGCCGCCGCCACGGATGAGATGAGGTCGTGATGACCCGCCACATCACCTCGGTCATTGCCGGCGCCCCGGTGGCAGGCAACAAGCGGATCACCTCCACCAACCCCGCCCGCACGAGCGAGATCGTCGCCGACGTATCCCTTGGTGACGGGGGCACGTTCCTCGAAGCCGCCACGGCGGCCCGCCAAGCACAACCGGCCTGGGCGGATGTGCCGGCCCCGGTAAGAGGCCGCGCGATCGCCCACATCGGCCGCACGGTCGAGGCCAACGCCGAGGCGCTCGCCAGGCTGGTGACCAGGGAGATCGGCAAGCCGTACACGGAGGCGCTCGGCGAGGTGCGCGAGATCGTCGACACCTGCGACTTCTTCCTGGGCGAGGGTCGCAGGCTCTACGGCCAGACGGTGCCGAGCGAGATGCCGGACAAGCAACTGTTCACGTTCCGCAACCCGGTCGGTGTGGTCAGCGTCATCACCGCCGGCAACTTCCCGGTCGCGGTGCCGAGTTGGTACCTGATCCCGGCCCTGCTGTGCGGCAACACCGTGGTCTGGAAGCCGGCCGACTACTCCCCCGCCTGCGGCGCGGCGCTGTTCGACCTGCTGGTGCACGGCGGCGGGCTGCCCGACGGCGTGCTGAACCTCGTGCTCGCGGACGGCGAGTCGACGTTCGCCGGGCTCGAGCGGGCGCTGGACGCAGGGCTGGTCGACAAGGTCGGCTTCACCGGGTCCAGCGCGGTCGGATCTAAGATCGGCGAGCTGACCGGCCGGTATATGCAGTCGGCCTGCCTGGAGCTCGGCGGCAAGAACCCGATGGTCGTGACGCCCAGCGCGGAACTCGACCTCGCGGTGGAGGCGGCGCTGTTCTCCGGCTTCGGCACCGCCGGTCAGCGGTGCACGTCCCTGGGCACCGTGATCGTGCACGAGAGCGTCCACGACGACTTCGTCGCGCGGTTCGACAAGGCGACCCGGCAGGCCACCGTCGGCGACCCGTTCGGCGACGTCGTATACGGCCCGATGCTCGACGAGAAGTTCGCCGTGCGGTTCGAGGACTACCTCGGGTGGATCCAGCCCCACCACGGCATCCTGGGATCGACCGCGACCGGGCGGATCACGGCCGCCAGCCCGCGCGAGGGTTTCGCGGGCGACCCGGACGCCGGGATGTTCTACCACCCGGTGATCGTCGACGGCGTGCGCGAGGACGACGCGATCTTCCTCAACGAGACGTTCGGCCCGATCGTCGGCGTCACGACCTACCGCGACCTGCGCGACGCGATCCGGCTGGCCAACCTCCCCGGTTACGGGCTGTCGTCGTCGATCTACACGAACGAGCCCGCCGAGGTCTTCAAGTTCCGCCGCGGCATCTCGGCCGGCATGGTGAGCATCAACAACTCCACCTCCGGCGCGGAGGCGCACCTGCCGTTCGGCGGCAACGGCAAGTCCGGCAACGGGTCGCGCCAGTCGGGCGTGTGGGTGCTCGACCAGTTCACCCGCTGGCAGTCGATGAACTGGGACTACTCCGGGCACCTGCAGAAGGCGCAGATGGACGTCACCGAACTGACCCCCGACGAGTCGTTCCGGCTCGCCGACTGACCTGCGCGGCGGGAGAGGAATGGCCGAGCACTCGCCCGAGGAGGCGCTCGACCGGCACTTCCTCGAGAAGGCCGGGGCGCTCGAAACCGCGCCCGGGGCGCGCCCCGCCGACCCGGCGGCACCGGTGCGGCCGGACAGCCGGCTCACCGGCGGCCTGGCGCTGGCGCTGTTCGACGCCCAGCTCGGCAACCGCCACCTCGACCTCGCCGCGCGCTACCTGCGGGCGTCTGGCCAGGGCTTCTACACGATCGGGTCGTCCGGGCACGAGGCCAACGCGGCGGTCGCGGCAGCGCTCCGCCCGACCGACCCGGCCCTGCTCCACTACCGCTCCGGAGCCTTCTACATAACGCGCGCCGCCCAGGCCCCCGGTACCGACGCGCTGCGCGACGTCCTGCTGGGCCTCGTATCGGCGGCAGACGAGCCGATCGCCGGCGGCAGGCACAAGGTCTTCGGGCATCCCTATCTCGCGGTGATCCCGCAGACCTCGACGATCGCCTCCCACCTGCCGCGCGCAGTCGGGGTCGCCTTCGCCATCGACCGCGCCCGCAAGCTCGGCGTGCCGTCGCGGTGGCCGCGCGACGCGATCGCCGTCGCCAGTTTCGGCGACGCCTCGGCCAACCACTCGACCGCAACCGGCGCCATCAACACCGCCTGCCAGGTCGCCTACCAGGGGCTGCCGATGCCGGTGCTGTTCGTCTGCGAGGACAACGGCCTGGGCATCAGCGTCCGGACGCCGGCGGGCTGGATCGCGGCGACGTACTCCAACCGGCCGCCGATGCGGTACTTCTCCGCCGACGGCACCGACCTCGCCGCCTGCTACGACGCAGCGCTCGCCGCCGCGGAGTACGTTCGCGCCACGCGCAGGCCCGCGTTCCTGCACGTGCGCGTCGTGCGGTTCATGGCGCACGCCGGTTCCGACGCCGAGGTGGCCTACCGCCGCTCCGGCGAGATCACCGCGGACTACGAGCGCGACCCGCTGCTCGGCACCGCGCGGCTGCTCGTCGGCGCCGGGCTGCTGACCCCGGCCGAGGTGGTGGATCGTTATGAGGCGATTCGCCAGCGAGTCCGCGCCGTCGCCGACGAGGCCGTCACGCACCGGCCGCTCGCCAGCAGCGCGGAGATCATGGCGCCGCTCGCGCCGCACCATCCCGATCACGTCGCACAGCGCGCGGCCCAGGCCGGCAGTCCCGAGGCGCGCGCAAAAGCCTTCGGCGACCGGCTGCCGGAGGATGGCGGGCAGCTCACGCTCGCGGACAGCATCAACCGCGCCCTCGCCGACGCGCTGGCGTCGTACCCGAATCTCCTGGTCTTCGGCGAGGACGTCGGGCGCAAGGGCGGGGTCTACGGGCTCACCCGCGGTCTGACCCGCCGGTTCGGCGCCGGCCGGGTCTTCGACACGCTGCTCGACGAGCAGTCGATCCTCGGGCTCGGGCTCGGCGCCGGGGTCTCCGGGCTGCTTCCGGTGCCCGAGATCCAGTACCTCGCCTACCTGCACAACGCCGAGGACCAGCTCCGCGGCGAGGCGGCCAGCCTGCAGTTCTTCTCCAGCGGCCAGTTCCGCAACCCGATGGTGGTGCGGGTGGCGGGCCTGGCCTACCAGAAGGGCTTCGGCGGGCATTTCCACAACGACAACGCGGTCGCCGTGCTGCGCGACATCCCCGGCCTGGTCGTCGCCGTGCCGTCCCGCGGCGACGACGCGGCAGCGATGCTGCGGACCTGCCTCGCCGCCGCCGACGTTGACGGCTCGGTCTGCGTGTTCCTGGAGCCGATCGCCCTGTACCACACGCGCGACCTGTACGAGCCCGGCGATGGCAGCTGGCTGAGCCCGTACGCCGCCCCCGACCGATGGGCGGACACGCACGTGCCGGTCGGCCGCGCCCGCCCCTACGGCCCCGGTTCGGACCTCACGCTCGTGACGTTCGGCAACGGGGTCCCGATGTCGCTGCGGGCGGCCAAGCGGCTGGCCAAGACCGGGATCGGCGCCCGCGTCCTGGACCTGCGCTGGCTGGCTCCGCTGCCCGTCGACGATCTGTTGCGGGAGGCCGACGCGACCGGACGTGTCCTCGTCGTCGACGAGACCCGCCGCTCGGGGGGCGTCTCGGAAGCCGTGATCACCGCGCTGACCGACGCCGGCTACGCCGGCCAGATCGCCCGGATCACCGCCATGGACAGCTTCATCCCGCTTGGCGACGCCGCCGCCCACGTGCTGGTATCCGAGGCCGATATCGAGAAGGCGGCGGCCGACCTGCTGGCCTGAGGTCGGCGGAGCGATGGCCCGTGGGTCGACCGCCGACCTGCTGGCCTGAGGTCGGCGGAGCGATGGCCCGTGGGTCGACCGCCGGCCTGCTGGCCTGAGGTCGGCGGAGCGATGGCCCGCGCCCGCCACCACCCCGCAGCGCTCGCCGGCGAGGCAATTGGTCAGGCGAAGTAGTGGCCCTTGTCCAAGTCCTCGATGAGCCCGGGCTGGACCGGCTGCCACCCCAGCAACTCGCGGGTCAGCGCGCCGGATGCCGGCTGGTCGACCGCGAGGATCATGCCCAGGAAGCCCAAGTCGTCGGCCGGGACGGACGCGGTCGGCAGGTTCAGGTGCCGTCCGATCACCTCGGCGATGTCGCGCGTCGGCACGCCCTCGTCGCCGACCGCGTGCAGCCTCGAACCCGCCGGGGCCTGCTCTATTGCCAGGCGAAACAGGTGCGCGGCGTCCAGCACGTGCACCGCTGGCCAGCGGCTGGACCCATCGCCGACGTAGCCGGAGACGCCCTTGTCCCGGGCGATCGCGACCAGGCGGGCGATGAAACCGTGATCGCCGTCGCCGTGCACCGTCCGGGGCAGCCCCACCACGGACGACCGGACACCGCGTGCCGCCATGTCCAAAGCCGCCCGGGCGTTCGCGGCCCGGCCCGCCATGGGTGAGTTGGCAGGGGACTCGTCGTGCTCGGTCGCCATGCGCCCCGGCAGCGCGGGCGTGCCGGAGGCGATGACCAGCGGGTTGCCGGAGCCCTCGAGCACGGCGCCCATCGTCTCGATGGCACGCCGGTCGGCGCCGACCGACGCCTCGATGTCGGTGAAGTCATGGATGAACGCGAGGTGGATGACCCCGTCGGAGCCCGCGGCCCCGGCGCGCAGGGCGCCCAGGTCGTCCAGGTCACCGCGGAGCACCTCGGCTCCGGCGGCGGCGATGGCCGCGGCCGAGGAATCCGACCTGGCGAGCCCGAGGACCTGGTGACCCGCGCCGATGAGCTCGGGGACAACGGCCGAGCCGATCCAGCCGGACGCGCCGGTGACAAACACCCGCATGTGAACCTCCTGATGTCAGTGACTGTCATCACTGTACCACACTCGATGTCAGCCACTGTCATCACGTACGATTGTGCCATGGGTCGATGGGAGCCGGACGCGCGCGGTCGCCTGGCGAAGGCGGCCATGACGCTCTACGCCGACCAAGGTTTCGACCAGACGACGGTGGCGGAGATCGCCGCGCGGGCCGGACTCACCGAGCGGACGTTTTTCCGCCACTTCGCCGACAAGCGCGAGGTCCTGTTCTACGGCCAAGAAATGCTGCGGGACCTGCTGGTGCGCGCCGTCGCGGACGCCCCGGCCTCGGCGACGGCGATGGACGCGGTGGGCGCGGCCTTCGAGGCCGCGGGCGCCGTGCTCCAGGAGAATCCGGAACGGGTCAGGCTGCGCGACGCCATTGTGTCCGCGAACGCGGAACTGCGGGAACGCGAGCTGATCAAGCTCGCGGCCCTCGCTTCGGCGGTGGCCGGCGCGCTCCGCGACCGCGGTGTCCCCGAGCCGACCGCGAGCCTGGCCGCCGAGACGGGTGCCGCGGTCTTCAAGATTGCCTTCACGCGCTGGATCGGCGAATCAGGTCAGCCGGACCTGCCGGGGATCATCGGTGAGTCCATGCGGGAACTGGGGGGCATGCTCACAGACCGGCTGGCTGGGGCTGGCTCTCCTGCTCCATCCTGATCCTTCGCGCCATATCTGCCCCAGGATGCCAGGCGTGTCCGCCAGCGTGACCACGTCGATCGGCACGAAGACCTGGCGCTCGCTGACCGCTTGCCCCAGCAGGAACGCGGTCGGTCACCTCGCCGCGGAGACGCGGTCAGTCACCAGCAGGACGCGGTCAGTCACCTCGCGGCGGAAGCGCGGTCAGTCACCTCGCCGCAGAGGCGCGGTCGGTCACCTCGCCGCTGATGAGCTGGCGGCCTCGCGCCGTTCGGTCCAGCCGGCCGTCGCGGGCAGGCGTCGCCGGGCGGCCCGTGCCCGGCGGATGAGCACCGCCAGGGCACCAAGAGTTGCAGCCCCCGCCAGGATCAAGGCGACCTGCCAGTTCGCAATGCCGGCCGCGGCGGCGGCGTGGGCGTGGGGCGGGAACGGAATGGGGTGCCGCGGACGGATCCACGGGAAACCCGGCGGATCGGACCGGGCAAAGGCGGCTGGTGCGCCCTCGATGATCCCAAACAGAACGGCGGCGAGTGCAGCCAGCGTGCTCACGAGCAGGCGGATGTGGATGCGCTTCATGTCGACCCCCCGGTTAAGACTTGTCGTGGTTAAGGAGGGCGCGGGGCAGCCCGGCTGATACATCACGCACGTTCGGCGGGATTGGGGCCCATGCCGCCTACCGGGGAGAGCGAGACGGGCGTGTCATGATCGGGCAAGGCGAAGGCAGCACACGGTAAGTAGATTGGCCGCTTGATGCGTAGGAAGGGCGTGAGCCAGGAACAGGCGGACTTCGCGGCTTTCTACGAAGGATCACGGGACGATTGCCTGCGCACCGTGCTTGCCGTTGTCCGCGACGTGGACAAGGCACAGGATCTGGTCGCCGAGGCGTTCGCCCGGGCCTGGGCGTCATGGCGGAGGGTCAGCCGTCATCCTGCCCCGCGCGCGTGGGTGGTTCGCACGGCGCTGAATCTCGGTGTGTCATCCTGGCGCAGGCACCGCCGGGAACTGCCGCTGACAGATCATGACGTGCCCGCCTATGGCCCGGCCACTAGCCAGGTAAACGCCGAGCTAGTAGCGGCGTTGCAGCGACTCCCGGCGCGCCAGCGCCAGGTCGTCGCCCTGCGGATCTTCCTGGATCTGGATACCGCGCACACCGCTGAAGTGCTCGGCATCGCGCCGGGTACCGTCACCGCGCACCTGACGCGGGCCCTCACGGCGCTGCGCGCCGAGTTGGCGGCCTACGAAAGCGAGGGGACTCCGTCGTGAACGATGCCGATGTGATCACCGCCGTGAAGGCGTCGTACGCGGGGATTCACATGGACGTCCCGCTGGATGTCATCGAGGGCCGGGGCCGGCGGCTCCGGGCTCACCGCCGGCTTCCCGGCCTGGCCGGGGTGGCGGGGACAGTTGCGATCCTGGCGCTGGCGGCGGCTCTGGTTTTCGGTAGTGGCAGGGCCGCGGCGCCGGGCGGCAGCACGGGGACCGGGCGGCTGACGGCCTGGACCGTTGTGAGTCAGCCGGGCGGCGGCGTGCGGGTCGCTCTGCGCGGCTCTCAGATCCGTGACCTGGCCGGGCTTCAGGACAGGCTCCGCGGCGACGGCATACCGGCGAGGGTCGCCCGCATCGGGTATCGCCGCCCTCCGTTGAACGTCCCTGGCTGCCGCGTATTTGGCGATTGGAGCCCAGTCCCAGGCGGGATCTCCCGTGCCCTCTGGCTCAAGATCTTCTATGGCCCGCACACCGGCCAGCAAAGCAAGCGCGCCTTCTGGGTGTACCCATCGGCGATTCCCCGCGGGCTGGGCGTCTTGGTGGATATCTACTACGACGGCACGTTCGGGCTCTACGTGGTGAGGGCCAGCCCGCCGTGCACCGGCAGCTAATACTGCAACGGCACTTGACATGCTGCTTAGGCGAGGGTCTTGGAGCGGGAGGCTCCGGCTGCCTGTGAGCGTGGACGCTACGGTCAGGCGTCAGTGCGCCCGTAGCACACGATCCCACGTCAAGCCGGGCTGGTTAGAGTTCCGGTGTGGCCACTCAGGTGCCTGGCGGGGGACTGTCCCCGGTTGAGCAGTCGCTGGTCGAGCATGTCGGCCGCGGGGAGCGGCTCGACCTAGTTCCCAAGGGCGAGGCGGTTGATGAGGCCGCGATGCGATCGTGGGGTGAGTCCCGGACCGTCTCGGCGGCGGTGATCCGCGACATTCTGCGTGGGCGGCTCGCGCCCGACCCTGATCCGCATGGGCTGCGGCTGCGGGGGGCCAAGATCGCCGGCCGGCTTGACCTGGAGAACCTCACCACCGATGTCAACCTGCAGCTGTTGGATTGCCTGCTGGAGGAAGGTGCCCTCGCCCAGGACGCGCGGCTGGCCGCCGTCAGCCTGGCCGGATGCCAGCTCGGACATCCCGCTGAGCCGCCCCTGGAGGCCGACCGGCTCCTCTGCAGGGCGCTCAGCCTGAGCGGGGCGAGGATCATCGGCCACGCCTACTTCGGCGCGATCCGCCTGACCGACGCCCGCATCGGCAGCAGCTTCTTCTGCGGGCGCACGGCCGTGAGCAACGACTCCGGCCCCGCCCTAACCGCCGACGGCCTGTACGTCGGCGGAAGCATGTTCCTACGCGGCGGGTTCACCGCCACCGGCGCTGGTGAGAACGGCACGGTCCGCCTGGTCGGCGCCCACATCGACGGCCAGCTCGACTGCACCGGCGCGGCCCTCCGTAACGACTCTGGCCCCGCCCTCATCGCCAATAGGTTGCAGGTCGGCCAGAGCATCTACCTCTTGGATGAGTTCACGGCCACCGCCTCCGGCGCTGGTAGTGCGGTCGACCTGCTCGGTGCCCATATCGGCGGCCACCTCGATTGCGAGGGGGCGGTCTTGCGCAACGACTCCGGCTGGGCCCTGAACGTCGAAAGCCTGCAGGTTGCCCAGAACATGTTCCTCCGCAAAGGGTTCACTGTCACCGGCGGCGGCGAAAGTGTGGCGGTGAATCTGACGGCTGCCCGGATAGGTGGGGCGCTGGCCTTCGATCCGGCGCTCCTTGAGCACGTGGACGATCCTCACCGCCGGCTCAAAGTGGATGGGCTGACCTACACCGGTGTGCCCCATGGGATCTCGGCTCTGGGGTGGCTGGATCTGCTGCGGCACGGCACCCCCAGCTATGCGGCGCAACCGTACCAGCAGCTGGCCGCTGGATACCGGGCGGCGGGCGACGAACGGCAGGCCCGCAAGATCTTGATGGCACAGCGCGACGACGAGCTCACCCGCACGGACGCCCGCGGGTCCGAGAGGCTCTGGGGCAAGATCACCAAGGTCACCCTCGGCTACGGCTACCAGCCGTGGAAGGCGCTGCTGTTCCTCGCCGCCGTGGTGGTGATCTCCTGCCTGCTGGCGGTCGTGCTCGGCTCCCATGGGGCGCTGGCCCAAACCAAAGACATGGCGACCCCGGGCCAGCCGTGCACCGTTTTCCAGAAAGCCAGCGCGGGGCTGGCTCTCAGCCTGCCGGTGGGCACTAGCGTGGCCCAGGCAGGCTGCGACCTGGCCAAGGACGCGGCCAGTACCACCGCGGCCTGGCTGACTGCAGTCGGCTGGGTGCTGCGGCTCCTGGCTTGGGGGTTCGCGGCACTGTTCGTCGCCGGATTCACCAGCGCCGTGCGCAAAACCTGACCTGGCTGCCGTTACGGGCCACGTGCCGTTGCGGTACTAAGCCGTGGACCGCGTCTGGTGACAGCGGGCACCTGGTGATACCCTCGGCCGGCCAAGGCAGAGACCCCGCCATCAACTGATTTAAAGTCGCTCCCTGCGGTCGCGTCGCAATACGATCGACCGGGCTTGTTCGTTGTCCTGACAGGTGGGTGCGTTCAGCGTAAGGAAGGGTCGGGTTGCTGGTCGATTCGGCGGCCGGCAGCCCCCAGGTGGCGCAACGTGGGAGAGAAGCGGGTCATCATGAAATTCACCCAACGCGGCGTGATTGTGATCAGCGTGGCCCTGGCCGGGCTCGCGCCCGCGGCCACCGCCATGGCCGCAACACCCGTGGCTTCCGCCGGGCGGGACACGGCCCCGTCGGCGCAAACCTGTGGCCGGGTCATCGCCACCATCCCGGTGGGACGGATTCCCCAGGAGGTCGCGGTGAACCCGGCGACCAACACGGTCTACGTGGCCAACCGCGGTGGCAAGGTGTCGGTGATCAACGGGCAGACCGACAAGGTGATCGCCAACATCCCCGTCGGCTATTCCCTGTTCGGCATCGCCACGGACCCGGCCACCAACACCGTTTATGCGACCCATGGCACTGCTGCCGCTGGCAAGGTGGCGGTGATCAACGGGCGGACGGACAGGGTGGTGGCCACCATCCCGGTGGGCGCAGATGCAGCTGGGGTCGCGGTGAACCCCGCGACCAACACCGCCTATGTGGCCAACATTCTTGACGACACCGTGTCGGTGATCAACGGGAGCACGGACACGGTCTCGGCCACCATCCCCGTGGGCCCGGCCCCGTTCGGGGTCGCGGTGAACCCGAAGACCAACACCGCCTACGTGACCAGCGGCAACTTCAACCTGTTCGTGATCGATGGGCGGACAAACACCCTGACGGCCACCACCCCCATGACCGCGGGCGCGACCGGGGTCGCCGTGAACCCGGCGACCAACACCGCCTATGTGACCAACGGCGAGAACCCCGGCGCCGTGTCGGTGCTCAACGGGCAGACCGACAAGGTGGTGGCCACCATCCCGGTGGGACAGCTCCTGCAAGGGGTCGCGGTGAACCCGGCCACCAACACCGTCTACGCGGCCAATAGCGTCGTTCCCGGCACGGTGTCGGTCATTAACGGGCAGACCAACACCGTGACGGCCACCATCCCCGTGGGCGCAGCCCCATACGGGGTCGCGGTGAACCCCAAGACCGGCACCGTCTACGTGACCAACAGCGGCGATGGCACAGTGTCGGTGATCGCACCGTGCCGGAAATAGGCGACACCTTCCAGACCAGCCAGCGCGGCTAGAACCGGGGGCGCGGAGCGAGGCGACCTTCACCACCAGCTCCTGCGAGTCCCTGGAAGGGTCTCAAGGGAGCCGACGTGGACCCACGGCCACGTCGGTTACCCGGCGTGTCATGATCGGGCCAGGCGAAGGGAGCACCGTGAAGTATGAGATCGTCGCCGAGGCCTACCGCGACCTGGAGCAAACCAGCGCCCGGCTGGCGCTGATCGACCGGCTCGCGGCGCTGGTGACGGCGACCCCGGCGGAGTTGCTGCCCACGGTCTGTTACCTGTGCCAGGGCCTGATCGCGCCGGAATTCGCCGGGGTGGACCTGGGCCTGGCCGAGAAACTTGCCATCCGCGCGGTCGCGACCGCGACCGGCACCGCCGCCGAGGAGGTGGCGGCCGCCGCGCGCACGGCGGGCGACCTCGGCCTGGCCGCCGAGCACTTGCTGGCCGAGGGCGCTGCCGGCCGGGCGGCCAGCCTGCAGGTCACCACGGTGGTGGAGACCATGCACGAGATCGCCGCGGCGGAAGGGACGGGGTCACAGGGCCGCAAGCTGGAGCTCCTGGCGGGCCTGCTCGCCCAGGCCACCCCGCTGGAGGCTCGCTACCTGCTGCGGCTGGTCACCGGGGGGTTGCGGCTGGGCATCGGGACGCCCACGATCCTCGACGCGCTCGCGCAGGTGTACCTCGGCGGCCGGGCAGCCAGGCCGGTCCTGGAACGCGCCTACAACATCTGCTGCGACCTCGGCCTGGTCGCCGCCGAGCTGATCGCCGGCGGGGTGCCGGCGGTGGAGGAGATCCGCGTCCGCCCGGGGAATCCAGTACGGGCCATGGCCGCCCAGCGGCTGTCCGACGCCACGGAGATCCTGGCCAAGCTGGGCGGGGAGGCCGCGGCCGAGTACAAGTACGACGGCGTCCGGGTTCAGGCACACCGGACCGCCGACGGGACGATCGAGCTGTTCACCCGTCGCCTGGAGCGGGTCAGCGCCCAGTTCCCCGACGTCGTTGAGCTCCTCGCGGCGGGGCTGGGCCCGGCCGAGGCGATCGTCGAGGGGGAGGTCGTCGCCTTCGACGCGGCCGCCGGCGAGCTGCACCCGTTCGGGGAGGTCATGACCCGGCGGCGGAAGTACGGCATCGAAGAGGCGGTGCGGGATGTGCCGGTGGGCCTGTTCCTCTTCGAGCTGCTGTTCGCCGACGGCCAGGACCTGACGGAGCTTCCTTACCCGCAACGGCGCGCCAGGCTGGCCGAGGCGATCACGGTCTCGTCCCAGCTGCGGCTCACCACCGCCACCGGGGTCGCGACCCCGGCCGCCCTGGACGCGGCGTTCGAGCAGGCGATCACCGACGGCTGCGAGGGACTGATGTGCAAGTCGGTCAGCCCGGACGCGATCTACCAGGCCGGCGCCCGCGGCTGGCTGTGGATCAAGCTCAAGCGGGACTACCGCACCGAGCTGTCCGACACCGTCGACCTGGTCGTCGTCGGCGCGTTCGCCGGGCGCGGCCGCCGCGCCGGCGTCTACGGGGCGCTGCTGCTGGCCGCCTACGACGCCGACGCCGACGTCTTCCGGACGGTGACCAAGTGCGGCGCCGGGTTCTCCGACGCCGAGCTGGCCGAGCTGCCCGACCGGCTGGCGCCGCTGGCCCGCGCCGAGCGGCCCGCGCGGGTCGACGCGCGCCAGCAGCCCGACGTGTGGTTCGAGCCCGGGCTCGTGCTGGAGATCCTCAGCGCCGAGCTGACCCTCTCCCCCACCTACACCGCCGGCTGGGGGCTGATCAAGGAGGACGCCGGGCTGGCGATGCGGTTCCCGCGGTTCACCGGCCGCTGGCGCGACGACAAGAGCGCCGAGGACGCCACCACCATCAGCGAACTGGTCGACCTCTACCGCGTCGCACAACGGAAACCGGCCAAGACCTGAGGCATGTGGCCCCCGGGGACCGGCGGGTACCCAGAGCCTGGCAGGGTGGCTGGCGGTGAACCGAGGGAGGCGAGGCAGCGATGGCCGGATCCGCCGGGCGCGACGCCGCAACGCGCACGCTGAGCGAGGCCGACTTCGCGGTGGGCGTGGCGGATCGCTACTTCGAGGACTACGCGGTCGGCGCGGTGTACGAGTACGGGTACGTGAGCGTCAGC
>Ga0306920_100004942_pt1 | contig 17135 bp, 12 predicted proteins | sample flu12Cox44000170_FD_204666 | JGI IMG/M metagenome (GOLD analysis project Ga0306920, IMG submission 204666) | Lab enrichment of tropical soil microbial communities from Luquillo Experimental Forest, Puerto Rico - flux4day.12C.oxic.44.000.170 (v2)... | ecosystem: Environmental > Terrestrial >... | reverse complement strand
CCTCCTCCGTGAGGTTCCCTGCCGGGGGCGGTTTCGAGCCGCTCCGCGGTGGATTGCTGCCGGCGGGCTCTCGCTGCATCTCGCGTGCCTTGACACATCCCGCGCGCAAGTCGTTGCAGGATATTGGCGGGACCGTCCACGCACTCCCTGAGGTCACGGTGGCGTGCCGGCCAAAGCCCGGCCGGGAGGTGGTCAGCCCGCGTTCACGGGGTGTCGCAGCGGGTGCGAGCGCCGCGCGAGCCACGCGATCTGCGCGAGGCCGCCGGCCGTGAGGCCGAGCGATGCGAACGCGAGCCCCGGCACCGAGTGCCACGCCACGCCGACCCCGAGCACCGTGACGTGCGCGACCAGCAGCACGAGCATCGACTCGGTGATCGCACGCGTGCGGTGGGCGTGCACGAGCATGCCCTGGTGATAGCTCTGCCACACGCTCACCGCGCCCATCGGCACGAGGAACCACAGCGACTGGCGCGCCATGAGCGCGAGCCCGGCCGGCAACGCCGAGGCACGCTCGAACCACCACGCGCCGAGCGGCGTCGCGGCGCCCACGAGCAGGATGGCGAGCGCGGCCGCGCTCAACCCCCACGCGAACCGGCGCAGCGCCGGCACCGGCCGCCCGCGGTCCATGAGCGACACCACGACCTCGTTGAACGCGAAGCCGAGGCTCCTCACGGTGAACGTGCTGCCGGAGAGCACCGGCCACGTGGCGAGCGATTCGAGCGCGTTCGGCATGCGGCTCATCGCCGCGGCCGAGAGCGGGAGCGCGAGGAAGTTCAAGAGTGGCGTCACCGATAGCGGCGCGTAGAAGCGGAGGAAGCGGGACATGGTGAGTTGCGGCGCCGCTGGCGCCGCCCCACCGGAAGGCGTTGCGGCATCGGGCGGCGCCGGAGGCGCCGCAACATCGGACGCCGTCGCGTCCGCTGCGAGCGCGCCGCGCAGCACGGGCCGCACGGCGAAGCCGGCGAACACGCCCTCGGCCACGACCGCACTCGCCACCGCGACCGTGCCGACGACGATGCCAGGAAGCGCACCGTAGGCGAGGCCCGCGCCGAGCAGCGCCACCAGTGTCGTCAGGCGCACGAGCGTGCCCCAGGTCACCGCGCGCGCGCGCCCGAAGCGGATGAGCACGCCCTGCTGCGTGCGCCGGTAGGCGATCGACAGCGTCCACGGCAGCATGATGCGGAGCCCGATGCGCGCAGGCTCGCGCACCGGCTCCGGCACGCCGATCACGGCGCCCGCGACCCAGTCGAAGAGCGGCGTGAACGCGAGCACCGCGTGGAGCACGGTGAGGAGTCCCGCGGCGACGAACATGAACCGCCGCACCACGAGGTACGAGTGCCGGTCGCGCGCCAGCGCGGTCGAGGCGGTGAGCAGCATGAGGATCGGCGACTCGATCAAGAGCGCGAGAGGGAACACCACGCCGCCGTAGGCGGCGAGGCTCACGGTGGCGTGGGACATGCGCGCCATGGCGGCGCTCACGACCGGGAGCTCCAAGCCCATCAGGATCCAGCTGCCCGCGAGCGGGAGCCAGGTCGACACCACCTCGGGAACGCTCAGCGCGCCGGCCCGGCTGCCGGAGGGCCGGTAGCGCTCGCCGGGCGCGGGGGCGGGCAACGGCGGAGCGGGGATCGGGGACGGACCGATCGGGGATGGCCCATCCGCAGGCCGGCGCGTGGTCATGAGCGCCGCACGGTACGGGAGGCCGCGCGCGTCGCGCCAGCGCGAGAGCCGCGGGTCAGTACTCAAGCGCCGCGAGCGCAACGTCGATACCGGGGATGACCGGCCCCACGCGCGCACGGGAACCCAACGTCCGCCGCGGGGCTTTCACGAGCCTTCGCGAGGAACGATGAACGACCGTCTCCGATCCCATCGCCCCGGACCTCCGCCGTTCACGCCCACGATCGGGCTGCGCGAGGTGCTCGAGGCCACCCCCGATCTCGTCTTCAGCACCGACGCCTGGGGCCGGCTCGTCTGGGCGGCGCCCGCGTTCGAGTCGATCACCGGCCGCAAGGTGAAGGACTGCATCGGCCACCCCGTGCTCGTGCTGCTCTCCCCGGCGTTCGCGCGCACCGGCCGGCGCGTGTTCGTGCGCGTGCGCCGTCACCAGGGCGAGCTGATCGAGCACCTCGCCGACGTGCTCAAGCCGGACGGCCGCATCGTGCCGCTCGAGATGCGCCTGCGCATGACCGAGACGGCGAGCGGCGAGCGCTACATGATCGGCACCGCGCGCGTGCGCACGGAAGTGGCGGCGCCCGAGGACAGCGCGGAGCCCGCGGCGAGCCCCGTCGCGCCGCAGGTGATCGAGCTCCAGACGCACCTCGTAGAGGCGCGCGAGGCGGCGCAGGTGAAGGGCGAGTTCCTCGCCACGCTGAGCACCGAGATGCGCACGCCCATGAGCGGTGTGCTGAGCATGGCGAACATGCTGCTCCAGGGCGAGCTGAACGCGAACCAGCGGCAGATCGTGGAGCTGATGCGCGAGAGCACGCAGACGCTGCTCACGCTCCTCAACGACACGATGGATTATTCGCGGCTCGAGACCGGCCGGCTGACCGTTGACACGCTCGACTTCGACCTGCGCGTGACCGTGGACCAGATCGCCACGGTCCTCCACCCGCTCGCGGTCGGGAAGGGGCTCTCCTTCGAGAGCCGCGTTCAGGGGCTCGCGCCCTCGCGCCTGAAGGGCGACCCGGGCCGCGTTCGCCAGGTGCTCCTGAACCTGGGCTCGAACGCCATCCGCTTCACCGAGAAGGGCTCGGTGGCCGTGCGCGTCGAGCGCGAGGCCGAGGACGACAGCGAGGTGACGCTGCTCTTCCAGGTCACGGACACGGGCGAGGGCATCCCTGCCGACGCGCTGTCGCTCGTATTCCTCCCGCACAAGCCGACGAATGAAGTCGACGTGCACCGTTATTCGACGCCGGGCCTGGGCCTCGCGCTGTCGCGCCGGCTGGTCGAGGCCATGGGCGGCACGATGGGCGTGGAGAGCGACGGCCAGCACGGCTGCACGTTCTGGTTCCGCATCCGCTTCGAGAAGCAGCCCGTCACCGTGGGCGGCACGGCGACGCCGGCGCCCGAGGTGGCGCTGCGCGGCGTGCGCGTGCTGCTCGCCGACGGCAACGCGGTCGCGCGCGACCCGATCGCCGCCGTGCTGCGCGCCTGGGGCTGCGACGTGGAGCTGGCCGAGAACGGGCCCGAGGCGCTGCGCGCCGTGCGCGAGGCGGCCAAGGCGCGCCGGTCGTTCGCGCTGGCGCTGCTCGACCGCAAGCTCGAGGGGCTCTCCGGCGAGGACCTGGGCCAGGCGATCCGCGCCGACGAGGACCTGAGCGCGACGCAGCTCATCATGATCACGAGCGAGGGCCGTCCCGGCGACGGCGGTCGCGTGAAGGCCGTGGGCTTCGCGGGCTACCTGATGAAGCCGCTCGAGCCCGCCCAGCTCTACGAGGCCGTGGTCGAGGTGTTGAACCCGAACCTCGCCGACCAGCCGCCCGCCGACCGGCCGCTCGTCACGCGGCACTCGCTGGCCGAGGCGCGCCGCGGCCGGCTGCGCATCCTGCTCGTGGACGACGACGCGGTGAACCAGCTCGTCACCACGAGCGCGCTCCACCGCGTGGGCTACAACCTCGAGGTGGCGCACAACGGCCACCGCGCGATCGAGCTCACCGAGGGCGAGCGCTGGGACCTGATCTTGATGGACATGCAGATGCCCGATCTGGACGGCTGTCGCACCACGTCGGCGATCCGTGCCCGCGAGCGCGGCGCCTGGCGCACGCCGATCATCGGGCTCACCGCGAACGCCGAGAGCAAGCCCGACCGCGACCGCTGTCTCGCTTCCGGCATGGACGTGGTGCTCGGCAAGCCCATCAATCTCGAGCAGCTGACGACGCTGGTGGAGAAGTTCACGTCGCGCGAGGGACGCACGTTCGAGCCCGAGGTCCCCGTGGCCTCGACGCCGAAGCTCACGGTCGTGTCGTCGCACTTCGACGCCCCGGCGCCGGCCTGGGCCGGCAAGGCCGACGAGCCCGAGCCGGCCGGGGAGGACGAGTGCGGCGTGCCAGTCGTGCCCGAGGGTCCGGCGATCGACCTGGAGCAGCTGGAGGCCGCGTGCATGGGGCTCCCGGCGCTCCGTTCGTCGTTGCTCCACACCTACCTGATCGACGTGCCCGGCCGGCTCGAGCGGCTGCGCTTCTCGTTCGACTCGGGCGACCTGCGCCGCGTGGAGTTCGAGGCCCACGGCCTGCGTGGCATGTGCGCCACGATCGGCGCCACCGGCTGCACGGTGCTGTTCGGAGAGATGGAGGAGCGTGCGCGCGCCGACCGGCTCGCGGCCGCACGCGCGCTGCTCGAGCCGGCGATCGCGGAGGCGGTGCGGACGGAGGAGTTCATCCGCCGCTTCGACCAGATCGTGGCCCGCGAGGCCGCGTAGCCGAATAACGTTCGCTGCAGCGATCGACGCCCGGCACGGGATTCGCGCCGGGTGTCGCCGTTTTCGGGTCGTCGCGTCTGCTAAAATGAGCCGTCCGATGCGCGCCCAAGCCCCCGCCTTCCTTACCCGACGCCTCGCGGTGCTCACGCTGGGCCACTTCACCATCGACATGTACTCGAGCTTCTTCCTGCCGCTGCTGCCGTTGCTCTCGCAGCGCCTGGGGCTCAACTACGCGATGGTCGGCGGGCTCACGGCCATGGCGAGCATGTCGAGCTCGTTCCTGCAGCCGCTGTTCGGCGTGCTCGCCGACCGCATCCGCCGGCCGTGGTTCGTGGCGCTGGGCCCGATGATCGCCGCCGTGTTCCTGGCCTCGATCGGCCTGGCGCCCCGCTACGAGGTGCTGGTGGCGCTGCTGGTGATGGGCGGCGTCGGCGTGGCCATGTTCCACCCCCAGACCGCCTCGCTCGCGGGCTCCACGAGCCCCCAGCGCGCGCTCGCGATGTCGTGGTGGGTGACGGGCGGCACGCTCGGCTGGGCGCTGGGCCCGGCGTACGCCACCGCGATCGTCAACCGCTTCGGGCTCGACCATACCTGGCTCGCGGCCTTCCCGGGGCTCGTGCTCTGCGTGCTGCTCTTCACCTGGTTCCGCCGCGTGGCGCCGCATGCCGCGGCGCGCCGCGAGCGCGCGGCGTTTCGCGAGCTGCGTCCCGTGGCGCGCTCGCTGACGATGATCTACTTCGCCGTGGTCTGCCGCTCGGCGGTCTCGGCGGGCTTCGCCACGTTCCTGCCCCTGTGGGTGCACGCGCACGGCGGCAGTGTCACGCGCGGCGGCTGGATCACCACGCTCTACCTCACGCTCGGCTCGCTCGGCGGCTTCCTCGGCGGCTGGCTCGCCGACCGCTTCGGCGGACGCCGCGTGGTCGTGACGTCGTTCGCTGTCTCGGCGCCGTTCTACGCGCTCTTCTTCCTGCTCCCGAAGCCGTTCGAGCTGCCGGCGCTGTTCGTGGGCTACCTCGTGCTCCAGGCGTCGCTCCCGGTGAACGTGGTGCTCGGTCAGGAGCTCTCGCCGCGGCACTCGGGGATCATCTCGAGCCTGCTCATGGGCGCGGCCTGGGGCCTGGGCGCGATCCTGCTCTACCCGATCGGCATGCTCGCCGACCACGCCGGGCTCCAGGTGGCGCTCGCCACGCTCTCGAGCCTCGTTCTCGTGGGCTTCGCCTGCGCCTCGCAGATCGGGCGCCAGCACGAGCCACTGCCGCTGGCCGTGGAAGCGCGCGAGACGGCGAGCTAGTCGCGGCGCTCGCGGCCGCCCCGTCGGGTGATCTCCTGACTTGTACGGGCCGCGCCCTCGGGTAGCCTCCCGCTTCCCACTCCTCCGGGCGCCGGCGTTCCACGCACCAAGGCCGACACGAGAGATCCGCCGATGGAGCGCCCCGCGCATCACGCATGGGCCGCCGTCCCATGCATCCTCGCCAGCCTGGTCCCGGCAGTGCCGCAGGCAGCCCCGCAAGGCGTGCCGAAGCTGGACCACGTGATCGTCGTGGTGATGGAGAACCACAGCTACGACCAGGTCCGCACGCTTCCCTACATCTCGACCCTGATCCAGAACTACACGTCGTTCTCGCAGTCGTACGCGGTGACCCACCCGTCCCAGCCGAACTACCTCGCGCTGTGGGCCGCGAGCACGCTCGGCGTCTCGAACGACAACTGCCCGCCGGCCGCATCACCGTACTTGGCCGCGAACCTGGGCCAGGCCTGCGAGCAGAACGGCGTGAGCTGGAAGTCGTACTGCGAGAGCCTGCCCGCGGTCGGGAGCACGGTCTGCGCCACCACGGACGGTCTGTACTATCGCAAGCACCACCCCTGCCCCGATTTCTCGAATCTCAACCACTCGAGGGAGTACCCCTACGGTGAGCTCGCGGCCGACATCGCAGCGAGCTCGCTACCGGCCCTCGCGCTCGTGGTGCCGAACATGTGCGACGACATGCACGACTGCGCCACCACCACCGGCGACACGTGGCTGTCGAACAACCTGCCGGCCATGATCTCGGCCGTGGGACCGCGAGGGCTCGTGATCCTCACCTGGGACGAAGACGACCTGGGGAGCGCGAACCACGTCCTGACCGTCTTCGCGGGGGCGGCGGTGAAGGCTAACTACGTCAGCTCCCAGCTCATCAATCACTACACCGTGGTGCGGACCATCTGCGACGTGCTCAGCCTCGATCCATTCGCCAACGCGTCGTCTCAAACCACGCCCATCGACGTCTGGAGCCCGTCGGTGTCCGGGATCGGAGCGCCCCCACCCGCGGAGCTGGCACTGGGCCGGCCGTATCCCGACCCGTCCCACACAACGTTCAGCGCGACGCTGGAGCTGTCCTCCACGCGCATGGTCAGCGCGTTCGTCGCCGATTGCGCGGGGCGCAGGGTGCGGAGCCTGTTCACCGGGCCGCGCTCGGGGACGTCGACGATCACCTGGGACGGGTCGCGGGACGATGGGCAGCGCGCCCTGCCGGGGCTCTATTTCCTGTGCCTGCATTCCGGGCGCGAGCAACTGGCGCGGAGGGTGGCCCTCACGCGATAGGCGGCGTCAGCGCGGCGTTCCCGAGCCGAACCTAGTTGCGGATCGCCGCGATCTCGCTCGCCGTGGCGCGCGGGGCGGACGGCGGCGGCGAGACGAGCCAGCGCTCGGCCCAGCTCTGGAGCGAGAGCACGGTCCAGAGCGCCCGGCCGCGGTCCTCGCGGCCGTCGAGGTGCTCGCGGAGCAGCTTCTGCACCGCGTCCGTGTCGAGCACGCCGGCGGCGCGCACGCGCGCGGGCGAGAGCGAATCCACGACGACACCGCGGAGCGGCCCTCGCGCCCACGCCGAGAACGGCGGCGAGAAGCCCTGCTTGCGCCGGGTCACGAGGTCTCCCGGCAGCAGGTCCTCGGCGACGCGGCGCAGCACCCATTTGCCGGACGTGCCGCGCAGCCGCGACGACTCGGGCAGCGTGAGCGCGTGCTCGACCAGCGCCGCCTGCAGGAACGGCGCGCGCGACTCGACGCCGTGCGCCATCGTGCAGCGGTCCACTTTCGTGAGCAGGTCGCCGGGGAGATAGGTCTCGAAGTCTAGGAGCTGGTAGGCGACGAGCGGGAACGTTCGCGCGCCCTTGGCGCCCGGCGCGAGCAGCTCCACGTCGGAGAGCACTCGCTCCAGGTGGCGCGCGTGTCCCATCGGCGCGTCCGCGGCGAGGCCCGAGCGCAGGCCCTCCGCGAGCAGCCCGGGCGCATCCCCCGGCCGCACGGCGCCGAACCAGGCGAGATGGCGGTCGAACGGCCCCATGCCCCGCGTGCCGAGGAAACGCTCGAGCATGTGTGCGAGCGTGACGTGGTGATGCTTCGGGCGCAGCCGGCGCGCGAGCGCGAGCAGCACGTCGGCGACGGCCTGCGGCAGCCGGTCGGCCAGCGCCGCGTGGCGGTGGCCGAGGTACGTGGGGTAGCCGGCGAACAGCTCGTCGCCGCCCTCGCCGGTCAGGACGACGGGGACGAATCCGGCCGCGTGCCGGGCGAGCCACCACGTGGGCAGCACGCTCGGATCGCCGAGCGGCAGGTCGATGCCCGCGGCCCAGTCGTGGAACGCGCGCTCGCCCTCGCGCTCGGACATCACCACCTCGTGGTGCTCGGAGCGGATCGAGCGCGCCACGCGACGCGCGAGCGGCGACTCGTCGTAGCCGCGGTGCTCGAGGCGCAGGCTGAACGTGGGGAACGGCCGTCCCCAGGCGCGCGCCGCGAGCACGGCGACCAGCCCCGAGTCGATGCCGCCGGAGAGGAACACGCCGAACGGCACCTCGGCGGGCACGCGCGAGGAGACGGCGCGCGTCAGCGCCTCGCGCGTCGCCGCCACGCCGCCGTCGGCGTCGGGCGGAGCCTGGGCGCGCACGAGCGCGTCCCAGGGCCGCCAGTAGCGGCGCGTGCGCTCGCGCCCGCCCTGGACCACGAGCACGGAGGCGGGGGCGAGCTGGCGGAGGGCCGCGTACGCGCAGTCCTCGCCCGCGAACGAGCCGTGCACGAGGTAGCGTGCGAGTGCAGACGCCGAGGGCTCGCGCGACACCCAGGGGAGCGACAGCAGTGCCGCGGGCTCCGAGGCGAACGCGAACCGGCCGGCGCTTGCCGAGACGAACAGCGGCTTCTCGCCGGCACGGTCGCGCGCCAGCGTGAGCGAGCGCGTGGTGCGGTCCCAGAGCGCCACCGCGAACATGCCGTCCAGTGCCTCGGGGAAATCCTGCCCGCGCTCCTCGAAGAGATGTGGGAGCAGCGCCGTGTCCGGGCCCGGGCGGAAGCGGTGGCCGCGCGAGAGCAGCTCGGCCTCGAGCGCGCGGTGGTTGTAGAGCTCACCGTTCGCCACGCCAACGACGTCGCCGGTCTCGCTCTCCAGCACACGTGCGGGCTCGCCGGGCGCCACGATCGCCAGCCGCGCGATACCGAGCGCGCAGTCGCCGCCGTCCCACAGCGCCTCGCCCGAGGGCCCGCGGTGGCGGAGCCGCGCCACCATGCCGCGCACGAGCTCCAGGCGCTCGGTCCCCGGCAGGTCGGGCGCCACCAGACCGGCGATGCCGCACATGTGCTAACGCACCTCCTCAGCCGGGTGGGTCATGGCGCTTCGATGCGCCAGGCGATGAAACGGGTGTCGCGGAAGATCTCGCGTCCGCGCGCGGGAGGGGGGCCGGCGCGCCGGACCTCGCGCACGATGCCGTCCGCGGCCGGCGCCAGCGCGAGCGAGTCCACGAGCGTCCACATGCCACGCCGCCGGAGGGCGTCCCGGTAGCGCACGGCGTAGTTGCTCGTGAGGGGGTGGCCGGTCGCCGAGACCACGGTGGAGGGCTTCGCGAGCAGGTAGTCCGTCCCGGGACTATAGCAGTCCTCGTAGCGCACGGAGGCGACGCCGGCCGCGGCCAGCGCGCGCGCGAGCGCCGCGCCCGACGCGGCCTCCGCCCGGCGCGTGATCGCGGGCCAGCCGGCCGCGAGCAGCACGGGCGTCAAGAGCAGCGCCGCGGCGAACGTCCAGCGCGGCCGCGAGCCGGCCCGCCAGCATTCGGCGGCCCACCACGCGAGCGCGGGGAAGCAGGGGAGGAGGTAGGTGACCAGCTTCGAGTGCGAGAACGTGAAGAACACCGCCGCGAAGAGCACGTACCCGGCGGCGAGCTTCGCCGCGCGCGAGGCGGGTGCGCGCCAGGGCGTGATGAGCGACCAGGGCAGCGCGCCGCCTGCGAACACCGCGGGCACGAACCACCACGGTTGCTGGCGGTCGAACGAGCGCGTCGTGAGCCGTTCCCACGACTCCTCGAGGAACGCGTAGTGCGCGTACTCGGGATGGCGCCTGAGTGCGAGCGCGAACCACGCGGCCGGCGGCCCGATCGCCAGCAGCCAGCCGGCGGGCCACGCGAGCCAGCGGAGCGGCGCGCGGTCGCGCAGCAGCAGCGCCGCCGCCGCCGAGCCGCCCACGGCCCACGCCAGCATGACCGGGCCCTTCAAGAGCACGCCTGCGGCGACGGCGAGCGCCATCGCCGCGCGCCGCGCGGGCGAGGGTCCGCGCTCCAGCTCGATCGCGTTCAGCGTCCACAGTGCGGTGACGCACGCCGTGAGCGGCATGTCGAAGATCGTGTACGCGGCGAGCACCGCGGCGAGCGGCGCGGCGGCGAACAGCGCCATCGCGCGCCACGCGAAGTCGTCGTCCACGAGCCGGCGCGTCGCGTGCGCGAGCAGCAGGAGCGTCGCGAGCGCCGCGAGCGTCGACGGCAGCCGAGCGGCGAGCGGGATGCGGCCGAGCGCGCGGATGGAGAGCGCCGAAAGCGCGAACAGGCCCGGTGGCTTGTCGAGGTAGGGCACCCCGGCCAGGTGCGGGATCACGATGTCGCCGCCCGCCGCCATCTCGGCCGCGACCTCGGCGTTCCGGCCCTCGTCGGGATCCACCAGCGGGAGCGCGAGCGCGAGCGTGAGCGAACAGGCCAGCGACGCGGCGCACACGAGCAGCCACGCTCGCGCGGGTCGGGATGCGGTCACGCTGCCACGCTAGCACAACGGGCGCAGGGCCCCTGCGCCCCGCGCCCGCTCACCTTCGGCGTCGCGCGTTCGGCCTAGAGCAGCTTCCGCGGGCGGCCGGGTCGTCGATTCGACGCAAACAGCGCGTTCAGGTAGTTCGTGACCTCTTCGCGCACGATCATCGGCATCACGGCGCGCACCTTCGCCTGCACGCCCGCGCGCACCTGCACGGCGATGTTCCCGCCGCCTCCGACCTGGGTGAGCAGGCTCGGACGACGCCCGCGCCGGCCCACCAGTCCTTCCTTCTTGCGCCAGGAGTAGTAGGTCACCGGCGTGACTCCGAACTTCCGCTTCACGTCGTTCGCAGTCAGGTTCTCCCGCTGCGCGGCGGCGAGTATCTCTGTCCGCTTTTGCGCCGTGTACGACTTCCGTGCGCGCTTGGCCATGCGTCCTCCGAGTCGATGAGTGCAATGCATCCGCGGGGTTGATGCATGGCGTGTAGCACAGCCTTAGCTTTCTACGCTGCGCCTGTCAATCGGGAATGAACCCGCTCTGTGCGCGGTCAGGCCACGAATATGAAGTCTGTCAACTCGCACAGTCCGCGGCTTGTCAGGGCCGCTCGCCAGCGCTCGCGGGCCAGCGGCGCCATGACCGCCAGTACCAGCGGCGGGCGCAATGTGGACACCGCATCCGCATGCGGCCGGCGCATCTCGACCCGGTGCTCGATCCGTGTCCCGAGCGTTTCATACCAACGCGATAGGCTGCTTCCGACCCCGATCAGCGTGGCCCGGCGGCCGTTCCGGAGCAGGCCGTCGTCCAGCGCCTGGGACTTGAGGGACAGGAATCGGCCCCGCGAATATCGGGGGTCCGTGCGCGTGGCGCTCGCGCGGTGCTGACGCCATCCATAGAGCGTCGATCCCAGTTTCGCGAACCGCGCCCCCCGAGCGTAGAGCCCGATCCACAGGTCCAGGTCCTCGGCCCAGCCGCGCTCTCGCCAGCCGCCGGCGGCCTTCAGGACCGCCCGCCGGGCCATCATCGTGCCGTGCGCGAGCGGACTGTCGATCAGGAGCTCGCGCCGCATCGCCTCGTGCGTGAGAAGCGAGTTGTGCCACACGGCCCACCGTGTCATCCCGGCACCGACGGCCGAGGCGGGGAAAAGCCTGATACAGGTGCCGAGGATGTCGATCCCCGGGTGCGCTTCGAGCCATTCGAGCTGCCGCTCGAGGCGCGTCCGGTGCGAGAGGTCGTCGGCGTCCTGGCGCGCCACCCAGGGCGCGCGAGCCAGCGACAGTGACAGGCCGAGCGCCGCCGGCAGCCCGCGCGGCGGCGTGTGGCGGACGACGATCCTTCGGTCGGCGCGAGCGGCGCGCTCGAGCATCTCGCCCGAGCCGTCCGTCGAGCCGTCGTCGATGGCGATCACTTCGTGATCGGCCAGCGTCTGGCGCGCGAGCGAGCGCAGCGCGCTCTCGAGCCATGGCGCGGCGTCGCGCACGGGAAGCAGCACCGAGACGCGCGGGGCGGAGCCTCTGGGCGACATGTGCGGGAGGCTAGCAGATGGGGTTACGCTCGTCGGTATGGCAGGACATCGATTGCTCATCCTCGGGGGCGGGTTTGGCGGCCTCGACGTGGCGCGCTCGATCGCCCGCTCGCGCGCCGCACGCGGCTACTGGGACACGCTCCTGATCGACAAGGAGAACTTCTTCCAGTTCAACCCGCTGCTGCCCGCGGTCGCGGTGGGCGCCGTCGAGACGCGGCACATCGTCTACCCGCTCCGCGAGATGGCGCGCCACCGCCGCATCCGCTTCGTCAAGAACAAGGTGATCTCGATCGACCTCGAGCGCCGGTGCGTCGAGCTGCACAACGGCCTGGTCGAGCGCTACGACACGCTGGTGATCGCGCTCGGGAGCGTCACGAACTGGTACGGCGTGCCCGGCGCGCAGGCGCACTCGCGCCCGTTCAAGACGCTCGTCGACGCGATGACGCTGCGCGCGCGCGTCGTCGAGCTGTTCGAGATGGCCGAGCAGGCGCGCTCCGACGAGCAGCGCAGGCGGCTGCTGTCGTTCGTGATCGTGGGCGGGGGCGTGACTGGGGTGGAGGTCGCAGCCGAGCTCATCGAAATGTCCCGCGAGACGCTGCTGCCGCGCTATCCCTCGCTCTCGGACTCGCACCTGAGCGTGACCGTGCTGGAAGGGGGCGACCGGCTGGTGCCCGCGGCGCGGCCCGAGCACTCCCGGTACGTGGAGCGTTTCCTCGCCAAACGCGGCGTGCGCGTGGTGCTGGGCGCGCTCGTCACCCGTGTCGAGCCGCACGCGGTGACGCTGCGCGACGGCCGCACGCTGGAGGCGTTCACGTGCCTGTGGACCGCCGGCGTCACCCCTCCCGAGCTCGTCCGCCGGCTGCCGCTCGCGTTCCACATCGACGGCCGCGTGCGCGTGGACGGCCAGCTCCGGGCGCTGCGCCCGGATGGCAGCGCCGTGGAGGACACGTACGTGATCGGCGACTGCGCTGCGTCGCTGCGCAGCGACGGCCGCATGCAGCCCGGGCTCTCGCAGACCTCGATCGCGATGGGGACGCACGTGGGCGATTCGCTGGTCCGCCGCGCCGAGGGCAAGCCGCCGAAGCCGTTCTCGTTCAAGGACGCGGGCTACATCATCTCGCTCGGCAAGCACAGCTCGGTGCTGGACCTCTTCGGCGTGCCGATGAGCGGCAAGCTTGCCTGGCTCATGTGGGCCGGCGCCTACCTGGTGAAGATGGTGGGCTTCCGGAAGCAGATCGAGGTCGGCATCGATCACCTGACGCACCTGTGGTTCGAGCACGACACGTCGCAGATCCTGAACCGCCGCGCCGTGCTCACCGACGAGGAGCTGAACCTGGCGCTCGCCGACGAGCCGGGCGCGGCACACGAACCGGTCGCGGCACCCGGCCCTGCATCAGACGCTGCGCCCGCAACGCCGCGCCCGGAGGGCGCGAACATGGAAAAAGCCGCGAACATGGAGAAATCGCCCACATGAAGACGGAGGGGATGCTCGCGCTCGAGGATCCCGAAGGCGACGGACTCCGCTTCCAGGCGAGCTTCGCCGCCCGCACGCTGATCCTCGACGACACCAAGGGCACCGCGGATGCGAGCCCCGTCCAGGCGATGCTCGCGGCGCTCGTCGCCTGCAGCGCCATGGATGTGGTCTCGATCCTGCGCAAGAAGCGCCAGGTGCTGACCCGCTACGAGATCTCCATGTCCGGCGAGCGCGCGGACGAGCACCCGCGCCGGTTCCTCTCCATCGACTGCGTGCACCGGATCTCGGGCCGCGGCCTCAAGCGCCGGGCCGCCGAGGAGGCGCTGCAGCTGTCGCTCGAGAAGTACTGTTCGGTGTCGCACTGCCTCCGCCCGGATCTTCCGGTCCGCCACGTCATCGAGATCGTCGAGACCGGAGGCTGAGAACCCATGAAAGGACCCGTCATGCCGGACGTGCGTATCGAGAAGGACAGCCTCGGCGAGATGCAGGTGCCCGCCTCAGCGCTGTGGGGCCCGCAGACCCAGCGGGCGGTGGAGAACTTCCCCATCTCGGGCCGGCCGCTGCCGCCCGCGTTCGTGCACACGCTCGGGCTCATCAAGGCGGCCGCGGCGCGCGTGAACCGCGAGCTCGGGCTGCTCGAGCCGCCGCTCGCCGAGGCGATCGAGAAGGCGGCGAACGAGGTCGCCGAGGGCCGCTGGGACGGGGAGTTCCCGATCGACGTGTTCCAGACCGGAAGCGGCACGTCGTCGAACATGAACGCGAACGAGGTCGTAGCCCGGCTCGCCTCGCGCGCGTCGGGGCTCAAGGTGCACCCGAACGACCACGTCAACTTCGGCCAGAGCAGCAACGACGTGATCCCCACCGCGCTGCACGTCTCGGCCGTGGTCCAGATCGAGCGTGACCTGCTGCCGTCCCTCGCGCGGCTCTGGAAGGCGCTGGACGAGAAGTCACGCGAGTTCCACGACGTGATCAAGACCGGGCGCACGCACCTGATGGACGCCACGCCGATCCGGCTCGGCCAGGAGTTCTCGGGCTACGCCTCGCAGGTGCAGCACGGCATCGCGCGCGTGAAGGCCACACTGCCCGACCTTCGCGAGCTGGCGATCGGCGGCACGGCGGTGGGCACCGGCCTCAACACCCATCCCGAGTTCGGCCGGCGAATGGCGGCGGAGATCGGCAAGCTCGCGGGCACCACGTTCGCCGAGGCGCCGAACCACTTCGAGGCGCAGGGCGCGCAGGACGGCGCGTGCTGGACGAGCGGGGCCCTCAACACGGTCGCGGCGAGCCTGATGAAGATCGCGAACGACGTGCGGCTCATGAACTCGGGCCCGCGCTGCGGGCTCGCGGAGGTGTCACTGCCCGCGATCCAGCCGGGCTCGAGCATCATGCCCGGCAAGGTGAACCCGGTCGTGTGCGAGGCCGTGACCATGGTGGCCGCGCAGGTGATGGGCAACCACGTCGCGATCACGGTCGGCGCGCAGTGGGGGCAGCTCGACCTGAACGTGATGCTGCCGATGATGGCGAGGAACCTGCTCGAGAGCATCCAGCTCCTCGCCGCGGCGGCGCGCGTGTTCGCCGACAAGGCGCTCGCCGGGCTGGTGGCGAACGCCGACACCTGCCGCGACTACATCGAGATCTCGCCCAGCATGGCGACCGCGCTGAACCCGCTCATCGGCTACGACAAGGCCGCCGAGATCGCGAAGAGGAGCTTCAAGGAGCGCCGCCCCGTGCGCGAGCTGGCGGCGGAGATGACGAAGCTCTCCAAGGCCGAGATCGACAAGGCGCTCGACCCGGCGCGCCAGACGAAGCCCGGGCTCGAGCTGGGCGGCGGGGCGGGGGGTTGAGCGCCACCGAGTACGTCGGCGCGCACGGCATCCCGAGCCACGAGGACATGGCCGCGCGGCTCGCCGCCGCGCGCGGCCGCATCGCCGGCGTGGCGCACGTGACGCCCGTGCTCACGTCACGCCAGCTCGACGACGCCTGCGGCGCGAGCGTGTTCCTGAAGTGCGAGAACCTGCAGCGCATGGGCGCGTTCAAGTTCCGCGGCGCCTGGAACACGATCCGCGCGCTGCCGGACGAGACACGCCGCCACGGCGTGGTGGCGTACTCGTCGGGGAACCACGCGCAGGCCGTGGCGCTCGCGGCGAAGCTGCTGGGGATCCCGGGCGTGATCGTGATGCCGTCGACGGCGCCGCTGGCGAAGCTGGAGGCGACGCTCGGCTACGGCGCCCAGGTGCTGTTCTACGACCGGCTCGGCGAGGACCGCGAAGCGCTCGCCGAGCGCACGTCGCGCGAGCGCGGCATGTCGCTCGTGCCGCCGTTCGACCACCCCGACATCGTTGCCGGCCAGGGCACGGCCACCGCGGAGCTGTTCGAGAGCCACGGCCCGCTCGACGCGATCCTCGCCCCGGTCGGCGGCGCGGGGCTCCTCTCGGGCACGGGCCTCGCGGCGGCGGTCGACGGCCGCGGCTGCCGCGTGATCGGCGTCGAGCCGGCGCTCGGCGACGACGCGGTGCGCTCGTTCGCGAGCGGGCACGTGGAGAGCGTGCCGGTTCCGGACACGATCTGCGATGGCGCCCGCACGCAGCGCGTCTCGGAGCTGACGCTGGCGCTCATCCGGCGCTACGCGAGCGAGATCGTGACCGCGGACGACGCCCACGTGATCCGCGCCATGCGCTTTCTGTGGGAGCGCGTGAAGCTGGTGGTGGAGCCGACCGGCGCGCTGGCGCTCGCGGCGCTGCTCGCCGGCCGCGTGAAGCTGCCTGGCAAGCGCGTGGGCGTCATCCTCTCCGGCGGCAACGTCGACCTGGCGCAGGCGGCGCGCTGGTTCGCGACCGCTGAAGCGCCGCGAGCGGTTCGCTAGTCGATCCCCGCTTCGTGGAGGACGTCCGCCAGGTCCTCCGCCTCGTGCAGGCCGACGAGGATGCGCAGCACGTTCCCGTCGCGGCCCACGATCACGGTGAGCGGGATCGAGCTGGCGCGGTAGATCGAGCCCACGTTCCCGCTGGTGTCCATGAGCACGGGCAGGTCGAGTTTCTGCTGGTCCAGGTAGGCGCGCACCTTGGACTCCGGTTCGCGCTCGTTCACCGCGAACACCGAGAGCCCCTTGGCGGCGTAGTCCCGGTTCGCCTGCTCCACGATCGGGAGCCAGCGCCGGCAGGGCCCGCACCACGTGGCCCAGAAGTCCAGCAGCACGACGCGGCCCTTGAGGTCGGAGAGCCGCACGGACTTGGAGTCCGCGAGCGACTCGAGCGTGAAGTCGGTCGCGGGCTGGCCTTCGAGCGCCTCGTGCTCGGGCGACCGCGCCATGAACCGGCGCACGCGCCTCGCGTCGGGATCGGCGTGGAACACGAACGCGTCGGCGGCGACCGCCGGATCGGCGTCGGACACCACGAAGCGCGTGGTCGACACCGACGACACAGGTCCCAGCTGCGGGTGGTCCTGGTCCACACGCAGCGAATCGAAGAGCACCATGCGCGTGGCGGGGTCCACCCACAGGATGCGAGGGTGTACGGTGATGCCCTGGCCGGCGCTGTCGGCGCGGGCGCCCGTGAGCGCGTACCGATCGCACTTCACGACGCCGCGGGCGGTGCGGATGGTGTCGCGGCTCAGCTGCTGGACGCGCTTGATGCCGCTCAGCAGGTGCGCGTAGTCGGCGGCGGGGTCCAGCTGGCCGCGGATGAGCGCG
>Ga0306920_100004940_pt1 | contig 17135 bp, 11 predicted proteins | sample flu12Cox44000170_FD_204666 | JGI IMG/M metagenome (GOLD analysis project Ga0306920, IMG submission 204666) | Lab enrichment of tropical soil microbial communities from Luquillo Experimental Forest, Puerto Rico - flux4day.12C.oxic.44.000.170 (v2)... | ecosystem: Environmental > Terrestrial >... | reverse complement strand
AAGGCAATTGCGTATGGCTAGTTGCTTTAAATGTCAGACCTTGGCTGGCGCTACGTTTTGCAAGGTGGTGGCCTAGCCTTGCTATTACGCAGTGACTCAATAGCTTGGGATCCCATAGAATATAACAATGTGTACCACCCGAGTGAGGTGTTACTTCGATGATGCGAACACATTGAAATACCAATGCGGGGCCTCCTTAACTGACTCGGAGCGGAAGGGTACAAGACCATCCTTTGTTATTTGATGCACGGCCATATCTTTGCTCTTCAGAATGTCGATAAGTTCAATCCAGCTTGCTCCAGCGTGTTTCAGTCCGTATGGCCAAAACTCCAAGAGCAACTTTGCAGAGGGATTATCGGCAAGGACACGATTGGCCCCGCGCAAGGCATGAAGCTCATATCCTTGAATATCCATTTTGATCAGATCAACACGTTGGCCGGATTTGAAGTAATCATCTAACGTTATGATATCGATCGGCATGGTATGGCGCGAATCTACCTCGGTCGTATATGTCCGATGATCGACATTGAGTTTATCTGAAAGATAGAGTTTGGACTTTCCGCTGTATTCTCCTACAGCAGCCTGAGACAACCGTACGTTTGCCAGCTTGCGCGTAGCAGATTGCAGGCGCCTAAAATTTTCCGGCGAAGGCTCGAACGAATGAACAATGCCAGTCGCACCAACACAACGTGCGAGAAACTGGGAATAGATACCAATATTCGCGCCGGCGTCCACGACAACATCCCCCGCAAACAAGACCCTTTCCAAGAGCTGACGCTCTGCACGATCAGCGGAAGCTTTAAAAGCACGATAACACAAGCGGTAGATGGGAAAGGCATAGTCATAAGCCGTATTGCCAACTCCGCGAAAAAGCGAGACTAGCCGCATCAGCGTCGTGTCAATTTCACAGTAAAGAAACCTGCGCAGAAGCGTGGAAACCTGCGACTAAGGGCGAGATCCACTGGAAACAACATCCGATAAATCAAAGCTGGAACCGGCAGTTTGTGCGATATTCCGCCCGTCGCCATGTACGAAAGGGCGCTAAAAGGCCGAGCGGAAAGATGCGTAACATCGAAACGATCGCCCAAACGTTGAAGCCACTCGAGTTTCCGAAAAAAAATTAGCCACGGCAGCGCGATGTTGGCGGACCCCAGCGGCCCCTGGACTTCAGTCAACACCGGCTCAGGAATCCCAAAATTGACCGGTTCGTGGTGCAGATACTTGAAAATGACGGTTGATAACACGGAAAAGAAAGGCTCAGTCGCGATTAGCTTGCCACCTGATTTCAACTTGCTGGCCGCACGGTTCAGAAAGGCAATTGGGCTTTTCAGGTGATGTAACACATTGGTAACGGTAATAACATCAAGGCTATTGTCCTTGATTACGTCCAACTTGTCGATTTCATGGCAGTCAAACACAAGATCGAGATAATCCAAGTCGAGCACATCGCTCGTAAGAACGTTTGAGAGAAATTGTTTCAGGGGCGAGGTGCCACTTCCTATTTCCAAAATCGAAAGCGCCCGCGGATCAGGAAAGTCCTTGAACTGGTCACGATAAAGTTCGCGATACCAGAAAAGCAGATTTTTATTAGCGCCGAGCCGCGCACGGTTACGCAGTGTTACGGCATGATCTTTCGCCTGTTCGCTCTGTAAAACCGATGTTGCGTTGCTCATTTGATTGCGCGGATGTACAGCGAGCCGGCAAACTCCGAGATCACCGGCAAGCTCTCGAGAAAGCGACCTAGGGCGTCCAATCGATCGACTAGAGGACCTGGTGTTTTGGGATGGAGGAAATCAAAAGGAACGATCCGGACATCGCGATAGCCTCTTTGCTCGAGCAAGCGCCGGAGCGGCCACCGGAAGAATGCAGTCTCATCCGGTGAGTCGCCTAGCTTCCGCTTCACCCACGGCACGTTCTTTTGTATCGCGATCTGAGGGTTCAGCATGTTTGGCTCGGTAAAGTAAATCGTGCCGCCGGGTTTCAGCACCCGGTAAATCTCGCGAATTGCCTCTTCGATTTCGAGGTGGTGTAAAACCGAGCTGCCCACAACGGAACCAAACACAGCATCGGGATAGGTTAATGCATAGGCGTTCTGGATTTCATAACGAACATTTGGTGCAGAACAATTTGCTTTCGCGACTTCTAGAAGCTCAGGTGAGACGTCAATGGCAACAACGTCTGCCCCGGAGCGCGCCAGCTCTCGAGTGAAATAACCAGTACCGCACCCCAACTCAAGCACAGTCATTCCTGGCCGGAGATGTCTGCTGAGCATCTTCACCCGGCGAGCCCAGCGCAATTTACCAGCTGGACTCTCCCAATTCCAAATCTCGCCCGCCCCGTACTGGGCCAAGAAGCGGCCGTGTTGAATTTCTTTGGCAATGCGCTCCTCCATCGGAAAATTTTCAGATTTTGAAACTCCCATGCCTTTCTCAGGCAGAAAATTTGAGATACCGAACTAGTAGCCGAGTTTTAATTTCAGAAAGCCATGCCAGCACATCTTCAGCATGACAAGCCCGTTTCGAAAAACCTTGGTCATCTTCGTGGAACCGTGAATGCGTTCCTGATAGTGGACCGGCAGGTCCAAAATTTTAAGGTTCAACTTTGCGGCGCCGAATAACAGTTCATAGTCTCCCCAGCGGTCTTCGGTGCCCCAGCTACCTAGCATTGGTTTAATCCGCTCCCAGTCGCTTCTCCAAAGGACTTTTGTGCCGCATAAAGTGTCTTTCACTCGTTGCCCGAGCAAATAGGTGAAAGCGACGCTGAAAAATTTGTTGCCCAGCATGTTTGCTCCGTTCATCGCGCCCTTTGGCACGGGATAGACCAGGCGCGATCCGTTGACAAATTCAGCTTGCCCTGAAACGATAACATCGATGAAATAAGGCAACTCCTCGGGAATCGTCGTCAGATCGGCATCGAGGATCATCAAAATATCGCCTGTCGCAGCGTTGAATCCTGTCCAGACGTTTCGCGACTTACAAACTCCCGGGCCGTGCTCGAGACGAATATTCTTTTCCGGATAGAGCGCCTGCACCCGCAACACTCCTTCAGCCGTGCCATCGGTCGATCGATCGTCGCAGAAAATTATCTCCACATGGCCCGCTAAATGCGGAATACGGCGAACGGCATCCTCCACATTTCCTTTCTCATTTTTGCATGGAATAACGACTGATGCCGAAAGCCTTTCAGGCAAAACCGGCAGTGGCAGCGCTCGTGCGACGACCACCTGCGTCATGCAAAGCCTGCTGACAAACGGCAGGCGCGCACAAAAACGGTTTAGAAAACTCGACAGCAACGGCAAATATTTCGGCAAGAGCACGACTCGATGCGTTTCGAGCGCTTCAAATCCGGCGAGCTTCAACAGATTTCGGATATCCGCGGTGGAAAGCCAGTTCTGCTCAGTGCGCGGCACCTTCATCCCGAACCATTCAGCGAAGGTGACGAGTGGTTCCCAAAGATGATTATAAGTTGTCACCAGCACGCGAGTATGCCTCTGGCAGAGCGGCTTTAGGTTGCGCAGTGCTTGAAGCACATCAACCGTGTCGCCGATGTCGTTAAAGAGGATGTAATCGAATTTCTCGTCCGGCTTGAAAGCTTGCTGGAATTCCTCCTTGTCTGGAAAAGCGACCGCGAATTCGAAGGACGGATTCCGTTGCCGCGCGATGGCTACGATTTCACCACAGATGTCGACGCCTTTGCCCTTACTCGGCCTAACGACCGCCAAAAGGTTGCCGATGTCGCAGCGAACCGAGAGAACTTTTTTCTGCGGTTCCACCAAAAAACGGAGAAGCCGGTTTAGCAGCTCATAATAGTATCTGTTGCGGTTGATCCATGTCTCGCGCCGAGCAGCAATTTTGGCCAGATGATCTCGCGTGCGCTCGCGTCTTTGCTCAAGCGCGGCTGGCCCCCACGTCGCTGCGTTCGACTCGCCCTCGCCCCCAAGAGTCGCCACACCACATTTACCGTTTAATGGCGAATTGACTGCTTCCAGACGTGCAGCAGAGCTCCGCATAGCAGCCTCCTTCATACTTGAGCGGCCTCAAATTGTAATTGACGCTCGTCTCCGTCAAATTTAACAACCGGCATGGATTCGTTCTGGAGTTGTTGTTGACCGTCTCGTGCGTATCGCGTGCATGCCACTTGTTCATCGATGCCGTCCTGCCCAGCGGCTACTGTAGTTTTAGATGATGGGGACTGTTTACCGCGAGATAGGTTAGGCGCTTCAGCTCCCACCGCCCGCGCGTCACCGTGTCCAGAATCAATCCACTTGCGAGCGAAATAAAGGCTAAAAGCATCAACCCAGTCGAGAGGACGGCAGTCGGCAGACGCGGAACGAGCCCAGTTTTTAGATATTCGAGCACGACGGGAACTCCAAGCACGAGCGAGAGCAGCATCAATGCAGCGTAGATCGCCGTGAAGAACGTCAGAGGCCGCTCTTCTCGAACGAGTCCTCCGATTGCAAGGAGAATGCGAAAGCCATCTCGCCATGTATTCAGCTTACTGACAGACCCATGGGGCCGTTCCCTGTAACGCGTAGTCACCTCCGCAACAGGCATAAGCAGACGCCCCGCATGTACCGTCAACTCCGTTTCAATACTAAACCCGACGGCTGTAACAGGAAAAGATTTGACGAATCGCCGCGACATTACTCGATAGCCAGTCAACAGATCGATTACCTTAAGTCTGAACATAATCCTAGTAAGGCCTGTCAGAAGCCGATTACCGATAACGTGACCGGCCCGATAGGCGCTCCCGCCAACCGCAACGCGTCGTCCGGAGACCATATCGAGCCCATCTTCCACCAGCTTTTGAACAAGCACAGGTGCTGTGCTGGCGTCGTACGTGTCGTCGCCGTCTACTAGAACATAAATATCAGCCTCGATATCGGCGAACATGCGTCGAACGACATTGCCTTTCCCCCGCCGCATTTCAGTGCGGACAACAGCGCCGGCGGTGCGAGCTTCTTCAGCCGTTCCGTCGTTCGAATTGTTGTCGTACACGTAAATCTCGGCCCGCGGCAGCGTCGCTTTAAAATCGCCGACAACCTTGGCGATCGCCGCTTCTTCGTTGTGGCACGGAATCAGCACCGCTATGCGCGCGAGCTCGCTCATTGGTTATTTCTCGTTGCAAGTGGGATAGACTATAACCAATGTCGGTCGCTCATATCAACTCGCATATGTTAGTCGGTTCACGTGCCCTTGCCGGAGAGGCTCTGCTACTGTTATCATCCAATGACGAGTTGATGCCCATCGAACGGGCCGCTGCGAACGGTCTCAACGATCTTCTTGATCGTGTCCCTTTCATTGTTGCAGGGGAATACGATTGAGACTCTCATCTGTAACCCAAGCGGAATTTCGCTGGAGAAAAAGAATCGCTGTGCTTGACTAGTAGGTTCGACATTCCTCGTCAGAATGCGTGCGCAAGTTATCAAAATTAGTGGTGCCCGCCAGCACAATCTCAAGAACCTTCATGTTGAGATTCCACGGGAGAAGCTCGTTGTCATCACCGGTCTGAGCGGCTCAGGGAAATCCTCGCTGGCTTTCGATACTCTCTATGCGGAGGGACAACGTCGCTATGTCGAAAGCCTCTCCGCTTATGCCCGGCAATTCCTCGATCAGATGGAAAAGCCCAATGTCGATTTTATCCAGGGCCTTTCGCCGGCGATTGCCATCGAACAGCGCAGCGCTGGCGCGAACCCAAGATCCACAATCGCAACCACCACTGAAATCTACGATTACCTCCGGGTTCTGTTTTCGGCTATTGGCCAGCCGCACGATCCGCTGACTGGCAGGCCGCTGAGTCGCCAAACGCCTCAGCAAATTGTCGATCAGATCCTTGCGTACGAGCCAGGGTCCAAAATTATCGTGCTGGCACCCTTGATCGAGAATCAAGCGGGCGAATTCCGGGATGTGATCGAAAAGATCAGGCGGGAAGGATTTGTTCGCGCGCGGGTTGACGGTCAGATTACCGAACTGGATCGCCCACAGCCAATCCGGCTCAACAAGAAAAGTCGGCACACCATCGAGGCGGTAGTTGATCGGTTGGTCATGCGCGACGGGATCCGCGTGCGCCTGACTGATTCAATCGAGACTGCGCTCAAATGGGGCGGAAACCGGGTTATTGTTTTGCGAGAACGACTTGCCGTTGTAGGGCAGGCGCCCCGCCTGCCAAGCGCGCGGCCGGCAACCGAAGCGGTTGCCCTACAAATGGAGACGCCGTGGGAAGAATTCCGCTATTCTACTGATTACGGAAACGCGGAGACCGGATTCACGTTGGGCGAGCTGACTCCCAAGCATTTTTCTTTCAACAGTCATCTTGGGGCGTGCCCGGCTTGCCATGGGCTTGGCACGCAATTGGTCTGCGATCCAGACCTGATGATTTCCGATCCCGACAGAACGCTAGCCGAAGGCGCAATCACGCCGTGGCGACGCGGGACTAAGCGGATGCAGGCGTACTACCGCCATTTGCAAAAGGCGTTGGCGAAGCACTTTCACGTCGATGAAGACGTTCCCTTTCGCGATTTGCCGGAGCAATTTAGACAAGCGCTTTACTTCGGCACGAACGGGACGCCGATCGAAATGAATTTCAGCGACAACTCCGAGAAATCGCGAGCGGGTGCCGAACAGAAAATCACGAAACCTTTCGAAGGACTCGTGCCACAAATGCAACGACTTTACGAGCAGACGCAAAGCGAATTTACCCGTAATCGCATTCGCTCGTTCATGGCGCGCGAACCGTGCAAGGTGTGTAATGGAGCAAGGCTCAAACCGGAAGTTCTTGCCGTTACCATAAAGGATCGAAATGCAAGCGAGCTGAACATTCACCAGTTCAGTGAGTTGACGATCGAAGCAGCCGCCCGGTTTATTAATGCGCTGGAGTTGACTACGCAACAACAAACCATTGTGACCGATGTGGTGCGCGAAATTCAATCGCGCTTGCAATTCCTTGTTGAAGTCGGCCTTGGTTATCTCACCCTCAATCGGCAAAGTGGGACGCTGTCCGGTGGCGAGGCACAGCGAATCCGATTGGCGACACAGATCGGCTCCGGGCTTGCCGGGGTTCTTTACATTTTGGATGAACCAAGCATCGGGCTGCATCAACGCGACAACGCGCGATTGCTGGGGACGCTGTGGCGCCTGCGTGACTTGGGTAATTCGGTGATTGTAGTTGAACATGACGAAGAAACTATCCGGGCAGCCGATCATATTATCGATCTTGGCCCGGGCGCAGGTCCACGCGGAGGCGAAATCGTGGCGCAAGGGAAACTCAACGAGATTCTCAGCGCGAAAAATTCTTTGACTGGCGATTATCTTTCTGGCCGCGCGCGAATTCCCATTCCCAAGCGCCGCGTTCAGCCGCGACCCGATGGCTGGCTTACAGTTGTTGGTGCAACTGAAAACAACCTCAAGAAAATCGACGTGTCCTTTCCTCTCGACTGTCTCACCTGTGTGACCGGCGTCTCTGGCAGCGGCAAATCCACTCTGGTGGATGACATTCTGCGCCGGGCGTTGTTCCGGCGGTTCTACAATGCGAAAGAGAAACCAGGCACTTATCGGACACTTCGAGGAGTTGAACAGATCGACAAGGCAATTGTGATTGACCAGAGTGCGATTGGCCGAACGCCGCGTTCAAATCCTGTCACGTACACCGGCGCGTTTACGCCCATACGCGAGCTGTTCGCCCAATTGCCTGCGGCGCGGGTGCGTGGGTATGACGCCGGCCGTTTCAGTTTCAATGTCAAAGGCGGCCGTTGCGAAAACTGCGAAGGTGATGGGTTGATCAAAATCGAGATGCACTTTCTGCCAGACGTGTATGTCGAGTGCGAAATGTGCCATGGCAAGCGTTACAACCGTGAGACGCTCGAGATCACTTACAAAGGCAAGAATATTGCCGATGTGCTTGATCTGACCGTGGATGAGGCAGCGCGCTTTTTTCGCAATGTGCCCAGCATTTCAGAAAAGTTAAACTCACTGTTGGATGTGGGGCTTGGTTATCTGCGGCTAGGCCAGGCCGGCACAACTCTTTCCGGCGGAGAAGCGCAACGGGTGAAACTCGCAACGGAGCTTGCGAAAAAGGCAACTGGACGCACCCTTTACATTCTCGATGAGCCGACGACCGGATTGCATTTCGCAGATATTGAGAAACTGCTCCACGTGTTAATGAAGCTGCGTAATGCAGGTAATACGGTGATTGTGATTGAACATAATCTGGAGATGATCAAATGCGCTGATTGGATCATTGATTTGGGACCTGAAGGTGGCGAAGGTGGCGGTGAGGTGGTAGCAGCAGCTTCGCCGGAAGAAATTGCCGATGTTCCGCAGAGTCATACCGGCAAGTACCTGCGGCGGATCCTGGAGAAAGCATGATGCTCATGAGACACATAGCTCTCATAGGTCTTATCGGCCTACTCGCGCCACTCGCGCACGCGGACATTTCCGCTGAACTTGCCCAAGCGAGCGCACCGCTGACAGAAGGCGTACCGGAGGTCGCAGTTGTGCGGTTGCAGGCATTGCTTAACAGAAATCTGCCCGATGCCGAATGGCGCGCGGTCGCCGAGAAACTTGCCGAAGCCCAGGTGGCTGCAAAAAAGCCGGAAGATACTCTCGTCTTATCGGCGGTTGCTCGAGTACGCGAACTCCCATGGGCAAAGTTCTGGCGTGCCCAAGCCTTCGCAGGCCTGAATCGATGGACCGATGCGCTGCCGCTCTACGAGGAATTGGCTGCGAACGAAGCTTCACCGTTTCGTGGGCCAGCCACGTTTGGGGCGGCGGAGATGCTCCGCGCACTAGGAAAGCGAGAAGAGGCTTTGAGTACGCTTCACCTTCTCTTCCATAACAAAGAATGGGCTATGCGAGCCCAGTTACGAGCTGCGGAACTACACATTGAAATGGGCGATGCTCCTGATGCGCGGCATCTCTTGGAAGAGATGAAACCAACATCGGTTGCCGAGCGGAGAGAACGCCGGGTGTTACGCGGACGTTTGGAGCTGATTTTGCAGCGACCCGAAAGAGCAATCGGTATGTTTCAAGCGCTTCTGAAACGGCCGGAGAAATCAGGTCACGCCACGCTAATTGCGGCGCTCTTCGGCATAGCCGAAGCACACCTGCAACTAAAAACGCCGGAAACTGGAGATGATGTCCTTGAACAATTTATCGATCTTCATCCGGCAGACCCGGATCTGCCTCTTATCTTCGCAAAATTAGATGATTTGTATCGCACAGAGCACAAACCGTCGCGCAATGAGCTGGAGAAATGGGTGCGCAGGCCGGAAGAGCCTCGGCGAACATTTGCGCGATGGTATCTTGCCAGGCTGGAAATTCGCGCCGGCCGCAGAGAGCGCGCCCGGCAATTATTTTCCGACCTCCGACATACCAGGATCAAATCCCCGACGATTGCGCCTGCTTTGCTTGAGTTTGCACAGTTTGAAATGCAAGACCGCCATCTCGATGAGGCAATTGCGATCTTGGATAATGCGCGCCTGCTGTATCCCGAACCGGCTTTGCTGGCTCGAATCGATTTTCTATCTGCACAAGCTCACTACCTGGCGAAGCAACTTGATACTGCGACCGCGGCTTTTGAACAAATCGCGCATTCCAATTCGCCCTGGGCGAAAGCTGCGCTTTTCAATGCCTCCACCGGCTGGTTGCAGCTTGGGAACCACGCCCGTTTCCTGGTTGACTACACCGAGCTGGATAAGCAGAGCGGCGACCAAGAGTCTCGTGCCAATTTGCGATTGGAGGAAGGCCTGATGCAAGGGGCGAAAGGCGACAAAAAGGCGGAAGCTTCATTACACCAGTTCATTCGTGATTTTCCCAAGAATCCGCGCGTATCGGAAGCTTGGGTTGCTTTGGCTGAGATGGCCTTTCATTCGTCGCCACCGCGTCTGGATGAAGCGCGCAAAGATCTGGCTCATGCAGCGGACTCGGCGCCCACCGCCGCGGCTGCAGAGCGCGCCGATTATCTAAGCATCTGGGTGGAAGAGTCAGCGGGCGGAAACGAAACGAAAGTCATTGAGCTTGCAAAGCGATTTCTGGAGCAACACGGGCTCTCGCCTTTCGCTCCCGAAGTTCGAATGAAACTAGCGGAGCTTTATTACCGGCGCCAGGATTTCGCAAACGCACAGACGCAGTTTGAAATTATCGCGCAACAAAATCCGGATGACGCTCTCGCGGAAAAAGCACTTTTTTTCGCGGCCGAATCCGCCATGTCGAGCATGGGCGAGCATTCATTGGATCGGGCGATTGTCCTGTTCGATCAGGTCGTGCAGAAAAACGGCGCGATGCGCTGGCCCGCGCGCAATGAAGAAGCCCTCATCGAGCGCAAGCTTGGCAAGAGCAAAGATGCGCTCGCGTTGTACGATGAAGTACTGAAAAGCGACGCTCCGCAGTCTGAAAAACGCGAAGCGCTTTGCGGCAAGGGCGACATTTTTTTTGAGATGGGAGGGAGCGAAAATTACGAGCAGGCCATCAAAATTTATGATCAACTGGCGTCGGACAAGCACGAGCCCAGCCATTGGCGCAACCAAGCCCTGTTCAAAAAGGCTCTCTGTCTTGAAAAGAAAAACGAGCGCGTCGGCGCGCTCGAGACGTTTTACAAAATCCTGGACGATCCAGCAGTCGCCGGACTCCCAGATGAACAGCGGGAACTCTTCTGGTACTACAAGGCTGGATTTAATGCCGCGCGGCTGCTGGAGGAAGACTCGAAATGGGAGTCCGCCGCTGCAATCTACGAGCGCCTGGCAGCGGCAGGCGGCAACCGAAGCGAAGAAGCCAAGGCCCGGCTGAATCATCTGCGTCTGGAACATTTTCTCTGGGCGGACTGAGTGCGGTCTCATTCTTCGCAGACGGCTGGTTCATCTGGCCTGCCCAAGAAATAACAACTGGACTGGGTGAATCAGCTTGCGCAAAGTTTGAAGCGGGCTCACAATCACAGCATGAAAACATATGTAGGCATCGTGCTGGCGCTCACATTTTGCGCGTCGGCATTTGCTAACGACCCGAGCAAGAACGTCGTTGCACGATCGACACAGCAGACTGCTTATCCACAGGTAGTAAGGATCTGCTATGTGAAGACCATCGCTTCTGGCATTCCGCTGCGATGCACAAAGTTGGAAGGGGCTTTCCCGACCACTAGCAACAACCTAGAGATTATCGGGCGCGAGCAGTACAGATAGGAACTTTGCCAAAAAACGGCAGCTAGCTTGGCGGACGTTAACGCTGTCTGAAACGGCAGCTGCACTGCATATTGTTTTCTATTTCCAACTCATTAGATCCCGCAAGGGTGCACCGACTTTTCAATGGGATGCCCTTCAGCTTTGCGTAGCAATCCCGCTGTCTCGAAGGTTCCGAGCGTGCGCACGGCCTCGCGCCGAAGCCAATCACCGCGCACGCTTTTCCGTACGACCAAATTTTAATCGCGAAACCTTCCCAAGTTAGCTTGGAGGATTGGCTAAGCAAGAATTTGCTGCTGCGAGCACCGCTTTGTCGTCATTGTCTGTCAATGCGCTAAGAAAACCGCGAATCCGGCGAAATGATTGCCGCAAAAACAAATCGGCAGCGGAGCGATCGGGCGCTGCTACATCGCCGTTTCGACGGGCAAACTGAATTTCGCCATCCTGGCGGCTGAGAACACAGGTCGAAGCGAAAAGATCCATCGCCGCATTCGCGATCCGTTCCTGAATAAGCTGCATGTCGAGAATCGGTTCGCGATACGTGATCAACGCGCGGTTGACGGCGACATTGAAACGCCAGATCAAGCGGCCGAGTTGCCGCGCATGTGGGCGCAGTTGCTCGCTCTGCACCGGCACATCAGGCACGCGGATCGTCGCGCCGAGGCGGTTCTTGCCGGCGGCCCACGCTTTGCTCATCCCATCGCGCGACGGTTTCATCATCGTGTCGTAGATTTCCTTGAACTCCATGCCCGGTCCGCGCATGCCGACCAGCGCAATGAACGAAGTCAACACTTCGTTCGCGCCTTCACCGATCTGGTTGATACGCGCGTCGCGCATCATTCGCTCCAGCGGAAGATCCGTCATGTAAGCCGCACCGCCGTGAATCTGGAATACATCGTTGATGCACTCCCAAAGCCGCTCGGTCGTGAACACCTTCAGCATCGCGGTCTCAAGCATGTAATCTTCCAGGCCACGGTCGATCAGCGATCCGGTGACCGTGGTCATCGCTTCCATCGCGTAAGCGTTCGCCGCTATGCGCGCGATTCTCTTTTTGACCAGATCGAATTCGCCGAGTGTTTTGTTGAATTGTTTGCGCGTGTTCGCGTGCGCCACCGCCAGCTCCAGACAGGTTTTTGCTGTGCCCGTAGTGCACGCGCCGAACGTGGTGCGCCCAAAATCGAGCACTGTCAGCGCGACCTTCAAACCTTTGCCCATCGGACCGAGAATATTTTCCTTTGGCACTTTAACGTTGCGTAATGCGAACCGGCCCGTGGCGGTCCCGCGGATTCCCATCTTCGGCATGCGCGCCTCGATGATTTCGAATCCCGGCATGTCAGGCGTCACCAGAAACGCGGTTATCGCGGTCTTTCCCTCTTTGCCCGGCACAGGCGTGCGCGCCATCACCGTGAGTTCATGCGCAATCGCCGCGTTGGTGATGTAACGTTTTTCGCCATTCAAAATAAAGTGCGACCCGTCCTCGCTCGGACGCGCCTGCGTCTGCACATTTGCCGCATCGGACCCGGCTTCCTTCTCGGTGAGCGCGAATGCACCCAGCTGCTCGCCATTCACGAGTTTTGGTAGCCATTGCTGCTTTTGCTCGTGCGTGCCAAACAATAGCAACGCACGAATCCCGATCGAGTGATGTGCGTTGACGAAGACCGAGGTCGATGCGCAACGGCGCCCGATTTCTTCCAGCACTTTGCAGTTGGCCATTTGTGAAAAACCGCGTCCGCCATATTCCTTCGGCGCTGTCATACCGAGCACCCCGATCCGGCCAAGGCCATCAATTGCGCTGCGCGGAATGTCTGCCTGCCGATCGATCTCCGCCGGATCGAGATGCTTGTCGAGAAATTGCCGAAGCTCGGCCAGCGTTTCATCGAGCTCGATCTGTTGCGCCGCCGGGATGCGCGGATACGGCATCACCCAATCCGCCACAAAATGGCCCTGGAAGAGTCCCTTCGCGAACCCGAGCGCCTGCGGCCCCGCAAAAAGCAGTTCCTCCGCTTGTTGAATCTCCTTCTGTCGCTGCGCGTCGAGTTTGTTCATTATTTCGTGTCCGACCCAAGCCGAAACGTGCGCGCGCACTGTAGCCACGCCCGCCCGCGTGTCCAATCAAGCGCAGTTCACTCCAATTATCCAGCCGCCGGTTCGATCCGCGTGATTCGCGGGTCTCAGCTACAACCCTGGCTGGTGCCGCATTCGATGCAGACGCCGCAGGCGCCGGCGCGGATGACTTTGTCGCTACCGCACACCGAACAGGTGATTCCCATGAAGATGCTGCCGAGCGCGACCGTTACGCGGTCCGGTGAGTTGCTGGCGCCGTTACCGTTTCCTCCGACGGCGGCAGGATCATCGGCCGATTTGTTCGTGATCACGTCGATCACTTGTTTGTCGCCAGTGCGCGGTAAATCGGTGACTGGCCGGTTCAGAGCTTTCTTCTCGATCTCGACGATTTCTTTGAGCGGCAAGTCCGGCTGCGCGCGGTTCGGCGCGGTTGCTTCTTTGTAGCCTTTGATGAACTGGCACGCGAGCCAGCGGAAAACGTAATCGGTGATGCTGGTCGCGTGGCGGATGTCGGGATTCTTTGTGAATCCGCTGGGCTCGAACCGCTGATAAGCGAATTTTTTCACCAAGCTTTCCAGCGGCACTCCGTACTGGAGCGCGATCGAAGTGAGCGTGCCGACGGTGTCCATCAGGCCACCGATGGTGCTGCCTTCCTTTGACATCGTGATGAAAAGTTCACCCGGTTGTCCGTCTTCATACAACCCGACGGTGATGTAACCCTCGTGCCCGGCGATCTCGAACCGGTGGGTCATCGACGAGCGCGTGTCCGGCATGCGATGCCGAACCGGCTGATTAAGCTGGTTACGCAGCGTCGCCAGTTCTTGCTCCAGTTCGAGAACGCGCCTTTGCAGTGCGTCTTCGGGGCCGGGGTCAACGCCCCCGGCTACAGCGGCACCCATGTCTTTTGTCTTGCGCGTGTTCAAAGGAGCGGAGCGCTTCGAGCCTTCGCGGTAGATCGCGATTGATTTCAATCCAAGCCGCCAACCTTCGACATAGGTGTTCATGATGTCGTCCACGGTGGCTGCTTCCGGCATGTTCACGGTCTTCGAAATCGCGCCGCTAAGGAATGACTGCGCCGCGGCCATCATTTTCAGGTGCGCCACGTAGTGCAACGAGCGCTCGCCTTTGAATGGCTTAAACGCGCAATCGAAGATCGGTAAATGCTCTGCCTTAAGACCGGAAGAGATTCTAGATCCATCGGGGTCCGTAACATCCTCGATCGTGTCGAACGCGTCGATATGCGCGATGATCCGTTCGATCTCCTCGGCATTGTAACCGAGTTTCTCCAGCGCGGGTTTGACGGTCTGATTGACAATCTTGAGCATGCCGCCGCCCGCAAGCAGCTTGTATTTTACCAGCGCGATGTCCGGTTCGATTCCCGTTGTGTCGCAATCCATCAGGAAACTAATCGTGCCGGTCGGCGCCAACACGGTGACCTGCGCATTGCGATAACCGTAACGCTTCCCAAGCCCCACTGCGCTCTCCCAAACTTTTGCGGCTTCCTCCTTCAGATGCGCGAACTCTTTCGCATCCGAAATTTCGCGCACTGCACAGCAATGCAACTCGATCACTTCCAACATTGAAGCCACGTTGTCCTTTGCGACCGGCTTCGGGACGCCGCTTGTGTGCGCGTCGTGATAGCCGGGGAACGGTCCCAGCGCCTGCGCCATGCGTGCGCTTTGCTCGTAAGCCTCGCCAGTCATTATCGCAGTGACCGCGCCACACAACGCCCGGCCTTCCACGCTGTCGTAACCGTAGCCGTAGCTCATGATAAGTGAGCCGAGATTTGCGTAACCGAGCCCGAGTGTGCGGAAAATGTGCGAGTTCTCCGCGATTTCTTTGATTGGGTAGCTCGCGTTATCGACGATGATTTCCTGCGCGGTGATGAAGACGCGCACCGCGGCTTTGAATCGCTCCACATCGAAATCGCCCTCGGGAGTTTTGAATTTCATCAAATTTAGCGACGCGAGATTGCAGGCCGTGTTGTCGAGGAAAAGGTACTCGCTGCACGGGTTGGTGGAATTTTGCCGGTCTGTGCCTTTGCAGGTATGCCATTTGTGGATCGTGGTATCGAATTGCATTCCGGGATCGCCGCAGACCCATGTGCCTTCGGCGATTTTGCGCAACAACTTGCGCGCGTCTTTCTTCTCGCATGGCTGGCCGTCGGTTACGCGCCGCGTCCACCATTCCCGCCCCTCCTGCGCCGCTTCCATGAATTCGTCGCTCACCCGCACGCTGACATTTTCGTTTTGATACATCACCGAGCCGTACGCGTCGCCGTTGTAACTGCCGTCGTAGCCCTGCTCGATCAGCGCCCACGCCTTTTTTTCTTCCTTTTGCTTCGCATCGATGAACTCTTCGATGTCCGGGTGCCAATCTTTGAGCGTGTTCATCTTCGCGGCGCGCCTTGTTTTCCCGCCGCTCTTCACAACGTTCGCAACCTGGTCGTAAACTTTCAGGAACGAGAGCGGCCCGCTGGGTTTGCCGCCACCGCTCAATTTTTCCCTTGTCGATCTTAGCGAAGAAAGATCGGTGCCTGTGCCGCTGCCGTATTTGAAAAGCATCGCTTCGCTAGTGGCCAGACGCATGATGTCTTCCATCGTGTCGTGCACACTCTGAATGAAACAGGCGCTGCCCTGCGGATATTCGTATTGCGAAGGCGCTCGCTCCGCTTTGCCGGTCTCGCGATTGTAAAAATAATTGCCCGCCCCGGCGCCTTTGCCTACGCCGTATTGATGATACAAACCCACATTGAACCAGACCGGCGAATTAAACGCGCCGTGCTGGTTCAAGCAAAGCCAGGTTAAGTCATCGTAAAAAACCTCCGCGGCTTCGGCATCCGCGAAATAACCATCCGCCATACCCCAATCGGTGATCGTCCGCGTGACGCGATGAATCAACTGCCGCACCGACGTTTCTCTTCCGCCCTTGTAAGGATCGGTGCCGTTAGCGATGTCGCCGTAGAAATATTTTGAGACCGCAATTTTAGTAGCCAGCGCGCTCCAGCTCTTCGGGACTTTAATATCCTCCTGCTTGAAAATGACTTTGCCGCCATCATCAGTGATTTCCGCGGTGCGCCGTTCCCATTCGATTTGATCAAACGGCGCAACGGCAGCGTCGCTGAACACGCGCTTGAAGCGCAGGCCGGCATTTTTTCTTTTTGTCGTCTTGTTTTTTCGGCCTGTGTCAGATCGAGGCGGTCTGTTAAGTGAGGCGGGTGGAATTCCTGGTTTTAGTTGAATCATGGCGGTGATGGAGGGTTAAAGTTCTCAATAAGATGGGAATACTGGTGAACAGCGGCGCCAACAACCTGTAAATACCGGTCAACAACAAGTAATAGCGTGGCTGTCCGTGTGGACACACAAGATGCAGTACTCCGGGCAGGCGTGGCAAGCAGAAAATTGTAACATTTTTCTGCCACGCCGATGCGCCGCCTGGTCGACGGAAGCAAACGTCGAACGCCCTACCCCGAACCTCAAACTTCAGAGTGGAATTTGCATTCCACGCTCGCTCGCGAATACTTCGGCGTTGGATGTTCGTTGGACGTTCAGCGTTCGGCGTTCTGTTCGCTCAAGGAAGGGTGGCTGAGTCCGGTTTAAGGCACTCGACTCGAAATCGAGCGTGGGGAAACCCACCGTGGGTTCGAATCCCACCCCTTCCGCTTCCCTCGTAACGCGGCGGGGGAAAGCCAAATGCATAATAGTATCGCATAACATATACACCAAAATTCATCGTTGTCCGCCAACGTGCAGTGACGCCGGCTTTCAGATACGGGAGGTTACGCCCGGTTCCACAGCCAACCTCGAGAACAGTATCGCCGTGTTGAAGTTCCAACTTCCGGACGGCTCGGCTGCGAATTCCTCGCGGGAGCCACAGTATCCATTCGAACAGGCGGTACCACAGC
>Ga0306920_100004938_pt1 | contig 17141 bp, 17 predicted proteins | sample flu12Cox44000170_FD_204666 | JGI IMG/M metagenome (GOLD analysis project Ga0306920, IMG submission 204666) | Lab enrichment of tropical soil microbial communities from Luquillo Experimental Forest, Puerto Rico - flux4day.12C.oxic.44.000.170 (v2)... | ecosystem: Environmental > Terrestrial >... | reverse complement strand
CCAGGAACTGCGGCATGTTGTCCAGCCACAGCTGGTGGAAGTGGTCGCTGCCCACCATGACCAGGACGTCGGGCTCGGCCCGGGTGAGCGTCTGGCGGAACGCCTCGATCTTGGCCACCCATTCGTCCGCGAAGGGCGGCCGGTCCGGGCCGGCCGAGGTGCTCGCGCGATAGTAGAACGGGTGGTGCGTCGAGGCGATGACCGCGGCGACAGTAGCCATGCGGCACTCCCTTCCTTCTCAGTCAGCGTCGTCCGAGGGGTCGACGTAGACGGCGTTGCGGTCGACGGTCATGTACATGTCCATGCCGATCGGGCGCCGGCGCTCCTCGGCGATCTGCCCGAGCAGCCCGGCCGCCCGGGCCAGCAGGGCGAACCCGCGGAGCAGTTCGACGGGCAGCCCCAGGTCGGCGAGCGCGGCGCCGCAGACGCCCGCCCCGTTCAAAGGCAGCCGACGCCCAAGCACCTGCTCGTGCACCCGGCCGATGGCCTCGAACAGCCGCAGGTGCGGCCCCCGCAGCCCCTCTTCCGAGGCGATCCCGATCAGCACCGGCGTGCGGGGATCGGTCACCTTGTGCACCGGGTGCCCGAGCCCGGGGACGTAGCGCCCGGCCGCCTTGGTCTGCCGCACCGCCGCCAGCGCGACCGCGTCCCAGCCGTCGTCGTCGGACGGCAGCGCGCCATCGAGGGATTCGAGCACGTCGTGCAGGTAGCGCCCGCTGTCCTCGGTGACTCCGAGGAACCGGGAGCCGCCGCCGAGCAGCCCTGCGGCCAGCGCCCCCTGCAGCGAGTCCGGGGCGGACAGGTAGGTCAGCCGCGCGGCGATCGCGGTCGGGGTGAACCCGTGGTCGGCCAGCGCCACCAGCACGGCCTCGAACACCCGGGTCTCGGACCGGGTCGGCCGCCGCAGCGTCACCAGCCAGAAGGCGAGTTCCCCGAAGCTGACCTGGCCCATCAGGTCGGCCGTCAGGTCCTGGCCGAGCAGCCTGATCTGATCCGGCGAGGACGTGCCGAGCGAGGTGGGAAAGGAAAGCCCTTCGGTCACGTGGCGTTCTCCTTGTCGTCGGGCTCAGCATCATCGGGCTGGGGCTCGGCCAGCCAGCGTCGGATCTCCTCGCCGTGCTGGTCCAGGGACGGCGGCGGCAGCCGGTAGCTGGCCGGGGTCGCGGAGAACGTGATCGGGTGACGCGCCGACGGGATCGCCTCGTCGCCGTGCCCCACGACGACGACCGGATCGAGCCCCACCTCGTCGGCGAACGCCACGCCCTGGTCGATGGTGTTGATCGGCCCGCAGGGCACCCCCGCCCCGCTCAGCTCGCGGAACCACTCCATCTTGGTCCGGGTCCGCAACCGCTCGACCAGCAACGGCCGCAACTGGTCCCGGTTGGCCGTCCGGTCCTCGTTGCGGCCGAACCGCGGGTCATCGGGCAGTTCGGGGACGCCCAGGGCCTGCGCTAGCTTGCGGAACTGGAGGTCGTTGCCCGCGGTGATGATCAGCTCGCCGTCGGAGCAGGGCAGCGGCTCGTAGGGGAACAGGCTCGGGTGGCTGTTGCCCATCCGGAACGGGACCACCCCGCCCGCGACGTAGGCGCTGGTCTGGTTCACCAGACCGGAGAGGGCCGAGGCCAGCAGGCTGATCTCGACGTGCTGGCCGCGGCCGGTCTCGTGCCTGTGGTTGAGCGCGGCCAGGACCCCGATGGTGGCGTGCAGGCCGGAGATCACGTCGAACACCGCCACGCCGGCCCGGTACGGCTCGCCCTCCGGGTCTCCCGTCACGCTCATCAGGCCGGAGACGGCCTGGACGATGAGGTCGTACCCGGGCAGCGCGGCGCCCTTGGGCCCGCTGCCGAAACCGCTGATCGAGGCGTAGACGACCGAAGGGTTGGCGGCCGACACGGAGTCGTAGTCGAGCTTGAAGCGGGCCAGGCCCCCCGGCTTGAAGTTCTCGATGAACACGTCGGCGCGCCGCGCCAGCTCGTGCGCCGCGGCCAGGTCGCCGGGGTCACGCAGGTCCAGCGCGACCGAGCGCTTGTTGCGGTTCACGCCGAGGTAGTAGGTCGAGATGCCGTCCCGGACCGGCGGCTGCCAGGTGCGAGTGTCGTCGCCGCCCGGGCCCTCGACCTTGACCACCTCGGCGCCCATGTCGGCCAGCAGCATCGTGGCGTAAGGCCCGGCCAGGATCCGGGAGAAGTCCGCCACCAGCAGCCCGGCCAGCGGCCCCTCCGCCTGGTCCACCGTCATCGTATGGTCGGTCCCTTCGTCAGGCTGTCCGTCATGCGGACAGCCGTCCATGATCGGCGTACGGATCAGCCTAGGCCCGGGAAGGTACCTGTCAAGGCCGACCACCACGAGGGTGGCTTGACAGCCGGATCGCCGATGGCCGACAGTGACACTGGTTAGCCGAACGGTCGTGTAGCGGACGCATGTCCGTAGAAAATACCCGGAGGTTTCGATGACGAATCCCGACGAGGTAGCAGCGGGCCGCCCGGTGGTGCTGCGCGGTGGCACGGTGCTCACCATGGACGACGCCCACACCGTCCTCACCGACGCGGACGTGCTGGTGACCGGCGACAGGATCGCCGCGGTGGGACCGCGCCTGCAGGCGCCGGACGGCGCGCTCGAGATCGACGCGAGCGGCGGAATCGTGATGCCGGGGATGATCGACACGCACCGGCACATGTGGCAGACGGCGATGCGCGCCTACGGCGCGGACTGGACGCTGACCCAGTACTTCGTCTGGAACTACCTGGAGCACGGCCGGAAGTTCCGCCCCGAGGACATCCACGCGGGCAACCTCGTCTCGGCCTGGGAAGCCCTCGAGGCCGGCGTGACCACCAGCGTGGACTGGTCGCACAACCTGCACACCCCCGATCACGCCGAGGCCGCCGTCGCCGCGCTCCGCGCGGTGCCCGGGCGATTCGTGCTGGCCTACGGGAACATCCAGGCCGGTCCCTGGGAGTGGACCGCCGACCCGGCCGTCCGGTCGTTCTTCGGCCGGCACACGGCGGATGACATGCTCGGGTTCCAGATCGCCTTCGACGTCACCGGCGACCCGGCCTTCCCGGAGAAGGCGGCGTTCGAGGCGGCCCGCGAGCTCGGCCTGGCCGTCACCACCCATGCCGGGGTGTGGGGGGCCACCAACGACGACGGCATCCGGCTGATGCACGAGAACGGGTTCATGAACCCGGAGACGATCTACGTGCACGCGGCCACGCTGAGCACCGACTCCTACCAGCGCATCGCGGCCACCGGCGGCACCATCTCGGTATCAACCGAGTCCGAGCAGAGCGCCGGGCAGGGCTACCCGCCCACCTGGCAGGTCCGCCGCCACGGCATCCCGGTCGCGCTGTCGATGGATACCAGCGTCTGGTGGAGCGGCGACCTGTTCTCCGCCATGCGCACTACCCTCGGCGCCGACCGTGCCCGCGAACACCTCGAGGCGCACGTGAAGGGCGAGACCGTCACCCACCACGCGCTGCGCGCCGAGCATGTCGTCGACTGGGCCACCCGGGGCGGTGCCCGCGCTCTGGGCCGTGATGACCTGGGTAGCCTGCAGCCCGGCAACAAGGCCGACGTGGTGCTGATCAAGAATGACGCCTCGCCGGTGTCGTTCCCGCTGGTGAACCCCTACGGCCACGTCGCCTTCCAGGCGCAGCGGGGGGATGTGCACACCGTCCTGGTGAATGGGCGTGTGGTCAAGCACGAGAACCGGCTGGTCGGGGCCGGCCTCGCCGCAGTGCGGAGCGCCGTCGAGGCCACCGTCGGCTACCTGCGGTCCGAGCTCGGCGAGGAGGCCTGGGCGGCCGGCATGAACCCGGATCTGCCGTCCACTGAGGTGCTGGACAACCCGTACCAGTACACCGAATACAAGTCCGAGTCCACGCACGACGCGCGGGGCAGCCTGTTCGGCGAGGACGGCTAGGGGAGCGGATGGCTGGGCGCGGCAACGGGCCGGATTTCGTCGAGGCACTGGCGCGCGGGCTGGACATCCTGGCCGCGTTCGGCGCGGAGCACCGCAGCATGTCGCTGAGCGAGGTGGCGGCCGCGGCGGGGCTGGCCCGGCCCACCGCCCGCCGCCTGCTGCTCACCCTGGAGGAGCTGGGCTTCGTCCGGTCCTCCGCCGGGACCTTCGAGCTGACCCCGAAGGTGATGAACCTGGGGATGGCCTACGTCAGCTCGCTGGGGCTGTGGGATATCGCCCGGCCGCACATGGAGGCGCTGGTGGCCCGCACCGGCGAGTCGTCGTCCATGGCCCAGCTCGACGGCTCCGACATCGTCTACGTGGCCCGCGTCTCGGTGCCCAAGCTGATCGCGCTCCGGGTGGAGATCGGCACCCACTTCCCCGCGGCGCAGACCTCGCAGGGCAAGGTGCTGCTCGCGGCCCTGCCCCAGGATCGGGTCGCGGCCGCGCTGGCCCAGCCCAGCCGGTCCGGGCTGCCGCCGCAGTACCACTGGGCTGGCGGCCATTTGGCGGACCAGTTGCGGGACGAGCTGGCCGGGGTGCGGGCACGGGGCTGGGCGCTGGCCGACGAGGAGCTCGCGCCCGGCGTCCGTTCGGTGGCCGTCCCGGTCCGGGACGGGACCGGGGCGGTCCGGGCCGCGATGAACGTCACCGTGCACGCGGCCGAGACGACCACGCAGCGGCTGCTGAACGATCACCTGCCGCGGCTGCTGACCACGGCCGGCCGGATCAGCGAGGAGTGGGCGATCTGGCTTTCCCGCCCGCACGTGGAAATCGGCCGGGCCGCCGAGGCGGGTCCGGTCATTGCGTGAACGGCATTCGTACGCACAAATATTCGATAGGAATTGTCGTCGGAATATGCCCTGAAGGAGCCGGAAGGCACCGAGCGCAGTATTGATGACACGCCGTGCGACCTGGACATCTGTGATATGACGGCCACAAAGGGGGAGCATTAGCGCTGTGCAGACAAATCCTGGACAGGAAAGGTCACGCTAATGCTCCCGGAGCCGACCCTACCAAAGCGGCGGCGCGCCGCCCTGGGCCCTGCGACGCAGCCGCAGGCGGGGGCGATGACGCCGTTGTTCGCGGTGCCGGACAGCCCTGACATGTTCCCGCCGCCCGGCCGCCAGGAAACGCGGGCGCCCGCACGCGGCCGACGGCCTAATTCGCGCCAGGCCCGGGCCGACAGCCCCGGTAAGCCGCGAAAAGAGCCGGCCGATTTGCTGACGGTCACCGCGGAACGGCTCCGCCGGGCGCTGGGACGCAGTTTCCTCCGCTACGGCGTTCCCGGCGACCCGGAGATCGCCGTCCATGCCGCGATGAACGTCATCGAGCCGGTCCTCGACGCGCGGGACACCGAGATCCTGCGGCTCAGGCGCCTGATGGGCGGCAAGCTGCCGGGCCGGTAATCGGCGAGAGCGGTCTTCCGTCAACTTCGGCGCTGCCCGTACGGACCGTAACGGCGCCCGCACGAAATCAACCGTGAGGTTCGCCTGGCTGACCGGCAGCTGAGCCTCAGCCGGCGACCTCCTCCAGGGGCACGCCGGGATCGGCCAGCCGGGCCGGATCCACCTGGCGGCCGCTACCGACCAGGTCCTGGATCGCGTCGTTAACGTCCCAGACGTTGACGTTCATGCCGGCCAGCACCTGGCCGCCACCCAGCCAGAACGCGATGAACTCGTACCGTTCCACGTCGCCGCGGAAGACGACCTGGTCGTAGCGGCCGGGCTCGACGTAGCCCGCGTACTCCATGCCCAGGTCGTACTGGTCCGTGTAGAAGTAGGGAATCTTGCCGTAGGCGACCTCCTGGCCGAGCATCGCCCGGGCGGCTGCCTGCGGCTGGTTCAGCGCGTTGGCCCAGTGCTCCACCCTGATGTGCTGGCCGAGCACCGGGTGCATCGCGTAGGCGACATCGCCGGCGGCGAAGATGTCCGGGTCGGAGGACCGCAGCGCGGCGTCGACGACCACGCCGTTGCCCGTCTCCAGGCCCGCCGCCTCGGCCAGCTGGGTGTTCGGCGTGATCCCGACGCCGACGATGACCGCCTCGGCGTCGACCTGGCTGCCGTCGGCCAGGCGGACGCCAGTGACCCGGCCGCCCGCGCTGGTGATCTCGCTCACCTGCACGCCGAACCGCAGGTCGACACCCTGCTCGCGGTGCAGGTCGGCGAAGACCTTGGCGCACTCGGCGCCGAGCACCCGGAGCAGCGGCAGCTCCCCCGCCTCCAGGATGGTGACCTCGACGCCCGCCGCGCGGGCCGCGGCGGCGGTCTCCAGGCCGATCCAGCCCGCGCCGATGACCGCGATACGGGAAGCGGTCTGGAAGGTGGCCTTGATCTGGTCGCTGTCGCCCACCCGGCGCAGGTAGAGCACGCCGTCGGCATCGGCGCCCGGCACCGGGAGGCGGCGCGGTGAGGAGCCGGTGGTCAGCAGCAACTTGGCGTAGCCGATCCGGCTGCCGTCGGCGAGCGCCACCTCGTGCGCCGCACGGTCGATGCCGGCCACCGGGACGCCGAGGCGCAGCTGCACTCCGTTGTCGGCGTACCACGACGCCGGGTGGACGTAGATCGTCTCGCGTTCGGCCTTGCCCAGCAGGTAGTCCTTGGACAATGGCGGCCGCTCGTACGGCCGTTCGGTCTCGTCCCCGATCAGCACGACCGGGCCGTCGAACCCCTCGCCGCGCAGCGTCTCGGCGGCCTTCGCCCCGGCCAGACTCGCCCCCACGATCACGTACGCGCTGCTCCCGTTCATTCCTGCTCTCCTTCTCGTGAATTGCCCCGGTGATGACATGAATGGCGCAGCCGGGCGGCCAGGCACTCGGCGGTCTGCCTGGTCAGCCGCTCCTGGACCTGCGGCCGGGCCGCGAAGTGCTCCACCAGCCGGGCCAGCTTGGACAGCCCGACGATGCGCTCGCCGGGCAGGTAGCCGACGTGCGCGAGGCCGGAGAACGGCAGCAGGTGATGCTCGCACACGGTGCGGAACGGGATCTCCCTGGCCAGCACGAGCTCGTCGTAGCCCTCGTCGTTGGCGAACGTGGTCAGCAGCAGCGGCGGTGCGTCGAACAGCTCGGCGTAGGCGCGGGCCATCCGGGCCGGGGTCTCCCGCAGGTCCTCCCGGTCCACGTCGATCCCCAGCGCGGCCAGGAAGTCGGCCGCCGCACGCTCGGCCGCGTCGACGTCCACCCCGGTGTTGTCCCGCGCGACATGCAGGAACGGTCCCGCCGTCATGACTGGCCACCGCCGATCGTGACGCAGCAGTGACCGGGCCGAGGGTCGAGGGCCGGGCGCCAGCCGCCCGCGCCCAGGCCCTCGACCATTCCTTCCACCAGCGCCAGGTTCATCCCGCAGATCACGTCCCTGTGCTGCTCCGCGAGCTGGTGGAACGGGCAGTTCCGCAGCCGGATGACGCCGTCGCCGTCGCGGCGGGGCTCGTAGCCCTGCTGGGTCAGCATGCCCTTCACGTCTCGTTCGGCCGTGTCCCGGCAGGCCGGGGGCGGGCCGTCCGCGTCCGGCCGGAACGTGCTGCCCAGCTCCGTACCGAGCCGGCGGGCCGCCTCGGCCAGCGCGACCCGGCTATGGCGGCCCGGGTCCGCCTCCACCGCCTGGACGAGCAGCCGCGCGGCCAGTTCGTACTCGCGCGGCGGGACGGTGACCGTGAACTCCCGGCCCGACCGGGCGTACAACTTGGCGGGTCGGCCGGCCCCCGGCCCGCTCCGCCCGGGCGGCCTGGAGTAGGACGCGGTCAGCAGCCCGGACTCGACCAGCTTGTCGAGGTGGTAGACGGCCAGCGCCCGGCCGATCCCGGCCGCGGACGCCGCTTCGTCACGGCTCACCGGTCCGGCTAGCCGGGTCACGACCTCGTACAGGCGGCGGCGCACCGGATCGTCCAGACTGCTCAGCGAGGCCAGATCCGGGCCGCCGGGTGATAGGCTCATGGCTGAGACTCTATCACTAAAAATTCTTAATTAAAGAAGTCCGAGGAACCAGCAAGGAGTCCGCTCATGACCGACCGACCGCCGCTGCCGCCGTTTGACCTGGAAACCGCGCTGATCAAGGTGCAGGCCGCGGAGGACGCCTGGAACACCCGCGACCCCGTGCGCGTCGCGGGCGCGTACACCGTGGACTCGGCCTGGCGTAACCGCGACTCCTTCTTCACCGGGCGCCCCGCGATCATCGAGTTCCTCACCGCCAAGTGGAACCGCGAGCTCGACTACGCCCTGCGCAAGAACCTGTGGGCCTTCCGGGAGAACAGGATCGCGGTCCGGTTCCAGTACGAGTCGCATGACGCGCAGGGCCAGTGGTGGCGCAGCTACGGCAACGAGCTGTGGGAGTTCGACGAGCACGGCCTGATGCGCCGCCGCGAGGCCAGCATCAACGACGTCGCGATCGAGGAGTCCCAGCGTCGTATCTTCGGCCCGCGCCCGGCCGGGGAACGCGGGCTCGAGTTCCCGATCCAGTGACCGCCGCCGACGCTTCCCCGAAGGGCATGGATGCCGCGTTCATGCTGTTCCAGGACGATGCAGCTTAGCTTGAGTTTGATCACGGGTTGGGGACTCGTGGCCCCGGACCCTGCTCCTGGTGCTATTGCGCTCCCCTGCCCGCTGCCGTGCCTGGTGATACGCGCCCGCCGCCAAGTCTGCCCGGGCTCATAAGGCGTGGATGTCCCAGCCATGTCGTTCATATGATGTGGATGTGGCATCCACGTCGTAAGGCCCGTTACGGGCGGTGCCGGAGTGACTGACGTCCGTTTCCGCTCCCGTAGGACGCCCCACCGCGACAACTAGCCGCGACGCCAAGCTAGCGGGGGATGCCGATTCCGCGCCCTCAGCCCGCGGCGGCGTACGCGGCGGCGAGCCATTGGGCGAGCGCGTCATCCAGGTCGCCGGCGGACGTCACCCGGACCCGGTGGGTGAACAAGGCGTTGAAGCTGCCGGAAGGCTCCAGGCGACCGGCTGCCGGGACGCCAGGCAGGATCAGGCCCAGGTCGATCCGGCCGGCCCCGCTGGGCTGGATCATGGCAAACTGCTTCCTCGGGCGGCGCAGGCTGACGTACCCCTTCTTGGGCGCCAGGCTCACGTCCGGACCGAGGGCGTGGACCATCGCCATGAGCCGGTCATGCAGTGGCCGCAGGGACGCCTTCTTCCCCGTGTACAGTGCGTCGGCCACCTCACCCGGCGAGGCCGGAACCGGGGCCAGAACCGGAACCGGGGCCGGAGCCGCGGGCGCGGAAGCGGCCGGAGCCGCGGCCTGCCGGGACAGCAGCGAGACGCGGTGCGCCGCGCCGTGGGCCATCCCGTAGTCGGCCTTGAGCATGGCCACCACCTCAGAGTGCTTGGTCAGGCCGCTCGCCGCGATGAGGCCGAACCATTCCGGCAGCGACCTGCCGTACCGTGCCTCGATGTTGCGGACCTGGGCGGCGATGCCGTCCTCCACGCTGGCCATGGCTGCCTCCTGCGTATCAGTGGTCGATCTCGGCGAGCCGCGCGGTGAGGAACTCCCGCTCGGCGGGCGGCGGGTCGGCCCGCCGCAGATCGACAGGCCTGTGCCCGCGATTATCGCCGCGTCCCGTGGTACTGAATCCGGTTCGCCAGGATTTGCCCGGAGTCGATCGCGGCGAGCTCGTCGGCCTCGCTGGTGCCGGTCAGGTCGGGGAAGAAATAGGCGCCGTAACCGAGCCCGCAGGTCTCGAACCTGACCTGCAGCTCGCGCAGGATGTCCTCGCCCGAGTGCAGCCCCTCGCCGTCCGCCCACGACCGGCAGTAGACGTCCCACGGCCCCCCCGAGGCCTGCCACTGCTCGTAGCGGTCGTTCAGCCAGCCGCGGTCTTCGCCGGGCGAGGGCAGCCGGGCGAAGCACCACCCCGCGGTCGCCTCGTCGAAGCGTTCGCGGGCCCACTCCACCACCACCAGCATCCCGGCCGGCACCAGCGCCGCCGCGGCCAGGTCCAGCACGCGGCCCAGGTCGGCCACGTGGTGCAACGAGGTACAGGCGATGATGGCGTCGGCCGGGTGGGACGGCTGGTAGTCCTCGAACCCGACCCGGCGGAAGCCCGCTCCCTCGGGTGCCTCGGGATCGATACCGGTCGCGGCGTACCCGCCGGCCTGGAGCATCGGGACGAAGCCGCCGAGTGGCCCGCACCCGATCTCCAGCACGCGGGCGGGCGGGGCCGGCAGCGGGGCGCGGACCGATGGCCATACCGCGGCCAGCCAGCGTTCATCGGGCGTCACGAACACCCAGCCTAGTCAGCCATCACGGCGCCGCCCGGCACGAGCCGCGAACCGCCCGGGCCGTTCGGGTCCATATATTTCTTGACAGTTATATAGCTGGATAGTTATGGTCACAGCATGTTCGAGGTTCTGGCCGAGCCGCACCGGCGACGGATCCTGGACCTGCTGCGCGAGCAGGAGCAGGCCGTCGGCGACCTGGTGACCGCTCTGGGCATCAGCCAGCCCGGCGTCTCCAAGCACCTGCGGGTGCTGCGCGAGGCGGGCCTGGTCGTGGTGCGGACCGACGCCCAGCGGCGGCTGTACCGGCTCCGGACCGAACCCCTCCGCGAGATCGACGAGTGGCTGGCGCCCTACCGCGCCGCCTGGGCCGGCCGCCTCGACGCGCTGGAAGCTCATCTCGACGACATGGACGACTGAGGAGACCAGATGGACGACGCCGATCTCGGCACGCTGACCCGCCAGGGGGACCGGTGGATGCTCACCTACACCCGCAAGCTGGCGCACCCCCGCGAGAAGGTCTGGCGGGCCGTGACCGAACCGGAGCACCTGGCCGCCTGGTACCCGCAGGAGATCGTCGGCGAGCGCCGGGCGGGCGCGCCGCTGCGCTTCGTCAGCTCGGCCGGCGACGGCTTCGACGGCCAGATGCTGGTCTTCGACCCGCCCGAGGTCATGGAGTTCACCTGGGGCACCGACCGGTTGCGCATCGAACTGCGGGCGGACGGTGCGGGCACCCTGCTCACCCTCACCGACACGTTCGGCGAACTCGGCAAGGCCGCGCGCGACGGCGCGGGCTGGCACGAGTGCCTGGACCGCCTGGTCAGCGAGCTCGACGGGACGCCGCCGCGGCCCTGGGGCGAGCGCTGGGGCGAGGTCCACCCGCGCTACGTCACCCACCTCGGCCCCGACGCCGCGACCATCGGCCCGCCCCCCGGCCGGGACGGCACCATCACCGGGTGATCTGACCGCGCCAGGCAGGCCACCCCGGGTTCGCTCGACAGTGGGGTGGATTCGGGCTTTGGGGAAGATTCGGGGGTCTATGGTGCACTGAATCTTCCCCAGAGCCCCTTTCTTCCCCGATCTTTCCGCCGTCAGCCGCCCCACGGCACGCTTGCGTATCACCGCGCTCACAGGTACCGGGCGAGGGCGGCGGACAGCTCGGCGGGACGGCTCAGCGCGGCGAGGTGGCCGCCGGGCACCACGTCAGGCTCGACCCCAAGGCGTTCCCGGGCGACCCGCCGCTGCAGCTCGACCGGGAAGAAGCGGTCGTCCCGCCCCGCGATAACGTGCACCGGGGCGTCCGGCCACCCGTCGAACGTACAGATATCTCCGAACGGGCCTCCTGACTGCGGCACCTCCTGACCGAGCATCTGCTGGCGCAGGTCCGCCGGGATGTCGTGCAGGAAATAGGTGTCCAAATCGAAATCGGGGGAGTAGCCGTTCCGCCGGGCCGCGGCCGTCCGCGCCTGCTCCCAGCCCACGTTGTCCCACCAGGCCCCGGGCGTCTCGCCGGGCCGCGGGATCATCGCGTTCACGAAGATGACCTGCCGCGCGGGCACACGCTGCCACACCAGCGGCGCAGTGAACGCGCCCAGCGAGTACGCGGCGATGGTGACCGGCGTGCGATCGCCGATCGCCCGGTCGCCGATGGCATTGACGACGGCGTCGGCGTAGGCGGCCAGCCCCTTGCTCTCGTCGGCGGCGGGCAGGTCGACCGCGAACGCGTCGTAGCCACGCCGCCGCAGGTCGGCCTCGACCAGGTGCCAGACCCAGGCCTGGCCGCCCGCGCCGGGGATCAGTACCACCGGGAGGCTCATCGTCACCAGGCTACGGCCTCAGTCGTCGAGGGTCTTCAGCTCCCGGCGCATCACCTTGCCGGTCGAGGTCTTGGGCAGGTCGGGCACGAACCGGACCGAGCGCGGCCGCTTGTAGGCGGCCAGGTACGGGCGGCAGTGCTCGATGATCTCGGCCTCGGTGGCGGCGGCGCCGGGGCGCAGCACCACGTAGGCCCGGGCCAGTTCGCCGCGCGTCTCGTCGGGGACCGAGCCGACGGCCACCATGGCCACCGCGGGGTGGGCGGCCACGACGCGCTCGATCTCGGCCGGGTAGACGTTGAACCCGCCCGTGATGATCAGGTCCTTCCTGCGGTCGACGACGTAGTAGCGGCCCTCCTCGTCCCGGGTGGCGATGTCGCCGGTGTGCATCCAGCCGTCGGGCTCGATCGTGGCCCGGGTGGCGGCCTCGTTGCCGTAGTAGCCGAGCATGACCAGCGGCCCGCGGATCATCAGCTCGCCCGGCTCGCCGTCGGGCATCGTGACGCTCGCGTCGTCGAGCGCCTGGGCGGGATCGAAGCGCTCCATCAGCACCAGCGTGGCGCCGGCCATGAAGGTGCCGTTCATCACGATGTTGCCGTAGACGTGCGGCAGCGGCAGCGCGGTGAGCAGCACGTCGCGGTCGGTCCGGGTCTGCACCGCGAACAGGGCCGCGCTGTTGAGGAAGACGGCCCGGTGCGACTGCATCGCTCCCTTGGGGTGGCCGGTGGTGCCGGAGGTGTAGCCGATCGTCGACAGGTCGCCCGGGGCCGGCCTGGGCACCTCAGGCGCCGTCGCGGGATGGCCCAGCAGGTCGCCGAACCCGGTGACGCCGCCGCCCGCGCCGTCGAAGCTGATCACCCGGCGCAGCGTGGGCACGGACCGGGTTAGGCCCGCGATCACCTCGGCCTTGTCGCCCGAGGTGAAGATGGCCGCGGCGCCGCAGTCGTTCAGGACGAAGGCCACCTCCTCCGCCGTGAGCATCACGTTGATGGGGTTGACCACCGCCCCGGCGCGCAGCGCCGCGTGGTAGGCGACCACCCACTCCCACCGGTTCGGCGAGTAGAGCGAGACCCGGTCACCGGGGCGTACCCCCATGTCGTGCAGGCCGCCCGACACCCGGTCGCACAGGTCGTCGAGCGCCTGGTAGGTCAGCGTCCGTCCGGGAGCCACGAGCGCCGTCTTGGGGCCGAACCGCCGGGCCGCCCTGGCCACGATCGTGCCCAGGTCCGCCGTGATCGGCCCGGGCTCCTCCGCTGCCCGAGCCTGTGCCGGGTCGATGGTCGTCTCGGCCATGATCCCCCCTCTCCGGACCGGTCCGCGTTACCAGCATCTAGCCGTCCGGCGGCCGGCTTGTCAAGGGAAACCTTGTCCTCGCAGCACGTCCCGAATTGTGACGTCCGGTCCTTGACAAGGCTCGCGGATGGGTCGAATGTTGGCTGTCGTACCAAAGTGGCGAGCGTTTCTTCGTACAGGCCCATCTTGGTTTGGGGGATTTCATGACTCTGTCACCAGATTTTTCATTCCAGCCGCTGCCGGCCCTGGAACACGAGATTCTGGAGCCGTTCCCGGAGATACCGAGCCCGCTCGGACCGCTCGCCCCGCTCGCGGGGAAGTGGACCGGCCGGGGCATGAACATCATCTGGCGGCCGAATCACACGCCCGGCCAAGATCATTTCCTCGAACTCAACCTGACCTCGGACCAGATCGAATTCACCGAGATCAGCGGGCCGATACCGAACCGCGGCCTGCTACAGCCCGACATGAACATGTTCGGCCTGACCTACATGAACCAGATCAGCGACGCGAACCTGGGGGCGGGGCTGCACGTCGAGCCAGGCATCTGGGCGGCCGTGCCGGCGACCCTCGACCCGAAGGTGCAGCCGACCGTCGTCCGGCTGGCCTCCATCCCGCACGGCACCGTGGTGCTGTTCCAGGGCACCGCGGTGACGGCGAACGGCGGTCCGAACATCGCGGTCAAGGGCATCAAGCCGTTCCCCATCGGCGGCCCGCCGACCCAGACGATCGACTTCCCCGAGCAGACGCTGACCAACCACACCAACTTCCGGACCTCCGGCGCGGGGCTGACCGGCATCACCCAGACCATGGTCAACAACCCCAACAGCGTCCTGACCGCGGCCATCGCGGGCCAGCACTTCACCTCCACGACCACGCTGCACGTGACCACGATCGACCTTCCGGTGCCGGGCGGCGGCACGGCCAACACGGCCTTCCTGAAGGGGGGCGCCGACGGCCCGAACGCGAGCGCGGTCTCGGCCACGGCCACCTTCTGGCTGGAGACCCTGCAGGGGCAGTCGGCTCCCACGCAGCTGCAGTACACCCAGACCGTTTTGATGAACTTCGCCGGCATCAGCTGGCCGCACGTCACGGTCGGGACGCTGCACAAGTCCTGAGGGCTGGGATTACCGCCCCAGGTAGGCGCGCTTGAGGTCCTCGTCGCGGAGCAGGTCCGCGGCGGGGCCCTCGAGGACGATCTCCCCGGTTGACAGGACGTAGCCGCGGTCGGCGATGGACAGGGCCATGGTCGCGTTCTGCTCGACCATCAGGACCGCCACCCCGGTGGCGTGGATGGTCTTGATGATCTGGAAGTTCTGCAGGACCAGGGCGGGCGCGAGCCCCATCGACGGCTCGTCCATCAGCAGCAGCCGGGGTCGCGACATCAGCGCGCGGCCCATCGCGACCATCTGCTGCTCGCCGCCGGACAGCGTGCCGGCCAGCTGGCTGCGCCGTTCGAGCAGCCGCGGGAACAGTTCGTGCACCCGGTCGTAGTCCTCGGCGAGCGACTCGCCCTTGCGCAGCACCGCGCCGAGCTCGAGGTTCTCCCGCACCGTCAGCTGCCCGAACAGGCGACGGTTCTCCGGCACGATCGCGATCCCGGTGGCGATGCGCTGCGGCACCGGCCACTGCGTCACGTCCTGGCCGTCCAGCAGCACCCGGCCGGAGCGCGGCCGGACGATGCCCAGGATGGTCTTCAGCGTCGTCGACTTGCCGGACGCGTTCCCGCCCAGCAGGCAGACCAGCTCGCCCTCGTCCACGTGCAGCGAGATCCCCTCCAGGATCCGCATCTGGCCGTAGTACGTGGTGACCTGGTCCAGGCTCAGCAGCTCACTCATCCGGCACCCGCCAGGTCCTCGGGGTGCCGGCCCATGTAGGCCTCGACCACCGCCGGATGGTTCGCGACCTGGTCGAAGCCGCCCTCGGCGATCGTGACCCCGTGGTCCAGCGCGATCACGCGGTCCGAGCAGCCGGACACCACGTGCATGTCGTGCTCGATCACCAGGATGGCGACCCCGCGTTGGTCGCGGATCTGCCCGATCAGCTCGGTGACCTCGTGCGTCTCGGCGGGGTTCATCCCGGCCGCGGGCTCGTCGAGCAGCAGCAGCCGGGGCCGGGTGGCGAGCGCCCTGGCGATCTCGAGCCGCCGCCGGTTGGCGTACGACAGCGAGTAGGCCGGCTGGTCCCAGCGGTAGCCGGCCAGCCGCTGGCCGAAGAACGACAGCACCTCCTCGGCCAGCGCCCGGGCCTCGCGTTCCTCGCGCCGGGCCCGCGGCAGCCGGAGCACCGACTCCCACGGCATGGCCCTGGTGCCGCCGTAGGTGGCGGCCATCACGTTCTCCAGCACGGACATGTTCATGAACAGCCGCAGCGTCTGGAACGTGCGCGCGATCCCCAGCCGGGCGATGACGTGGGGCGGCCTGCCCGCGATGGAAGCGGCGGCGAACCTGACGTCGCCCGCGCTCGGCTCGTAAACACCGGTGATCACGTTGAAGACCGTGGTCTTGCCCGCGCCGTTCGGCCCGATGATGCTGACCACCTCACGCTCCCGGACCTGCAGGTCCAGCTCGGACAGGGCGCGCAGCCCGCCGAACGACAGGGAGAGCCGATCGAGCTCGAGGACGGGGCTCATGTCGCGGCCTCCACGCGGCGCTGCCCGAGCAGCCCCTGCGGGCGGGCGATCATCGTCACGATGAGGATCGCGCCGATCATCAGCTGCCGGGTGATCGATGGCTCGTTCACCAGCCTGGTCTCCCATACGAACGCGGCCAGGTAGATCGTCGGCACCAGCAGGATGGTCCGCCACCTGCCCTTGACCTGCACCAGCGCGATCGCCAGGCAGATCAGCACCACGAACCCGACGTTCCCCGCGGTCTGCGGGTTGGCCGGGACGATGATCCAGTCGCGCAGCCCGCCGCCGAGCAGGCCGGTCGACTGCGGCCCGCCCGCGACCGCGCTGGGCGAGATGGCCGCGGCGATGGCGTGCGCCGCGAAGCCGAGCGCGACGGTCGCGCCGAGGACCGCGGCCAGCCTGCGCCAGGGGCGCAGCTTGACCAGCAGGGTCAGCAGGCCGAGCCCGTAGAACAGGATGCTGGCCTCGGCCGGGCTGCGCAGCAGGCCGTCGTAGACGACCATCACCACCAGCGCGCCGGTCGCCGCGCCCGCGATGCTGCCCGTGCCGCCGAGGACGAGCCCGGCGTAGATCAGGATCAGGATCGGGGTGTCGAAGTCGGTGGGGAACACGCTCGCCTGCTGGGCGGCGAAGATGGTGCCGGCCAGCGCCGCGACCATGGCGCCGCAGGCGAACGCCGACAGCTTCACCCGGTTGACCGGGATCGTCATCGCCGCCGCCGCCAGCGGGTCCTCGCGGACCGCGCGCCAGGCCCGCCCGGTGCGCGAGTACTCCAGCAGCCGCAACACCGCCATCGTGACCACCACCACGATCACCAGCAGGTAGTAGTAGCTCTCGTTGGTCGTCAGCTCGACCCCGAAGGCCCGGATCGGGTCGATCGAGGTGATCCCGTTCGGCCCGCCGAGCTTGGACGGCGCCACGTTGTTGGTGACCTCGACGAACGCCTCACCGAGGAACAGCGTCACGATGGCCAGGTAGTCGCCGAGCAGCCGCCGGGACGGCAGCCCGACGGCCAGCCCGAGGAGCGCCGCGCCGGCCATCACGATCGGCAGCGACAGCCAGTACGGCAGGTGGATGCCGTTGGCGCCGAGCTGGGGCGAGGAGAGCAGCGCGTACCCGTACGCGCCGAAGCCGAAGAACGCGACGTAGCCGAGGTCGAGCAGCCCGGCCCAGCCCACCACGATGTTCAGCCCCACCGCCAGCAGCGCGATCACCAGCGCGTCG
>Ga0306920_100004937_pt1 | contig 17145 bp, 17 predicted proteins | sample flu12Cox44000170_FD_204666 | JGI IMG/M metagenome (GOLD analysis project Ga0306920, IMG submission 204666) | Lab enrichment of tropical soil microbial communities from Luquillo Experimental Forest, Puerto Rico - flux4day.12C.oxic.44.000.170 (v2)... | ecosystem: Environmental > Terrestrial >... | reverse complement strand
CTGCCGCCCGACTTGGTCGCGTGCTTGCGCGTGATCAGCTGAACCGCGTGGTCGAAGTACCAGCCCAATGCCTCGTGGTGCTGCAGATCACAGTCCACGACGACGAACTTCTCGCCGGTCGGCACCCCGACCAGTGCGCCAGGATGTCGGCGCCACCATTCCTTGACCTGGGCAGGAGCGACGCTCGCGTCCTTGAAGCCGTTCTTCGTGAGCGGCCGTTTGTCGGCGCCGCAGGGAAACACGGCAACATCTCGCTCGGCGAGCCTGAGTGCTTCGGAGACGGTGCTCATAGGCGCCCGCCTGCAAGCGAGAGAAGCAGGACGGCCACGCAGCACGGCGCACTCGCCGCGATGAAGACTTGAAGGTCGAGGGGGACATGATAGGGTTCTGGTTGTGAATGCGTGAACTCTGGGGTGGCCTGTGGCGGGCCGCCCCTTCGCATTTCCGAGTCAGGAGGATGCGACATGCGGCACCTCCCGCGAGTTCCGAGGGAAGGCGTATCTGTCCCGATAACTGTCCCGGTAATGGTGTGGAAGTGCTAGAAAGCTGGTCGGAGTGGCAGGATTCGAACCTGCGACCCCTGCGTCCCGAACGCAGTGCTCTACCGGGCTGAGCCACACTCCGACAAGAACGCGGCTTATAGCCTTGGCTTTCGCACACCGCAAGAAGCCGGATGAAGGACGAAGAATTCCCGTGGATGTTGGCCTGAAGACGCAGATTCTGCCGGCAAATGACGCCGCGGTGGCGCGCGCCGCATACCTCCTCAAGGAGGGCGGCCTCGTCGCATTTCCGACCGAAACCGTCTATGGGCTCGGCGCCGATGCAACCCACGCCCACGCCGTTGCGCGGCTTTATGAGGCCAAGGGCCGGCCCTCCTTCAATCCCCTGATCGCCCATGTCGGGGATGTCGCGGCCGGCAGGCGCATCGCCCGGTTCGACAACGCCGCAACACGGCTTGCGGAAGCGTTCTGGCCAGGGCCGCTGACGCTGGTATTGCCCAAGACCGATGACTGCCCGGTCGCCGACCTTGCCACCGCCGGCCTCGACACCATTGCGGTGAGGGTTCCCGCCCATCCGGTCGCGCGCGCCATTTTGCGCGCGTTTTCAGGTCCGGTGGTGGCGCCCTCCGCCAATCTGTCCGGGCATGTCTCGCCGACCACGGCTGGGCATGTAGAGAGCGACCTTTCGGGCCGTATCGACCTGATCGTCGACGGCGGCGCGGTAACCGTCGGCGTCGAATCCACCATCGTCGGCTGCTTCGACACGCCCACCCTGCTCCGCCCCGGCGGGCTGCCGCGCGAGGAAATCGAGCGCGCGCTCGGTCGTCCACTGGCGCGGCCGGCCGAAGATGCCGAGACCGAAACCGGCCAGCCGCTGGCGCCGGGCATGCTGGCATCGCACTACGCCCCACGCACGCCGGTGCGCCTCAACGTCAAGCGCATCGAGGCCCGCGAGGCGCTGCTGGCATTCGGCCCGGGCACTGTGCCGGGCGTCGAAGCAGCAACCGCAGTCATGAATCTGTCCATGCGCGGCGATCTTGCGGAAGCCGCCGCCAATCTATTCGGCTATCTACGCGCGCTCGATGCCAAAGGCGCTCGCACCATCGCCGTCATGCCGGTGCCGCTCCATGGACTTGGAGAGGCCATCAACGACCGGCTGGGTCGCGCCGCGATCGGACGGGAAGCAGGCGAGAGAACGTAGAGCATGATCCGGAAAAGTGGAAACCGATTTTCCCTCGCGACAAACGCGAATGCTTTGCGCGGAGATCATGCTCAAACAAAGAGAAGGGATCACGTTCCGATTCTATCCAATCGGAACGTGATCTAGTATCGGCGCAAGAGAAAAAGGAATGAATGTCCCCAAGCCCCCTCTCCCGCCGCTTTCGCCCGAACTGATCGCGCGGTTCCGCGCTATTGTCGGCGACAAATACGCGATCAGCGAGATCGCCGACGTCGCGCCTTATGTCACCGAGGAACGCGGCCTCTTTAAGGGACGATCGCCCCTGGTGTTGCGGCCGGGTTCGACGGCGGAAGTCGCCGCGATCTGCAAGCTCGCCACCGAGCACAAAATCGCCCTGGTGCCGCAAGGCGGCAACACCGGCCTTGTCGGCGGCCAGACGCCGCATCATGGCGAAGTGGTGGTCTCGACGCGGCGGCTCGACAGGATTCGCGAGATCGACGTCGCGTCCAACACCATGACCTGCGAATCCGGCGTGGTGCTGCAGGTCGCCCAGCAGAAGGCTTCCGAAGTGGACCGGCTGTTTCCCCTGTCGCTGGGAGCGGAAGGAAGCTGCACCATCGGCGGCAATCTCTCCACCAACGCCGGCGGCACCGCCGCGCTCGCCTTCGGGGTGGCGCGCGAGATGGCGCTCGGGCTCGAAGTGGTGCTGGCGGATGGGCGCATCCTCAACGGCCTGTCGAAGCTGAAGAAGGACAATACGGGCTACGACCTTCGCAACCTCTTCATCGGCGCGGAGGGCACGCTTGGCATCATCACCGCCGCCACGCTGAAATTGTTCCCGAAGCCCCGCGCGGTGGAGACCGCCTTTGTCGGACTGAAATCCCCCGATGATGCGCTGATACTGCTTTCGATCTCGCAGAACGAGGCCGCGGGCACGCTGACGAGCTTTGAACTCCTCTCCGATATCGCCGTCGATTTCAGCGTACGCCATGGCATCGACATCCGTGATCCTCTCGCGAACAAGCACCAGTGGTATGTGCTGATGGAGCTGTCATCACCGCGGGAGGCTGCCCGCGCGACGCTGGAATCGATCCTGGCGCGAGGCATGGAGCAAGGTATCGTCGAGGATGCCGCGATCGCCGCGAATTTGACCCAGCGGGCTGCATTCTGGAAACTGCGCGATGAGATGTCGGCGGCGCAAAAGCCGGAAGGCGGTTCGATCAAGCATGACATTTCCGTCCCGGTCGCAGCCGTGCCTGCCTTCATCGCCGAAGCCAACGCCGCCGTGGTCAGACTCATTCCGGGCGCGCGGCCGGTTCCATTCGGTCATCTCGGCGACGGCAACATCCACTACAATGTCAGCCAGCCGATCGGTGCAGAACCTGCGGATTTCCTCGCGCGCTGGCACGAGGTCAACGCCCTGGTGTTCGAGATCGTGCTGCGAATGGGCGGATCGATTTCGGCCGAACACGGCATCGGCGTGCTCAAGCGCGACGAACTGCCCGAGGTGAAGGACAAGGTCGCGATCGAGTTGATGCGCGCCATCAAATCGACGCTTGATCCGCTCGGCATCATGAATCCGGGCAAGGTGTTGTGAAGGGCATCTTGCAATGACCATTTCCGACCGCATCCGCATCAAGGACGAACGTGTGCTTTCCGACGAACACTACACGCTGAAATCCGCCACCTTCGAATGGCGGCGCGGCGACGGCGAGTGGCAGACGCAGAATCGCGAGATCTTCGAGCGCGGCAACGCCGCGGCGTTGCTGCCCTACAACCTGGCACAGCGCACGGTGGTGCTGGTCCGCCAGTTCCGGTATCCGGCCTACCTCAACGGCTACGACGATCTCCTGATCGAGGCCGCGGCGGGACTGCTTGATGATGAAACTCCGCAAGTGCGAATTCGCGCCGAGGCCGAGGAGGAGACCGGCTACCGGCTCGGGCATATCAGGAAAATATTCGAAGCCTTCATGAGCCCTGGCGCGGTCACGGAAAAAATCCACTTCTTTGTCGCCGAATACGATCCGACGATGAAGGTCGGAAGCGGCGGCGGCCTCGCCGCGGAGGGCGAGGACATCGAAGTTCTGGAGTTGGATTTCGAAAAGGCGCTCGCCATGATCGGCGACGGCCGGATCGTCGACGCCAAGACCATTATGCTGCTGCAGTATGCGGCGCTGCATATCTTCCGCTGACGCCGGCCCCCACACACAATTGACACCGCGTGATACCGCGGCCAGATTGAAAAAATGCGCATCGCCCTGATCCACGCCCTGAAACATTCGATTGTCCCGATCGAGGCTTCGTTTGCGAAGCTTTGGCCGGATGCGACGCTGATGAATCTGCTCGACGACAGCCTTTCAGCCGATGTGGCGCGCGACGGCCGTCTTACCGCAGGGATGACCGACCGCTTCCTCGCACTCGGCCGCTATGTCGCCTCCACGCACGCCGACGCGATTCTGTTCACCTGCTCGGCGTTCGGTCCCTGCATCGAAGCGGTGGCGCGCGAGCAGGAGGCGATCCCGGTGCTCAAGCCGAATGAAGCGATGATCGAGCAAGCGGTCGCGCGTGGCCACCGGATCGGCCTGCTCTCGACCTTCCCGCCGACCTTGCAGTCGATGCCGCAGGAATTTCCGAGTACCGTGCAAATCGTGCCGAAACTGGCGGAAGGCGCTCTCGCGGCGCTCGACCGCGGCGACCGCGCCGAGCATGATCGCCTGGTCGCGCAAGCCGCGCGCGATTTGCGCGACTGCGACCTGATTGCGCTGGCGCAATACAGCATGGCGCCGGCGGCGGCGATGGTCGCCGAGGCATCGAAGCTTGTGGTGCTGACGACGCCCGACAGCGCCGTCATCAAGCTCAAGCAATTGCTGGCGGCTAAAAGTTGAAACTGGCGCGAAGCCGCCGACCAAGCCGAAGTAAGAACCGCGGCGCTCAAGGGACACGGTCCCCACTGAGCGGCTAGAGCTGCTGCCGGATACCCATTATAACGCATAGGCACGGCTGGCTGCGGGCCGGATTTGGCGCAGCATCATCGGCATCGCTTTACGTAAACAGTCATTGCTTCCTCTTCCCGCCTCCGCACTTCCTCTTAACCAAGGTCCCGGCGTAACTCTTGGCTTCTTCCAGCGTCGTGAACATCTTTCCACAAAGAGTGAATCCGCCATCGGCAATCGGTCGAATATTGTAACCGTTGACGCAAGCCGCAATGTTCTTGCGGTAATACTCATTATACATCCTACTAAACTTCTTAACTCCAACTCGTTTGATCAAGGCGGCACGGTCTGCCGGATCATCCCAATCCATGGGTTCTCTTCCGAGTATTGGATCAACGGGCCAAGCCCGCGCGAGGTCGCGCGATTTTTACTGCAAGGGTGGCTGCTCGATCTCCCACCACGGTCGGAGCCAACCGCGCCCACTACAACAGAGGCGGCGATCACGTCTTGTGATTTGGAGCCAATTTGTTGGGAATATGCGCCAACGCTCTTAAAGAGAGGCACCTGTCCGCCGCACACGGCGGGATGCCCCCGCGCCTGTCTTCCGCCGTGCCAGCGCTGTACGCGACGACCGTAAAAAAACTTTCATGAAACGTGAAATGGGTCACGTGCGCTCCTAAGCGTGCAGGCCATATTGGACAGAATTGATGAGGGGGTTTCCTCGCATCAAGACGCAATACCCACACAGCGAACTTACCTCCAATGTCCAAACACAATGGAGACGACCATGCGGAAGATAGCTCTTACCATCTTCGGCGCGCTGTTGATCTCAGGATCGGTGGTCCAAATGGCAGCGGCGGCCGAGCACCACAAATACGTGACCAAGGCCAAGCATCACTATGCCGACTTTAGAGGAGCCTACAATCAGGTGAGGCCGATCAATGCCAATGTCGCCCCACCTGTGGTCTACCGCACGGAGGAAACGTTTAGGCTACCGGACGCGTCATGGATTGGCGACGAAGACCCGTCGCTGCACCCCTCTGACTAATGTCCTGAACTTTCGAGTTAATAGGCCACGTACTCCCACCCCTTGATGGGTGCGGTACTTAAAGGCAAAAAGTCTCTGGAAGCATTACAAGGAGCAATTTCGTGACCTCACATCAGGCGTTTGTCACACATCGTATTCTGCTTCCAATTTGCGGTGTGTGACAAGCGAGCCAGCAGCAGAACGCCGTCGCCAGCGCAAACGTTCAGGCTGCCGACCGCATACTGCCGCCGCATGCAATAAGCCCCGCAACGATCCCGCCAGCAACCACTCGAATTCGTCGGTGGTCATGCTCTCGGGAACTCGCTTCAAGTTCTCGCCGAGCCGCGCCAGCAGCGCGTCCCTCTTGTCGGGATCGAGCAGAGAGGGTTGGGTGAGGGGCTACGGTCTTTCATGAGAGTGACGGCCCTCACCCGATTTTGCTGCGCAAATCGAACTCTCCCCGCCGGGGAGAGATGAACTTAAGTCCGCTGACTAAGCGACCCAACGAAGGATCAGCTTGCTTCAGAACAACGATCCCTGCCCGTCATCGGGCGCGGCCGTCGCCGGTTTTCGCGGGCTCGCCTTCTTCGCACGCTCAGGTGCCTCGGCCTCCCGCGCCTCGGCCGTGATCGGCAGGATCAATTGCGCATCGTCATTGGCGACCCGGTTCACCCGCGTCGAGATCTCGTGCCAGATGAACTCGCCCTCCTCGGGCCCGCGCATCAGCGGCATCACCTCGTCCACGTCGTTGCCGCTGCAGTCGAGCCAGCGATCGAAATCGCCCGTCGCGATCGCGACAGGCACGCGGTGATGAAGCACCGCTAGATCGGCGCTCGCCGGAGCCGTGATGATGGCCACCGTGTCGAGTTCCTCGCCGTTGGGGCCGATCCAGGTCTCGGCAACCGCCGCTAGCCCGATCGGAAGGCCGTCGCGGCGATGGATGAAGTGGGGCCGCTTGCCCTGTTCGGATGCTTGCCATTCATAATAACCGTCCGCAGGGATCAGGCAGCGCCGCCGTCGGATCGCGTTCTTAAAGGCCGGCTTTTCCCTCACCGTCTCGGCGCGCGCATTGATCAAAAGCGTAATCTGGCGCGGATCCTTGACCCAGGCCGGCACCAGGCCCCACCGCATCAGGCGAAAATGCCGCCCGCCATTTTCCAGGATGACCACAGGCACAGGTTGAGTTGGCGCAACGTTAAACCTTGGAGGGAAATTTGGCTGTTCAAGATAGCCAAAAATTTGCCTCAGGGCGTCAGGCGGCGAGGTGATCACGAAACGTCCACACATTGTGATGTCCAGATAGGTATGCGTTCAGTACCTTTTAACCCCGACCCCCCAACACTGCGGCCGATGAAAGCCACCGCCGCCAAGCCGGCACGATCCGAACCCGAGCCGGGCCTTGACGACGAGGTGCGGATCGCTCGGCTGCGCGCGGCCAACATCAACCCGCACACCGGCCTTGCCACCGATTATCTCAACCATTTCAACGAAGCCATCATGCTCCTGGAAATGATTCCGGATATCCCGGAATCTGTGGAGGACTTTCTGCGCTGGCGGCCGCTGTCCTATGCGGAGCATTTCACGGCTTCGCATTTCAAGGCGCGGGATCTCGCCATCGCCGCCTACGGTTCCGCCGACGTTCACATCCGCGCCGAGTTCGACAGCCTCACCAGCGCGATGACCTCGATCCTCTCCGCAGTGGGAGAGGCCTTGGGCAAGGCCCGGGAGGACAAGACTCGCGGAAGACTGGCCGAACAGGCCATCAACTGGGTCAAGCCGCTGGTGATGCAGGCAGGCGCGATCATCAATGGTGGCGTCGAATCCGATATCGAATACATCATGTCTCGGTAAACGATCGCACCTCGAGCATCGTATTAGACCTGGAGCGATCTCTGGTGGAATGGATTTGACATTCGCCACCCAGTTAGCCGCGAGCTCGTAGGCGAATGTCAAATCCCAAACTCCACTAAAATCTTATATTTGCTAGTGGTCCGTTGATTCTAACACTCGCAAAGGTTTCCGCGGCAATGGGAAGCGAATGTTAGAATCAGACCACCAGGTGCACGGTCTGCGCGCAAACGGGCTCCCACGTTTGTCGCGACGAAACCGTTTCACACTTTTCGGGATCATGCATTTTCGGGCATGATCTCCGCGCAAACGCGTTTGTCGCGCGCGAAAACCGTTTCACACTTTTCGGGATCATGCCTTGACGCCACCTCTGCATCCGCCGCATCCGCAGCTTGCCGTCAGTGCAGCGATTTTCCGCGAACACAAGGTCCTGCTGGTGCGGCGCGCGCGATCGCCCGCCAAGGGCTTCTATTCGCTGCCGGGCGGCCGTGTCGAATTTGGCGAGACCCTGCACACCGCCCTGGGGCGCGAAGTTGGGGAGGAAACCGGACTGAAAGTCGAGATCATCGGTCTTGCCGGCTGGCGCGAGGTCCTGCCTGCGGTTGCCGGTGGCGGCCATTACCTGATCATGTCGTTTGCTGCGCGCTGGGTGTCCGGCGAGGTGGTGCTCAATGACGAGCTCGACGACCACAAATGGCTCGAGACGAATGACTTGGGCGGGTTCAAGATCACCGGCGGCCTCGAAGAGGTCATTCGATCGGCCCGGCGCCTGCTGGAGCCCAAATAGCCTCGGCATAACGCTTGGTGCCGTCCTCCCCCACAAGCGATGGAGGATGACGCGCGCAACGCGGCGGGTGGGGAGCAGATGCCTTGCTTCCAGCGCATTGGAGAGGCATATGGGGTTGGTTGGACCCCTTCATGTCAAAGCATTTTCTCGCCGCCCTGATCGTCGTTTCGTGCCTGTGCGGCCCGGTGCGGGCTCAGGATGCGCCCGCACCCTTCGATAATGATCTGCAGCGGCTCGCCGAAATTTTGGGAACCCTGCACTATCTGCGAGGCATTTGCGGCAGCAACGAAGGCGGCAAATGGCGTAACGAAATGCAGGCGCTGATCGATGCCGAAACCCCTTCCGGCGAAAGGCGCGCCCGCATGATTGCCGGCTTCAACCGCGGCTATAACGGCTTCCAGCAGACCTACCGCAGCTGCACGCCGGCAGCCGCCGTTGCGATCCGCCGGTATATCGAAGAAGGCTCGAAGATCTCGCGCGATCTGACCGCGCGCTACGCCAATTAGTGCCGTGGATTCGACACTCGTAACCGACTTTGTCGCGAACTTGTGACGCGCGAATGTCAAATCCCAAACCCCACTGGAATCTTATGCTTGCCGGTGGTCCTTCAATTCCAACATTCGAGGAGTGCCGGACCCGTGACCGCCCGGTCAGCGCTCGAGAGGTATCCGTATCGTTCAATGGACGCTTTCTAAACAAGCAGGACTTCCCACCGCATTGACATCCCGACCGTGGCCGCCATCATGGCGGCGTTCAGGTGCGCCGATCGAAAGGTCGGCAGCATGGGAATGCGGTGAGGCTTTTTTCAATGCCTGAGCCAAATCCGCAACTGCGCCCGCAACTGTAAGCGGATAGTCTCTTTCCATCGTGCCACTGGGCCTTCGGGCCCGGGAAGGCGGAGAGGGGCATCGACCCGCGAGTCAGGAGACCGGCCTGGACAGTCATCCATCCGGCGTGCGGTGCGCGCGCCTGGGGCGGTTCTTTCGCTGCGATGACAATGCGAATTTGTTGTGCGGATGGAGGGCCGCCTTGGCTGCATATGTCCAAATTCTCGAATGGCTTTGCCGGAGATGCGCGTTGCGCGTGTCCTGTGCGGCGGCCATGGCGCTGTTTGCGGGCGAGTCTTTTGCCGGCGATCTTTCGGCCGCACCATATGTGAAAGCGGAGCCACTCGGCTACGACTGGACCGGATTCTATATTGGCGGCCATATTGGCCTGGCGGCCGGACATTCAAATTGGACGCTGGAGCCGCTTGGCGGCGGCGTGCCGGCGGCCGGCTCATTCGGGCTATATCGCTCGCCAAATGCGTTCACCGAAGGCGGCAGCTACTTCGAGGGCGTCCAGGCCGGCTACAACCTGATGCTGCGCAACCGCGTGTTGCTCGGTATCGAAGCCGACGGGTCGTTTCCCGCTTTTCCCGATCCTGCCGGCCTCACCATCGGCGGCGTTTCGAACTTTGCCTCGCCGACCTTCGGCGCCGGAACATTCAGCGAGACCGTGCTGTCATCGGGCACGCTGCGCGGTCGCATCGGCTACGCGCCCGGTCCCTGGCTGTTCTACGCAACCGGTGGCCTGGCCTGGACCTACAATCAGCAGACGCTGACGCAAACTGCCACCGGCAACTCGGAAGACCGATTCCTCTGGCGCTTCGGCTGGGCGGCGGGCGCCGGCATCGAGACGCCGATCGCACCAAACTGGACCGTACGAGGCGAATATCTCTGGACCGGCTTTCCCTCGGCCAGTGGAAACTTTCCGCTGTCGGGCCAGCGTGTCAGTTCGGACTTCTCGGAGCATCAGCTTCGCCTTGCGCTGAACTATCGCTTCGACGATCCCTCGCGTCCTGCCGCTTTCGCGCCGTCTCGGTTCGTTCCCGCCGCCGACGTCTTCGCTGTGCATGGACAGGCTACCTTCGTCGAGCAGGCGTATCCCGGTTTCCGTTCGCCGTATGAAGGAAAAAACAGCCTCTCGGGCGGCGCGCAATCGAAGCAAACCTTCGATCTCACGCTCTCCACTGGCGTCAAGCTTTGGCAAGGCGCGGAGTTCTGGGCCAATCCGGAAATCGACCAGGGCTTTGGCTTCAACGATACCCACGGCGCGGCGGGATTTCCGAGCGCGGAGTCCTACAAGCTCGGCTCGTCCACTCCCTATGCGAGGCTGCAGCGCGCCTTCCTGCGTCAGACCATCGATCTGGGCGGCGAGACCGAACAGGTTTCCGACGATTTCTATCAGTTCAAGGGAACGCGCACTTCGGATCGTCTCGTTTTCACCGTGGGTCGCTTCGGTATCATCGACATCTTCGATACCAACCGCTACGCCAACAATCCCAAAAGTGACTTCCTCAACTGGACCTTGATCAACGCCGCAACCTTCGACTACGCCGCCGACGGCTGGGGTTACAACTATGGCGCGGCCGCCGAATGGTATACCGGTCGCTGGACGTTCCGCGGCGGCGTGTTCGATCTTTCAGTGACGCCGGCGGGCGGCGTGAGTCCCCTGGCCTTCGCGCTCGATCCGACCTTCCAGCAATTCCAGATGGTCGGCGAGATCGAGGAGCGCCACCAATTGTGGGATCAGCCCGGCAAGATCAAGCTCACCGGTTTCCTGAGCCGCGGCAGCGCCGGTGATTTTTCCAATGCCGTTGCGCTCGCGCAAGTGACCGGAATGCCTGCCGACATCAACGCGGTGCGCTCCTACACCAGCCGGGGCGGCGTCAGCGTCAACGTCGAGCAGCAGGTGACTGAAACGCTGGGAGCATTCTTGCGCGCCGGCTGGGCCGACGGGAATATCGAACCCTGGGATTTCACCGACGTCGATCGCACCGTATCCGGTGGCGTCTCGATCAACGGCAAATCATGGGGGAGGCCGGATGACACCATCGGCATTGCCGGCGTCGTCAACGGCATCAGTGGCGCCCATATCGCGTTTCTCAACGCCGGCGGGCTCGGCATCCTCGTCGGCGACGGCCAGTTGCCCAACTACCGGACAGAGAAAATCTTCGAGGCCTATTACAGCTACGCGCTCACGCCCTCGACGCGACTGACGTTCGATTATCAATTCCTGGCCAATCCGGCCTACAACGCCGACCGTGGCCCGGTGAACATCTTTGCCGGCCGCGCGCACTGGCAGTTCTGATTGTGGTTGGCACCAATTTCGTGGGGATCGGTTTGGACTGTTGCGCGAGCTTGAACGGGAGCATGAAGGCAGACTGCCGCTCGACCGCTGCAGTGACGTGGCGCGCGGATATCGATGCCCTGGCGTTCTGGATCGGGGCGAATTCCGCGTCATGCGTGGTGCATCGTCAGGCGTTTCGGACGCTGCTGCGGCGCGACCCGACGCCACAGGATTGTCTTACCTATTTCAAAAAAATCGAAGGCGTTTTTCGAGCCGCGGCGGCCGCTAAGATCGCGCAAAATCAGATTCCAGCCAGAACCAATCTGCACCTCACCAGTCGCGACGTCGCGCGGAAACTGGTAGAATTAAGCTCAGCACAACGAGGGGATGATCAATGACGCAGTTCCAAACTACTCATCTGCCCGTCACGGACAGCCTCGCCGGGCGATTGGCCCCAGCCCTCCTCGCCATGTCGCTTGGCCTCTTCATCGTCGCCGTCGTCGGCTTCTCCCACATCGACGTGCTCCACAATGCGGCGCATGACGTGCGGCACTCCAACGCGTTTCCCTGCCACTAGTCCGTACGGGCTAAATTTAATGAACCTGTTCCGCTCGATCGTGTTTTCGTCGGTCGTCGCCGGCTTCGTCGTCGGTGCGGTCATCACGGTGATCCAGCAGTTCGGCACGGTGCCGTTGATCCTCAAGGCTGAGGTGTACGAGAAGGCGGCCGAGGCACATCATCATGACGACATGGCCACCAACCCCGCCGAAGGCGCGGCCGCTGTCCATAAGGACGCCGCGCACCAACATGACGCGGAAGCCTGGGAGCCGAAAGATGGGTTCGAACGTAACTTCTATACGGCTGGCGCGAACGTACTGACAGCGATCGGATTTGCGCTAGTGCTGGCCGGGTTCTTCGCGGTGCGCACCGGGCGTCTGTCCTGGCATGACGGTCTGATGTGGGGGCTGGCGGGCTTCGTCGTGTTTACACTCGCGCCCGGGCTGGGTCTCCCTCCGGAATTGCCGGGCGTGCCGGCGGCGCCTTTGTTGTCACGGCAACTCTGGTGGGTTCTGGCCGCGGCGGCGACGGCCGGCGGTATGGGACTGATTTTTTTACGACCAACGGTGGCGGCGACGATCGCCGGACTGCTTCTATTGATTCTGCCGCATCTGGTCGGCGCGCCCGAACTGGACCACGTCGAGACCAATGTGCCGACCTCGCTATCGCACCAGTTCATGGTGGTCGTCACCTTGACGAGCCTCGTGTTCTGGTCGCTACTCGGCGTTCTAACCAGCCTTGCTTTTGTGTATTTTGATAAGTCCGCCATGGAGCTTGCGCCAGGTCGCACAAGTGGCGCTTGAGAAGGTCACGGGAACGCTTCGCTTGGGCCTTAGGACCGAAAATCGGCTCAGGCCGCTCGCAGGTCGCGTCGCGTCGGCAGTTCCGGGCACAGCACGAGCTTGCCCTCGAGCCCGCCGGCCTCGAGACGGCGGTGCGCCTCGGCAACCTGATCCAGAGGGATTCGCTCGGCCACGCGCGGCGTTATGGCGCCACCGGCCAGCAACGCGAACAAGCGCTTGAGGTCCTCCGTGAACCATGCGGGATGCTGCAACCGCATGGCGTTGATGGAGTAGAAGAAGGCGCGCCTTCCGCCGGGCGACCACCTCCACAGGTAAAGGCGCCCGATCCACATCAGCATGGTGAACATCCGCCGTTGAGCCTGCACGCCCGCCGAGTAGCCATAGGCGCAGAGCAGTCCGCCGGGCTTGAGCGCCGCGAACGAGCGGCGATAGCCGTCTTCTCCGATACCGTCGAAGACGACATCAAATCCGCCCGGCGGGACACGCGTGAAGTCTTCGCGCTGATAGTCGATCGGCGTGGCCCCGAGCTCGCGGATCAGCGCGGCGTGCGCCCCGTTGGCACCACCCCAGAGTTCAAGCCCTGCCATGCCGCCGAGTACGAGCAGCGCCTGGCCGACTGCACCGGCGGCTCCATGCACCAGCACGCGTTGTCCCCGCTGCACTTTCGCCGCGCGGTGCAGAAGTTGATACGCGGTCATCCAGCTCAGGATCAGCGTTGCGGCCTCCGCCGCGTCGACGCCCGCCGGTACCGCGGTTAAACGACTCGCCTGCAGCGTACGATAGGCGGCGTTCGATCCGAGCACCGTCATGTCCGCCACGCGCTCGCCGAGCTGAAATCCCATCACGCCCTGGCCGAGCTGATCGATTTCGCCGATGACGTCGTAGCCCATCACGAAGGGCGGGCGGCGCGATGCAGTCTGCGGATAGAGATGACGCCGGATCAGCGTGTCGGTGTACTCAAGGCCGGAGGCGAGCACGCGAACCCGCACCTCGCCCGCACCCGCGCTCGGCAGGGGAGCATCGACCAGCTCCAAGCCCTCCGGGCCGCCGAAGCGACTGAGTTGAACGACGCGGTTGCGTGGCTCGCCCATATGCCGATCTCCTTTTCCGGGAGCACAGATGGAGACGCGGTATTGCACCGCCCAAAGCATGCCAACACGCGGCCGGCCTTGTAATTGATGCCGATCAAATCTTATCGCGCCAGGCGAATTTACAGCCGCCGAAACCGGCGTCCGCGGTCGGGGACAAGGGCGAAGAGACATGACCGACTCCCCATCGGATCCCGACCTGGCGGTCCTCCAAATTTTCAGGAGATCGTTCAGCTTCCTGTGGCCTCCGTTAACCCTTCCTAAAGAAGTGGCTAGGCGGCTCCGCGCCGCATGCTAAATGATGGGTATCGCGATGCGCCGCGCCCTGCCCGCGCAAGGAACCCGTTTGAGTTTCATGAACCCTCCAGCGTCCTTCACATTCGCGCGCGATCTCAAGCCCGATCAGGAACAGAAACAGGCAGCGCTCGGCTATCTCAGCGAAGCCTGGGCGGAAGCACGGCACGATGGCATCGACGGCGATTGCCTGGCGCAGGCAAGCCTGTTTGCGGCATTCGCCGAACTGGTCAAAACCTACGGCGAGGACGCGGTGGCTAAATTCGTCGAAGGCCTTCCGGCGCGCGTGCGCAACGGCGAATTCTCGACCGGCCTGGCAAAGCAGTAATTTTCGAGGCAGCTACGCCGGCAGCGTCTCGAGAAAGCGCACCGGCTCGCCGGTCGATGGCGCCATGATCTCGCCTTGCCACATCACGCGCTTGCCGCGCACAAAGGTGCCGACCGGCCAGCCGGTCACGCGCAGGCCGTCATAAGGCGTCCAGCCTGCGCGCGAGGCCACCCATTTATTGGTGATGACCTCGCTGCGCTTCAAATCGACGATAGTGAAATCGGCATCGTAGCCCGCCGCGATCCGGCCCTTGCAGGCGATGTTATAGATCCGCGATGGCCCCGCACTTGTCAGATCGACAAAGCGCGCGAGCGACAACCTCCCTGCGTTGACATGATCAAGCATCACCGGAACCAGCGTCTGCACCCCGGTCATGCCCGACGGAGATGCGGGATAGGTCTTGTTCTTTTCCGCAAGCGAATGCGGCGCGTGGTCGGAGCCGAGTACGTCGACAATGCCCTGCTCGATGCCGCGCCAAATGCCTTCCCGATGATCGGCCGAGCGCACCGGCGGGTTCATCTGCGCTCGGGTCCCAAGCCGCTCGTAACATTCGGGCGCCGCCAGCGTCAGGTGATGTGGCGTCGCTTCGCAGGTGGCGACATCCTTGTGATCCCCGAGGAACTCGATCTCCTGCTTGGTCGAGATATGCAGCACGTGGATGCGTTTTCCAGTTTCGTGCGCGAGCTTGACCAGACGCTGCGTCGCCATCAGCGCCGCGGTCTCGTCGCGCCAGACCGGATGCGAACGCGGATCATCCTCGATACGCAACGGTTTGCGCTCGTTGAGGCGATATTCATCCTCGGCATGAAACGCGGCGCGGCGGCGGATCACCTCAAAAATCCGGCGCAGGCTTTCATCATCCTCTACCAGCAACGCGCCGGTCGAGGAGCCGATGAACACCTTGACGCCGGCGCAGCCGGGTGCCCGTTCCAGTTCAGGCAGATCGGCGACGTTCTCGCGGGTGCCGCCGATGAAGAAGGCAAAATCGCAATGCATCCGGTGACGGCCGCGCGTCACCTTGTCGGCGAAAGCCTGTTCGGTGACGGTCAGCGGATCGGTGTTCGGCATTTCGAATACCGCTGTCACGCCGCCCATCACCGCACTGCGAGAACCGGTTTCCAGATCCTCCTTGTGGGTAAGACCCGGCTCGCGAAAATGCACCTGCGTGTCGATGACGCCCGGGAGGATGTGCAGGCCCTTGCAGTCGATCACCTCGACCGCCAATGCGTTTGCAAGCCCGCCAATCTCGGCGATGCGGCCGCCTGCGATCGCGATGTCGCGCACGCCCTCGCCGTCGTGATTGACCACGGTGCCGGATTTCAGAATAGTGTCAAATCGCTGAGTCATGGTTGCTGTTTCTTGGTGCCGACCCCTGGCCTTTTTGCTTTATTTGCCTTGTTCCTGTACCCGCCTCGCAGAAGTTGCGCAGGTCTTGTTCGGAGCACCTTAGCGCCTTACCTTCTGTTGTGATATCAGGCACCCCTGTTTCCCCAGGAAACTGGCGCAGCAAACTCGACCCCTCGCAACGGAATTTGCAAGATAGCCTGGCAACAGAATTTGGCAAAAAACCTGGCAAGAGAACCCGGCATGAAAGCAGCGTTTCTACCCGACCGTGGCGTGGTCAAGGTCAGCGGCAGCGACGCCCGTAATTTTCTCAACGGTCTCATCACCACGGATGTAGGCCTACTGCAACCGGGATTGGGGCGGTTCGGGGCATTGCTGACACCGCAGGGCAAGATCACTGTGGATTTCCTCATCACCGAAGCGCCTGCCGGCCACGGCGGTGGTTTTTTGTTCGATTGTCCGCGGGCGCTCGCACAGGCGCTTGCCGACAAACTCCGCTTCTACAAGCTGCGCGCCAAGGTCGAAATCGAAAACCTCTCTGAAAACCTCGGCGTACTCGCGGCATGGGATGGCCAGCCCGCGGTGATGCCGGATCTTGCGTTTGCCGATCCGCGCAAGGCGGCGCTCGGCTGGCGAATCCTCGTTCCGGAGGAGCTTGCGCCAAAAGCCGCCGATCTGATCGGCGCCGAAATGGTCGACAGCGCAGCCTATGAGGCCCATCGTGTGGCGACGGGAACCCCGCGCGGCGGGCTCGACTTCATCTATGGCGATGCGTTCCCGCACGAAACCAACATGGACCGCCTTCACGGCGTCGACTTCGACAAGGGCTGCTATGTCGGCCAGGAGGTCGTCTCACGAATGCAGCATCGCGGCACCGCGCGCACGCGGACGGTGCGCATCGTCCTGGATGGCCCCGCGCCTGAGCCGGGTGCCGCGATCCTTGCCGACGACAAGCCGGTTGGCACCATGGGTTCAACCGCGGGTAACCATGGTCTCGCCTTGATCAGGATCGATCGCGCTGCCGACGCGCTTGCAGCCGGCACGACGCTGACATCGGGCGGCCTTGCGATCCGGCTTGCCGATCCGGACGAAGTGCGATCGCCGCCGAGGCAGACCGTGGCATGACGAAGAGGGCGCGCCTGCATGCCGATGGGCTGACACGTTGTCCGTGGCCGGGCGAAGATCCGCTTTACGTCGCCTATCACGACAATGAATGGGGCGTTCCGGAATTCGACGACCGTGCGCTCTACGAAAAACTCATCCTCGACGGTTTTCAGGCCGGGCTCTCCTGGATCACGATCCTGCGCAAGCGCGACAATTTCCGCAAAGCCTTCGATGATTTCC
>Ga0306920_100004936_pt1 | contig 17146 bp, 20 predicted proteins | sample flu12Cox44000170_FD_204666 | JGI IMG/M metagenome (GOLD analysis project Ga0306920, IMG submission 204666) | Lab enrichment of tropical soil microbial communities from Luquillo Experimental Forest, Puerto Rico - flux4day.12C.oxic.44.000.170 (v2)... | ecosystem: Environmental > Terrestrial >... | reverse complement strand
AAGGTGGTGGTATCGAATCCGAAAGTTTTGAAACGGGAAGTCTTTGAGGCGGCCCAGGAAGCGCGTGACGTGGTTTCGGTTGCGCAGGACCGGGCCCGCCAGATCATTGCGCAGGCAGAACGTGAAAGCGAGGAAATTCGGGAAAAGGCGCGCGAGGAAGGCAAGGCCCAAGGCTTGGCGGAATGGAATCGCATCCTGGCTCAGGCTTCGAAACGTGCCGAGGAGTTGACCAAGAGCTGGGAAGAAACCATGTTGCGGCTCTCGGTGCGGGTTGCGGAAAAGATTGTTGGGGAGCAACTCCGGCTTCATCCCGACACGATCGTGGAGATCGTACGGGAAGTGCTGAAGAACGTACGTCCCGGCAAGCGCCTCGCGATCCAAGTCCATCCCTCCGAAGCACAACGCGTGAGGGCGCGCGTTGATCGGCTAAGAGAAAGCTTGGGTGCCAGCAGCGAAATCGAGATTGTGGCGGCTGCCTCGGTTCCAGCTGGAGGCTGCGTTATCGACAGCGAGCTGGGAATCATCGACGCTCGCCTGGAAACACAATTGAAGTGTCTGGAAGAAGTTCTCGTCCGCGGTATCTCAGGCGACTAGCAGTGTAAAGACATGGCGACCAGGGCTCCCGATCTTCGCAAGTACTTCGACCGGATCGAGAAAGTCTCCTCGGTTGAGGTGCGGGGGCGCGTGAAGGAGGTCATCGGGCTGATCGTGAAAGCGGTTGTGCCTGAGGCCTGGATCGGGGAGATGTGTCTGATCCGCAACCCCGGTTCCGCGACCGCCGTGAAGGCCGAGGTGGTCGGATTCAAGGACGGCGATGTGCTCCTCATGCCGCTTGGAGAGCTAACCAACATCGGCCCGCACAGCGAGGTCATCCCCAGCGGCAATTGCCTCACAGTCAAAGTGGGCGACGGGTTGCTCGGGCGCGTGTTGAATGGCCTGGGTGAGCCGATGGATGCGGAGTTCAAGGGCCCCCTCACCTGCAACGAAGAATTCCCGGTACTTGGCTATCCTCCGGATCCCTTGAAGCGCCAACGGGTAACCAATCCTATTTCTCTCGGAGTCCGTGCCATCGATGCGGTCCTCACGGCCGGAGAGGGCCAGCGCATCGGTCTCTTCGCAGCGGCTGGCGGCGGCAAAAGTACTTTGCTCGGTATGATTGCCCGGAACACGGAAGCCGACGTCAACGTGATTACGCTGGTGGGCGAGCGCGGCCGTGAAGTGCGCGATTTTATCGAGCATGACCTGGGACCGGAGGGGGTCAAGCGGTCGGTGGTTGTCTGCGCGACCTCGAACGAATCGTCACTGGTCCGGTTGAAGGCCGCTTACGTAGGGACCGCTATCGCCGAGTATTTTCGGAACAAGGGCCTGAAAGTCATCCTGATGATGGACTCGGTGACACGCTTCGCCCGCGCGCAGCGCGAAATCGGATTGGCCTGCGGCGAGCCTCCCGCGCGCGCCGGCTACACGCCTTCTGTGTTCGCGGAGCTTCCGAAGCTCCTGGAGCGCTCAGGAAACTCGGATAAAGGTTCGATCACTGCGATCTATACGGTGCTGGTTGCGGGCGACGACATGAACGAGCCGGTCGCCGACGAAGTGCGGTCGATCCTAGACGGCCACATCATCCTTTCGCGGGAGCTGGCAGCGCGCAATCACTACCCGGCGATCAATATTCTCGAGAGCGCCAGCCGCGTGATGGGTGCGGTGACCGACAAAGCTCACCGTCAGTCGGCAGGGACGCTTCGGGACATGCTGGCAACGTATCGGAAGAATGAAGATCTCATCCTGCTTGGTGCCTACAAACGAGGTGCAGATCAGCGCGTTGATATGGCCATCTCGAAGATCGAGGAGATCAACGGCTTTCTGAAACAGGCTACGGACGACAAATCGAATTTCCAGGGGTCGGTGGACCACTTGAAAAAGATGTTTCCGCCGAATGGGAACTAATGTCCGCAAACTTTGTGTATCGCCTGCAGCTTCTGCTCGAGCAGAAAGAGGAAGCGAAGAAAGAGGCAGAGCGCGAACTGGTCCGCAGGCAGCAGGAATTAGAGAAGCAACAGGGAATCCTTGAGGGCCTGAAGCAGCGCGAAAAGGAGTTGATCGAAAAGCGCTCCCGGAGGCGCGAGGAACTGTTGACCCCGCCTGCCGGAGAAGCCTTGGCCGCACATGTGGTCCAGTCGCGGTCGGACTACATAAAGGTGTTGGGAAAGGACATTGAGGATGCGGGCAAGGACATCCAACGCCAGCAGGACGTAATCCTGAAATGCCAGGCACACGTAGAAGACGGGAAACAGAAAGTGAATGAGAGCCGGCGCGAAGTCGAGGTACTGACGAAACACAAGAAAAAACAGGAAGAGCGGTTCCTGCGAGAAGCGGCAGCGAAAGAGGAATTGGAACTGGATGAAATCGGGAATGTGCTTTACATGACGAGGCAGCGACCCACATGAAAATCGATGATTCCCAACCGGTCGATGATCCGAGTGTGAATACCGACGATATGGAGTCGGATGACGTCGACTCACAGTCGACGCAGTCAGACAATGAGCCTTCAGCTTTTTCTCAGCTTTTGGCCAAGAAAAAAGCGCAAGAGCGCGATACAGCTTCGCCGCGCACGGAAAAGAAGCGCGAAGAGCCGAAAGTCAGCACTCCGGGATTCATGAGGCCCGAGGAGTTCCGGAACGTTGCCGGGCCGGTTGGCAGCCTGGAAGGCAAGCGCGCAGTGGCTATGCACGCGGACCTGCAACAACTGGTTCGGGAGATTTCAGTAGTCATGGATAAGGCCGGAAATCAGCAGGTGCAAATCGAGATGAACTCGAATGTGTTGAAGGGGCTACACATTCGAATCGAAAGACAGGAGGGAGCGCTGGCGATTCAGTTCCAGACCGACTCGCAGCAGGTTTCCAGCCTGATTTCAAGAAATCTGGAATCTTTGTCGCAGGCCCTCTCGAACCTGGGGGAAGGCGGAGTCAACATTCGAGTGACCGGAATGAAGGAGGCCTCGAAGGGAATGGATTACAAGCACCGGGGCAACCAGAGTGGGCGTGGGCAAAGCGGGTACGGGGGAGGCAGGCGGTAGACTGCGACTCGAATGCAAAGCGCCCTTCGGTCCCGCACAAAGCCGTATTGGGAGACATTGCCTTCGTTTACCCGCAAGGAAGTTGTCCTGTGGAACTGGTTCTGCAATCTGGCTTCCGCAGAACCCGATTGGCAGACCTGGCTGGGCAAGGTGCTGGGGGGTCTGGTGGAGCGTCCGGCCGGGCTGCAGCTCAGCCTTGTGCAAACCCACCAGGTGGATGCCCGGTTCGGCGAGAAAGTGCTGGAGTTTGGGGCCAAGCAGGAATTATTCATTGGCCGTGACGCCGACAACGATGTCGTGCTTTCCGCGAACGCAATCGCAAAGCGCCATACCCGGATCGTAATCAAGGAAGAGGTTCCCTATCTGGAAGATCTGGGAAGCAGGCTGGGGACCTACCTCGGGGACAAGAAGGTCGCCCCGAACGATCTGCGTGCCCTGCGGCATGGGGACCAATTCACGGTCTTTCCTTACCGCTTTCGAGTGGTCCTCGCCCAAAGCTGGGCGCCCGAGACCGACGTGCGACTGAGCCGACTTAGTGTGCAGTCGATGAATCGCGCAGAATTCTTCCAACAATCACCGGTTGCCTGGCGTGTATTTGTGATCCTGGCCCACCCGGGAGGCGACCCGGCTCTGCTGGAGGCCAGCCCAAGTTTTCTGACGAGATTACAGAAAAGGATGTTGGGGCCTCTCGGGCTGGACGGTAGTCAAGGGCCCGTGCCCTCGGATGACGCGCTGCTGGGTTTCACCATGCTGGCGGCCCTCGACCACCTCAACCAGGGTTTGAAGTTTCCGTTCCAATTTTCTCTGGGACGGGGCACGCGCAGCGCCTTGGCTGATTCTACTCGCGGGCTGTTGCTGAGTTTCACGGTAGGGGTCGGCGAAATCACAGGCGACGTCAGAATCTTTCTTTCCCTGGACCTGCTGACCCGGGCCAAGGGAGGCTCGGAATGGAAAACTGGAGCCGGTTTCCCCCCCGGTCTCGCGTGGAGGTTGCCCATCGCCGCCGGCCATGTAGACCTCTCCCAGGACGAACTGGCGCAGGTCGGTCCGGGAGACGTGCTTCTGGTGCAACCGAGGGGCAGCTTGCTTCTTCCCGGCTGCGTAGGGGAGTGGGCGTTTCTGCAGGAGGAAAGCAACTCTACGCGGTTTCGAATCGATAAGTACTTAGAGAGGGGTGCGTTCGTGGACAGCAGCGAACTGTCAATATCGAGTAGCCGGCCGAACCTGGAGTCCCTTCCGCTCCGCCTTTACGTGGTAGTGGGGGACAGAGAATTCACACTGGCCGAAATTCAGGCGCTGAGTCCAGGCGCCATCCTCGAGTTCGAGGCCACAAAATCAGATCCTGTCCGACTGATGGTCAACGGAAAGATTGTGGGGGATGGAGAAATGGTGGAGATCGACGGGAAGCTGGGAGTCAAGATCGTGCGCTGGAGTTCCCGATGATGACCTGCCTTGCCTTGCTCCAGGCTCTACCCACGCCCGATTCGGTGTCGACCACCCATTCAGCGTTCCTCGAGTATCTGGAAGTGCTGTTTGTGCTGGCAGGAGTGCTGCTCCTGGCATACGCGCTGTTGCGTCTTGGTCTGCCTCGAATGCTCGGGATGACCGGCACGGGCAACGGTCCGATCCAGGTCGTGGCGCGGCAAGCCCTCGAGCCGAGAAAGACCTTGTATCTCGTCAATGTCGGTTCGGAGTTATTTCTGTTGGGTACGGCTGAGAGTCAGGTGCAGTACCTGACGGCCATCGCTCCCGAGAATGCAGCGACGATTCTTTCAACACAGAGCCGAGAGCCGGTTAAGGCGAAGGACTACCGCCAGGTAATGAGCTGGTTTCAGAAGGCGGGGAAGGCCGACTGCTGATGAAGATCAGGCTTTGCATCGCGATGCTGTTGTTGCCTGCGGCTGCCCATGCGCAGACCGGCAATCAGGTCGCCAACCCGATTGTGATGGTGATTGTGCTGGGGGTCCTGGCACTGGCGCCATTCATCGTGGTGATGCTGACATCATTCGTGAAGATCTCGGTGGTTCTGTCGATTGTTCGCAACGCGCTCGGGACCCAGCAGGTTCCGCCCAACCAGATCATCACGGGCCTGGCCTTCGTGCTCACCATTTTCATCATGGTGCCGGTGGGCCGCCAGATGTACCAGGACGCCGGAAACATCTCGAATACACGCGACATTTTTTCCGAGGCAAGTGTCAAAACACTGTTCGATGCAAGCCAGAAGGCCAAAGAACCGCTACGGCGGTTTTTGGCGGTGCACAGCCACGTGAAGGATCGCGAGCTGTTCATGGATCTGGCGGTGCGCCTGGAAGCCAGCGCTCAGCCTCGTTCCAAGGCGCAAGCTGCGCCGAAGCCAACCGAACCCGTTCCGCAGCTGGCGACGGTCGGAGTGCCAGCGACCGCGGACAGCTCAAACCCGTCAGCCCAGGGCGCAGCGCAGAGTCCTGCTTCGTCGGGTCAGCCTTCCCCTGCTCCGGTACAGGCACCGGCAGCATCCTCTCCGCCACTGGAACGTCCCGACAAGAACGACTTCCAGGTCTTGATACCGGCATTCGTGACAAGCCAGCTCAAAGAAGCCTTTGAAGTTGGATTTCTGATTTTTGTGCCTTTCATTGTGGTGGACATGGTGGTGGCCAACATTCTGCTTGCCATGGGCATGCAGATGCTTTCCCCGACGGTGATTTCTCTGCCGTTCAAGCTGCTGCTGTTCGTCCTGGTCGATGGTTGGTTCCTAATTGTTCGGGGTCTAGTGCTGAGCTACACCTGAGTCCCGGAAGGAGGCAAGAATGAACCCGGAGGCGATTACCCGCATCTTGCGGGAGGGGCTGGCACTTACGCTGACGCTGTCAGGCGGTCCGATGCTTGTGAGTTTGTTGATTGGCCTGACGGTGTCGATCATCCAGGCTACCACCCAGCTCCAGGAGCAGACTCTGAGCTACGTCCCGAAGTTAATTGGGGTGTTCGTCACCATAGCCATCATCGGGCCGTGGATCATGGCCCAGGCGGTGAAGTTTGCGATTTCATTGCTGGAAACCATACCGACGGTGCACTGAGGTTGACCGATGCTGGATGCTCTGCAACGAATTCTGACGAATCTGGGCATCCACGTACAGATCAATACGTTTCTTGTGTTGTTTGGCTTGGTATTGGCAAGAATGGCAGCAGCGATCGCACTAGCGCCTTTTCTGGGCGGCAAATCGGTTTCTGGCCGGATCAAGATGGGATTGGCGATCATCGTCAGCATGATTCTGTTTCCCAACGTGGCGCCCCAAACCAACCTCGGCGAGTTGAATGTTGTGCGAGTGATGGCGCTGATGGTGAAGGAAGGTGTAATCGGAGGGACTCTGGGTTTCCTCTCGCAGCTGGTTTTTCAGAGCATTCAGATGGCGGGAGCCAGCATCGACTATTCGCGCGGAATGAGCCAGGCGACATTTCTGGCACCGCAGCTGGAGTCCAACGTCTCCTTGATCGGGCAGTTACAGCTGCAGGCGTCCCTGGTGCTGTTTCTGGTAATGAACGGACACCTACTGTTTTTGCGGGCCATGGCGGCGAGCTTCCGAAACGTCCCCCTGTTGCAGTTTCCGCAATTCGGTGGAGGGACTCTCCTTGGTATGGAACAGGTCGGGCACTACACCGCGCAGAGTCTGCAAATCGCATTGCAACTGGCCGCGCCGGCTCTGCTCACTATATTTCTGATAGACATCAGCTTCGGAATGCTAGGCAGGGTAGCCTCAGGGCTTCGTGTCCACACCGAGAGCCAACCGGTGAAGGCTTTTATTGGTCTGGGCATTGTATTTCTGGGGATCGGCTACGTGATTGGACGACTACCAGACTACTTTGCGGGAATGTTATTAACCCTGGAACAGTTCATGCGCAATATTCAGTAGGTCGACTCCGGCGTTTTCTGGGGCAGCGAAGGAAATGAGCGGCGAAAAAACAGAGCAACCGACACCCAAGAAAATCAAGGATGCAAGGAAAAAAGGGCAAGTCTTCAAGAGCAAGGACATTGTGCAGGCCCTCTTGTTCCTGACTGCTGCAGCGGTGGTGACCATGGGGGGATCGGCTTATGTGTCGGAGCTGAGCGGACTGATGAAGGAGTTCTTTCAGCCCGACGTGATGATTGGAACCATGCCGCAGAATGCGATGTTGGCCCGTACGGGATACGCGTGGTCGAAGGTATTGATCCTCATGGCGCCATTGCTGGGTGCACTGGTGATCGTTAGCGTGGCAGGGAACTTTATCCAGGTAAAGTCCTTATTTGCCCCGGAGGTGATCAAACCGAAGTTCGAAAAGCTTAACCCTATCAGTGGGTTCAAGAATATCTTCTTCAGCCCCAATACTTACCTTGAGTTAGCCAAGAATCTTATCAAGTTCATTGTGGTGTTGTGGGTTCTATACCTCGCCATTAAGGGAAGCTTGCGCGACATCATTCCTACTGCTGGGATGCGGTTGGATCAGACCGCTTCCCTGGCTGGCCGCCTGATGAACAGCATGATGTTCAAGGTGGGAGCAGTGTTTGCAGTGCTGGGCGCAGCGGATTTCATGATCCAAAAGAAGCTCTTCATGAAGAAGATGAAGATGAGCAAGGAGGAAGTAAAGCAGGAGTACAAGGAGCAGGAAGGGGACCCGCACATCAAGCACATGCGCAAGCACCTCATGCATCAGCTGATGCATGGCAGTGTGGCGCAGAACGTTCCCAAGGCGACGGCCGTCGTGGCCAACCCTACGCACCTTGCGGTGGCCATCCGTTATGAAGAGGCCAGCATGCAGGCGCCTCGCATTACGGCCAAAGGGCAGGATTCCATGGCCCTGAAAATCATTGAGATTGCGAAGGAGCACAAGGTGCCAGTAATTCGGAACATCGGTCTGGCGCACGTGTTGATTGACCTCGAAATCGGGCACGAAATTCCCGAAGACCTTTATGAAGCTGTAGCGGAAGTTCTGAATTTCGTCTATCAGTTGGCGGCTGAGGAAGCCTAGCCGCCGGAGGGAATGTCCTATGCGCGTGGATTACACCTTACCGGCCCTGCAACCCTGGACGCCGGCGGAAACGCCGGAGATCACAACGGAGGGGGGATCGTCGTTTCACGATCTGGTTCGGGGCGGACCGGCCGAGTTGCCGCCTACGGTCGATGCGTTACTGCGGCTGGACGTGCGTCCCTACACTGGGACTTACGTCGGGCCCCCTCCGCGGCCGCCGGTGATGGCGCACGATGCGGAAAGCCAGAGGCGGCAGTGGTACGGGATGCTTCACCGGCACTCGGGCGGCGCCGGGATGGGAACCCGGACCCATGGGGGGCGGGCGCAGTCCCTGCAAAACATGCTGGAAATGCTGCGTGAAATGCAGGGCATGGAAGACTCCATCGTGTCACAAGCGGTGGCATTAAGCAGGGGATGACCATGGCAGAAGCGGGGTGGACGAGCGAAGAGCTGTACCTGCTGGCGGATCGGGGCTATGGGTTCTACCAGCAGGGCCGATACGAAGAAGCAGGCGCCATTTTCGACGGCTTGATCGTCCTGGATCCGGGCAACGCTTACTACCGAACAGCGTTAGCGGCCATCTGCCTGGCGCTGGGGGATGCACAACGGGCCGTGGATGAGCTTTCGACGGTGCTGGAAAACACCCCAGCAGACCTGGAGGCGCGGGCCCGGCGATGTGAAGCGTACTGCGAACTCCGGCGTTGGGCCGAGGCTCGTCGAGACCTGGCCGTCCTGCAACGAAATGGCGAAATGAATCATGCCAGGAGACTGGCTTGGAGGTTACAGGCGCAGGCTGGAACGGCGTAAGCGGAATGTCTAGCAACTTCCTCAGGGAGAGATCGATAACTGGGGTGAGTCGGGCCAAGTGGTCCAGAAAGGACAAAAAGGAGGAAATATGGGTTCGCTTTTAAATGATGCGCTCAACGTGGTTACCGGCGTTGGCAAGGGAATTGGGGATTTGGTTAGTGGTAACCCGGGTCAAGCTTTGAATGACGTGACAAGTACGCTTCCGTCAGTAGCGGATGGAGCCATTAACGGATTGATGACGGCAATCAATCCTGCCGGCGCGATAGCAGGTGATATTGGCCAGGTTCTGGGCCTTGGTGGTGTCGGTGGGGGGCTCGGGAATCTGCTCGGTATTGGCGGTGCGGGCCAGGCGCCTGGGCTTTTTAGCGGTGCCCAGGGTATGTTGGGCGGTATGTTCGGAAACATCGGGCAAATCCTCGGAAATCTGTTCGGTGGAACTGGCGGAGCCGCGGGTACGGGTGGTGGTGCTGGTGGATCCATTCCCTCAGGACCGGGTGGACTGCCGAACGTTGGGGGAATGATCTCGAACATGCAGAGCCAACTGCAGGACAATCTCAACTTCCAGAACCAGATGAACCAGATCCAGCAGGCATACGGCAAAGCGAGTGCGATTTTGCAGATGCTGAACGACCTGATCAAGCAGTTCATCCGGGCGATCAACGGCTAACCGATCACAAAAAAGGAGAATTGAAATGGCAGAACAACAGATGTCGCCGCTTGAAGCAGCAAAGAGGATCGCCAGCGGTGAAAAAGCAGCCGCGGTTCTGGGAATCACGGACGAGCAGGTTAAGGCATTCGCAGCCCTTGCCTACAACCAGTATCAACAGGGCAAATACGATGATGCGGAGACTCTTTTCCGCGGAGTCACCTCCCTCGACAGCAATGCGTTTTATGGCTACGCGGGGCTGGGAGCGATTGCCTTGGCGAGAAAACCTGCCGATCTGAACGCCGCTTACGACAACCTGAGCAAGGCCGCTGAACTGAAGCCGGACGACGCGACCATTCAGGCCAACCTTGGCGAAGTGCTGTTACGCCAGGGAAAGGTGAGCGATGCAAGAATGCATCTGGAGAAGTCGTTCCAGAGCGATCCGGACCACAAGGATCCAGGGGTAAATCGCGTTCGGGCTCTCGTCGCCGGACTCGGCATCCTGATCCAGGAAGCAGAGAAGCGCGCAAAACAGCAGGGTAAGCCCACGCTCGCCCAAGCAAGCTAGTTCCACTCCTGGCGCCGGACGCGAGCTCTAACGCATCCGGCGCTGGGACTTATTTTGTTTCCTGGCTGAGGTGCCCACGCCGGAAAGTCATGGAAGCTCAGGCCCAGACATGATCGGGAAAATCCAAGCGCAGTTTCTCGGGATCCAGAGGGAGATTCTGGCAGGGAACCTCACTGGTGTGCTTACGCAATTTGCCGATCTTATCCTGGTCGCTTTAGTTGCGGTCATGATCGGCCTCATGATCGTTCCCCTGCCGACGTTCCTGCTCGACATCTTTCTGACCGTCAACATCACGGTGGCTGTGACCATCCTGATGGTCTCGATCTACATTTCAAGCCCGACCCAGATCGCCTCTTATCCCACGCTGCTGCTGATCACGACTCTGTACCGGTTGTCGCTGGATATTTCGGCCACGCGATTGATCCTGCTGAAGGCCGATGCCGGCGAAGTGATCCGGGCATTCGGGATGTTCGTGGTTAGCGGGAATTTCGTGGTTGGTGCCGTCATTTTCCTCATCATCACGCTGGTACAGTTCATCGTGATCACCAAGGGCGCGGAGCGCGTGGCCGAGGTTTCGGCCCGCTTCACGCTCGACGCCATGCCGGGTAAGCAGATGAGCATCGATGCCGACTTGCGCGCCGGGATTATCGATTTCCAGCAGGCCCGCGCCCGCCGCGAGGGTCTAGCCCGTGAGAGCCAGTTCTACGGTGCGATGGATGGTGCGATGAAGTTCGTCAAGGGTGACGCCATCGCCGGCATCGTCATCACGCTGATCAACATTGTCGGCGGACTGATCATCGGCATCGCCATGAACGGCATGTCGGCGATGGAAGCGGTCCAAACGTACTCCATATTGACCATCGGAAACGGCCTGGTGTCGCAGATTCCGGCCTTGCTGATCTCGATCTCGGCCGGCATGGTCGTCACGCGCGTCGCTTCCGAGCATAAAGACTCAAACCTGGGAAAGGACGTTGCCGGGCAGGTCCTAGGGCAGCCCAAGGCAATCGCTGTGGCCTCGGGGTTGTTGACGGTGATGGCGATCATCCCCGGCCTCCCCAAGATTCCGTTCTTCATCCTTGCGGCGGTCACTGGGAGTTTGGCCTATGGCCTGCTCCGTGCAGAAAGGGTTACCCTCGCCGCGGCCGAGGAGAGCAAGAAAGCGTCGGCTGCAAAGGGTGAAGACCTCCAGGTTTCGCTGACTGTCCCGTTGATCCTGGAGGTGGGGGGAGCAATCTCAACGTATGTAGACCGCGAGACCGAAACGGGGAAGAGGTTCTACGAGCAGTTGCTGGGCATCCGCAACAGCATGTATTACGAGCTGGGCGTGATCTTTCCACCACTGCAGATCCAAGGCAACTCTCCAGGGGATCCGGGCCACTACGCAATCTGGGCGAACGAAGTGCCGGTGGCCAACGGACAGATTCGCACCGACGCGGTGCTGGTCAACGACTCGCTGCAGGGCGTTTCGGTGTATGGCTTTACGGGGGAGAGCACAGTAAATCCGGGGACAGGCCGGCCGGCCACGTGGCTTTCAAGAGACCAGGGGGAGCGAGCTAAGGCTGCGGGGCTGCAGGTCTGGGACACCCACGAGATCTTGCTGATGCACCTCGCGCACTACCTGCGGAAGAATGCGAAGGAATTCATCGGAATCCAGGAAGTGCAGTTGATGGTCGCGGCCGTGAAGCGGTATTACCCCACGCTGGTCGACGAGACCGTCCCCAAACCAGTATCTCTCCAGACCCTGACCGAGATTCTCCGCCGCCTCGTCGAAGAAGAAGTATCGGTACGCGATCTGAAGACGATTCTGCAGTCGCTGTGCGAATGGGGTCGGGTGGAGCATGAGGTCCTGCTACTCACCGAACATGTGCGTGTCGGACTGAAGCGGAAGATCTGCTACCAGATCTCGAAGGGCCGCCCGGTGCTGTTCGTTTATCGGCTGGATCCGGAGTTTGAGGAAATGTTCCGAAACTCCATTCGGCAGAGTGCCAGTGGAGCCTATTTGTCGATGGATCCGGAGTTGAGCCAGCAGGTGATGGCAGCGGCGCGCGCCAAGATGGGAGAGTTACCCGCAGGAGCGCAGCGGCCGGTGATCGTGACCGACGGTGAAATCCGGCGCTTCGTGAAGCGGCTGCTGGACTATGCCATTCCCGACGTAGCGGTCTTGAGTTACGACCAGTTGGCGCCTCAGATCAATCTGCAGCCTCTGGGGATGATTTCCCCAGCGGTGCGAGCGCAAATTGCGAGCTGAGAAGCCGAGTCGCAGACCTATGCACTGGTGGAAGAGAGGTTTCGGGTGAGGACAGAACAACGGTGGGTCACCACAAAGGCGGAGTCCGCCAGCAAGTTGTAGGTGTAGCTGTGCTCGAAGACATGAAAAGCGGTGATCGGCAGGGGAGCTTGCCGGGAGAGATAACGCAGTAGTTCAATTCCGGCAGCCCGGCACGAGTCTGCGGATCGAATGTCGAGCAAGGTGGTTTTGGAACCTCGGAATGCAACAACAGCGTATGCTTTCAGGCGATCGTCAGCGAATACTCCAAGGAACTCGAGATAGTTCGCGATGTTGCTCAGAAATGCCGGGCGTTGTGTCCAATGCAGGGACTCGTTTCCCGGCAGGGTGATCTTCGCGATGGAATGGTGGTCGATGTTGCGAATGTCGAAGGATACGTCGGCCGCGGGAAGTCTGGGAGTATCGACATCCATGTTGACGATGATTTGCTGGGGCTCAAAGTGAAGGTCTCGGTAGCGGTCTGCGGGACGCTCCTGGAGTGAATCCGCGTACAGCAATTTGTAGCCGTCGTCTTTTAGTTTTCTGCAAGATGCTTCAAAGAGCGACAGTGCGATGCCTTGCCGACGGAACTTGGGGACGGCTCCCCAATAGAACGCATAGCCCTGCTGTGAAGACGGATCGACGGAATGAATTGCGATCGCGGCAGGTTCTTCACCAACATAACGAAGCAGCGAGTGCGTTGGTGAGAAGTTCCAATAGCGCCATAGGGCCTGGAATCCCAGGAAATCCAGATTGTAGTCCAGGGACGTATCACGGGACGATTCATTAAGAACGCGAATGAAATCTGGCAGATTCTGCTGGCTGATCGTTTGCAGTTCGACGGCCATGATGTAGAGATCATAGTATCGAAACTCCCAGGAGGGGATTGGTCATGAAGAATGCTGCGAAAGTCCAAGCGCCGTCCGGAGCAGCGGAAGATGCGGGATGGCGCCAGTTTCCAAAATTTGAGGAGATTCTGAGTTCGCCCGAGCCTCCAACGCCCCTGCTGGCTAAAGTCGAGAAGACCTGCCGGCAGTTGAACGATGTGCTGCAATCGGGTTCGGAGACGGACCAGTCCCGCGCCCGAGTGGCGATGGCGGCCTACGGGCGGTCGCTCGACCTGTTACGGATACTGACCGATGCCCGCAACAAGGCGGCCCAGGCCTAGCAACAAACGCGTCGGGACGACGATAATCTGGGCAGGAGGATAACTCCATGGCAAACATACCGGCTGTGAACAACGCGTCCACCCCGAATTACAGCCTCGATCAGATTCTGCAGTCGACCCAGGCGCCCAAGCAGCCAGGGGCCTTCCGGAGGGTCTTAGGATCGGTGGTCGGCGGCCTCGGTAACATGTTCGCCCCCGGGATTGGTGGCTTGATTGGCGGGGTGATCGGCGGTGGCTCGCTAGGGGGTATTCTCGGCGGCGGGGGCGTCGGTGGCACGCTGAGCGTCGGCTCGGGTGGGCTGATGGGCGACACCATGCAATTCCTGCAGCTGCAGCAGCAGATGAGTCAACAGCAGGAACTGTTCGAGACCGCTTCTGCGATCGTTAAATCACGGCACGATGCGGCGATGGCTTCCATCCGCGCCATCAACTAGTGTCTATACGCTGACAGGAGGCCGACATGGCAGCCAAGTGGGCAATTCATCCCTCGAGCGAAGAAGCCGCATTCCTGCTGGAAGCTGCGATTATCTATCGTGAAGCGAGGAATTTTCAGGCCGCACGCGACATCCTGGAGGGCGTGCGTACCTTGTTTCCCAAGCACGAAGTGCCCGAGATCCTCATGGGAACCGTTGAATTCCAAGCGGGAAACTTTGATGCCGCGGAGAAGCACTACTTGAAGGCGCTTGAGTTGAATCCGCGGAGCGCCTTTGCGCACGCCCACCTCGGCGAAGCCTGTCTTTTCCGCAAGGATAAAGAGGGTGCGCGCAAGCATCTGAAGAATTCGGTGGCGTTGGACCCCCTGGGAGAGTACGGGAAGATGGCGCGCAAGCTGATGGAACTTACGGATAAAGTGATTTTTGCCTGAGCGGTAGCCTTGCAATGGACATACATGACATCAAACCGCCGGGAGCAAACGGTTCGTTAATCGGCTCTGACTATGAGAACGTCGAGACGAGACGGGACAAAGAGTTTGCGGTAGCGAGGGATAAGACGCAAGCTTCCGAGTCAGAGGCGCCTTCCACGACAAGGCTGAAGGCGCTCGAGAATTGCTCGAGGGCAGCGCTGGACGACCCCGAGAAACTCGAAGGCATCGTGCGCGCCTCGGTGTCGGAATTAGTTGACCAGGGCCAGAACGTGACTGGCCCGCTCACTTCGGACCAGAAGCAAACCTTGGTGGACCACCTCTCCTCCGATCCGATGTTTCGGCGCCAGGTTGAAAGCTACCTGAGAAAGGCTGTCCCGTAAGGCATGGAGATTCTGCTCTCGATCGAATCGAAGCACGATGGAACCACCCGCGAACTGAAGCGCGAACTGGGGGAAGGCTTGGCGGTCGGGCGTGGGGCCGAAGAAGGCATACTCCTCGACGGCTCCGATCTTTCCCGCGAGCATCTAATCATCACCGCGGACAGCACGCACATCTATGTCACCGACCTAAGCAACAACGGGACATGGCTGAATGGAACGCGGATTCGCCGCTCTCTCCGGACGCGAGTCCGCCCCGAAGACAAAATCGAGATTCCCGGCTACATTTTGGTGGTTAAGCCGGCAGCGGAGCCGGTTGAGGAGAAATCAGGGGCGGAGGTCGCGATCGTTCCCTCCCCAGCCGCCCTGGAGACGATGCAGGCTCCTCCGGCGTCCGTCCCATCCGGTCCAATGGCGTTCCTAAGGCCGGTCTCCAATTTCATTGGCTCATTCACCTTCATGGAGAAGTTCTCCGTTTTCGTGGCCTGCCTGGGCCTTCTCCTGTTGTATTCCTACTTCGGTTCCTGATTGCCGATCCATCCTGCTCAGGTTTGCCTCGAGGGATTTGCCCGTGTGTGCGTGGGATGCGCTTTGCACCGACGAGCCGCATCAGTTCGAGAAATGCAGGAGGGGTGCGATCACTGTGCGCACGAAGTCGGGATTCTGCCACAGCCAGAAGCCTCCTCCCGCAGCCAATACAGCCAGCACAGCGAGGACCCATACGCCCGTGTGGCTCTTCGGAGGCGCAGGAGCGAGATCAAGACTGCTAGCAGGGCGCCTCGCTTTCTCGGGCATTTTCTTGGAAAGAACCACAGTCTTATTGGCACGCTGCGCGATGGAGCGGAGGCGAGTCAGGATGGTGTTCAGATCCGCCGGACGCTTTTCCGGAGCTTTGTCCATCATAGATTCGATGAGATCGGACAGAGCTGTTGGGTAGTCGGGCAGGAGCGACTTGAGGGTTGGAGCTTTGCTTTCCGGGTCCGCATGCCAGCGCATCCAGTCGAGTTCGCTTCGCTGCTCTGCGAACGACTTGGCAAACAGACGTTTTCCCAAGAGGATTTCGTAGAACATGACCCCCAAAGCATAGATCTGAGCTGCAGTTATACCCGAATCGGCGTTACCACCCGGCTTTTCAGAGAACATTTCGGGGGCAGCATAGCGAGGATTTGCGGCGGCGCTGCTGGTGCGCTGTGTCGAGGTGACCGGCAGCACATGGATCGTGGCTTTTCCAAGCCGATCAAATTTGACGCCGTGAGGCGACAGCGCCTCCTTTTTCGCTCCGGTCGCGTGTAGTGCGATCAGAGCCTGCACCGTCGCGACAAACGGGAGAATCACTTCTTCCACCTGAGGAGGGCTGTCTCTTAAGTAGGCTGCCAAAGTGTCCGGCTGCTTGCCGACGATGTCCTCAAATCGGGATGCGGTGTCGGGAGGTTCGGGATGCGGCGACGCCTGGGCCGGTGCGGCCGGCGGAGGCTGCGGAGGGGACTCGGGTTTGGGCGTGCTCCTCGCCTCAACCCGCGCGGCTTGCGCGCGCTCCGGGTTTGAGGGGACGGGCTCTAACTTGGTGGGTCTGGATCCGCTCAGGCCATCCCTTCGGTTGTCAGGGATCGCAGTTGGTTGCGACTCGGGGAAAGACTTGTTTCCGCTGGGAGCTGGTGAAGGAACTCCCGCGATCGGTCGCTCTTTGGAACGGTCCACTGGCTTCGGTTCTGGGGACACTTCCGGTGCGGGTGCGGGCGCGGCACCAGACCGCTTGGCGAGGAACGCGCGCCGCTCTTCGTCTCCGTTTAAGCCATCTGCCAGGATCGAGTAAAGGTTGTCGAGGTCTGTGGCCTTGACGGCAGCTTCGCGAACCCGAATGCGGGCAACCGGACCGATGAACAATGCCAGTTGTTTTTCGACCTTCCGGAGCGTCTCTTCGCCCCAGGCCGAGACGGCCGCAGAAGCCATGGTGCGGCTGGCGTCCCGCGACCTGGCGGTGAACAATTCACGTTCAGCAACGCTCAGAACCTGAGTGGCGTACGAAGCTGCTTCATTCGAGAGCATGCGAGTCAGGGACCCGCGTGCCTGCTCGTAGGCTTCCCGCACGTCCTCACAAAAGGAGCGAGCGGTCGGGTAACGGTCGTGGATGCTTTTCGCCAGCGCACGCGCACAAATGCGGTCGAAGGCACGAGGCACTTCCGGATTGACCTCCGAAGGAGGGCACTCGGCTGACTTGGTGATGCGGTCCACCAGGGTTTCTGCCGGCCCAGCAAAGGGGTTGGCTCCGGTTAAGACCTCGTAGAAGACCGTGGCGCTCGAAAAGATGTCGGTGCGCTTATCCAAGGGAGAGCGAGCGAACTGCTCCGGTGACATGTAGGCGGGCGTACCGGACTCGAGTTCAGCGACGCCGAAAT
>Ga0306920_100004935_pt1 | contig 17147 bp, 11 predicted proteins | sample flu12Cox44000170_FD_204666 | JGI IMG/M metagenome (GOLD analysis project Ga0306920, IMG submission 204666) | Lab enrichment of tropical soil microbial communities from Luquillo Experimental Forest, Puerto Rico - flux4day.12C.oxic.44.000.170 (v2)... | ecosystem: Environmental > Terrestrial >... | reverse complement strand
GCGATGTGGAGCAGCGCCTGGGTGCGGTCGCGGATCATAACGGCACGGCGCTTTTCGACCAGCGGTGCGATGCGAAGAGCCTCCGCCTCGAACAGGCGCCCGACTGAGGGATTGTCCTTGGTGAATCCCTTGGTCAGGACGGAAGATCGCGCCCTGTTGTCGTCCGTCAGAAACACTGACAGATATGCGTCGACTTGCGCGCTACCGATCAAGGCGGCGGCATCGCGCAATTGGTCCGCTTGGTTCTGCTCCGTCTTGGCGCCGGTATCGAGGGCAGCGGCAATATCCTGCCACCTCGATCTCGGCAGATACGGCCCATCCAGAATCTCGTGCTCGATGTCCTCGATGCGGTCGTTTCCGTCGAGCCCAAGCGCATTGGCAGCTTCCCTCGCCGCGGCCTCCGCGCCGCCTGCTATATCGGTCCAGGCCAGGAAGTGGTCGCGGCTCAAGCAGGCCTCGCGGACCACGTCCTTGAAGGTGACGTCGGCCGCACTTGCCATCGCCGTCATCAGGGCACGACCGGTCACGCTTGCAGGATCGCGCGAGGCCTCCAGCAGCACTTTGAGGTTGGCGCGTTCCATCATTTCGGTCTGGTCGCGCTCGTCCAGCACCGCAAAGCGCGCCGGCACGTTTGCTTCGAACGGGAATTGTTGCAGCAATCGCGTGCACAGCGCGTGAATTGTCTGCACCTTGAGGCCGCCCGGCGTTTCCAGGGCGCTGGCGAACAGCTTTCGCGCCGCGTTTCTCAAGCGTGGATCGGAATGGGGGATGCCGACTTGTTGGATCGCCGCGTCGAGGGCGGGCTCGCTGAGCGTCACCCAGTGGCTGAGCGTGGAAAATACCCGCTCAGCCATGTTGGTGGCCGCAGCTTTTGTGAAGGTGATGCAGAGAATTTTCTCCGGCGGCACGCCATCGAGCAAAAGCCGGATGACCCGCTGCACCAGCACGTGGGTCTTGCCGGAGCCGGCATTGGCCGAGACAAATGATGAAGCGGCGGGATTGGAAGCGCGCGCCTGGGTCGCGCGCAACGCGTCAGGAATGAGGCGCGGTGTTCTCACCATTCCTCTAACCCCAAACCGCCGGCCGCGGACCATTCCTTGATCCGCGCGAGATCGTCATATGTGCCGTAGCGATTGGTCCACATCGGCAGGTTCAGCGAGCGGTATGGCTCCTCCTCGTTCTCGAACTTGCGGATCAGCGCCGCGAGCTGGCCTCGGGCGTAATCGGCCGCATCGTCCGGCTTCTGCGGTTCTTCGTTTTTGATTTTCAGCTCCAGCGATTTCTCCTCGCCCGGAGGATTGTTGCCGCTCAGCCTGACATAGACGAGCTCGCTGACGCTTGATTTTGCCGGTATGCCGGCAAAGCCGCCCTCGCGCAAAATCGCGGCTTCCAGCGTGAGCTGCGGCGACAATCCCATCCGCACCTGCTTGCCGGTCGGTGGTTGCCCGGTCTTGTAGTCGAGGATTGCAAACGTGCCGTCGGCTAGGTGCTCGATCCGGTCCGCGCGTGCCGACAGCAGGAAGGTCCGCGCGTTGTCGAGAGGGATCGCAATCTCGCCGCGTATCTCGGCGTTTATCGCGCTGATCTGGCGGCGCCTGGCGATCTCCCAATTCGCAAACCAGCCGGCGATGCGCTCAAACCGCGGCCACCACAGCGCGCGCGCCTCAGGTCTCTCCATCAACGGCGCGAAATGCTTCTCGCCGATCTGTTTGAGGATGCGCGCGGGTTGATCGGGAAGGTTTAGGGCAAATGTTCTGGTGAATTCAGCGAGTGCATCGTGGATTGCCGAGCCGCGATCGGCGGCCGATAGCGGCATGTCGACCGGGTCGAGGGCTTCGAGTTTCAGAATATATTTGGCGAAAATCGTGTAGGGGTCGCGCAGCCAGTCCTCGATCGTCGTGACCGAAAGGCGCAACGGTCGTTTTGCGCGTGGCGGCTTGGGTACCGGCTGCGGAACCGGCCTGACGTTTTCCGGTTCGTCAAGCGCCTCGGCCAAATGCAGGTATTTTCCGCCAGCCCGGCACGCCTCATTCCAGCGATCCGCGCCCATGACCGCCTCCAGGCGATGCAGGAAGCGCGAGGCGACTGCCGGTGCGCCACCGGCCTTGGCGGCGTGACTCAGGACGACGTCGGTATTGCCGAGCAATTGTGCGAAATCGTGCGCGGATAATCCGATACGCCGTTCCGGGAGGTCGAGGCCGAGCTCATGACGCATCGGTCGGCTCAGCCAGGGATCGATCCGTGGCGCCGGTGGCCACACGCCTTCGATCAATCCGCCGACAATGACCCGGTCGGCCTGCATCAGCCGCGATTCCAGCTGGCCATAGATATGCAGTCGCGCCGTGGACCGCTCCGGCCGCCGCACGGGGCGATCAGCGAAGGCGGTCTGAAACACCTCCGGATAGTCGGCGAGCGTCACCATCAGCCCGCTTTGGTTCCCCTCGCCGAGCAAATCGTCGAAGGCCGCCGCCAGCGCCATGCCGCCCTCAGATTCGTCGAAGGCGATGGCGCGTCCGGCCTCGTCGCGCGACAGTTCGATCAGGATTTCACGATGCCGCACCGCGAGCACGGCAAAGTCGTTCGGCCTTGACGAAGCGAGGTCTTCGAGCGGCGCCAGCGCGGCCCGCAGCGCCGCGATCAATGCGTGCACGTCATCCAGTTGTCGGTTTTTCAGGCGTGTTCTCGGCTCGGACCAATGCAGCGACGACATCTCGTTACGGGTCAGTTTGCCAAGCTCGCCGCGGAAGCGCGCAAGCTCGTGCGCAAGCCCCGCGCTTCCCGCCGGCGGCCGCGTCCCGCGCAGCAGTGCAAGCTCCAGTGATTGAACGGCATCATCAAGCGCATTCTGCGCGCGCCCCAGACGGCACAGCGGGTGTTTTAAGAGTGCCAGCAGCGTGGATGGCTCCAGCCCCTTGGCGATTGCTTCTGCGGCCAGGCGTGCGAAAACACCCGCTTGCGTCTCGATCAACGCATCGCCGCCGGAATCGTCAAAATCGAGATTCCATCGCTGCAGCGCCGCCATCACCCGCCGCGCCAATGCTCGGTCCGCCGTCACCAGCGCCGCGGACTTGTCGAGGTGCCGCGCCTCCCGCATCGCGACCGCAACCGCCAGCGCCTCCATCTCCGGATTGGGCGCCGCGATCACCGCGAGATTGTCCGCTCCCGCGGCAATCTTGCCGGCGATTTCCGGCTGCTGCAGGCGTTGATGCCATAGCACGTTCGCCTCGGAGGGACGCATCACCTCGGAGAGCAGCACATCGCGGCCGCGCGGGCTGGGCTGCCTGAGGATCTTGACCTGATCACGGGCGATACCGAACCGCCGCAGCAGCGCGTACATTGCAAATTGCGGATGATTGGATGCGGGATGTCGCGTGAACGCCCCCCGCTCATCCCTAACTCCGCCCAAGGATTGCCACGCCTCGTCGTCCAGATCGGTGTCGAGCCCGGGCAGCACCACCGCGCCCTGCTGCAGGCGCGCGACTGCGTGGAGGAATTTTGCGGTGGCCGGCATTGAGCCGGTCGAGCCGGCGGCGATCACCGGGCCACGGTGATGGGTGACTAGCCTTGAGGCTTCCCCTGAGATCAGGAGATCGCGCCGTGTCGCGGGCTCGATCTTGCCAATCTCGGCAAGATGCCGCGGCCAGTGCTCACGCGCGATGCGCAGGAATTCGAGCGAGTGTTGCCAATATTTGTCGAGCTGATCGGGCACAAGGCCGTCGAGCGCGTCCCAAGCGACGCCGCGTGTGGCCATATCATCCATCAACCGCGCGAGATCGGCGGCAAGCGCCAGCGTCGATGCGGGACCGCCGGCCACGAGCCTCGCCTGTGCCGACCCCCTTGCCCAGGCGGCAACGAGGCGGGCAAGCGTCAAGCGCCGCTCGAGCTCGCCGAGCTTCGGCGGAATGTCGAGCGGCGCACCGGCGCCGAATTGCTCCGGCTCCTCGGCAAAGACAAATTCGTCCTCGTCGATGTCGCCCAGCGCGACGATGCGAGGAAGCACGGCCGCATCCGCCTTCAACTGGTCGAGAAACACCTCGCGCGCCAGGCGAACCGCGCGCTGCGTCGGCAGATAGAGCGTTACGTCCGCAAGCAAAAGCGGGTTCGCACGCGCATCGAACCCCTCGACCAGGGCACCGTCGATGAGCGCGGCGATGACGGTCGGCAGGAACGGTACGGAAGGGGGAACGCTGGAGACGCGCATCGGCGGCCTGATTCGGGAGCGAGCCACCAATATAGGGATTCTCGATGCATCGTGCGCGGGCTTGACCGGTACATCCATCGCAAATTTATCATGGATGTGCGGAGCGCGCATAGCGTCCGCCGCCCGCGCCTGGATTTCAGGCCACGCTTTCCAGGAACGCTTCTTCCGCCGCGTTCACGGCGTCGGGGGTGCCGACATGCATCCAGACCCCGTCGAGACGCAGGCCGAACAGGCGTTCCCGCTCGTTGGCCGCATCGAACATCCTGTTCAGCGAGAATTGGCCGGCGGGCGCGGCCGCGAAGATTGCGGGCGAGATGATCGCAGCGCCCGCATACACGAACGGGACGACCTGATGTTCGCGTCGCCTGCGCAGCGCGCCGTCCGGCAGCATGGCGTAGTCGCCGCGGCCACTATAGCCGATGCTTCCGGCGGTCGGCGCCATCAGCAAAAGGATATCCATGCTCGCAGGCTCGAAGGCATCCGCAAGTCGGGCGAGGTTGGACTGCACGCCGTCGATCCACATCGTGTCCGAGTTGACATGAAAGAAGGGCAAAGGGCCGAGCAACGGCAGCGCCTTGACGACGCCGCCGCCGGTCCCGAGCACGTGATCGCGCTCATCGGAAATGATCACACGTGGGCTAGTGCGCGCGGCGACATGGTCGATGATTTGATCGGGCAGGTAATGGACGTTGACCACGGCCTCGGTGACACCGGCGAAAGCGAGCTTGTCCAAAACGTGATCGAGCAGCGGCCGGCCCGCGACTTGTATCAGCGGTTTCGGCAAATGGTCGGTCAGGGGCCGCATACGCTGCCCGAGGCCGGCAGCGAGAACCATGGCTTTGGTGGGTTTGATGGGCACTTTCAGGAATTTCTCGAACCTGTCGTCACGGGGCTCACGAATCATAGCACGGCCGTTCTGGCGGCGCATGTATTCGGCTTGCGCTTTAAATGCGAGCGATGACGGCAATACGACGGAGGCCGAAGATCGGCGTCACGCTTCGGCTGCAGAGCGCCGCGCCATTTTCCGTTTCTTGTCCCCAGGTTTGAGGAAATTGACGCCGATCTGGTCGCCATGGACCCAGGCCAGTTCACAGCGCCGATAGGCAAGCCCGGTGGACGACAGCAGCAGGAAGAATTCCTTCAGGTGCAAACCTTCGACTGATCCCTCGATGGTGAGCTTCGCGCCGGTCTCGGAGATGTCCTCTACGGTGCAATCGCGCCGCCAGGTGCCGTCGATTCCCATCATGTGCGCGGGAATTCCACGCTCGAAGACGACGCGATCTCCCTTGCTCCGTTCGCTCGATCCCATGTCCTTGCTCCACTTGGGGGCCGTGCCCTGGCATGGCCGGCCGCAGGCTAATGGGGGGCGGCTAACAAGCGGTAAATTGATAATCCGGAAGGGCCGCTAGAATCGCGTCGCGCCTCAGGCGACCGGCGGCGGTACGTTGACCGCATACCAGTCCCGCACAGGTGAGAGCGCCGGGTGGGCCAGCGAACGGTTGAGGTAGCTCCATATGCGGGGTTGGTGGCGCAAATATTGCGGTTTGCCGTCGCGCCGGTTGAGCCGGGCGAAGGTGCCGAGCAGCCGCGTATTGCGCTGCGCCGACATGATGGCGTAGAGCGAGGCGAAATCGGCAGCGTCGAAATTGTCGTCGGCCATTCGTCGCGATTTGATGTAGCGGGTAAACAGCGTCAGTTCGAATTGTTCGGAAATGTCGACGCGGGCGTCCTGCAACAGCGACACCAGATCGTAGGCACTTGGTCCCAGGACGGCGTCCTGGAAATCGATGACCCCAACCCGCGCGATGCCGGTGCGTTCGGAGAGCCAGATCAGGTTGGGCGAATGAAAATCGCGCAGCACCCATGTGGTCGCCGATGCGGGTGATTTTTGCAAAAGCTCGCGCCACATTGCGGCAAATTCCAAACGAAGATCGCCGCTCGGCTGAACGCCGCGGTCAGGCAGATACCATTCGAGCATCAGTCCCGCCTCGACCAGCAAGGCGTCGATGTCGAAGATCGGGATCGAATAGTTGACGTGCGGGACCAGCGGCAACGTTTCGGGCAAGCTCTCGCGGTGCAGCGCGACCAGCAAATCGGTTGCGGCTTCGTAGCGCGCGGCGATGGGCTCGGGCGGATCGCCCTCGACAAAGCCGACGCTGCCGAAATCCTCGGTGATCAGGAAACCGGCATCGATGTCGGCATGATGGATGAGGGGAGAGGAAAAGCCGCGTGAACGCAAGCCGTTGGCGATTGCGACAAACGGCCTGACATCCTCGGCAAGGTGAACGGCGGCGCTGTAGGATTTGCCGTCGTAGATTGCCGGTCCATCCGGCCGCTTCGGCGAGTTCATCAGGATAAAGCTATCCTCGTCGCGCAACAGCCGCGCGTAGGAACGTATCGAGGCGTCGCCCGGCATGCGCCGCCGCGTTGCCTCGATATAACCGGTCTCGGTCAGGAATTGCCGCAACGCCCTCAGACGTTCGACCTGATGTGCGCCCTTGCCAAAGCCGGAGATTTCGGCCGCGCGCGCCGTGGAGCCGAGCGCCGGGCGGTGGCTGAAAGCAATGTCGATCCGATCCGGCGGAAGCATATCTCCCGCGCGCTCCGGCCATTCGATCAGGGACAGGGTGCCCTCGGGCAAGGGCGACAGTCCGATCTCCTCCAGTTCGGAAGGCTCGAGGATCCTGTAAAGATCGGCATGAAGCACCGCGAAGGAGGGAAGGTCGTAGCCTTGCGCCAGCGTGAAGGTCGGGCTTGGCACCTCTATGCCCTCATCGTCGGCGAGATAGCGGATCATGGCCCGAGCCGCCGCCGTCTTGCCGGCGCCAAGCTCGCCCGACAACGTAATGACGTCGCCCGGGCCGACCAGAAGCGCAAGGTCGGCCATCAGATGCGCCGTTGCCATTTCATTGGCCAGTGCGACGGAGAATGTCGAAGGCGCATTCATTCCGCGGCGTCGCGATGCATGGCCTGCTCGATCGGAAACTCGCAGATCACGGTCGTGCCGTTGCCGACGATCGAGTCCACGCGCACCTTGCCGCCGTGCAGCTGAACGAAGGATTCCACCAGCGACAGGCCGAGACCGGGACCACGCCGCCGCGAGCCGTGCGAGTAGCTTTCGAAGCGATCGAATACCTTGTCTTTGACGTCGGGCGCAATGCCGGGGCCGGAATCGCTCACGGTAAAGATGATATTGCGCTCGGTCCGTTTCGCGCTGATGCGCACCGTCGCATCCTGCGGCGAGAAGCCCACGGCATTGGCCAACAGGTTGTACAGCACCTGGACCACGCGCCGCTCGTCGCCGACAAAGCTTCCGACGTTCGTGGCGGTGTCGACCTCGAGCCGGATGCGGTCTGTGGCAAGGCGGTCCTGGATTCCCTCAGCGGCGGCCGCAATCGCCTTGCGGATGTCGACCGCGCCAAGCTCCAGCTTCATTGCGCCTGCATCGATCGTGGCGAGATCGAGGATGCTGTCGGTCAAGGCCAGCAGCGCGTTGGTCGACTTGGTCACATAGTCCAGGTATTCGGCCTGCTTCGGTGTCAACGGGCCGGTTGAGGGATCGCTGAGGAAATGCGCGAAACCGATGATCGTGGTCAGCGGCGCGCGCAGCTCGTAGGAAACGTGATGAACGAAGTTCAACTTCATCTGGCCCGCGGCCTCGAGCGCCTCGTTGCTCTCGCGCAGCGCGCGCTCGACATTCTCGGTGTCGGTTATGTCCTGAAATGTCAGCATGGTGGCGCCGTCGGGCAGCGGACGGCTCATGCAGTCGAGCACGCTGCCGTCCTTGCGTTCGAGCTTGAGCGGCATGTCGATCCGGTTTTCGATCGTCGTGATCGCCTCGCGGATGGTGCGCCATGCCACGGCGTCGTCGAACAGCGGTTTGCACCAGGCTTCCACGGTGTCGATATGCGGCTCCTCGCGCAGCGCTTCCGGCGACAGCTTCCACATCCGCGCAAAGGCGGGATTGAACAGCTGCGCCCGACCGTTGCTGCCGAACACTGCGACACCCTCGGCGAGGCTGTCGAGGCTTTCCCGTTGCACGCGGATCAGGCGGTCGAACCGCCGCGCCAGATCGAGGCTCTCGGTGACGTCGTCGAACAGATAGGTGACGCCGCCTTCCGGATTGGGCGTGGTAACGACGCTGAGCGCGCGGCCATCCGGCAGGTACCAGGTGTCCTTGGCCGGCTCGATTGCGCGATAGGCCTCGTGCAGCTTTGCCTTCCAGGTTCGGAAGTCGGCCTGTTCAGGCAATTGGCGCGCGGCGCGCAGGCGGTCGAGCACGCTGGAATCGTCGGGATTTCCGTCCAGGAAGGCAGGCTCGAGGTCCCATAGACGGCGATAGGAATCATTGTAGAAGGCAAGCCGCCGCTGGCCGTCGAAAATGGCAACGCCCGATGACAACTGGTCGAGCGTGCGGCGATGAGCCTCGGCCATGCGCACCAGCGCCGAGCTTAGCGCATCGGCTTCATTCGCATCGATGGCGATGCCGGCGTTGCCGCCGCCGATATTGATGGCGCGCACGTCGTAGATCCGCCGCTCGCCGCGCGCCACGATCGGCAGCCGCGCCTTGAAGGTGGCGTTGGAATTCAGGGCGCGTTCCATGCTGGCGCGGTCGTCGCTGTCGAGCAGTTCGAGGCTGCGCTCGATGGCGTCAGTGACCGAACCCGCCTCGGTTGCCTGGGCATAGGCGGTATTGACATAGACCAGTCCGCCCTTGGCGGACTTGGCCCAGATCGGCCAAGGCAGCGCAGCGGCAAAGCCGCGCAGCATTTCGGTCTCCTCCAGCAAGCCTTTGAGGCGCAGATTGGTTTCCGCAAGCTCCCGCCGCAAGCCGGAAAGTTCGCGAATCCGCACCACAGCCTGACCGCCGATCGCGCGGCCCGTCGCTTCGACCGCTTGACCGTTTGTGGTGGTGAGATTGAAGAAAAACCCCTCACCGGCTTCACGCAACGCATCCACCGCGTGGTTCATCTGCAGCGCCGGTTCCGGCGGTAGCCAGCTTCCGAAGGCGAGAATGCGCTGTGGTGAATCCTGCGACAACAGCAGCGAGGTGTCGCCCAGGATGCGCGGGCGATCGCCGCCAGCATCCCACGAAATCAGGATTTGCGGTTCGGCGAACAGCAGCGCGCGGTAGGAGTCGGCCTGGACCTGCAGGTCGCGGATATCGGAGCGCAGCTTCCCCTCCGCCCTCGCGGCACGGACCCGATGGTGCATCAGCAGGATCGCCGCCACCACGGAGAAGCCGAGCAGCGCGAGCGCCGTGGTCAGGACCGCGACTTCCTGGCGGTTGAAGTCGAACACGGCCGATATGGCGTGCGACAAAGGCGGGCTACCGGCCCGCGCGGGCTGCGCGAACGGCACCGCAGCCGCGCCTATGGCGGTCGGCACGCGCCTCGTGCACCACCACAGCGCTCGACGCATCGCCACGACTACGCCTGACATGGTTCGCCCCAAGACCGCACAAATCCAAGCCCGGCAAATGCTCCACCGCGCGAATCAAAGAACAATATCGCCAAAGGGGGCGCGAGGGGTAAGAGTCCAGACCGTGAACGCTGGACCCGCTGGGGAAAAACCCGGAAAATGCCGCGTCTTGCGGGTACTCAGCGCCCGGTCGAGCCAAAGCCGCCGCCACCGCGATCGCTTTCGGGCAGCGAGACGGCGGGAACGAACTCCGCCCGCGCAACAGAGGCGATCACCATTTGCGCGATACGCTCGCCGCGGTGAATAGTGAACGGATCGGCTCCGTGATTGATCAGGATCACGGCGATTTCACCGCGATAATCCGCGTCCACCGTGCCCGGAGCGTTCAGAACGGTCACGCCGTGCCTTAAGGCGAGCCCCGAACGCGGCCGGATCTGGGCCTCAAAGCCCTCCGGCAACGCGATGGCGAGGCCCGTCGGCACCGGCGCGTGTTGTCCCGGTGCAAGCACGAGGGGAACGTCTGCCGGAACCGCCGCCAGCAGATCGAGCCCCGCCGCATGTGTGCTGTGATAGGCCGGCAGTGCCAGTCCTTCGCCATGCGGCAAATGGCGAATCGCGATTTTCACTGGCGAGCTCACGATCCCTTCCCCCCGCTGTCCGCAAAATCTCGGGCGACGTGGGCAATCAGCTCGACTGCGACCTGTTCCTTGGTCATCACCGGCCAGGATTCCACGGCGATATCGGCGCCACTACGCCTCAACAGATGCACGGTGTTCCGCTCGCCGCCCATCACGCCGGTTGCCGGTGAGACGTCGTTGGCCACGATCCAGTCGCAGCCCTTGCGTTTCAGCTTGGCCTTGGCGTTGTCGATGAGATGCTCGGTTTCGGCGGCAAAACCGATCACGAGCGGCGGCCTCCGCTGTTTCAGTTTCGAGATCGTCGCGAGAATGTCGGGGTTTTCGACAAGCTGCAAAGGAGGCATGGCGGAGTCGCTCTTCTTCAGTTTCTGGGCGCCTTCTTGCGCAACCCGCCAGTCGGCCACCGCGGCGGCGAAGATTGCGATATCCGCCGGTAGCGCAGCCTCGACCCTTTGCAACATTTCGCGCGCGGATTCGACACGGACGACCGACACCCCGCCGGGGTCGTCGAGATCGACCGGCCCGGAGATCAGCACGACTTCGGCACCTGCGGCCTCGGCGGCGGCGGCAATGGCAAACCCCTGCTTGCCCGACGAACGGTTGGCAATGTAGCGCACGGGGTCGATCGGCTCATGCGTGGGACCCGCAGTTATCAGGACGCGCCGACCCCTGAGCGGGCGGGGTTTGGCGGGGCGCAGCATGCGTTCGGCCGCATCGGCAATCTCGAGCGGTTCCACCATCCGGCCGATTCCGGCCTCGCCGGCCTCCGCCATCTCGCCGACGCCGGGGCCGACGAGCCTGATGCCGTCGCGTTCAAGCTGCGCGACGTTGCGGCGGGTCGCCGCATTGCTCCACATCATCGGGTTCATCGCCGGCGCAAGCAGGATCGGGCGGCTCGCCGCAAGCAGGATGGCGCTGGCGAGGTCATCGGCGAGGCCGTGTGCCATCTTCGACATCAGGTCGGCGGTCGCCGGCGCCACCACGATCAGGTCGCAGTCGCGAGCGAGGCGGATGTGGCCGGCATCGAATTCGCTTGCCGGGTCGAACAGGTCGCTATAGGTGCGCTCGCCCGTGAGCGCGCTTGCCGCCAGGGGGGTCACGAATTGCTGGGCCGCCCTGGTCAGAACGCAGCGCACGCGGATGTGGCGCTCCTTCAGTCGCCGGATCAAATCCAGCGCCTTGTAGGCGGCAATCCCGCCGCTGATGATCAGGGTCACGCGGGCCTCGGCCCCCGTGTTCGCGGGCACGGGGGAGGATACGGCTGCTGGTGTCGCTTCCGGCGTCGCCGCAGGCGCCAATTGCAATGGGCGGCCTTCCAGATATTCGCGCAGGATCACCCTGACCTCTTCCTCCACGGAACGCCCGTTCCGGGCGGAGCGGAGCCGGAGATAGGCCTTGATGGCGTCGTCGAGCTTTCGGATGGTGAGGCTCGCCACAGCGGATTTCCTCGGTTGCCAGTGCTAGCAGTGCTATCACTACCTTGATTGCATTGCAATCAAAGCTGCCGGACAGCAAACAAGATCGCAATGAATGTGGCGGCGATGATCCAGAGCGCGATGGTGCGCCAGCGGCTCTTTCTGCCTTCGGCGCGGCCCATGGCCGCAATGGTCTCCGGAGACAGCCGCAGGCCCTCACGGGTCATGGTCTCCAGCTGCTCGAGCACAATCGCGCCACGGCCTGCGATTTCCGGCAAGCCGGCAAACACGCGGCCAAGATCGCCGGCACCCGACAGCGCGCCCTGGATTCGCCCAACCGGGCCGAGATTGCGCTCGATCCATTCGCGCACGACGGGATCGGCGATCTTCCAGATATCGAGCCTGGGATTGAAGGTGCGCGCCACGCCCTCGACCACCACCATGGTCTTCTGCAACAGGATCAGTTCGGGGCGGGTGCGCATGTCGAACAACCCGGTGACCTCGAGCAGAAGCGTCAAGAGCTTTGCCATCGAGATTTCCTCGGCGGTGCGATTGTGGATCGGCTCGCCGATGGCGCGGATGGCCTGCGCGAAATTCTCGACCGAGTGATGGCCCGGCACATAGCCTGCCTCGAAATGAACCTCAGCCACGCGGCGATAGTCGCGGGTAATGAAGCCGAGCAGGATTTCCGCAAGGAAGCGACGCTCCTTTGCGCCCAGGCGGCCCATGATGCCGAAATCGACGGCGACCAGCCGGCCCGCCTCGTCGAGGAAGAGATTGCCGGGATGCATGTCGGCATGAAAAAATCCGTCGCGCAGCGCATGGCGGAGGAAGCTCTGGATCACCTTGCGCCCAAGATCCGGCAGGTCGACCTTTGCCTTCTCGAGCCCGGCATGGTCGCTCAGCGCGACGCCGTCGATCCACTCCATGGTCAGCACATTGTGCGTGGTGCGATCCCAGTCGACCGTTGGCACGCGAAAATCCTGGTCGTTCCGGGTATTTTCGGCCATTTCTGACATCGCAGCCGCTTCCAGCCGCAGGTCCATTTCAATCGCAACCGAGCGCGACATGGTTTTGATCACTTCAATCAGGCGCAGCCGTCGCGCCTCCGCCGAATAGGCCTCGGCCTTCTCCGCGACAAAAAAGAAATCGCTGAGGTCGCGGCGGAAGCGCGTATGGACGTTGGGCCGCAGCACCTTGACCGCGACCGGCCGGCGCACGCCGTGATATTCGACCTCGCCGCGATGGACCTGGGCAATCGAAGCCGCCGCCACCGCCGGGCCGAAGCTCGCGAAGGCCTCCGTTACCGGGCGTTCCAGCGATGCGGCGATCGCGGCCTCGGCCTCGCCTTGCGCGAACGGCGGCAGGCGATCCTGCAGGGCTTCCAGGTCGCTCGCCAGCACGACGCCGACGACATCGGGGCGGGTGGCCAGAAACTGGCCGAGCTTGAGATAGGCCGGTCCCATCCGCTCCAGCGCGCGCGACAGCCGCGGACCGGACTTGGCGCCGCGACGTTCGACCAGGCGCGCGAGTTTCAACGCAAGCTGGCCGGGTTGCGGCACCAGCGCCGGGTCGATGACCCCAAACACGCCCTCGCGCGCAAACACGAAACCGGCGCGGGCTAGTCTTGTTACGTGGGTCAGAGCCGAAATCACAAACGCCAGCCCGAATGCAAAGCCACGATGCCGCCGGAGAGGGTTTGCCAGTCGACACGCAAAAAACCGGCGGCGCGGATCATGTCCGCAAACGCTGCCGGCTTCGGAAATTTGCGGATCGATTCCACGAGATATCGGTAGGATTCGGCGTCGCCGGTCACGATGCGGCCGAGCGGCGGGATCACGTTGAACGAGAACAGATCGTAGAGACGATCGAGCCCGGGCACTTCGACGCTGGAAAATTCGAGACACAGGAAGCGGCCGCCGGGCTTGAGCACGCGAAACGCCTCGGTCAGTGCGCGATCGATGCGCGGCACGTTGCGGATGCCGAACGCGATCGTGTAGCCGTCAAACGAGCGATCCGGGAAGGCAAGTTCCTCCGCATTGCCTTCCACGAAGGAGACGCTCTTATCAAGATGCTGCCTTTCGGCGCGTTCGCTGCCGACACGCAGCATGTCCGGATTGATGTCGCACACGGTGACGTGAAAGCCCGCGCCCGCGGCCCTCGCGGCGCGGAAGGCGATGTCGCCGGTGCCGCCGGCCACGTCGAGCAGCGCGTAGGGCCTGTCGCTTCGCGGCGGGTTGAGGGTGTTGACCATGATGTCCTTCCAGACCCTGTGCAGGCCTGCCGACATCAAATCGTTCATCAGGTCGTAGCGCGACGCGACGCTGTGAAACACCGAGTTAACCAGCGTCTGCTTGTCACCCAACGGCACGTCCTGGAAGCCAAAATGGGTGGTTTCGCCCGGCCGATCCATCACTCTACTCCACGCCAGCGCCGTCGACCCGACCATAGCGCGCCCGGCGCAAAGGGGCTATCACGTCGCTTCCGTAAGGTGAATGACCTGACGGACCTTTGCGAAACTTGAAGGTGAAATGCCGGCATGCCTGAACTGCCCGAAGTCGAGACCGTCCGCCGCGGCCTGCAGCCCGTCATGGAGGGCGCGAAGATCCTGGGCGCCGAAGCCCGCCGCAAGGATCTCAGGTTTCCGTTCCAGAAGGATTTTGTCGCCCGTCTGACCGGGCAAACCGTGACCGGGCTCGGGCGGCGCGCCAAATATCTCCTGGCCGATCTGGCCTCCGGCGACGTGCTGCTGATGCATCTGGGAATGTCCGGCTCGTTCCGTATCCAGAAGATCGAGCAAACGCACACCACGGGCGTGTTCCATCATCCGCGCGACAAGAACGGCGCCCACGACCATGTCGTATTCCACATGTCGTCGGGGGCGGACGTAATTTTCAACGATCCCCGCCGTTTCGGCTACATGAAGATCATTCCGCGCGCATCCCTGGAGGCCGAGCCGTTGTTGAAGGGATTAGGTCCCGAGCCGCTCGGCAACGCGTTCGACGCCCGATTGCTGGCGCAATCCTGCGCCGGCAAGAACACCAGCCTGAAGGCAGCGCTGCTCGACCAGCGCGTGGTCGCAGGACTCGGCAACATCTATGTCTGTGAGGCGCTGTATCGCGCGCATCTTTCGCCGCGGCGACGGGCCTCGACACTTGCGGAGAAAAAGGGCGCACCGACCGATCATGCCAAGCGACTGATTGATGCCATCCACGCCGTGCTCAATCAGGCGATCGAGGCCGGCGGCTCCTCGCTGCGCGACCACCGCCAGACCTCGGGCGAGCTCGGTTATTTCCAGCATTCTTTCCGGGTCTACGATCGCGAGGGCGAGAGCTGTGGAACGGTGGGCTGCGGCGGCATCATCCGCCGTTTCACCCAGAACGGACGCTCGACCTTCTGGTGTCCGAAGTGCCAGAAATAGAAAGCTCTAGCTATTTCCGCTAAAGCCCCGCATCCCACGCAGCGCCGGATTCACCGGCAAGTGGCAGCCGGTGAGATGGCAGTGCAGTTTCCATGGACGGTGGAACACGTTCGATCGGATATCGTTCGGCGAACTCGCCGATCAAGGCGGTCTCGCCGGTCATGGCTGCATTCAAGCGGTTGTCGATCCACCGCCACAGGCTGCGGATTTCATCGGCCGATTTGCCGCTCGGCGCAAACTCGCTGACTGCAAGGCCCGCGGCAAGTGCATCCTGATGGTCGTTCCGCATGACGATGAAAGGCCTTGCGAGCACATCGACCAAATCGCGTGCTGCCTCGTTGCCGAGCGTAGTCGCCGCGTCGTCGATGCGCCGTCCGCGAATCGGCGCCTGGTTGATGACAAAGGCAAACGGCTTTTTCCAAGCCCTGACTACGCCAAGCGTCGCGGCGCTGGCCTCAATGTCAGCGACGCTGGGGCGCGCCGGAATGATGCAGAGGTCGGCGTGGCGGATCGCCGCCGTCGTTGCCGCGCAGAGGCCGCCCGCCGTGTCGATGATGACGAGCGTGGCTCCGTCCCGTTCCAGCGCGTACAGGCGCTGCTCGATGTCGAGTGCGTCGTAGGCTTGCTCGACGATGGGTTCGGCCCGGCCACGGCGGCGCTGCCAGCTCGACAGCGTCCCCTGCGGATCCGTCTCGAGCAACCGGACGTTGTGTCCGGCTTGTTTGGCTGCAAGCGCGAGCCCAACGGCGAGTGTGCTCTTGCCACTGCCACCTTTTTGGGTGGCCAATACGATGGTGTGCATGGGAAAGGATATCCTGATTTGTTTACGGGGCTCCGCTGATACGCCACACTGCGTTGCATCCTCTTCTCGATGCCGAGCCATTCTCGCTCAGGACGTGCCGGGCCGATCCAGGTCACTTCTTGGGATCATGATGGTCCGAATCACGTAACGGTAGCAGAGTGTATCATAAGCGCGGAGCGGTTTGCGATATTTGGAACGAATAACGAAACGTTATCAAAACGTTAACAAAACGTTAACAAGTGGCCGCTCGAAGGGCCGCGAGTCCCGAAAGCAGTGATATGACCGACGATTGGCGCGACCGGACAGGCACGGTGTTCAAATGTCTGAAGCAGCCGGCACACGGCAGCCGCGGCATGGTCGTCAGCAATCATCCACTTGCATCGGCCGCGGGCGCCGAGATGCTCGCAGCCGGCGGCAATGCCATTGATGCGGCGATCGCAACCCTGTTCACGCTGACCGTAGTCGAGCCGATGATGGTCGGGATCATCGGCGGCGGCATGGCGCATATCCGCACCGCCGACGGCTGCCATCGTTTCATCGACGGACAGAGCACGGTGCCGTTATCGGTGCGGCCCGATACCTACCGCTCGAAGCCGGGTTCGCCGCATGACGTGTTCGATACCGTCGGCGACGAAAATCTTGTTGGTCCAAAAGCAGTCGCAACCCCCGGCTCTCTCAAGGCCTGGTGCGAGACGTTGCGCCGCTTCGGCACCATGAGTCTGGCCGACGTCATGCAGCCGGCGATCAGGCATGCCTCGCGCGGCTTTCTCGCGACGCCTTACTTGCATGAATGCATTGCCGACGGCGCCAAGGACATGCTGAAGGACAAGCCGATCTCGGCAATCTTTTTGCCGGACGGGGAGCCGTTGAAGGCGGGCGAGCGCGTGGTGCAGTCCGAATATGGGCAGACGCTGTCCACCATCGCAACGCACGGCGAGTCCGCCTTGTATGAGGGACCGCTCGGCGACATCCTGGTCGATTACATGAAGGCCCACGGCGGCTTCATCGGCAAGCAGGACCTTGCGGCCTGCAAGACCATCGAACGCCTGCCGGTCCGCGCCGACTATCGCGATTGGGAAATTCTGGGACCGCCACCGCCCGCGGCATCCGGTGTTCACATTGCGCAGATGCTGAACATTCTGGAGGGCTATGACATCGCGCGCTCAGCCTTTGGCACCGCCGAGACCATCCATTTGCTGGCCGAGGTGCTGAAGATCGCGTTTGCGGATCGGGCTGCGGCAAGCGGCGA
>Ga0306920_100004933_pt1 | contig 17149 bp, 9 predicted proteins | sample flu12Cox44000170_FD_204666 | JGI IMG/M metagenome (GOLD analysis project Ga0306920, IMG submission 204666) | Lab enrichment of tropical soil microbial communities from Luquillo Experimental Forest, Puerto Rico - flux4day.12C.oxic.44.000.170 (v2)... | ecosystem: Environmental > Terrestrial >... | reverse complement strand
TGCTCGCCGCTCGCGAACTAAACATAGACAAGCTCCCCGAAAGCAGCCGCAATTGGATCAATGAAAAGCTCATCTACACTCATGGTTACGGCATCACCATGAACCTCGTCAACGGCTTCACCCCGGAAGGCCTCCCCACCCTCATCCTCAGCAACATGCCTGTGCAAAGCACTGTCCCCAGCGTCTCCGTTACCGCCCCGGAAATCTATTTCGGCGAATTGACCAACACTGACGTCTACGTCAAAACGCACCAGCAGGAATTTAACTTTCCGCAGGGCCAGACCAACAGCCTCACCTCCTACGAAGGCAACAGCGGCATTCTCGTCGGCGGTTTTCTCCGGCGCATCCTCATCGCTGCCGACCGCGGGGACCTCACCAAGCTGCCCTTCAGTGACGATGTGAAAGACCAGACCCGCCTCCTCATGCGTCGGAACGTCCGCGAGCGTCTCGCCGCACTCGCTCCATTTCTTACTTTCGATTCCGATCCCTATATCGTCATTGGTGACGACGGCAAGCTTTCGTGGATCATGGACGCGTTTACCACTTCCGACACCTACCCCTACTCCACTCATTACGGCACGGGCCGCACACGCATCAATTACATGCGCAACAGCGTTAAAGCTGTCATCAACGCCTACGATGGGACAACCACGTTCTACGTTTTCGACCCCGAAGACCCCATCATCAGCGCCTATCGCCGAATTTTCCCTGCCCTCTTCAAGGATTCCTCTGCAATGTCCGCCGACCTGCGCAAACACATCCGTTATCCGGAGTTGTTGCTCAAACTGCAAGCCTCCGTCTACGGCCTCTATCACATGACTGATCCACAAGTGTTCTACAACCGCGAGGATCTTTGGACCGTTGCTTCCGAAGTCGGCATGGACGAATCCGGACAACAGCGAACTCTCACCATGGAACCGAACTACGTCCTGATGAAGCTCCCAGGCGAAAGCTCCGTCGAGTACGTCGAAATCCTGCCCTTTACCCCCGCCAATCGCAACAATCTCATCGGCTGGATTGCCGGGCGCAGCGACGGCGCGCACTATGGCACCGCCATCGTCTACGATTTTCCGAAAACCCGGCTAGTCACCGGCCCATTGCAGATCGAGGCGCGCATCGATCAGAATGCACAACTCTCCGGCCAATTGACTTTGTGGAATCAGCAAGGGTCGCACGTCCGCCGCGGCACGCTTCTCGTCATCCCCTGCGGCCGCGCGCTGCTATACACGGAGCCCATCTACCTGCAAGCCGAACGCAGCCCCATGCCCGAGCTGCGCCTGGTCGTGCTCGCGTTGCAAGAACGCCTGGCCTTCGGTCCCACCTTCGATGCCGCCATGCGCTCCATCTTCGCAGGCGTGCCCTCCTCGCTCAGTGCCGCAACTGCTCCTGCGGAACCCGAACGAAACGCACCTACGCCCCCCAGCTCCCCTAAGCCCACCACCGATCTGAACGCGTTAATCGCGGCTGCCGCCAGAGACCTGGCCGACTACCAGCGCCTCACTGCCGAGGGTAAACTCGCCGAAGCCGGTCAAAAGCTCGAAGACCTTAAGCGCAGGTTAGACGAACTTCAGGCCCACCAAAAAAACAGGTGACTTCCGGTTCGCGAACGTTGAATCAGGACCTGTTGTTCGACAAAAGTCTGGCCGACTTCAAAATCACAAGATACGGTGAGGCTGCGCGACATTGTTACATGGATGGTTCGGGACCAGGAGGTCGGTGGTTCAAATCCACTCGCCCCGACCAACTTAATTCGGTCCAGCAACTTACGGCATAAGAGAAGGTCAGTGAGCGCCTGGTACAAGACCAGGAGGTCGGTGGTCGGATGTCCATCGACTTTATGATTTTGCTTCCATTGTCTAGATCTACGGTTGAGGTTTCGTGGCGCGGAGAGACGGATCAAAATTCTCCATCAACCACACGTCGGACTTCTCCTCAGCAAGGCTGGCAATAATCTGACGCCCGTCAGGGCTCAAGCTGGGGAGCCCAGGACACCCACCACACCCACCAAGCTGGGCAACATCGCCCGGCAAAGTTGCTATCGAAACAACCTCGTTCGGACTTACGACCCCAATCGTCACGATTTCTCGTCGGGATTCTATTCGCCGTACCGCGTACACCTGTTTTCCGTTTGGCGACCAGCCAAACGGCAGCATTTGGGGTTGCAGGAAAGTTTCAGCGTACGGCTCCAGAGAAACAATCCAAAGCCCCGGGGAATGGCGATTCCAATAAACGGCTAATCTCTAGCCGTCAGGTGAAAGAATTGGTTTCGAAGGAGCCCAGCCTTTCGATTCGCCTTTTTGAATTATGGTTTCTTCCGTCTGCGTATTCTGATGACGTGCGGAAGCAAGAGCATACATCGCAGGCACGACATGACCTGTCAGGTCCGTGGAGCCGGGAAGCCCGTTCAACTGGGTACTGTCTGTCAAGTTTCCGGGAACGCCGTTACCTAGGACTTATCGATAGTACAGGAAATTTTGAAGTCGCCGAAAGCCGGTGCTAGAATCGCCCGCATCCGGCCTTCCGGCTATTTCCACGCAAAGTTGGCCGCAGGCAGCCCCGGAAGCCCTCTCAGCGATCGCCGAAATTGCCCTGAGAATTCTCGCAAAAACCAGGAGTACCCCGTGAACGACGAAAGTAGTCGCAAAGCCGGAGCAAAAAACATCGGCGGGTCGTCCTTTGCGGCCAGAGACACAAACCTAGAAATTCCCGAACTCTACGAATTCGGTCCATTTCGGCTGGACCCCGGGGAGCGTAAGTTACTGCGCGAAAACGAAGTTATCAGCTTGACCCCGAAGGCGTTCGACGTGCTGGTGCTCTTGGTCCGCAACAGCGGACACCTGCTCGAAAAGGAAGAACTGATCCGAACCTTGTGGCCCGACTCCTTCGTGGAGGAAGGAAATCTCACCAATAGCATTTTCATGCTTCGCAAAGCGCTTGGCGAGAATACCGATTACATTGAAACGGTTCCTAAGAAAGGATATCGGTTTGTGGGAGCAGTGCGGCAACTGCCGGACGGGGCCGAGTCCGCCGTGGACCGGCACACGCGGGAAAAACGATTAGTGGTGGCCGCGATGCCTGCCAGCGCTTGGCGGTCAACGCGCATTCTCTCCGTGATTATCCTAACCGTGTTTTCCGTGCTTGGCGCCGGACGTGTCCTTTGGTGGAGTAGTTCCATACGCGTTCCGGACCGATCGCAGTGGGTCCCGCTCACAAAGCTCCCCGATTCGGCAAGCCAGCCGGTACTTTCGCCTGATGGCCGCCTCTTGGCGTTTGTGCGAGGTCCTTCGACCTGGATCGGACCGGGCCAGATTTATGTGAAATTCATGCCGGATGGGGAGCCAGTGCAGCTGACGCACGACGACCTCATCAAGTCGGATCCTGCCTTTTCACCGGTTGGGTCGCGCATTACCTATACCGTCCTTGATCCGCAGCATTTCACCTGGGACACCTGGGGGGTTCCCACGCTGCGCGGCGAACCGCAACTCATGATGCGAAATGCATCCGGCCTTTCTTGGACCGGCCCGCACCAGGTTCTGTTTTCAGAAATCAAGAAGGGCATCCACATGGGGATCGTCGCGGCTGACGAGAACCGTCTCGGTGCGCGTGACATTTATCTGCCGACAGATGAGCCAGCGATGGCACACCGCTCGTACTTGTCGCCCAATGGGAAATGGGTGCTGCTTGCGGAAATGGACCAGGACCACCAGTGGCTCCCCTGTCGCGTCGTTCCGACGGACGGAAATTCAATCGGGCGGCTAGTCGGCCCTCTCGCGCGCAGCTGCATGTCCGCAGCTTGGTCGCGCGATAGCAAATGGATGTATTTCACTGCGAACCCTGGTGGAGTCAATCACATCTGGAGGCAACGGTTTCCCGATGGCCAGCCGGAACAGATTACGTTTGGTCCCACCGAGGAAGAGGGCATCGCTATGGCACCGGACGGCCGCTCCTTCCTCACCTCGGTAGCGCTGCAGAACACTTCGCTATGGATTCACGACGCAAGAGGCGAACGACAGATTTCGCTCGAGGTTAATGGTTCTAACCCGAGATTCACTCCGGATGGCAAGAAGCTGTGCTACCTGGTCGTTAAAGAAGCGACGAGTAAATTCGCGTGGTTCAGAAATCCAGGAGAACTACGGATTACAGATCTAGAATCGGGGCACTCCGAACCGGTGGTGCGAGGAGACATCCCGGTTCTTGACTACGACATCTCCCGTGATGGCAAGCAGATTGTAATTGGGACGACAGACCAGGAAGGCGTACACCGGCTCTGGGTGGCGCAATTGGACCGAAGCTTGCCGCCTACCCAATTGGCTCAGGTCGAGGGCGTGCAACCGAGATTTGGGCCAAGTGGCGAAATTTTCTTTCGACACGCGGAAGCAGTTTATCGGGTCCACCCGGACGGGACGGGACTCAGAAAGGCCGTCGCTGAGCCGGTGTATCTTGTGTGGAATGTTTCACCCGACGAACGGTGGATCGTGGGATGGGCACCACTACGCGACCATGGATCAATGGCGATGCAGGCTTTTTCGTTGGAAAGAAGAAGTCCGATCCCCATCGGCGACTCCTTTGCTTTTCTGAACTGGACATTGGACGGGCACACAGCATTACTCGGCGGAAGATATCTGGTTCCACTGTCGTTGGGCGAGTCACTACCGCGGATACCCGAGGGAGGATTTCACGCAGAGCAGGAGATGGCTCATTTGCCAGGAGCCCGCCGGATCGAAGAAAGTGGCTTGGTGCCCGGCCCTTCGTCGGATATTTACGCGTTTTACCGCGGTACGATTCAGAGGAATGTGTACCGCATTCCGATCCAGTGAGTTTGCCCACCAAAATCGAGCGCGATTCGCGAAAACCGTGCCTATCGACCAGTACCCCCAGATCAGCAGGGATCCGCCGAGCAACTGGTTGCTAGTTCGCTGGGATTGCGTGGCTGTGGGCGGATCGGCCATCCGCGCCGGAGTGGCAATCCGCCTCACAGAATTGAGTGGACTTCAAGATAGTCCCACACGACGGGCCGCCCCGCCGCGTCCGCGATTTTGTCGAGCGGAGAAGACTGCCGCTTGCGACTCCTGACTCGCGGTATCTTTATTCAGTGTGCTGGTCTTCTCGGCGTCCGTTGGCTTCATGCGCACTGCGTTTCCGCTCAATATCGTGCCGGCATCGGTCTCAATCCAGAAAACGGTACTCCCATCGGGGGCGACGACGAAATTGTAGTGGGCACCGGCTTGGACTACGGTCCCCGTGCAGTCGCGGTTCACGTTGTAGGTGCCAGTCTGCGTGAACGTGGACACCGAGCCGTTCACGCTTAATGTGAAGGGGTTAACGAGGGTGCCCTCTCCGTCGTATGTGATCGTTCCAACAGCGGCAACGGGTCCGACCCCCACTACAGTGCCGGTCCCGTGAGACATGTAGGTCCCGACTAAGGTTGCGTTCTGGCGCGGGCACAGTGCGTTTGGATCGGCGGCCTTAAGAGTCCGGGGCGTGGCTGCAAACGTGACTGTTGCCAGCGCGCAAGCTACTACGAGTTTCATAGTCATTGAACTACCTCCTTAACGGATCTGGAAGTAACCAAACCGGAGCGAAGGTCTGCGCCCCCGCAGCATTCCGGATGGTTCCGGGCATAGTAGAGTCCCGGCGGTACTTAAGTCCTCTCGGCGGGCTCAAAGAATTCTCTTAGAATTCTCACAAAGACTTCTATGGGACTAGTGGTTCGGAAGTCCGTCTCGGTTATAAGACCTAATTCGGTCGCAGGGAGAAGCGGGTTCTCAACATTGGCGTCCTGGAAGGTTTCTTTTCCGGTGCATGCTACCACCCTGAACGACCGCCCAAAATCAGCCTCCACTGAGGTTTTTTCGGGTGGACAGCAGTCCGCCGCGACCGTCCGAAGGCCTGATACTCTTGCTTTCCGACTGCCTAAAACAGGTTCCGCACCAAGCGCATTGCATCTAGCGAACGTCTAGCGAGCCGAATTTCGCAAGGAACTTCCTACGGAGGGGCTCGCCAGAAAGTGCCCCAAGAATGGACTCCATCGTCCGTTCCCATTCGCCTAAGACCTTGCTGTTCCCGTCTTGCTCGAGAAGAACGCTCAGGCATTCCAGCAGTACCGCGGGATCCGAGAGGCGCCGGGCTACCTTGACCGCCGCCCAGGCATCGTCCACAGCTTCTCGTTTTCCAAGCCCTCCTCGCGCTCGGGCTCGCGTCGCAAGTCCCAGGGCCTGATACTTTGGACGGCTCCGCGTTTCACTTTGCTCGATGACATCGCTTGCGAAAGTGATGGCATCTCTCCAATTTCCCTTTGCCGCAGCCAACTCTGCGCGCGCCTGCGACAGACGCATCCTCCATTTCCATGCATGCCAACCGCTGGCTTGTTGGACGGCACGTTCCACTTCGGCGAGCAGCGGCTCCGCCCGTCCCGCGTTCTGTGATCGTGCATGGATGAGAAGCAGATCGATCCCGGCACTAACCAGCGGAGGCTCGAAAGCCACACGATGCGCCAACTCGCGCGCTTCCGTTGCGCGCCGCGCTGCGCCATCAAAATCGCCAAGGCTGAGCAACGGCGCGACCGACATCGACATAGCGCGGGCAAGAAGAGGAAACGCCCCGCACTGTCGGCCGAATGTTAGAGCTTCATCGAAAGCGCGCAGCGCCTCATCGTACCGTCCCGCGCCCGAGAGGCTGAGACCGAAGTGCTGCAGCGCATACAGGAGGAATGCCGGATCTCCGGACTCTCGGGCCCGTTCAACTGCCTGCGCGCCCTGTCCAACCGCTTCGCTACTTCGACCAGCCCAGTAGAGCGTTAGCGGAATCCTCGCCAATCCGAAAGAGCGAATTCCGCCGACGCGTGCCAACGTTTGCCGGTCACTTTCTATGCCGCCGGACACGTCTCCTTCGGCGATTTCTGCGCTCGTCATCCACGCGCGGGCGTCAGCCCAGAGGTCGTCGCGCCCAATGTATTCGGCAAGCCGTTCCGCCTCCCTCGCAGCGCTCCGCAAATCGCGAACATTCATGAGCCAAAACGACGCTTCCGCAAGCTTAACCAGGAGTTCGCAACGCTTCAGTCCCTGGGCAGGGCCCAAGAACCTCAACGCCAATTCGAGTTCCGCTTTTGCCAACGCCCACTGCCCGACCTGAAAGAAACTCCGCCCGCGCTTGGTATGGAGATCGAAGCGCTTGTCGTCGACGGCAGGTCCGCCTGGCAACAAATTCAAGACCTGCAGTGCCATGCCGTAATAGCGCGCGGCATCTTCCAGCGCCAGGCTGCTGGCGGCCTCATCTCCTGCACGCACGGCGTGGTCGATCGCCTTCTCCGGGGCCCGATAAGCCGCTGCTTCGGTGAAGTGGTGCGCAAGCTGCCCCGAGGGTGTTTTGTCGTGTGGAGAGAGCCTTTCTAGCGCCTCGCCAATCCGGTAATGAAGACGAACACGCCGCGCGGCAACGATATCGCTGTAGAGCGTTTCTCGAACGAGAGCGTGCGTGAAAGAAAACCGGTCAGGGGCACCCGGAGTTTCGCTCAGAACTCCGGCAGCCACTGCTTCTTCAATTCCGTCTAACAGCTCGCCTTCGGGTAGGTTGGCGACAGCTTCTACGAGCGGCAAATCGAATTCACGGCCGATGACGGCCCCGAGGGTAAGAACGCTCCTGCTGGCCCGGCTCAAACGCATCAAACGGCGCCCGATGAGCTGGCGAATGCCTTTGGGCAAACCGATGTCGCTGAGAGCGACGGGCGCCCCGGTCGGTTCCGCTCGCCCAAACCCGCGACTTTCGCCGAAATGCGCCAGCAGTTCGGTAATAAAAAGCGGGTTGCCTTCGGTCGCTTTGATCATGAATTCGGTTAACCACTGTGGCGCGACACTGTGTGTCCACGATTCGATGAAGCGCCGGACGTGATCTTCACTAAGCCCGCCGAGGTGTATTCGTGTCACCGGAAATTCCCGCCGGATGCTCTGTAGGATATCCTCCGAAGGCTCAGAACAGGCGGCCTCGTCTTCGCGGTGCGTGATGACGATACAGACGGCGGCCTCACGGGTTGAGCGAATCAGATGTCGTAGGCAGAGCAAGGACCCCGTATCGGCCCAATGAATGTCTTCAAAGAGAAGGAGCACCGGCCATTGGCGCGACATAGCACTCAGGAGCTGGGCGAAGGCTTCGAACATGCGGAAGCGGCGGCCTTCCGCCGTTGCGGGAAGCAATTCCGGGACCTGTGGCGCGAGTCGGGCTATTTCGGGGACGAGCTGAACCAACTCGCCGCTTCCTTGGACCTCTTTCAAACACTGCCGTAACGTCTGAGGCGCGCCGACCCGCACCAACCACTGGAGCATGGTCAAAAGCGGAGCGAACGGAGCGAGCGCTTCCCGATCGCACGCAGCGAACAGCACCGTGGCGCGTTCGGCGATCGATCGGGCGAATTCAAGCGCAAGCCGTGTTTTGCCTTGGCCGGGGTCACCGGAAATCAGAACCAGTTGTTGCTGTGGTCCCCTGGACGCAGCGATCCAGGCGTTTCCAAGCACCTCGATTTCCCGTTCGCGCCCCAAAAGGGCAACGTGCCATGGGGGCATACTTGTCAACGCCGGTGGGGGTGGAAGCGGCGCAGAACCACTGGGAAGCCCTGGCATTTCGGCTAGGGGCGCGGAGCGCGGTGGGTCCGGATGGCGGCTCTCTAGCCACGTGTCGAGTTCCGCCGAGTAGGCAAAGACCGAATCTAGCTTGCTGTGAGCGTGTCGGTGAACAGGAAGTCCTTCCTCCTTCTCCCAACGCCGCACCGTCGTCACGTGCCGGTCCACATAGGCCGCGATTTGTTTCCACGAGTCGAGCCGTTTGCGGGTACGGTTCGAAGCGGAACTGATATTTATTAGGGGATCCGCGGACATCCTGCCCTCGTTCGTGTTGGCTCATTCTGCCACATCCGGACCCTGGCGCAAACCTGCTCACCCGTCTTCCGCAGCAGGCGAGCAACTTTGCTCCACTTTGCTCGTTGTCGGTCTACTCCTTCGCGCGTAAAGTCCGTGAGGCTACTGCGATCGTCGCGCTGCGAGTTAGGCGAGGTCGAACGTGCGCTCGCAATGTTGGATGACGCCGTGCGACGCGCGCCCAATAGGCTCTGGCAAGCGCGGAAGACGATAAATACGCAGACTTGGAGGTCTGGAATGAGGAGCAAAAGCAAGGTTGTTATGATTGGCGGTGTTGTTGGGTTTCTCTGCGTGATGCTGGCTGGCGGCTACGTAATCAAGGTCTGGGCCTCTCCGGCCAGCGGTGTCACCCGTATTCTTGTCGGCAGAGGAACCTATGACCGTTTCATGGTAAACACGGATGAGAACCAAGCCCCCTTCCAGTACATAGCAAAAGCGCAGCCCGCAATTGACATGGAGGTAGATACCCACATTTATGCCCCGTTAGCGTCAACGGGCTGGCATAAGCATCCAGGGCCGGTCTACATTACCGTGACGTCGGGCGAGCTTACCTTTTACGAATATGATGACCCAACCTGTTCGCCTCACGTGTACAAGGCCGGTGAGGGATTTGTTGATTACGGGAACGGGCACATCGGCATCAATCACGATCCGAACAAATCGGCCAGCGATGTCACTGTCGCAATTACATACGTTGGAGGTCCGTTCCGCACCGAGCTTCCGGCCCCCGGCCCTTACTGCTCGTTCTGATGTTGGTCATGAGTGTATTGCGCTTCGCCGGGGTCGTTGCAAGCGGAAACGCAGGACAACAAAACTGCGTATCCGAGCATGGCCCCGTTCGAGCAATATCTGTTGGCCGAACGGAATGCCGAAATCGCCCTGGCGCCGGAGTTGTTCCAGAAGAGGAAGTCCTCGAGCACAGTCACACGACGCCTGGCTGCGTTTTTTTGCATCAAGATGCTCGAGAAGGCCTGGAGCATCGCCGAGACCCCATCCGAAGCAGGCCGTTCATCTGCCAACAGTTCTCAGTCAGGAAAAAGTGGGTCGAGGACCTGACCTCTATCCGCCTCAGTTGCAGTTTCCTCCCGCGAATTCCGCCTTATATAGAGAAAGGCAGAGTTTATCAGAAGGTTCCCAAAACCCCTCTCACTCCGATCGACTCCGTCTATACGGCACGTCTCTGCAGGTTGCGGATGAGAGGCCCCTGTCTCGCGTTTTCGGCTGACTAACAGGAACACCAGGAGCGCAAGGAACATCACAAGAATAACCGCAGGTAGGACAGGATTTTGCTCTCGCCTTATCGCCATATTCGCCCGCGGTACGAATGGAAGATGTGTATGAGTAGCATGTGGGAAATAGGTTCCGCAAGCTACTGTCCGTGAGTCCAATTCCGGGCAGGTTGCGGTCAGACTTTCTAGAATCCCTTGAATTGTAGATGAATCTTACTGAGCGGGGGGTAAACACAAAGCTCTGAATTGCAGGCCGTAGGTGTGGCATCATCGTGGTAATGGACGGAGAATATGTGGCCTGAATTGCTTGTCCGCCTGTTTCTAGCTGCCCTAACGATCCACATCCAATCTGCGGATGCCACTTCTGGCCGTTTGGCATTGCCGATCGAAGTCTTGGGTGCAGACGGAACGACGCTGAGCCGAACGGTTACCCTCACGGCGGCACAATGCGAGCCAGTGAAGTCTCTATGGCTGCTGGTGCATGGGCTGCGGTATCAGACGCAAGCGAGCGTCCAAGTCAATACGAGCTTGTGGATACCGCTCAGAAACGACACCTTGTCAGTTGCCGAACCCGGCAGGACCTTCGGCGGGATCGGCGGGGGCTTCTCGACGCTCGAGCTGATTGTACCTCTTCCGAGCGGCACGGTAGTCGCGGGCGGCAACACAGTGCGCTTTCGGTTCAATCAGTCTGACGGACTTGCGAGTGGTTATCGTGTTCTTGCATGGAACTTCGTAACGAATGATGGAGGCAAGGTCCTCCCGCCCACCGATTTTGTGCAGGATGCTCCTGAATCTTGGACACCCCCACTACCTGACGCAGACTCCATCCATGCGGGGCAGGAACTCTGGCATACGGCCTCGCTGGTGGCCAGCGGTCTCCAGAACAGCCCAAGGATTCAGGCGCACTGCGCGGACTGTCATGCACACAATGGGCTCGATTTGAAATATTTCAATTTCTCCAACGTCAGTATTATCGCCCGCTCGCGTTTCCATGGTCTTACCACCCTGCAGGGCGAACAGATCGCCAGCTACATCCGCAGCCTGGCGCTTCCCAGTCCGGGTCGACCGTGGAATCCGCCCTACCAACCTGGACCCGGACTAGACGAACAGCCAATCTCGAATTGGGCGGCCGGCGCTGGACTCGCTTGGATCCTCGGCCGGGATACGGATGCTTTGGAATATCTGCTTGTCGAGCATGGAACGCGCTTGAGCGCGGCAACCTCAGCCGGAAGCGTTCGTGACGTTCACGAGCTCGTAGGACAAATTACCCCAGAGGTCTTTCGCCCCGACGGCAATCTTAACCCTCGGGAAATTCCCATTGCCTTACAATTGCCGGATTGGAGCCAGTGGCTGCCCCGCGTTCATCCCAAAGATGCTTGGGGTTCAGCTTTTGGTCAGAGCGAATTTGCCGCAATGTACGATGGAACCGGTTCGGAGGGCAAATCGAGTCTTAGACCAAGGACTTCGCTGCGTGCGCTCTTGAGTTCGACTCACACTCCCGGCTCTAATATTGGCCCCATTATTCCCGCCTTCGCCAGATGGTCGCAAGCTCGGCGCGTCTTTCTTGGACGTTTTGCTAAAACCAAAATGGCGTGGTCGCCGGAGATTACCAACAAGGTTTACTCCACTCAGCTCTGGCAGCTGGTTAAAACTTGGGAGATGACTCAGGAGTTTGGCCTCGAAGGTCGCGGCCGCGAGTTCTTCGGAGCTAATGCCGAGTCACGTACTTGGTGCAATTCCGTTCCCGGGGACACCGCTCCTGCCGCTGCCAACATCCCGAGCGGGCCGAACGGAGTCGGCGGCAGCGCGTTGAGCAACGAATATTTGTCGGCGTCCTGGTATGAATTGCAGATCATACTGAATAGTGGCAATCATCAACATCGTGATCGCACTCCCGTCGACTGGGTCTATCTTATCGGCCAGTTTCGTGACCTCTACCTCGAAACAAAGTATCCCGAGCCTGTCCGCCTTCTTGTCGCCGTCACCAAAGCGTTGCAATCTTCCGATCCCCACTTAGGCCCTGGCGACTATGACCAGGGCTGGCGGCCGGACCAAAACGTTGATCCCCGCATTATGATTAGCCGCAACTGGGCATTGTTCTTTAGACCCTTCCCTCCCGGGGTACGCCGCGCTCTCACTGAGTCGCTGCTTGCTGCCTGGATGGAAAAGACCTTGAAGTACCCCGTCACGGAGTACCTGCCGCTTTCGGTGATTCAACACGATTACACTCCAAGCATCGCCTACAGAGATATCAGCGGCGGCAAAGTGTGGGGGGCGGCACAACAATTCCGTGCCGCCGGCGTCTCGGACGACCTTGTGGAGCGCTTGCAGAATTGGGGGATCGCTTATACCGACCGAGCTGCCCGCCTTCAATACCACTGAGGCACAGCGAAGCCACTCTTCAGCTGCCTTCCGAAAACTTCTCTCGAGTTGACCTACGAGGCCTTAACCATCCCAGCCATTTCGAAAGCAGACAGCGATTCTGGCCCCTGGCTCTGGCGATGATGTCAGTTACGCCTTTCGGCTTCGAACGACGGCTTGTGTTGCTTCTTGACCTTCGGTGCGTTGATGAAGTCGGCGTTCCACTTGCGTGGGTAAATTTGTTCGCCTTCGTCATCAACTGCGGCAGGCAGGAAGTTACTTTCGCGTTAGCTCTTTGGCTTTCTCTTCGGCTGGAGCAATCACCCTCAATTCCAAGTCCTGCAACAGCGTCTTTTGGCTCTCATATTCAAATAGTGGCAAGACCCAGGTATATCGTTTTATGTGGTCGTACATCCCCCAAGGTTCGTACCCACTCTGAAGCAGCGGTTGAACGGGAACTGAAGGGAGGGTTGGAACGATTGACCCCAGTTCCTGCGGTACGCTCTTGGGGTCGCTGATGTCCGCAATTATGAAACGTGATAAGCCCGCGAGAGTAACGATAGTCTCGTGAATGTCTCGTGTACTGGGCTTCTCGAAATCGAACAGGATAGGCAAGAATCCCAAATGCCGTAGTGTTTCTCGAATGCTATCCAAAATTGCCTTTCTGTCTGGAGTGAAACGCCCGAGTATCAGAACAGCCTTCTTTCCGATCGTGTCGATGACGTGCCGGATTCTTGCGTTGTTCAAGAGTAGGTAAATGAACTGGGCGACTTCGAGATTGTCCACTTGGATTGCAGGTTCTTCTTCACGGCTGATTATTAGGTTCGATTGTGTTGCTCCGTCGAGCCTTGCATTCCAAACGGAGATTCCGTATACCCGGCAACCCGTGAGGTCAGCACGTTCAAGGTTAGTGTCGACCAATGACACCCGGGAGAGGAGCGTCTCGCGGAGGTACGCCCTGCTGAGGTCCGCCTCGCTGAGGTCCGCCTCGCTGAGGTTCGCCCTGCTGAAGTCCGCCCCGCTGAGGTTCGCCTTGCTGAGGTCCGCCCCACTGAGGTCCGCCCCGCTGAGGTTCGCCTCGCTGAGGTCCGCCCCGCTGAGGTTCGCCCCGACGAGGTCTGCCTCGCTGAATTTCGCCCTGCTGAGGTCAAACCCGCTCAGGTTCGCCCTGCTGAGGTTCAACCGGCTGAGGTCCGCCCCCCTGAGGTTCGCCTCGGTGAGGTTCGACTCGCTGAGGTTCGCCCCGAGGAGGTTCGCCCCGACGAGGTCCGCCCCGCTGAGGCTCGCCCTGCCGAGGTCCGCCCCGCTGAGGTTCGCCTCGCTGAGGTCCGCCCCGCTGAGGTTCGCCTCGCTGAGGTCCGCCCCGCTGAGGTTCGTCTTGCTGAGGTCCGCCGCGCGGAGGTACGCCCTGCTGAGGTTCGCCTCGCTGGCTGTCGCCCCGCCGAGGTACGCCCCGCTGGCTGTCACCCCGCCGAGGTACGCCCCGCTGAGGTCCGCCCCGCCGAGGTTCGCGTAGCTGAGGTTCGCGCGGCTGAGGTTCGCCTCGGTGAGGTTCGCCTCGCTGAGGTTCGCCCTGCTGGGATCGGCCTCGCTGAGGTTCGCCCCGCTGAGGCTCGCTCTGCCGAGGTCCGCCCCGCTTAGGTTCGCTCTGCCGAGGTCTGCCCCGCTTAGGTTCGCTCTGCCGAGGTCTGCCCCGCTGAGGTTCGCCTCCGTGAGGTCCGCCTTGCTGAGGTTCGCCCTTTTGAGGTCTGCCCCGTTGAGGTCTGGCCTGACCTCAGTATTTACCTTTCTCCACTCATTCCATGCTTCCACCCCCTCCAAAAGCTTCGCGAGATGTTCTGGGTTTGACATGGTTCCTGATTGCGTGAGGCTGATGATACTTCAATGACGCCCTTGCGGCACAGGTTGAAGCGTACTGTTCCCAGTGAATCTTCGTTTAACTCCGCAGACTACACCAATTTCGCGTACTCCGCCTTGGCTTGCTTCAGGATGGGAATGTCGGGGTCGGCGTCTTTCCAGAGGGTGAGGAAGTCCTGATAGGCGGCTTTCGCTTTGGTGGCGTCGCCTTGCATCGTGGGGTTGTGGTGAACTTGCCCATCGGCGGACTCGCCCACCTCCAACGATGGCCGAGAATCTTTGTGAACTCTGCGGCAGCTTCCTTGCCCATATGCGAGCCTAAGCAGGCTTCACCGCGCACGTAGATAGGATAGAGATTGCCGTAGCCCACATTTCCTATCTCGTAGGGAATAGCGGACTGAAGAATCTCGGTGGCCTTCGCAGCGTCGTTGCCGCCGAGCGCAACCCGTTGTCCCTAACGAAAACTCCGTGTAGCGTTCGGACTGGTCCTCCATGAGAATCGTGAGGGTGGGCGGTTTGAGTAGCCCGGTTGTGAACAAATTCTCAGAACGTGCGGACATATGCAGACAGCAGACTTGTGTCGCCCAAGGTGTTCTTAGCGAACGCCGCTAGGTTACTAGCAGCCGGCTTTTCGAGCGCTGTAAGCCACCGCAATGCTCGCGGCTAGGCGGGCGTTGGCGACGAGCAAAGCGGTATTGGTTTGCAAGGTTTTACCGCCGCTGTTGCGGGCCAACTGCTCGAGTAAGAATGGCGTCACTGCTTTGCCACGAATGCCCGCCGCTTCTGCGGCTGCTACAGCGCTGGAGATGAGAGATTCGACCTCAGCGCGCGGCAGTGCGTTCTCGGCGGGTGGAGGATTGACGATGAGCATGCCGGCGGTTGTGCCTTGACCGAGGCAGCCGAGATCCCGGTGAATGCACATCAGGCGGGCGGCTTCATCAGGGGTGTCGACACGATGCTGGAGGGGCAGGTTGCTTTCGCGCGAGTAGAAGGCGGGGAATTCATTGGTTGAATAACCCACGACAGGGATGCCCAGGGTTTCGAGAACCTCGACCGTTCGCGGAAGGTCGAGGATGGCCTTGGCGCCGGAACAAACGACAGCCACAGAAGTACGGGCGAGCTCGGTAAGATCGGCGGAGATGTCGAAGGTGTTTTCGCTGCCCCGATGCGCGCCACCAATCCCGCCGGTGGCAACGATGTTTATGCCAGCTCGGGCAGCGATGAAGACAGTGGCGGCCACGGTGGTGGCGCCCGGCCTGTGGGAGGCGAGGATAGCGGAAAGATCGGAGCTGCTGGCCTTGGCCACATCGGGGGTTTCGGCGATACAGACGATTTGCTCTTCGGTGAGACCTACGACGAGCAGTCCGTTGAGGACCGCAATGGTTGCAGGGAGTGCGCCAGCATCGCGAACGACAGCTTCCATCTGGAGAGCCGTGTCGAGATTGTGCGGCCGGGGGAGGCCGTGGGCGATTACCGTGGATTCCAATGCAACTACGGGCGCGCCGACGACCAGCGCAGCGGCGATGTCGGAGCGGACAGAAATGAGCGAATCCACACTACCTCCGGCCTGAGCCTTGGTCTTACCACAAACGCGCGATGAGGGAAACTTGCGGCTGGTGAAGCTGCGTTTAGGCGTTAATCGCGGTGGTAAAATTCCGCGCGATGTGCAAGCCAAGACATAAAAGCCCAGAAATCCTTGTTCTAGGCGACATCAACACGGACATCATCGGTCGCGTAGAATCCTGGCCTGAGCCGGGTCAGGAATGTTTAGCGGAACGGCTGGAGCTGCATTGCGGCGGCGTTGGAGCGAATTGCGCTCTGGCTTTGCGGCGATGGGGCGTTTCGGTGCAGCTGATCGGATGCGTTGGCAAAGACGATTTCGGTCGATTTCTGCTGAAAACCATAGCCGCAGACGGAGTGAACGTGCGATGCGTGCGGCGAACCGGTAAAGCAATGACCGGGATGCTATATATCAACGTGACGGCCGACGGACAACGAACCTTTTTTGGCAGCCGCGGAGCGAATCAATTGGTGGGCCGCTTGGGACAGAGTGAATTGAGCCTACTGGAGCGCGCTCGGGCAGCTAGCTTGATGGGCTACAGCTTTCTGGATGAGGGCGGCGAAGCGGCGGCGCAGCAGATTATTGCTGCGGTTCGCCGAATGAACGGCTGGGTGTCTTTAGATGCAGGCATGGAGCCGAGCAAGAAGGTTCCGAAAAAAATTTTGCGAGTAGCGAAGACTGTGGACCTGCTTTTCGTGAGCAACGAGGAGGCGACGACGCTGACCGGTTATTGCGAGCCGGAAAAAGCATTCAATTCGCTCCTGGACCGAGCAATTCCAAAGGTCGTTATGAAAATGGGGAAGCGGGGATGCATGATTGTTGACGAGGGAACAGTGCGTCAGGTCCCTTCATTCGCAGTGTGCGCAGTGGACTCGACCGGTGCGGGCGACGCATTTACCGCGGCGTTTCTCCAGGGGCAACTACGAGGATGGCACATTGCCGAAGCCGCGCTGGCAGCAAACGCAGCAGGCGCTGCAGCGACTGGTGTGGTCGGGGCTGGGGAGCGATTGCCAACGCTGCAGCAAATCGTGCGGGTGTTGCGCGCACAGCCGCTGAAGAAGCCGTGGGACTCAGTTCGCCTGCGGGTGCTGCGGCACCTCAGTGAGAAATGACGCAGGGTCGAAAATCACTGCGCTTGTGCTTGGCCGGGTTGAGGATTCGGTGATTCGATCCGATAGCCCAGGCTTCGGAGTTGCCGGATCATTCTCGCGGTGCGCTTTTGCTGGGTCGAAAAT
>Ga0306920_100004930_pt1 | contig 17158 bp, 17 predicted proteins | sample flu12Cox44000170_FD_204666 | JGI IMG/M metagenome (GOLD analysis project Ga0306920, IMG submission 204666) | Lab enrichment of tropical soil microbial communities from Luquillo Experimental Forest, Puerto Rico - flux4day.12C.oxic.44.000.170 (v2)... | ecosystem: Environmental > Terrestrial >... | reverse complement strand
TGATGTGGGGCAGCGGTTATCTCTTGTGACTAAAGTGATCCGGACGCGGCGCCGCTGCCGCCGAGCCCGCGACGCCGAGCGCGAGCTAGTCCTCGTAGACGACCGTGACGTTCGGGGTCACCGGCTCGCTCTGGCAGGTGAGCACCCAGCCCTCGTCCACCTCGTCGTCGTCGAGCGCGTTGTTGGCGCGCATCTTGACCTCGCCCTCGGTGAGATGGCCGATGCAGGTGGCGCAGTTCCCCGCCTCGCAGGAGAACGGCGGATCGAGCCCCGCGCGGCGCGCGCTCTCCAGCAGCGTCTCGCCCGCGCGCCGTGGCACCGACCGCCGCTCGCGGCCGATGACGATGGTGATCGTCCCGTTCCCCGCCGCACTCGCGGTCTCACCAGCCCCGGAAGCCTCTCCGGAACCGGAAGCCTCTCCGGAACCGGAAGCCTCCTCAGAAACCGCGGCATCGCCAAATCGCTCCACCAGGATCTGCGACGGCTCCGCCCCAGAGCCAGCCAAGGCCTCCGAGACCAGGTCCATGAACGGCGCCGGCCCGCACAGGTAGAAGTCGGCGTCCCGGTCCGCGCCCGCGAACCCGACGACCTCATCGGGGGTAACGAACCCGCCGGCGGAATCGAGATGGTGCCGGACGGAAAGCCGCCCCGGATAACGTTCCGCCAGCGAGGAAAGCGCGGACTCGAAGATCACCGACTCCGCGTCCCGGTTCGCCGCGAACACGCGCACCCGCCGCCGCGTCGTGGCCAGCGCGTTCTTGACCAGCGACAGGATCGGCGTGATCCCGCTGCCCCCCGCGAACGCCACCAGCGGCGCCGAAGTATCCCGCAGGCAGAACACCCCGGCCGGCAAGGTCGCCTCCACGACGGAGCCGGCGTCCCAGTGTTCGTACACCCAGTTCGACACCAGGCCGCCGGGCACGCGCTTGACCGTCGTCATCAGCGAGGAATCCGTGACAGGGCAGCTCGACATGGAGTAGCTGCGCAGCGTCCCGCACACCCGGAACGTCAGGAACTGCCCCGCCCGGTACGGAAACGGCGCGTCGAGCACGTAGGTACGGGTGTCGGGAGTCTCCTGGATAACCCGGGTGATCCGGACCGGGTGAAAGCCGTGGTCTCGCGCCATAGCTGGAATGTAGCTTCTCTCAATGAGAGAATTCAATTTCCGCAGATCAAATTCGCGGGTACCGAACGGAAGGTGGCGACTCGCCCATGCGCACAGTTCCTCCCGAGCTGGTCAGACGCTACGAGGCTGAAGGCTGGTGGACCGGGGACACGCTCGGCGACCTGCTCGCGCGCGGGCTAGGCAACGCGCCGGCCGCCGAGTTCCGCGTCCACTCGGCCGTGCGGCCATGGGAAGGCACCTTCTCCGACGTCGAGCGTACCGCCCGCCGCCTGGCGGCCGGCCTCAGCGACCGTGGTGTCAGGGCAGGCGACGTCATCGCCTTCCAGCTGCCGAACTGGATGGAGGCCGCCGCGGTCTTCTGGGCGTCGGCGTTCCTCGGCGCCATCACCGTGCCGATCGTGCACTTCTACGGCCGCAAGGAGGTCGGCTACATCCTGACCGCCGTCAAGCCGAAGGTCTTCATCACCGTCAAAAGCTTCGGCCGCCTGGAGTTCCAGCCCGACCTGGCGAAAGACGTGCCCATCGTCGGCGTGGTCGACCAGAACTTCGACGATCTCCTGAGCCCTGGCCCGATGCGCGGCACGAACCCCGCCAACCCGGCCAGTCCCGCGCTGATCGCCTTCACTTCCGGCACCACGCGGGACCCCAAGGGCGTCATCCACAGCCACCAGACGCTCGGCTTCGAGACCCGCCAGCTCGCCGGGCTCTACCCGCCCGACCGGGGCAGGCAGCTCACCGCGGCCCCGGTCGGCCACTTCATCGGGATGCTCAATGCCCTGCTCATCCCCGTGCTCGACGGCACCCCGATCAACCTCGCCGACGTCTGGGACCCGGCCCAGGTACTGAACCTCATGAAGACCGAGGGGCTGTACATGGGCGGCGGCGCGACGTACTACGTGACGAGCCTGCTCGACCATCCGGACTTCACTCGCGACCACCTCAAGCACATGAAGTACGCGGGCCTCGGCGGCGCGCCGGTCCCCGCCGTGGTCACCGAAAGACTCGACAAGCTCGGCATCACCGTCTTCCGCTCCTACGGCAGCACCGAACACCCGTCGATCACCGGCTCTTTCTACACCGCGCCGCGGGACAAGCGCCTTTACACCGACGGGAACGCCATGACGGGCGAGGAGATCCGGCTCACCGACGAGGGGGAGATCCTCAGCCGCGGCCCCGACCTCTGCCTCGGCTACACCGACGAGACGCTGACGAGCAACGTGTTCGACGAGGACGGCTGGTATCACACGGGCGACATCGGCGTCCTCGACGAGGACGGGTACCTGAGCATCACCGACCGGAAGTCCGACGTGATCATCCGCGGCGGGGAGAACATCAGCGCCCTGGAAGTCGAGGAACTCCTGCTCGGTATCGACGGGGTGGCCGAGGTCGCGGTGGTGGCCGCCCCTGACAGCAGGCTCGGCGAGCACGCCGCCGCCGTGCTCCGCCTCCTGCCAGGACGCCGGACGCCCACCGTCGAGCAGGTCCGCGACCACCTCAACCAGGCCGGCCTCGCCAGGCAGAAGTGGCCCGAGGAGATCCACGTCGTCGACGACTTCCCCCGCACCGCCAGCGGCAAGGTACGCAAGTACGTCCTCCGCAGGGAGATTGCAGCGCAACAACGGGGAGAATAAGATTCTCCCCAGTCGCGAGGGAGGATCTCATAACCATGCCGTCGTCGAACTGGGAGACCATCCCCGAGATGGTGCTGAGCACGGCCGACCGCTTCGGCGACGCCGAGGCGATCGTCGACGGAGACCTCCGCCTCACGTTCACCGAGCTCACCGGCCGGGTCCGGACGGCCGCCGGCGCCTACAAGGAGGCCGGCGTCAAGAAAGGCGACCGCGTCGCCATCTGGGCGCCGAACTCCGCCGAGTGGATCATCGCCGCCTTCGGCCTGCTCACCGCCGGGGGCGTCCTGGTCCCGGTCAACACGCGGTTCAAGCACGAGGAAGCCGGCGATATCGTCCGCCGCAGCGGGGCGAAGCTAGTCCTCATCCAGGAGGGCTTCCTCGGCCTTGACTTCACGGCGACGGCGACCGCGGCGCCGGACACGCCGTTCATCGACCTGAAGTCCGGCTTTCTCGACAGCGGCACCCCCACCGAATGCGAGGTCGGTAAGGACGACATCGCCGACATCATCTTCACCTCCGGGACGACCGGGCGGCCCAAGGGCGTCATGATGCCGCACAGCGCGACGCTCCGGTTGTTCGCCGAGTGGTGCGACCTGGCCGGTACCCGGGAAGGCGACCGCTACCTGATCGTCAACCCGTTCTTCCACATGTTCGGCTACAAGGCGGGCTGCATCGCCTCGATGATCCGCGGGATGACGGTAATCCCGGTGCCCGTCTTCGACATCGGCAGCGTCCTCGAACTGGTCGAGCGCGAGAAGGTGACCGTGCTGCCCGGCCCGCCCACGCTCTACCACTCGCTGCTGGCCGCGAAGGCCGACGGCAAGCATGACCTGTCAACCCTGCGGGTGGCGGTGACGGGCGCCGCCGACATCCCGGTCGAGCTGATCCGCCGGATCAGGAACGAGCTGCCCTTCCAGTCGATCATGACCGGGTACGGGCTGACCGAAGCGGGCACGGTCACCGCCTCGCGCCCCGGCGACTCGTTCGAGGACATCGCGACGACGGTCGGCACCCCCTGCGAGGGCTTCGAGCTGCGCATCGCGGCCGACGGCGAGGTGCTGGCCCGCGGCTACGCCGTCATGCGCGGCTACCTCGACGACCCCGCCGCCACCAAAGAGGCCATCGACCCCGACGGCTGGCTGCACACCGGTGACCTCGGCACGATCGACGACCGCGGCCACCTGAAGATCGTCGGCCGCAAGAAGGACATGTTCATCGTCGGCGGGTTCAACGCCTACCCGGCCGAGATCGAGGGGTTCTTGATGGAACACCCGGCCGTCGCCCAGGCCGCCGTGATCGGCGTCCCCGACGAGCGGCTGGGACAGGTGGGGAAGGCGTTCGTGGTGACCAGGAGCCCCGTCACCGCCGACGAGCTGATCGCCTGGAGCAAGACGCGGATGGCCGGCTTCAAGGTGCCCCGCTATGTCGCCTTCCTCGACGCCCTCCCGCTGAACGCCACCGGCAAGGTCATGAAGGACCAGCTTCGCTAACCCCGTTGATCCCGGCTTGTACTCTGGTAGCATCACGGATTTCGCGCGCGATCAGGAGAAGGCGGCCGGCGAGCCCGAGGGGCTGGTCGAGCTGGCCTGCGAGCCCGAGGACGCCGCGCTGCCCGACAGGGCCCTGCTGGTCCGCTTGGCGGGCCCGGCCTTCGTCGTGTTCTCGCTGGTACTCATTCCGTGGACCATCTACCTGGGGTACACGCTGCCAGACCGGGCCGAGTCGCCGCACTACAACATCGCCTGGGTGGGCTTCGACGCCTTCCTGCTGGTAACGCTGGGCGCCACGGGATACTTCGCGATCCGGCACTCCCGGTACCTGGCGGTGACTTCGGCCGCGGCGGCGACGCTTCTCGTCGTCGACGCCTGGTTCGACATCATGACTTCGCCGCGGAGCGAGATCATGCAGTCGGTTGTCCTCGCGGTGCTCGTCGAACTACCACTGGCCGGGGTCTGCGTATGGCTGAGCTACCACACCGAGCATCTGGCCAGCCGCAGGATCATCCTTCTCGTGCGCCCGGACTCCCTGCGCCGCGCACGCCGCCCGCAGGCCGCCGCCCGCCGCCCTTAGGCCGGCACTCGTACCAGCAGGTCGGCCGGCTTCAGCGTGACGTGCAGCCGCCTGGCGGTCCCGATGACGTCCCCGTCGACCTCCCACGGCCGCGGCCGCCGTGTCTCGACGACCAGCTCACGGCAGGTGAGCCGGGTCAGCCTGGCGGTCTTGCGGCGCAGCAGCAGCACGTCGGCGACGAGCCCGAGCCACCCGACGATTCCCCAGGCGGTGAGGACCGCCACGTTGAGGACGCCGTCGTCGGGAGCGGCGTCCGGCAGCAGCCGGACGTTGCCCTGGAGCGCGCCGACGTTGCCGACGATCACGCCGCTGGCCCAGCGCCGCAGCGGTGGCCCGAGGTCCGCCCGCACGACGACCCGGACCGGCTGGTCCCACAGGTGCCGCAGCGCGGAGAGCAGGTAGGCGGCCCACCCCGCGCGCTTCTTCAGTCCCTCGCTGGCACCCGCGAGCATCTCGGCGTCGAACCCGAGCCCCGCCATCACCACGAACGGCACCCCGTTGGCCACGCCGACGTCCAGCGGCTTCTCGCCGCCGGTCAGCGCGACGGTGAGGGCCGCCGCCAGGTCCAGCGGCAGCCCGAGGTTGCGCGCCAGCAGGTTCCCGGTGCCGCAGGGCAGCACGCCGAGCGGGACGCCCGTCCCGGCGACGCCGGCCACGCAGGCGGTGATGGTCCCGTCGCCCCCGCTGGCGAGCACCAGGTCCACCCCGGCCGCCACGGCCGCCCTGGCATGTCCCTCACCGGTCTCGTCGGGGGTGGTCTCCAGCCACAGCGGCTCGTCCCACCCCAGCTCGGTCATGGCCTTCACGGCCACGTCCCGGAACCCCTCGAGATCGTCATGCTTTCCCGGATGCACGACGACAGCGGCGCGCCTAGCCCGCCCGCCAGCGGAATCCCCGTCAGCCTCCGCCACGCCACCAGCCGCCTTCCCCGCGCCCGAAATCTTCACCTCCAGTAAACAGCCCCGTTCCCACTGCCCCCACCGCCCATGACGAGTGAGGTCTGTGGCCCACAACGCTCAATAGATGAGGTCTGTGGCCCACAGACCTCATTCCCGCGACGGACCGCGACTGACCGCGACGGTGCGACTCCACGCGCGACGCCCCAGACCTCCCTCCCGCCTCAGGGCTTCGCCGTCAGCGCGTCCGCCGCGGCCCAGTGCGCGTCGGAAACCCAGAGCGAAGCAAACTCCGCCGCCGCCGCCGTCTCCAGACCGGGATGGTGGTGCGGGGCGGCCGCGGCGATGACCGACTTGATCGACCGGGATGGGGACGCGGCGATCGCGGCGGCCAGCGACCGCCACGATGACTCGAACGACGCCCGCGGGTAGACGCGGTCGACCAGCCCGGTCCGCAGCGCTTCCGCGGCACCGATGCGCTCGCCGGTCGTCGCGAGCAGCAGCGCCTGCGAGCGCCCGACCAGGCCCGCCAGCCGCTCCGCGCCGCCCCAGGCCGGCATGATCGCCAGCCGCGACTGGTTGAACGCGATGGTCACGTCGTCACAAGCCACCCGGATGTCGGCCGCCACCGCGACCTCCGCGCCGCCGCCGAGGGCATGGCCGTTCAGGGCGGCGATGACCGGCGCCGGGAACGTCGCGATCCGGTCGCACAGCCGGCGCATCCGCACGGCCATGGCGACGGCGTCGTCGAAAGAGCGGATCTTCGCCAGCTCCTTGAGGTCGCCCCCGGAGATGAAGGCCCGGTCGCCGCCCCCGTGGATGACCAGCACGGCCGCATCTGCCACGGCGTCCAGCGCCGCGTCCAGCGCGTCCATCGTCGCCGGGCTGATGGCGTTCCGCACAGCGGGACGGTCCACGGTCAGCACCGCCACGCCCTCCGCGACCGAAACCAGCACGTCCCCAGCGTCTGCCGCACTATCGTTCATGGTCATTCTCCAATTCGATATTGGCATTCTCGTTTTGCGCAAGTAACGTAACTGACGATGAGCGACTTCGACCAGACCTCGTCCGGCATCCCCGTGAAAGCCGTCTACGGCCCCGCGGACCGGGCGGCGGAACCACCTGACCCGGGCCAGTTCCCGTTCACGCGCGGAAACTACCCGAGCGGGTACCGGGGCCGGCTGTGGACCTTCCGGCAGTACTCCGGGTTCGGCACGCCGGAGGAGTCCAATCGCCGCTACCGCTACCTGCTCGAGCAGGGCGGCACGGGCCTGTCGGTGGCGCTCGACCTGCCGACCCAGTGCGGCTACGACTCCGACGACCCCGAGGTCGCCGAGGAGGTCGGCCGTGTCGGCGTCGCCATCGACACCCTCGCGGACGCTGAGATCCTGTTCGACGGTATCCCGCTCGACGAGATCAGCACGAGCTTCACGATCAACGGCACCGCCGCGATCCTGCTGGCCTTCTACGTCGCCGCCGCCGAGCGCAAGGGAGTGCCAAGAGCCAAGCTCACCGGCACGATCCAGAACGACATCCTCAAGGAGTACGCCTCCCGCGGCACCTGGATCTGGCCGCCAACCCCGAGCCTGCGGCTGATCGCCGACACCATCGAGTTCTGCGCGGCGGAAGTCCCCAGGTTCAACGCGATCTCCGTGGCCGGCGCGCACTTCCGCGACGCCGGCGCGAACGCCGTGCAGGAGATGGCGTTCACGCTGGCCGATGGCGTCACCTACTGCGACACGGTCCTCGAACGAGGCAGGATGACGATCGACCAGTTCGCGCCCCAGATCTCCTTCTTCTTCTACACGCACGGCGACTTCTTCGAGGAGATCGCCAAGTACCGGGCGGGCCGCCGCCGCTGGGCGACCATCGTCAAGGAGCGGTACCACGCGACCGCCGACAAGGCCGCCATGTTCCGCTTCGGCTGCGTCTCGGGCGGCGCGAGCCTGTTTGCCCCGCAAGCGCACAACAACATCATCCGCGTCGCCTACGAGGCGATGGCCTCCGCCCTCGGCGGCGTCCAGTCGATGTTCACCGCGGCGTGGGACGAGCCGTTCGCGCTGCCCAGCGAGGAGTCGGCCACCCTCGCGCTGAGAACCCAGCAGATCCTCGCCTACGAAACCGGCATCGCCCGCACCGCGGACCCCCTCGGCGGCTCCTACTTCGTCGAGGCGCTCACCGACGAGACCGAGGCCCGGATCATCGAGATCATGGCCGACCTCGAGCGCCATGGCGGCATGGTCCGCGCGATCGAGGACGGCTACCTGCAAGGCCTGATCGCCGACGAAGCGTTCAAAGCCCACCAGGAGACCGAGCAGGGCACCCGCCCCGTCGTGGGCGTGAACCGCTTCGCCACCGACGAGCCCGCCCCCGACCTCGCGACGTACGAGCTCGACCCCGACGGCCGCGACCGCCAGCTCAAGCGCCTCACCGCCGTCAAGGCCGGCCGCGACAACGCCGCCGTCCAGGCCACCTTGAACGCCCTCAGAAAAGCCGCCGAAGGCACGGACAACCTCATGGGCCCGCTGATCGACTGCGCCAACGCCTACTGCACGGTCGGCGAGATGGTGTCCGCCCTGAAACAGGTGTGGGGCGAGTTCGTGCAGCCGGTGGTTTTCTAGATGCCCGCCCGGATCCTGGTCGCCAAGCCGGGCCTGGACGGCCACGACCGGGGCGCCAAGATCGTCGCCCGCACGCTGCGCGACGCCGGCTTCGAGGTCATCTTCACCGGCATCAGGCAGCGCGTCGACGCGATCGTGGCGACGGCGATCCAGGAGGACGTCGCCGTCGTCGGCCTGTCCATCCTGTCCGGCGCGCACCTCGCGCTCACCGCCAAGACGATCGACGGCCTGCGGGCCGCGGGCTCCGGCGACATCGTCGTCGTCGTCGGCGGCACGATCCCCTCGGCGGACATCCCGAAGCTGCGCGCGGCCGGCGCCGCCGCCGTGTTCCCGACCGGCACCCCGCTCGACGCCGTCGTGGCCGAGGTCCGCGCCCTCACCGAATCCCCCGTGGAGGCATGATGCAGGTCGGCGTGATGATAGGCCCCGAACGAGGCGACACCGCCCGCAAGGTCGCCCGCATGCTCGACGACATCGCATGGGCCGAAGACGCCGGCCTCGCCACCGCCTGGATTCCCCAGATTCCGAACGACATGGACGCCCTGCTCTGCGTCGCCCTCCTCGGTGCGCACACGAGGCGGATAGAGCTCGGCACCGCCGTGGTACCGCTCCAGGCGCAGCACCCGGTGGCGCTCGCGAGGCAGGCGCTGTCCGCGCACGCGATCACCGGCGGCCGGCTGACGCTGGGTGTCGGCCCCTCCCACCACTGGATCGTCACCGACATGCTCGGCCTGCCCTACGACAGGCCGGCCGCGTACACGCGCGACTACCTTGAGGTCCTGCGGGCCGCGTGGCGGGCGACCGCCGCGGCGCCGGGTCCGGGCCAGGGCCGGATCGACGTCGAGAACGACACGTTCACCGTGCACAACCCCTTCGACGTCGGCCCGGTCGCCCCCCTGCGAGTCCTCATCGCGGCACTCGGCCCGGTCATGCTGAAGATCGCGGGGGAGCGCGCCGACGGCACCGTGCTCTGGATGGCCGATGAGCGCGCGATCGGCGACCACATCGTCCCGAAGATCACCAAGGCCGCGGAGAGCGCGGGCCGGCCCGCTCCCCGGATCGTGGCCGGGATTCCCGTCACCTTGTGCACCCCGTCGCGGGTGGACGAGGCACGGGCCCGCGCCAACCGCGTCCTGGCCGAGGCCGAGCAGTCCCCGAACTACCAGCGCCTGCTTGAGCACGGCGACATCCGCGACGTCGGCGACCTGCTCGCGGCCGGCGACGAGGCGGCGATCGCCGCCCGCTTCAGGCGGTTCGCCGATGCCGGGGTGACCGACCTGTCGGTGCGCCTGCTGCCGATCGGCACCGGGCGCGACGAGCTGATCGCCTCCAAGCACCGCACCAGGGAGGTTCTCGCGGGCATCGCGGCGGCCCTGCGATGACCAGCACCGGGCCGCTCGCCGGCGTCCGCGTGCTCGAGGTCGGCACCATGCTGGCCGGGCCGTACGCCACGATGATGCTGGCCGACCTCGGCGCCAAGGTCACCAAGATCGAGCCGCCCGGCGGCGAGATCTCCCGGCAGGTCGGCGACACCTACTTCGCCAGCCTCAACCGGGGCAAGCGGAGCGTCTGCGTGGACCTCGGGTCGCCGGACGGCCAGCGCCGCCTGGGCGAGCTCGTCACGGAAGCGCACGCGCTCCTGGTCAACCTCAAGCCGAGCGCGATCCGCCGCCTCGGCCTCACCTACGACGCCCTTAAGTCCCACAACGAGCGGCTCGTCTGCGTCGCGCTGACCGGCTACGGCCTGGATGGCGGCGATGACCCCGCGTTCGACTACCTCATCCAGGCGGCCACCGGCGTCGCGTCGCTCACCGGCGACCCGGACGCGCCGCCGACCCTGCCCGGGTACTCGTCAGCGGACAACTCGGCCGGCCTGACCGCGGCGCTCGGCCTGCTCGCCTTGATCGTCTCCGGCCGCGGCGGCCAGGTCGACGTGGCCATGCGCGACGTCATGCTCTCCCAGCTCAACTACCGGGCTTCCGCCTACCTCAACGCGGGCGCCGAGCCCCGCCGCCTGCCCTTCGGCGCGCACTCCTACTACGTGCCCGCCCAGCTCTTCCCGGCCGCCGACGGCTACCTGGCCCTGTTCGTCACCCACGACCGTTTCTGGCAGGCGTTTTCGGCCGAGGCGGGCATCACCGGCTTCGCCACGATGGCCGAGCGCGCGGCCCGCCGCGACGAGGTGCTCGCGATCGTCGCCAAGGCCCTGGCCACGGACACGGCCGCGAACTGGGAAGCGAGACTGAAGCCGCTAGGGGTGCCAGCCGCATACGTTCGGACTCTTCCGCAAGCCCTAGCCGAAGCGCCCGGCGCGCTTGTGACCGCGGGCCAGTATCGCCTGGTTGCCAGCCCCATCCGGATCGCCGGCTACGATCCGCCGTACGCCCCGCCGCCCGAGCTAGGCGATAACTCCCGGACCTAGGTCTCTGGCTGCCGGACCGGCCGTCGCTGATGATGGGACTATGGGGGAGAACCCGGCCGGCCAGGCGCCCGCCATCGTGGTGGAGGGGCTCCGCAAGGACTACGGCACGGTGCGCGCGGTAGATGGCGTGAGCTTCCAGGTCCAGCGCGGCGAGATCTACGCCTTGCTCGGGCCCAACGGCGCGGGCAAGACCTCGACGGTGGAGATACTCGAAGGGCACCGGCAGCGGTCGGGCGGTTCGGTGCGGGTGCTCGGGTTCGATCCGGGCGCCGGCGATCGCCGCTTCCGCGAGCGGGTCGGGATCGTGCTGCAGTCCGGCGGCATGGATGCCGAGCTGACGGTCCGGGAGACGGTCGCGCTGTTCGCCGGCTTCTATGCCCGGCCGCGGGATGTGGCGGGGACGATCGAGCAGGTCGGCCTGGCGGACAAGCGCCGGGCGAGGGTGCGGACTCTGTCCGGTGGGCAGGCGCGCCGGCTGGATCTGGCGCTGGCCCTGATCGGCGACCCGGAGGTCTTGTTCCTTGACGAGCCGACCACCGGGTTCGACCCGAACGCGCGGCGGGATGCCTGGGACATGATCGCAGGTCTGCGCCGCTCGGGGACCACCGTGCTGCTTACCTCGCACTATCTCGACGAGGTACAGCAGCTGGCCGACCGGGTGGGCGTGATGAGCCACGGCCATCTGGTGGAGGAGTCGACCCCGGACGCGCTGGGCGGGCGCGATGTCTCCGGCACCGTGATCAGCTTCCGGCTTCCCGAGCAGTTGCGGGGCAGCGAGCCGCCGGCCGGGCCCTGGGATCAGACAGCGGGTCCCGCGGGCGAGTTCACCATGCATACCGACGAGCCCACTCAGGTCCTGCTGGCCCTGACTCAGTGGGCGTGCGCCCATCACACGGAGCTGCCGGGGCTGACGGTTACCAGACCCTCGCTGGAGGACGTCTACCTGCGCATCACCGGGCAGGCGGGGATCGGAGCCGGCGATGGCCACTGAGATAGCGCACAGGTCCCGGCCGCCGCTGCTGCTTGCCCTCGGCCAGGTCCGCTACCAGCTCATGCTGCTGCTGCGCAGCCCGCTGGTGTTCTTCCTGTCCATCGTGTTCCCGCTGCTGCTGCTGGTCTGCCTCAAGGTCATCACCCCGTCGCATCCGGTGAACGGACTGCCCTATGCGCAGTGGGTCACCCCGGCGATGTGCGCCTTCTGCCTGCTCAACGCCTGCTACGTGACGGTCATCACCAGCATGGTGCTGGCCCGCGAGGAGGGCACACTCAAGCGCCTGCGCGGCACGCCCCTGCCCGCCTGGGCCTACCTGGCAGGCCGGTGCGGCTCGGCCTTCGTGACTTCGGTGATCGCATGCGGCGTGATCATCGCGACCGGGGTAGCGCTCTTCAAAGTGCGCATCGTCTGGCATGCCTTTGGCTACTTCGTCGCCGCCGCTTTCCTCGGCATCGCCTGCTTCTTCCTGATCGGCGCGGCGGTCACCGCGGTCGTCCCCAAGAGCGAGACCGCGCTCCCGATCGCGTTCGGCACCGTGATGCCGCTGGCGTTCATCTCGAACGTGTTCTTCTACGTCAGCCACCCGCCCACGTGGCTGTACGACCTGGCGTCGGCCTTCCCGGTCGCCCCGATCGCCCGGACAATGGAAGACTCCTTCAAGCCGGCCACGCAATCCTGGCCGATGCCGCTCTCCGAGCTGCTGGTGGTGCTCGGCTGGAGCGCGGCGGCGATCGCCGTCATCGCGCTGGCGTTCCCCTGGGAGCCAGGCCCCGCCCCGTCCGCCCGCGGGCTAGGCTGGCTAACCCGCTCACAGCCGGGCCATAGCCTCTCACCTGGGGTGATCCGGAGGCGACCACGGCTCGAAGAGGCCCGCGAACTGCCGGCGTCCGGTCCGCTACCTCAGCCAGGCGACGAATCCGGGTAGCCGAGCACCCGAACGTCGAACCCCTCCCATGATCGCGAAGAGTTATTTTCTGACGTAAATAATTTGTTCTATACGGATACGAAACCTTCGGGATCATGATCAGCGGCCTGCGGTCCCGGGCAAGTTGAGCCTCAGGTCATATGCAACCAGTGGACCGCTGTCACCAGGACAAACAGGATAACGCTTATGAGGCCGCATAGGGAAAGGAACAACACCGTCCGCCAGAAGCGGAGCAGCAGAACCGCGGATACGAATATCCAGAGAATTTCAGCGTGCATGTCCGCGAGCCTTTCTCGTGCTTCTACAAGTTAGAATCGCCCATGCTCCGGGACTTCGCGGGACTACCTATGGTCCTGTTTTGGCGACGGCCTGGTACCAGTTTGGTTGTGGTTTGGAGGTTTAGGCTCTTGCTGGTTCGGCATGGCCTGCATACCTTGGCAGCAGGGCCGGGAGGACAGCATGAACACAACAGTGGCCGACGTGGCCAGGGAACTGCGCGAGTTCGCGAAGGCCGGACTGCGCGACAGCGGCGTACGGCAGCGGCTGCGGCTGCTTGAGCGGGCGCCTATCCTCCGCGGCTTGGCCCCGGTCCGGCTGGCCGGCAGCGACTCGAAGGCGCAATATGAATATCTGGTCCAGGCGATCGTGGACGCGGTGGACATCATCGGGCAATCCGCGTCTTCGGTATCGCCGGTCCCGCTGCAGCCGGGCTCTTCGCCGAGCGCCCGCGAAGCCGGGGCGTTGCGGCTTCTGTTCGGCCTTACCAGTCAGACCCGCTGGCGGACATGGCGGGTGCGGCAAGAAGAGGCCGCCACGGCGCTCAGCGTAAGCTGGGACTACTTTCGTCACGACATCCAAGAAAATCTGCTCCACGATGTGGCGGAACAGATCTTGAGTGCGGCGCAGCAAGAGCAGCCTTCTTCGATTTTTGACCGGCGGCCGGGTATCTGGGCTTTCGCCACGCAGAATGACGTTGAGCAACAGACAATTGAATATATACGCCGCGAGCGGCCGCAAAGAGCGACAATGCTTGAGTTCAGCACCGCGACGACGGGATCCATCTTGCGCGCGCTGCGTGACGTCGACGCCGCCATCTATTTGCTTGCCGCTAACCCCGAGCGGGTCTCCGGCTGGCATGAGTCCAGGATGCGGCGCTCGCTCAATGACCTCGTGAACATGGACTTCAGCACTTATGACAAGCTGCGCATGCGGCTGTACAGCGTGCCTCCGGCGTTGCGCGGCCGACGTATCGGAGAGCTGGTCATACTTGGCTGGTACACGCACCGCGATAACAAGCGTCTCGATCTATTCGACCCGGCCAGCGTGGAGGTATGGGGGCACGATAACGCGATAGTCGCGGGGCGCAACAACGAAGCCGACGGAGCGGTGCTCGGAACCTGGTTCTCCCGCGAGTTCGAGCGGCTCTGGACTCACCGGTCCACCCTGGACGAGAACACCTCCGCGGGGATAATCGGCTTGCCCAGCTAACGGCTGCTCCCAGCACCTGACCGCCCGGACGCGAGGCGCCGCCGCCCTGCCGCGCGTGGCAAGCTGGAGGCGGAGGTGGCAGGACGGCTGATGAAGATCCCCGATCGCCGCGAGCTTGCCAGTGAACTCCTCGCCGGTTATGTGAGCGGCCCCGCGGCCGCGACGGAGGCGACGGCCGCGGCGCTGGCGAAGACGGCGGGCGCCCGCGCCGTCATCCTCGTCGAGGGTGTCAGCGACCAGATCGCTCTCGAAACGCTCGCCGTCCGGCGCGGCCGGGACCTCGGCGCGGAGGGCATCGTGGTCCTTCCGGTCGGCGGTATCCACGCGGTCACCCGTTTCCTGAGACAGTTCGGCCCCGAAGGCGAGGGCGTGCGGCTCGCCGGCCTGTGTGATGCCGGGGAAGAGGACATCCTCCGGCGCGGTCTTGCCACGGCCCATGTCGGCTCGCCGCGGACGCGTGCCGACATGGAGCGCATGAGCTTTCACGTCTGCGTCGAGGACCTAGAGGACGAGCTCATCCGCGCCGTCGGCGCCGCGCGGGTCATAGAGCTTTTCGGCTCTCAAGGTGATCTCCGCTCGTTCCGTTCCATGCGACGGCAGCCCGCCTGGCGGGGCAGGAGCACCGAAGCGCAGTTGCGCCGCTTCCTGGGCGCGGGTTCCCAGCGCAAGCTCCGTTACGCACGCCTGCTCGTCGAGGCAGTCGATCCCGGCGGACTGCCGCGTCCACTCGACGCGGTACTCGCTGACGTTCGCTAACCCATAGCCGGCGGCTCGGTTTGCCCGGAACGGGCTTGTGCTTCGGCGAGGCGTTTGATGGCGTTCAGCCGCTGGTCCCAGCGCGCGGCGGCCGCCGCCATGGCCTCCGCGGCGCTGGCCAGGGCCCGGGCGGCCGCGTCGACGCGTTCGGCACGGATGGTGTAGCGGACCTCGCGGCCGTGCCGCTGCGCCTCGACGAGCCCGGCGCGGGTCAGGATCGCCAGGTGCTTGGCGACCGCCTGCCTGGTGAAGGGCAGCTCGGCGGCCAGTGTCGTCGGGGTGGCCTGGCCGTGGGCGAGGATGAGGTCGAGCACCTTCCGGCGGGAGGGGTCGGCGACCGCCTCCCACAGCTCATCCTCGCCTGGCGGCTCGTCGCGGCGCCCCGGATCAGGACTCGCGTGCGACATAGTTCTGCAGGCTGGCCAGGTGAGCCTCCCAGCCCTTGTCGTGCGCCTCGTAGTAGCCGGCCTTGTCTTGCTCAGGGCGTCGCAGTGCGCCGAAGCCGCTCTCGCTCACCTTCAGCCGGGTACCGGAACCCTCGGCGGCGAGGGTGAACTCCACCAGCAGGGAGTTGTCCTCGCCGGGCTGCTCGCCCTCGGGGTAGTCCCAGCGGAACGCGAACCGGTGCGGCGGCTCGGCGGCCTGCACGACCAGCCGCACCGTCATCCGCTGGCTAGTGGCGCGGTCCTCGAACGTTAGCGTGCCCGCCCCACCGGGGACCGGGTCGAGCTCGGCGGCGTCGCTGAACCACTGGGCGATCTGCCCAGGCTCGGTGATCACCCGGTACACGGTCGCCACGGGCGCGCTGATCAGGATCTCTTTCTCGATGGCGTCGGGGGTCATGGGAATCTCCTTCCGCGATATGCAACCTTCGGTTGCGCATACCTGAAGATTAGCAACCCCGCGACTGATGTGCAACCGTCGGTTGCATATTTCTCGGGCAGGCAGCGTCTTGGCGTGCGCCCGCCTGGGGTGTTGCGTCCCGGAGCGAGGCGCCTGCTGTTGCCATCCCCGGCCAGAAAACGGTCATTCCGGGCGCCAACGGGCCGACGGCCGGCATGATCGAAAGATTGCGCGACGTTTGACCCCCTGCCAGGGAGCAAGCATCGCGCAATAATTCCACGGGCACGCGGACCGGACCACGACCCGGACCATAGCCCGAAAATATTTTTTTGACGTAGATAATTCACCGCGATAACGACGAAAACTCTTCGCGATCATGGCAGTCTGCGCGAAACGGGCGCGGCGCCCCGGCCATGGCTGTCCTGAGCAACCCCGGGGAGAGCTCCGTTTCGCGCTCCCGCCCGCGCTCCAGGCGCGGCCGCTCACCCCGCCCGCCCGCGACAGGCCCCGCCCACCAGGCCCGTACCGCGCCCGCCGGGCGCTCCGCCCCTCGGCCGGCGGAGCTCTCGCCATCACGCGCCATATCTGGTATGAAGGCTCTAGCAAACTGGTAATCACATTCTCCTAAAAGGAGATGCCCTCTCGATGACGCGCCACGGGAGCAGCGGAAGCGAGCGCGTCGCGCTTGTCTTCGAGGAAACCGAATACACGTACGTGCAGCTCCACGCCCTGGCAGGCGGCCTAGCCGCCGCACTCGCCGACAGCGGCGTCAAGGCGGGGGACCGGGTCGCGCTGATGAGCTCGAACCGCCCGGAGTGGGTCATCGCCGTCCAGGCGATCTGGCGGCTGGGCGCCGCGGTGGTGCTGTTCAGCCCGGCGTGGAAGCAGGCCGAGACCGAGCACGCCATCGCGATCACGAACCCGAAGCACGCGGTGGGCGACCACCCCGTACTCGCGAGCCTGCTGCCGATGCTGGACCTGGATGAGCCGATAACAGCAAGAGGCGACACGCCGACCACGTCGCAGACGACGTCGCAGGCGGCGATAGACCCCGAAGCCGAGGCCGTCCTCGTGTTCAGCTCGGGCACCACCGGGCTGCCGAAGGCCGTCCGGCACACGCACCGGTCGCTGCGCGCGGCCATCGGGCACTGGCGCGACGCCCTCGAGCTCACCGAGAACGACCGGATCCAGGTCACCACCCCGCCGAGCCACATCCTCGGCCTGCTGAACATCGCGACCGCGCTTGAGCTGGGCATCTGGATGCGGCTGCACCGGCGGTTCGACCTGGACCGGATGCTGCACCACATCGAGGCCGACCGGATCACCGTGGAGATGGCCGTCGCGCCGATCGCGCTGGCCCTGGCCAACCATCCCAAGCTCGAGGAC